>Ga0207652_10001393_pt1 | contig 21486 bp, 16 predicted proteins | sample KBSC63BmetaG_FD_184334 | JGI IMG/M metagenome (GOLD analysis project Ga0207652, IMG submission 184334) | Corn rhizosphere microbial communities from Kellogg Biological Station, Michigan, USA - KBS C6-3B metaG (SPAdes) (version 2) | ecosystem: Host-associated > Plants > Roots > Rhizosphere ... | reverse complement strand
ACAGGTTGGTCTGAACGGTCTCAGGCCAGTCAGCGTCATGACTCACGCCTGCCATGGTCAGGCCGAACGGAAATGTAGTTCCGGTGTTGGGGAAGGGATTGATCCCACCGTGATATGGGTTGCTCAGGAGCACTCCATTCAGACTAGAAGCATTCGGGAAAGCGTATTGCAAGGCGAAAGGGCTGGAGTTGCCACCTTGCGTCCAGACCTCTTCAGAAACCGATCCCCAATAGAGTCCTGCTCCGCCCCTGATGGAGCTTTTCTGATTTGCCCAGGGCGAGTAAGCAAATCCGAGCCGGGGGGAGACATGCCCGTATCTGACCGGTGTTATACCGCGAGGTACGCCGATGTCTCCTGGAAATACGGCTCCTTTCGGAGCATGTGGAAATCTCGTGGACTGTTGCCCGGCGATATACGTGGTATTGTGATCAGCATGTTCAACGGGCGGGGTCTGTACATCATATCGAAAGCCGAGATTCAAAGTAAGAGAATTGGTTATTCGATAGTCGTCCTGGAAAAATCCTGCATACGTGAATGCACTGGTACTGGTGTAAGCCGGGGCATCCTGCTGGAACGACGAGGGGGTACCTAACAAGAAGTCCGCGTAAGCATTTTTTGTCACGACTCCAGAGAATGTCCCTATCCCGTAATTGTTGAGGTATGCGGCTTTCGTACCTTTGTCCAGATAAAACTCGCCACCTAACTGAATGGAGTGCTTGCCGGTTGTCCAGACGACCAAGTCTCTAAGTGCGTATGTGTCGGTATAGGCCGGTCCGGCGTTCGAATCTGACAAGCCGAAATACCCAGTGACAGTTAGTTTCGGAAGGGACGGCGGTCCCTGGATAGCAAAGGTCGAGGAGAGGTTCGACAAGGACGTCGCAGGCAGATCGCTGCGTGTATTGTGCATTCGAGTGTAGGAAGCCCAGAGATTATTCACGATCCGTGGCGAGACTAACCAGTTCTCATTGACGATGGCATTCTGTTGCCTCCACGTTTGAACGAGATCGGCATAGGGGTAAACCAGAGCTGCCAAGCTTCCTGACGCCGCGATCGTCGAGGTGTTTCCGGCAGTCATGAAGTAGGTGACATACATCGAGTGCTTGGGATTGATGGCGTGGTTGACCTTAATCAAAAAGTCGTCCTGGATGAATGGCGCCGGAGAGTATCCGGTCCAGGACGCTCGGGGGCCCGCACTGGAATTGACAGTCGTGTTGGCTGCGGGAACGTAGTTGAGGATGGCTAGTGATGCAGCGTCGATGCGGTTCGGGCAGATGACGTCTTTCACTCCGTTGCACACAAAGTTTGTGCCTGTGAGGGGATCAATAGGTCGGGTACCCAAGGATGCAGTGAAATTACCAGCCCTTTCCAAACTCGTGGGAACGATCGAACCGGATATCAGCGACGCATCGGTTTGTCGTACACCCGCGTAAGAGCCGAAGAAGAATGTCTTGTCTCTCCGAATGGGTCCACCAAGGGTTGCGCCGAATTGGTTGCGGTGCAAAGGTTCCTTGGGCGCCGAAGCGAGAGCTCCCCAAGGCTGGGCGTTCAGGTGGGGGTTTCTAAGGAACTCGAAGATGGTGCCGTGAACTGTGTTTGTTCCCGAGCGGACGATTGCGTTGACGACACCATTCGCAAATCGCCCATCGGCGGCGCCGTAGTTGCTCGTCTGGACTCTGAACTCCTGCAGCGCATCGGGATTCGGTATGAGGCCGGCCCCGGTATTGAGCTGATTCAAATTGGGAGCGCCGTCGAGAAAGTAGTTGGTTGAACCTGATCCGTTGTTGATTCCACCGTTGATGATGGACCGTTGGGTTGGTGCCCCAAAACTTTGGGTTACAGTATTGGATTGCACACCGGGTGTCAGGTCGAGGAGGGTGTACGCGTTGCGATTTACCAGGGGGAGCTCAATGATGTCTCGCTGGGTGACGGTGGTCCCGAGCTCCGCATTAGAAGTCTGGATCAACGGAGCGCCTTCTGTGACCTCGACGGTTTCGTTTACGGCACCAACGTTCAATCGCGGATCGATGGTTACGGGAACGCCGGCTTCCAGAGCAATTCCGGTTTGTTCGTACGTCTTGAATCCCGGGGCCGATACCCTAAGCTTGTAGTTTCCTGCAAGGAGGAAATCAATCCGATAACTTCCTGAGGTGCCGGACTTCGTGGCCTTTGTCTGGTTGCGGTCAACGTCCACGATTGAAATCTCTGCATTCGGAACAGTAGCCCCGGTCTGGTCAGTGACAACGCCCAACACGGAACCAGTGGTTACCTGAGCATGCAATCTCAGGCCGGTGATGCCCGGAAGTGTGGCGAGAACCAGGACAAAGAAATACAGTGCAAATTTTGTGAACTGTGTTTGCTGCATGAAGCCTCCAAGAATAGTCGTGCCAGTGTTCGTCTTTGTCCGTCACGTGCGGATTCGGTGGTAGTTAGTAAATTCAGGGTCGCGCAGAACCGGACGGAAGGAGGTTGCCGTATTTCTTTTCCTGTGTCCGCGTAAATTTGTCATGTTGCTTCAGTGCTTCGAGCATTCCAGCCGCATCGTAGGCGTTAACCTGCGCCTCGATGAGGTCCTGGCCTTTCTTACCCCACTCAGTTCTTTGTTCAGCGGTCACCGCGGTTGGCCAGCCGCCATGCTCCGACGGATCGGAATAGAACCGCCCGACATCGGACTGCCCCGGGATAAGGTGGCGGGATAAGGCGCTCATGGCGGTATCTGCCTCGAAGGGGTGTTGCGGCACACTGAAGCCGATTGGCATGTCATCCAAACGCCCGACTATTTGGTAGGACCCATAGGTGACCCATTTTCTTTGGCCCATCGCTTCGGCCAGGGCTGCGGGCGTGCTCGGCATAGCGGCACCCCGGGCAGGTCGCCCGCCGGTGGGTTCCCGCCCGCCCTGTTCGATGACGGTTGTGCTCATCCATACGACTGGGACGTGGTCCTGATCGAAGATCTCGCGCACGAGCGGGCCCAGCGTGTCGCCTGATGGACCGTGGGAGGTGAGGAAGATAATGCGACGAAATCCCTGCCTGATCAGCGATCGTGTAATGACCTTGAGATAAGAGATTCCTTCCTCAGGGCTGACCATCACGGTCCCCGGGCTGATGGTCGTACTGCCCGGATAGAAATAGGACAGATAGGGAAGAACCAGACCATCTGATTTCTCGGCCAGCTTCAGGGCATAAGCAAGAGGGATTACATACTCCACATCCGTAGGGTTTCCGCCGTTTATTTCTGTAGGGCCAACCGGAACGAAGATGACATCATTACGCCTTATGTACTCCCCAATTTCATAGCCGGTCAGCGACGTCAGGAGCCGTGTCCGCATCTTTTGGACTGAAGCCATAGAAGGCGGGTCTGACCTCCCTGCGTCGTTGCGCTGTGCCACAATCGCGTCTCCACCACAGATAAGCAGCGTGATGCCTAGAAGACACGCCGTCCGAAAACTCATTCGAACTCCGGTTTTGGGGTTAACAGAATGCATCGGTATCTCCTGGAACCTGCTTTACGCCAAAAGCTGTGACGGTTTGCTGCCTTTGTATGCGGATCATGTACCAAAACAAATCCACATGAGGGTCGACGGGCGATTTCACGCCGAGTGTGAGCACCTTTTCAACTCGCGACAAAACCTACGGGAGGGAGGTGGTCCTTGTAAGGTGGCGTACGGAACGCTCATCCCTGAGCGTTCCTCGCAAGACATGTAAACAACGACAAATGAGGGGCTTACGTCAAGAGACGTTACGTTCACCGTGTGCTGAGACCCACCGACTCAGCTTGCTGGCGCGTTGTCTGCCAGTTCCGATATAGTACGTTCTGTTAAAGATTTGAATCCCGGAGTACCAACTCGATGCAACTCATGGAGCGGGAAAGAGCAGATCAGGATTGGCTTCCCCGAACGAAGGCTGAGGAGCACGAAGTCCTCGCGCAGTTGGGCCAGATGCTCGCTAGTCAGCACTTTCGTCAAAGCAAGCGTTCGGCTGTGCTTCTCCGCTTTCTGGTCGAGAAAACTATCAAAGGGCAGGAGTCGGTACTCAAGGAGAGAACGCTAGGGGTAGAAGTATTCGGCAGAAAGGTCGATTACGACACAAGTGCCGATCCTATCGTGCGCATGGCCGCCGGCGAAATCCGCAAACGAATCGCGCAGTACTATCATATCGAAGGCCGAGAGAGCGAATTACGAATTGATCTTGAGCCGGGTTCCTATGTCGTACATTTCCGCAGCCGTCATAACGGCAACCTCCAGCAAGGCGCACCAAACTCCGTTCCAGTGGCCACGCCGATCAACGTGAGCGAGGACTCTTTCTCGCGTCTGAATGATGTGTCAGCTGTGACCCGGACTGAGCCGCCTGCTACAAAGCATCGCTGGCAGCGCACCATTGCTTTGTGGGCCGGAGGCATCCTTCTGGCCGTGCTTGCATCGGGCGTGGTGATGTTTGCCAAGCGAGAGCCCTACGTGGCCCTTGCATGGGGAGATGTCCTTGAAGGTACATCTCCGGTCTTGATCACAGTCGGACAGTCCGGACTTTATCTTCAGGCGGCACCGGACACCCAGCGGCCGATGACCGCCAGTGAGCATCTGCAAACCGGCGAGACACTCAGTTACTCCGAAGCGCGAACCCTCGTCCGACTTGTAACTGTACTCGATCACAAGCGACAGTTCAATCTGGTCTCTGCCGGGAGCGCCAGTTTTTCGGATATGCGGAGCGGACCCGTCATTCTGCTTGGGGGCTTGAATAATCCGTGGACCATGCGGGCACAGCAGGCCTTGCCGATCCGGCTTGCAACGGATGGAAACGGCTACAACTGGATTGTCAACATTCATCAACAAAACGACAAAAAATGGTTCGTGGATTCTCACATCCCGTACTCAAGCCTGACGAAGGATTACGCTATCGTAGCTCGATTTTACGACCCCAATTCTCAAGAACCGACGTTGATCGTGGCCGGGCTCGGAGAAAACGGCACCAAAGCGGCAGGAGAATTTATTACTGGTGACGAGCCGATACGGCACTTGCTCGGCGACTCATTGAAAAAAGCTAAGAACTTCGAGGTCCTCTTGGAAACCCAGGTGATAAACGGGGCATCTGGACCTCCCAAACTATTAGCGAAGGAAATATGGTGATACAGGTAGCGCTGCTGTACGCTTATCGAAAACCAATTTCACGCCACAATATTAGAGACTAATCCGCTCTACGGGGCGCGTACACAGAGTGCGGCTTAGAACACATAGGTCAAGCGTTGCGCCGATCGTTATTCAGGTGTTCGCGTAAAGCGCGAACTCATTGGCTCTATGTTTAACTCTGACGAGAGATGGTAAAGGGAAGCAACTTTTGGCCCACGCCGATGTCGTCGCTTTCAGCCGACGAGGTCTTAAGGGCGTGGTCGATCACCATGGCCGCTTTGCTGATCTCAGGCTGGTGGCTGTGGATGCGCACATTGACCTGTTATCGCTAGTCGAGAATCGTACAGTTGACGATGGTAAGAAGGTGTCGAGTTACCAAAATCACTCTTGCACTAGAAAGGTTCGCTGAAAGCGGCAGCAGTACCTATGGTTGCAGGGCTCCGCGGAACGATACCTTCCAGATCCTCGTTCCTGAGATGTCACGACTTAAATGTGATGGTTCGGGATGAAGTGCCGGTTGGCAGGCTATCGCAACAGCACGATACTTCGATAGAGAGCTCCAGGATGCAGATGGCGCGAAGGCGCGAAATGAGCTTGCTGCCACAACAAACCTTCGAGTTTCTAAAAAAGGATTGATTGATTCCCCAACGATACAGTTCGAATCGAACGTCATGTCAGTAGCCCCAGCGAAGTCGTAAGATCCTTCGCCGAGGATGATCACCACGTTATTGAAGAACGTCGCTCCATCTGCGAAGCGAGGTTTGTCTCGAAGGAATGGCCGCGCTTCCACGATCGCTTCTTTTCGTCCTTCTCCGATCAGGACAGTGTTGTTGTAGATTGTCGAGTGCGTGACCCTGCCGCTGAAACCAAATGCGCGAACTCCGTCGTTTTCGCTGACATTGAAGCGAACGACAGTACCGTCTGTGACATTGGCATCATTACTGGGGTTGTTGCACAGACTGAACAGACCGCCCTGGTTGTCGTGGCTCCAGTTGTACTCAATCACTGTGTGCAAGGAGTCGATATCCGCGTCGAAAGCAGCATTCTCGCCACTCGGTTCCGTCCCTGTGAAAGACACTTCGTTTTTACTGATCAAAGCGTCGCGAGTGGAGCGCGTGAAGATAGCGTTTCCGTGATGCCGGGCTGAGGAGTGGGTGACCGTGTTGCCTTCAATGACTGGGGCTTGAGCCTGTCGAAGAATGATGGCATTTCGCCCGGTGTCGCTGATCTGATTGTTCATCACTCGGATATGTTCGTTCTTCGCCAGAGACCATGCCGGTGACAGGGGGTTCAATAAAGGATACGAATTCAGCCAGATTCCTACGTTGTCTACATGCTCGATGTTGCATCTGCTAATCAAGACATCGACGAATCTCGCGGGCCGGTCAAGGCGCTGGGCGATGATCCCGATGCCTCCAGTATCCTTCGCTGCGTTGTCTTCTTCGGTCAAACCTCTCACGTTGAACACGTGAACGTCCTGAATGGTGATGTTGCGGACAATCTCAGCGCTCCGCGTGGCTTCCAGGAGGATACCGCTACGCTTGCCCTCGGCGGGCGCATCGTTGCTCACCTGAACGTGGCGGAGAATCCAGAAACTCACATCCGAAAGCAGAATTGTGGCACGTCCTCCGTCGCCGGTGAAGAGCGGCATCGTACCCTCACGATACCTATCGATCACGATGGGTGCTGCAGGAGTACCACTCCCAAGCGGCCGCATCATGCCAGGAAATTCACAACCTGCACGAAAGTAAATGTGATCCCCGGAGCGGAACAGATGAGCATTCACGGCTTTGACCGATTTCCACGCTGTCGTCGGCGAGCGCCCATTTCGGGCGTCGCTGCCGTTTAGCGAATCCACATAGTAGGAGTTGCCAGAACGTGAACGGGCCTGAGCACTCATCATGATCGAGCAACAGCATCCGAGGAGAAGGGCGGTTTTCATTAGACGAAAGGACATCACATCTCCGAACTTCCTGCAGAAAGGTAAAAGCTAGATTTTCGAAACAGATGGCTTCAGGTAGGAGGCCTTGAGGCGTTAGCGCATTTCAGTTTGATATTGGTCAGAAAAAGAAGCGGGCTGAAGCCTGCATTTCGCGGTTCGGATTGGTCCTCGTGATCTTTCCGAAACTAGAGGACGTGGCGAAAGACGCCGTCGTGCCAGTCGCACTAACGGTGAGTGAAGTGTTAGGGAGTCCGAAGTTTGTGTGGTTGATCACGTTGAAGGCATCGAGGCGTAACAGGAAGCTCAGCCTCTTGTAGAGTTGAAATTCTTTGGAGATCGAGGCGTCACAATCGACTTGCCCAGGGGCGCGATTTGAATTGCGCGATACGTTGCCGAATCCGGTGGCTACGATTTGAGTCCGCACGCCGTTGATCGTGTTGTAGACGGGGCCTGATGGCGTCAGCGGGAAGCTCGCATCGGTTTGCGGCGAGTCGAGATACTGAAAGCTCGACCCGGTCACGAAGGGATGTGCCAGTTTCAGGAGGCGAGAGTCTCCGTTGGGACGTTGTGAGGCTCCCGGAATTTCGCTGGTTTGGCTAATGTTCAGTGGAAGGCCAGTACTTCCAACGAATACTGGAGATATGCGGAAACCGCGTGACCACCACGGACCGCCAGTCGTGTACACCAACGCGATGTTGAGGATGTGTTTCGCATCGAGACTGCTGGCCGCGATGTCCTTTATTCGGTAAGGGCTGTTTACTGGATATTGAGAAAAGGCCGAAGAGCCCGTTGGAGATGAGAAACTTTGGGTGAACGTGCCATCATCTACGCTCTTCGAGAATGCGTAGTTGGATAGAACTGCAAGCCGTGTGCTGAAGTTTCGGCGCACGGTCACTTGCAAGCTGTTGTAGTTCGACCCGCCGATGTTGTCGGTCGTGCTGAAGCTGGTGAGGTTCGGGAACTGGAGAGCGCTCTGTGTTGCCAGGCTTGTGTTGGCAAGGGTTACGGCCGGGACCGATGGCAGTGGAACCACATTCTGATTGAGAGTGAACGGAAGATGAAGTCCGTGATTGCCAACGTAGTTCACCTCGAGAGTGATCGCCAGAGGCAGTTGGCGTTGAATACCAAGATTCCATTGCTCCATCATCGACATGTGGCGAAGGTTACTGAAGAGCGCGGCGACAGCATAAGGGTTACTGGCGGAGCTCATGGAGAGTGCAACGAATGGGTCTCGCAAATTTGCCGGCGGGGCTAAAGGAAGTCCCTGCGATAGAGAGAACGGCTGCGCGATCGCTGTACCCAGGTTGTTGTAACTGATGGTGTTGTCAAAGCCCGGATAGGCTGGCCCGCTGCCAAGATTCTGAAATATGGTTCCGTAAAAAGTACCAAACGCGGCGCGGATCACGGTTTTGCTGTCGATGCTGTAAGCCAGGCCGATTCGCGGGGAGACATCAGCTTTGGGTGTGGACAGGTTGAGTGATCGCGACACGCCGCGAAGACCGGCGGCGAGCAATTGTCCCGTTGATGGATTGACTCGGGTGTAGATGTCGTTCGAGATGACAATCGGAGACTCGTACTCGTAACGCAAGCCGACATTTAACGTGAGCTTCGTTGTGACACGCCAGTCGTCCTGAACAAATATTCCCCAGTTGTAGTTCCGGCGTCCCGTTGGCGGCTGCGGCTGTTCGTAGTTGGCAGTTTTGACGGCACCCACCAGGAAGTCTGCGAGCCCGGTGTTGGCGTTGCCGGCGGCGCCGTGATTGGTAATCGACCCATCGAAAGCGAATGAACCCTGTGGCGCGCTCTTAGGGTTATAGGAGTTGAACTGATTCTTGCGAAGTGATCCCCCAAACTTGATTGTGTGCGCTCCTAGAGACTTCGTTACGGTGCCCAACGGAGCGAATGTGTTTGTCGTGTTGACCTGATTGGTTGTTGCGTCGGACCCTATATTACTGAACCCGGGATCTGTGATTTGTGGCATCTGGTTTATCGGCAAAGAGGCAATACCTAAAGTCTGTGCCACGTCCCCGACACGTCCAGGAGGATGGCGTAAGACCACGTATCGAAAGAAACCCATGTTCAGATCCGTGACAAGGGTGGGATTCCAAATGTGGGTATATTCCGCAGAGCCGACCCAGGCGTTGTTGCACGTGCAGTCCCACGTAGTGTTCAACAGCGGACTTCCGTAATACACCGGCTGAGGAGATGACGTTGTGTAGCGGTACACATTGAAACTCATGCGATCAGACACGGTGACCGCCTCGTCAACTCGACCATTCAACCGCAGAACGTGGCTCGTCAGGTTCTGTTGTGCTGTCCAGTTGCCGGTGTATCTGTTGTTCACAGGATCGTATGTTCCCGCAGTGTTCGGAGCGGGAATCAAAGCGAGAATCCTCGCTGCAGCCGGATCGACAGGACCTATTTGATTTCCACTGAAAGGTGCCGATGTCTTTCCGTTTGGCATGTAGATTTGCTGTGGCGTCCGAGGTTTACCGTTCACATCAGTGGTCGCGAGCGCGTTAGCCAAGTTTCCGCTTCTTTGATCCATCGTTGGAACGGTTTCACTGATGACTTGTGACGAAGGGATGATACTGCGGTCGTAGTTGACGAAGAAGAACGTCTTATCGTGACCGTTGTAAATATGAGGAAGGCGAACTGGACCTCCCAAAGAACCGCCGAGTTGGAAGAACCGATCACGATTCCTAGGCGTCACAGCTCCGGTGGTTGTGTTGATTGTTACCTTATTGAAGAACTGATTCGCGTCGAGGGCTTCGTTGCGCAAGAGGAAGTACAGGTTGCCGTGATAGATGTTTGTGCCAGACTTGCTGCTCACCGAGATTACGGCACCCGAAGTTCGTCCGTATTCGGCGGGCGCATTGGCAGTGCGGGCACGAAACGAGTCGATCCCATCAGGCGAAGGCAGCGGCAAGAGGATTCCGGTTGAGCCGGCCACCACCGACACCCCGTTCAACAGAACTTCATTATCGAGTGTCCGACTACCATTGATCGACAGTTGAGATGTGTTCACCTGGTTAGCTGGTCCACCGTGGGTAACTCCAGGAACAAATGCAAGTAGGTTCTCGGTCGTGCGCTGTTGCAATGGCAGGTTCTGCACATCCGACGGAGCAATCAATGTTGAGATGTCAGAGGTCGTCGCATCGAGTTCCTCCCCCTTCGATTCCACGGTCACGGTCTCAGAGACGTCGCCGAGCTGGAGGCTAAACTTGACCGAAGTAACCTGTGCGACCGTCGCCACGACGTTGTCGAGGATGGACTGCTTGAGACCAGGCGCCGTGACGACGACCTTATACACGCCTGGGATCACCTCAGGCGCAACGAATGCTCCTACAGAGTCGGTTTTTCCTTTAAAGACGGTCGCTCCCGTATCCCGATTGACAACCATGACCAGAGCCTTCGCAATGACCGCGCCGGTGGGATCGAAAACCTCGCCCCGGATTGTGGCATTAGTGTTCTGCGAAAGAGCGGGTATTCCCTGGAGCAGCAAGGCTGCAGACAGCAAGGCTCCAAGCACCGTGACCAACCAGGCCGTCCGCGAACGCGTTCCTTTTGGCCGTGGCGAAATGTTGAAGCTGACGCTCGGGTTCATCGCAGTTGCCTCCAGAAGAAACGGAAGAGAATGTGCCAACGTTCGTATTGCCTGGGTCTTCCGTTTGCTACTTGGTCAATTGGTTTTCATCATCTTCAGCGGCCGGTGAAGCCTATGCATTTGGGTATCCTTGGCCCTGCTGACTCACCGCTGTACCTTCCGCGACAATCAGCCCGGCAGACGCGCATTGCGCGTAATACAAGCCGTTCAACTCATTGGGAATGTTACCGGCGCTTGCCCGGATGCGCGTTAGGGGCGCCAGAGGGCGCGATTCGGCAAAAATGATGCTTCCCAATGAAAGCGGTTCTGGAAGTAATGATGGATCCACGATAACATCCTGTTCCCAGGTTCCCCTTGTGGAGGTCGCCGGTCTACCTCTTACTGGTGGTGATTTCGCCCATGTCGATCCTCACAAGCAGCGGCTCAGGAACAAGCTGGTAATCGCCTTCGTAGGCGTAGATCCTCCGCTTGGTGGGGATGATGATGCCATCCACGTCTTTATAATCGGAGGCGTAGTTCAGCCCCGTTGCTCCTCCGAGAATGTCGACGGTGTAGTCATGGCGACGAAGCAGCCCGTCGGGACCAAAGCATGAGATCTGCACTTTTGTGTGGCTCTTGATGTTATCGGGAAACGTCACCTTAAGACGCCGCCACCGTTCCCCGTCTGCCTGAATCGCTTCTATCTCTTCCGTTACGAATCCCGGCCTCGTGTACAGAAATGGAGTGTTCAGATAGGTCCACAAGGCTTCGCCTTGAAAGTATGCAACGTGCAGGTCGTCCCATGGGGTTTCGCGGAGTTGGCCGACAAACGACTGCTCTGGGTTTTGACGCTCCATCAAGACACTACCATCGCGCCGTTCCATGACCAAGCGTGGCGGTTCGAAGACGAAACGCTTGTCCTGGCCCGGGAAGTCAGTGACCATGCGTTCCCGCTTCGTATCGACGGTCATCACAACGTTCTTTAGATAATCCCCTTGGCTCTTAACGAACCAGATCGCACCTGTGAGCGAGGCTTCAACAGTGACCGCATGGATTTCATTCCAGCGCTTGAGGCCACCGTGAGCGTCTACCGCCAACTGCAAAAGATCGTTCATATTGTCTCCAAGGTAGTGCGGGGCTGGTGATGGATACCGAGGGATCGAAGCGCCGACTCAGGCCGCCGGGGCTTCGAGTTGCTCATTGAAAGAGGTGACGAAGGCGGCTTCGTTCGCGCCGGCTTGCTCACGCAGGAATCTCGCTCGAGGCACCATAATCTCGTGAGCATCTGTTGCCAGCGCCTCCAAAGTTCCGTCCATGAACTCCTCCAATGGCATCGCCCTCGGTTCTTCGCTGCTGTTCAGCAGATCCGTGCGGACCCAGGGTGGAATGATTTCGAGGACTGAAACCGAGCTATGGCGAAGCTTGAAGCGCAGTGACTGAGCGTAAGAGTGCAGCGCCGCCCTGGTGGATGAGTAGACCGCGGTCATCGCCATGGGAGTGAAACCGAGTACAGACGACACCAGAAGTACGGTCGCCTGGTCCTGGCGCTTCAGGTGATCGATCAAGGCCCCGGTAAGGCGGATTGGACCGATGAGGTTTGTTGTGATGGTTGAGACAACGAGCTCGTCGTCGATCTCGCCGGACGCGTCATCGATCTGCATGATCCCGGCGTTGTTGATCAGAACATTGAGGGTCGAATAGTTCTCGATCAGCTCCTGCGAAGCGCGTCGTATGCTTGCTGGGTCGGCAATATCCAACTCGATTGCCTCCATGCCCGGGTTTGCTTCAATGGTCTTCGCGAGATGGCTCTTGCGACGACCCGAGATGATGACCTTGTTCCCTCGTTTGTGAAGAGCTTCTGCGAGCGCCCTCCCGATACCAGAGCCGCCGCCTGTAATGAAGATCGTGTTTCCTTCGAGATTCATAAATGCCTCCGTAACGTCGCCGACTGTTTAGGGTTGAGAGTCCCCTGAGGGACCGTAGATCGATGGAACCTTCGCCCCAAAGGGGCGGAGAAAGACTGAAAGCTGACCTCGATGGTGGATGGCGTCCACGTGAAACAGCCAGCAGATCGAGCCCAAAGGCTGTTCCAAAAGCGTGCGTAGTCCTGCTGTAACGATCCGCATCTCCTCCCATTGCTGCTGAGTCATTCGCAAAAGCGCAGAAGCAAACTCGCTCGTTGCACTGTCAAACGAGAGGAGTAATTCGTCGAGGGTAGGCTGCGGGTCTCGTGGGACTTCGGTTGTTCGTATCTGCGTCAATTCGACACAGATGCGGGTGCAGCGAACGATCGTCCAGGCCATCGACCCTATCGTTGCCGACTCAGGATGCAGTCGGTGCTCCAGCATTGCCGGCGTCATCGCCCCAAGAACTTTTCTTGTGGTCAGGGCTTCTGCTCGTTGACGCTCGCGAAAAAACGCGACGGTTCCTATCGGGTCGAAATTAGACATGATCCGTCTCCCGATCAGAGAGTTCCGCGAGAGTCGGATAATCGGTGTATCCCTCTCCGGTCGGACCGTAGTAGCCTTCCGGCCGCTGTTCATTGAGAGGCCCGTGAATGCGAATGCGCGCAACAAGATCCGGGTTCGCTATATAGTCGCGTCCGAAAGCGATAAGTTCTCCGAGGTTTTCCTGCAGCAGTTGCTCTCCATGGGCCGCGTCTATGCCGACGTTGAGCATCAGAGTTCCTTGGTAGAGCTGTCGAAAATGCCGAATGACGCCATCGCCCCGAAGTTCCTGCAGCGGCGTTCCCTGTAGATCTGCAAGCTGTCTCATCAGCATCACGTGCCCAAGTCCGTAATCGTTTAGTCGGCGATAGACAAACTCCGAGGTCGGAAGTGTCGAGGACAAGGATCGGAATCCACCACGTTCGGACATCATGGGACCAGCCTTCACACCAACGCGGTTTGCTGGCCAGACCTGCAAGACAGCCTCGATCACTTCAAATAGCAATCGGGCACGGTTGGAAACCGAACCGCCGTAGGCGTCGGATCTCAGATTCAGATTCTCTTGAAGGAACTGCTGGAAAAGGTATACGTAGCCGCCTTGGATCTGCACTCCATCAAACCCCGCGTCTCGCGCGACCGTTGCCGCATGACGGAAGTCGGAGATCGTTTGCTTTATGTCTTCGAGACTCATTGCATCCGGCGAGGAGGTCATTTCCGTAAGGTCGTATCCGGTATGGACCAACTGTTCCGGATCGACCGAGGACGGGGCCAACGGTAAACGGCCGTTTCCTACGAGGTCGGCATTCGAAACCGAGCCCTGATGCCATAGCTGAACCATCATGCGGCCGCCGGCTGCATGCACTGCATTTGTGACTATCTCCCATCCCTTCCGTTGAGCCTCGGTATAGACGCCGGGCGCTCCATACCAACCTCGTGCCTGGTCACTGACGAAGGTGCCCTCGCTAATGATTAGCCCCGATGTCGCGCGCTGCTCATAGTACTGACGCATCAGATCGTTGGGCACAGCTCCCGTCAAAGCAGCCCGCATCCGTGTCAACGGAGCCATTACGATCCTGTTGGGCAGAACCATATCCCCAAGTTGGAAAGGTTCAAGGAGAAGTCGCACTTCCTTGTCGCTAGCCATGAGCGCCTGCTCCTTCCACGTCAGGACCGCCGCTCGCTGAAGCGAATGAGTTACCGAACATGGGCCTTCCGCTCTTTGATTCGCTCTCCGTGGCTTCGTCCTGGATCACATCCCAGTGCTCAACAAGCACGCCATCCTTAATCAAAACGATGTCAGCAACGATCCAATTCCTTGATAGACCATGACCTGAGAATCGACCGTGCAAAATTACGTAATCACCCTGGGCAACCGCGATCGCATTCTCATACCGCAGGGTTGGTGGCAAAGCCTTTGTCAAGCCAAACAGACCTTCGCGCCCTTGCCCAATATGCGCGCTGTGCTGAATGTACGAAGGGGACCAGTACTTCTCAGCTTTTGCGTAGTTTCGCTGGTTGAAGAGAGTTTCGAACGCCTCAAGAACAAGCGCCCGGTTTCGATCTGCAAGTGCGTTGTTCATTGCCTCTCCTTAAGAGAAACGGTTTTTCCTGATTGAGAGGAATGATAGATAGCGTCGATAAGCTGATGTAGCGCCACTGCGTCGGCAAATGTACGGACAGTTGTTTCACCTGTACGCCGGTCGGCGGCAAATGCTGCGTACAGCTGAGCCAGATCTTGAACGCTCACGTCAAGAGTCGACCTGGGAATGGTCCTGGTTGAACTGGGCAGAAGCAGAGAGGTCCAAGCCCCTTGCGCTCCTAGCGCGGCTTCTATGACGTCGTGATGTTTGGTGACGAAGGCTCTTTCATTCATAACCTTCAAGTCTCCTTCGCTTCCTGTGATTTCAATCTGCAGGCCGGCCAGGTTCTGCTTACCGCCTTCTATCTGGATTTGAAAGAGCGCTCCATTTTCCAGACATCCCATTGCCATCACCGCGTCGGGCGTTTCGTTGGGATACTCCACTCCTGTCGACGCAATCCTCAATGTCGGAAATTGAGTCGCCACGATGGCCGTCATCGTCATTGGCTTCCCCAGCGCGTGGAAGAGCATATCCATGAAGTGCCCGCCATAGATGGAAAGGACATGCGAGAAGTTCTTCGCCGGCAGTGTCCAATCGAGGGACGCCGAGCGAGTGGGGCCGAACGACCCCATACTCACATGCATTCGAACGGACCGCACAGTTCCGATGTATTGGTCTTTTATCAACTCTGCGAGGTGCATGGAGCTCGCCCCGACTGTGCGCTGCAGGCCTACGAAATGCCGGACTCCCGCAGCTGCGGCGAGAGCCAACAGCTCTTGAGAATCTGCCGTGCTGGTGGTCAGTGGCCACTCGCAGTACACGTCCTTTCCAGCGGCGATTACGGCTTTGACGATCCTGGCATGTTCCGGTGCCGGGGGAAGTACGGCCACCAAGTCAAGGTCCGGTAGCTCAAGGAGATCCTCGATTCGACTGAATGTGTGCTCCACATCGAATTCCTTCGCAATGGAGACCGCCTTCTCAAGGCTTCGACTGCACACAGCGGCGATTTCATACTCAGGAAGAAGCCGCAGCGCTGGTATGTGACCGTAGGTCGCCCAGCTACCGACGCCCACAAGGCCCACGCGAATTCGTTCGTTGCGTAATTCAGACATGTGTTGCCTCGTCTTGCTCTTACTAGTAGCGAAAGCGGTCTGCGTAGCGGCGAGCAAAGTCCGCAAGGGTGAGCGGAGCGCGGCCGACAATGTGCTGGAGGTTGTCGAAGACCTCGTCCGAGCGAATGTCTACTCCGTTCGTGAGATCGGTATAGCTGTCGAACACGCACTTCATGTACGCGGGTTCAGCGCCTGCGGCAAGCACGCTTTGGAGGAACTCCAACGGAGGTCTGGGTTCATAGGTGAAGGGTTGACCAATCACCTCGGTGAACACTTGAGCGACCTCGTAATACGTCTTTGCTTCATAACCGAGGCGATACGTTTGACCGGCATGTTCGTCAGGGTCAGCGAGACATTTCGCCGCAACTGCTGCGACATCGTCGCAGTCCACCCAACTTAGTCTGGCACCACCGACATAATGCGCGATGACTCCATTCTTCACGTAGCTTTCGCCGCCATAGCCGAGCAGATTTTGCATGAAAATTTCCGGGCGAAGATGCGTAAATGTCACTCCGGACCACTCGATGTAACGTTCGATGAACTGGTGCCATCCATAATGAGAGACACGCGTATCATCATCGCCACAAGCGCCTAAATGTACGATCTGCCGCACACCCGCCCGCTTTGCCGCATTGACCAGGTCTTTGCTCTGGCGCAGCATGTCGACTGTATATCCGGTCGCCATGAAGAGCCTGTCCACACTCTCAAGAGCCGGCGCGAAGGTGGAGAAGTCGTCAAGGTCAAGGCGCACAACCGGAACGCCAAGACTGGCGGCCTTCGCGGGATTTCGTGCAGCGGCGACCACCTCCATACCGGTGTTGGCAGCGAGTAAAGGAATCACAGCCCCTCCGACCTGGCCGGTCGCTCCTAAAATAAGTACTCTTGGCTTTTTGGACATCGCTCTCCTCGTTCCTGATCCTGGGTGGGGCCGCTGACTCTTTGCAGACCGTATACAGCTTGGTGTCGCGGCCTTCGTTGGTAACGTCAACTACTCCAGTGACTTCGCCGCGAGCGCGATGATGTCCGCTACCTCTGCCGGGTGCGACATGAACGGGCAGTGACTGGAAGCAACTGAGCGAACGGTCGCGCTCATACGCTTTGCGAGAAACTCCTGCGCAGGAGGAGGGATCATCTGGTCGTCCGTACAGACCAAGTACCAGGAGGGGATGGTCTTCCACGCGGGGGACGTTTCCATCCCAACGAAGGCAGCAACGCTCAAAGGTTTTTGAACCGCAGCCATCACCGCTGCCTCATTCTCGCTCGCTCCGCCAGCGAAGGAGTGATGAAACTTGTCGCGATTGATCCAGAGGAACCCGTGGGAGTCCGGCTCGATGGCAGCTGAACCCGGGGAAGGAGGACCTTGTTTTGCCAGAGACTCCAGGCTCTCGCCCTCATCGAGCCCAAAGGCCGTGATGTAGACCAGTGCCTTGACGTTCGGCGTTTCCGTAGCAGCGCCGGTGATGACCGCTCCGCCGTAAGAGTGACCGACAAGTACCGTAGGTGAGGACTGATCCGCAAGGAGCCGGCGAGTTACGTCAACGTCGTCCTTGAGAGATGTGAGAGGAATTTGTGCAGAGGTTACGTTGAAGCCCTTCGCCTGCAGCAGGAGGATGACCTTGCTCCAGCAAGAGCCGTCGGCCCATGCGCCATGTACCAACATGATGTTTATGTTCTTACTCATTTTAATCTCCTGTTTTCACTTTGGGTTAGGCACCGAGTGCGGCGTCATACGCGGGATAGTCCGTGTAGCCGAGGGCGTCGAAGGTGTAAAACGTTTCACGGTCGTATGCGCCGAGCGGAAGATGCTCGCGTATCCGCCGCACGAGGTCAGGGTTGGATACGAAATATCGTCCGAACGCCACAGCGTCGAGGAGCCCGTCTTCAACTGCAGTCTCCGCAGTGTCGGGCTCGAAACCGCCTGCGGCGATGAGTTTCCCCATGAAGATGGGGCGGAGCTGCTGCGTTGCGGCCATGCCCTTTTCCGGGTTGGTCGTTATGCTCCCTCCGACCCGTGGCTCGATGAGGTGCAGATACGCGAGGTCGAATTGATTGAGCTTATCGGCGACATACGAGAACAGAGCGACCGGATCACTATCCGACATCCCATTCCATGTACCGCCCGGCCCTAATCGGACGGCGACCCGACCGGAGCCCCACACCGAGATCAGGGCACGAAGTACCTGACCGAGAAATCGAAACCGGTTCTCCAAGGAACCGCCGTATTCATCTGTTCTTTCGTTGCTTCCGTTTTGCAGGAACTGATCCATCAGGTAGCCGTTTGCGGCATGCAGTTCTACACCTTCGAAGCCGGCTTCCACCGCGCGTTCAGCCGCTTTCCGGTAGTCCTCCACGATTTCTGCAATTTCAGCAATCGTCAAAGCCCGGTGGGGAGAGGGCTGTACCCATCCGCCGGGGATCGAAGCCAGGTGGCTCGGGTCCTTCCAATACGCTTCATGGACTGAAGCGGTAACAGGCTGAGCCCCTCCAGTCATGGCAACGTGAGAAGAGCGGCCCGTATGCCAGAGTTGTGCAATCATGGTGCCGCCCTTTGCGCGTACGGCCTCCGTGATTGCCTTCCAGCCTTTCACTTGTGCATCCGAGTAAAGGCCCGGAGCCCCTAACCAGCCGCGGCTGGTTAGAGAGATGTTGGTGGCTTCCGTGATCATGAGACCGCCGTCGGAAGCTCTCTGCTCGTAATACCGGCGCATCAGATCGCCTGGGACGGAATCTGGTTGAACAGAACGCGACCTCGTCAACGGAGCCATGATCACTCGGTGCTTGAGCCGCAAGGATCCCAGTTCGATGGGAGAGAAGAGGGTGGGATTTGTCGTGCCGGTCATAGTGTCTCCGTGATGACTCTTGATAGAGCCAAGCTACCGGTGCGCGACGATCAACAACAGAGGCAAAGGGACCCGGAATATGTAGTTCTTTTGGCCCTCCTTCCATCTGATCAATTGAGATACTGTCTAAAGTGCAGAAGGGCAGTCCTTTTGGCGGGGGCGTCGGCAACAACAGCGGAGTATCCTTGCTCAGCGGCGTATAGCCGAAGGGAGAACCAGGTTGTCGACAACAAGAGAAATTCGGATATTGGCGGTCGACGATCATCCACTCCTGCGAGCTGGCATAGCGAGCGTGATCAACGCAGAACCCGGGATGATAGTAGTTGCGGAGGCTGGAGACCTGGATGAGGCAGTCGCAGCCTATAAGACTCATCACCCGGACATCACCTTGATGGATTTGCGGCTCACCAAAGGAAGCGGCATAGAGGCGATAGCGGCGATTCGCTCGCTTTCCCCAACGGCTCGCATTATCGTATTGACCACCTTCGGTGGAGACATGCTCGCACTTCAGGCATTCAAAGCGGGTGCAAGTGGTTATCTCCTGAAGAGCATGATGCGCACAGATCTGATTAACACGATTCGTCTTGTTCATGCAGGACAGAGAAGGATTCCCCCAGAAATTGCCGCGACAATAGCCGAGCACGCTGGGGAGGAGTATCTGACTGTTCGTGAACTGGCCGTTCTGGAGTCGATTGCGATGGGTAAGTCCAACAAGATCATCGCCGACGATTTGAAGCTCTCTGTACATACCGTCAAGGGGCATGTGCAGAGCATCCTGGCCAAACTTGAAGCGAGTGACCGTACCCATGCCGTAGTCATTGCGATCAAGCGAGGCATCATTGAACGGTAGGTAAACCGGGCATGTCGATCAGAGCGAGAGCCGCGAAGTATGTTTTGCTGCTCGCCGCCTCGTGCCTCGCGATTTTTGCCTTGCCACTTATGACGGGATGCTCGAAATCTCCATCGATCACGTTTCTGGAAGTGCCGCCGGCGAGCTCCGGTGGCAGTGAAAGCACTGGAATCATTCGGGGTCAGGTCGCCGGCAGGCATCATGGAAGGCATATCTTCCTCTACGCATATGCATCCGGCAGTTGGTGGGTGCAACCTTTCGCGTCCTCCCCGAGCACCGTTATAGAGGAAGACGGCTCCTGGAAGGCCAACATCCACCTGGGCACAGAATATGCAGCCCTACTGGTAAAGAATGACACCTTGCCTCCCCATCTGCTGGATGCTCTTCCGACAGTTGGAAAGACCGTTGAGGCTGTGGCTCGCGTGAAGGCCAATGGTGGCGAGCCCTTGCGCTCTGAAAGTTCTTCAATGGGACCGACGCTGCGGTTCAGTGGACTGGATTGGAAAGTAAGAACTATCCCTGGTGACTATGGCGCGAAGACAAACGAGTACAGTTCGGACAACGTCTCCGTTGATTCGCACGGAGCCCTCCATCTGCGATTAAACCGAAATGCGCACGGATGGGTGTGTTCGGAGATCCACAGTGCTCGCTCACTCGGGTATGGAAATTATTCTTTGGACGTAATGGACATAAGTCAGCTGGAACCTGCAGTGATGTTCAGTATCTTCACATACTTTCAAGATCCCAAGGGTAGCGGTCACAGCGAAATGGATATTCATTTGACGCGCCGCGGCGTCGCTTCGAACAAGAATGCGGAGTTCGTTATCCAGCCTTCATTCGTTCCCACGAACTTCTACCATTTCGATCTACCGCCTGGGCGTGTGCGGCTGGGACTTAACTGGCAATCCGATGAAGCTGGATTTTCATCGTCGGTAGATGGGTCACATGGGCGGCAAGGGAATACTTCGTGGGTTTTCAAAACAGGTGTGCCAAGTCCGGATGACACCCATCTCTACATCAATTTATGCAACTACGGCTATGCTCCCGCACCGCCAACGCACGATGCTGAAGTCGTTGTAAAAGCATTCGAATTCTACCCTTGAAGCATTGAGCAAACTACGCCAAATTCGCTCGGTGATCGCACTCGTATTCTTGTGCTTTCTGCCGGCTTGCGCTCAGACAGGCCTCAACGGTCTCAACCAATACAAGCGAGCGGAATGGGGTCCAGAGCAAGGGCTTTCGTCAGGCCACATCCAGGCATTGGCCCAGAGCCCAGATGGTTATCTCTGGGTTGGAACGGCGGAGGGATTGTTCCGTTTTGACGGATCAACGTTCGTTCCGGTGTTAACAGATCAAAAGCGGCCGCTTCGTGGCGTTCTCGGCCTTACAGTCGACAGGGACGGCATCCTGTGGGTACGTGCGGCGGATACCCGAATACGAACTGTGCAGCGAGAGGGCATCTCATCGCCGGTATCGCACGAGGGTAGGATTCTCGGCATTGTGACCATGGCCGCCGGCCAGGCGAACGGGATTTTTGCGACAGATACGCATAAGAGTGTCTTTCGACTCGTGAAAGATCTCGTCGAACCACTTCCCATCCATTCGAAGGCACTTTTGATCTCAATTGCAGAAGCCAATGATCGAAGGCTCTGGATTGGTACAGACCGAGGTTTGCTCTCCTGGTCAGGAGGGCTGCCCAGAGCCGAGGTCGGCTTAGGCGTCGACCAGAAAATCAATTGCTTGCTCCCTGATTCAGAGGGCCACGTTTGGGTGGGTACGGATGACGGGCTGGCTTATTGGAATGGTGAACGAGTCGTTCCCCTGGCACTTCCCAACTCCAATGGCGAACACCTGCAGGTGCTCACCATGATGAAAGACAGGGATGGGAATCTGTGGATTGGCACCTCAAAAGGCCTCTTGAGATACAGCGCTGGCGGTAGCGTCTGGGTTTCGACGGGATCTCAAGATGGTGGGGTTCCCGTGACAGCTCTTATGCAGGACCGAGAAGG
>Ga0207652_10001392_pt1 | contig 21499 bp, 24 predicted proteins | sample KBSC63BmetaG_FD_184334 | JGI IMG/M metagenome (GOLD analysis project Ga0207652, IMG submission 184334) | Corn rhizosphere microbial communities from Kellogg Biological Station, Michigan, USA - KBS C6-3B metaG (SPAdes) (version 2) | ecosystem: Host-associated > Plants > Roots > Rhizosphere ... | reverse complement strand
CTACAGTATCAACTCCGCCGGACTTCGCATTCGCCGCGAGGGCGTGGCGCTCGACGGAGAGAATCATCTCGGCTGCGGCGCATAGAGCGTCGCGGCGGTCGGGCATCAGCAGCGCTCCAGCATGGCCGCCACAACCTGTTACTTCGTACCGGTAGCTTGCGGGCGCTGCAATCCCGGTCACGATGCCGAGTGGAATGCCCTCGCGTTCAAGCAGTGGACCCTGCTCGATGTGCAACTCGACCCACGCGCTGTAATAGTCGGGCGGCAGCCTTATGCCGGCGAGGTCGCCATGAAATCCGGCTGCGTTGCGAACCTGTTGCAGCGTCAGACCATCGGGTGCGGTGGGGTCGGTCTCAGGCAAGCGATCGTGCAGCGAATCCGCCGCGACAGGATCAATCACACCGCCGAGCAGCCGCGAACCGATGCATCCGATGCCGAAACGCGTTGGCTCTTCGCTGGTGAACATCAGGGTCTCGATGCTACGCTTCGGCCTGAAGCCGGCCTCCTGCAGCGAGCGCATCGCTTCAAGGCCCCCGAGTACGCCCACGGTTCCGTCATACATGCCCGCATGGGGGATCGCATCGGTATGCGAGCCCGTACCAACCGCAGGCAACGCCGGCTCCGAACCTTCCCAGCGCAGAAAGGTGTTGCCGACGGCGTCTTCGCGTACCGCAAAACCTGCGTCGGTCGCGAGCTTCTTGAGCCAGGCACGGGCCTCAAGGTCGCGCGACGTGAAGACGATCCGCGTCACCGCCTGCGTCGGCGCGGCCAGCGACTTGTCTTCGGTCGGCGGGCAATCCGTTAGCAATGCGAGGTGGTGCAATTCACTTAGGAGCCGGTCGGTATGGATCGTCAAATTCATCCCAGGGTATGCCGATTGAAATCTTTGTAGATCAGGTATTTCGCGGGCTTCTTGCCGATCGCTCCAAACCACTGCGGACAATACGGTGCCATCCAGATAAAATCTCCCGCCGTGGTTGGGTACCAGGAGTCGCCCAGCCGATAAATTCCTCCGCCCTCGAGCATCAGCAGGCCGTGCTCCATGTAGTGAATTTCAACCTGCGAAAGCCCCGCACCAGGCTGGTACGTCATCGTGTTGCAGGCGAAGTCAAACACCAGCGATGCCGGGAGCAGGGCGCGCACCTGCAGGTCTTCGTCGCCGTTCAATGCCGTTGAAGCTACGTCTTGTTCGCGGCCGATCAGGAACTCCGGCATCGCCTCACCGTGCTCTGGATCGAGTGGGAGAAAGGGTTTGTCGATGACAGCAACGCGGGCTTTCGTCTTCGCGGTCAGGGTGTGGTCGTGCCCTGTCGGCAGGTAGGCAAAGCCCCCTGCCGCCAGCTCATGTGGTGCCGAGGTGCTCGGCTCGGATAGGGTCAGATCGCCTTCGATCACATATAGCAACCGTTGCGTAGGCCCTTGTGTTAGCGAGCCGTTCGGTTCAAGCTCGACGGTCATCTGCGTAAACGCGGCGCCGACCTGCGGAGCCACATGCACGATGGCAACGCCGTTGGTCAATCCCGGCAGCGGTGTGCGGATGAATGTGTCCGGCGTCAAAAGTAGGTGGTCGCGCCGGTTTGCGCTGCGTGTAAATCCCAGATCCTGCATAGCATTCGATTCTAGAGCAAACCTCCTGTTGCTATGAGCCGGGAAACTTCGTTCGGTACCGTCTTTCTGGGGAAAAACGGACATAGGGACCGACGCCTCGCGTACACCCACAGGAGATTTGCTTTACTGCGGAGGTCGGAGGGACGTCACAAACTCCACGACGGTGGCGATCGCCGCTTCGACATCCTGCTCACGAACAGTTTCGTCGGGATGGTGACTGAGGCCGCCGGGTGAGCGCAGAAACAGCATCGTCGTCGGGACATGCGGCGCGAGGATCATGGCGTCGTGCCCGGCTCCTGAAAACATCGCGTTCGCCGAGAAGCCTGCTCGTACCGCCGCTTCCGCGAGTTGCGCTGTGAGTGCGCGGTCCATCGGGACGGCGTTCTGCTGCATCTTGATCTCGGCTTTTACGCGCACGCCGCGCAGCTCAGCGGCGGCCTCCGCCTTCGTCAGCAAGACTGCTGTTGCAGCATGCCGCGACGCGTCGCTCGGATGGCGCACGTCGAGCGTGGCGCGCACCAGGCCGGGGACGACGTTTCCGGCTCCCGGCAGCACTTCCACGTGGCCAACAGTGGCGACCAGTTGCTTATAGTCCAGCGCGTATCGCTCGACTTCAGCGATCCACTGCGCTGCGGCTGCTAGGGCATCGTTGCGCAGAGCCATCGGCGTTGTGCCCGCGTGGTTGGCGTGGCCGGTAAACGTCAACAGGAACCGCGATTGCCCGACGATACTCTCGACCACCGCGAGTGACATGTCCTCCGCTTCGAGTACCGGCCCCTGTTCAATATGGACTTCGAGCGCCGCGAAAGCCTGTGGGGGTACAGCACACGTTTCTGCGATACGTTCCGGATGCAAACCGAAATCTCGCAATGCCTGCGCAACGCTTACGCCGCCTCCATCTTCTTTCGCCAGATGCTCCGGGGTAAGCTGCCCTGTCGCGGCAAGCGACGACAGAAAAGGAAAGCTGAAACGAACACCCTCTTCTTCCGAGAAAGCAATGAGCTCGATCTCGAAAGGCAGAGGTGTTGCGCCGAGTTCTTCGATGACCGTGAGTGCCAGAATCACACCGAGCGGGCCGTCGAAAGCGCCCGCATTCGGCACGGTATCGATGTGCGAGAAAAGCAACAACGGTGGGCTATCGGAACTGCTGCCACGCCGCACACCACGTACATTGCCCGCGTCGTCGGTGCGTGTCTCGAGTCCCGCCGTTGTCATCCACGTGAGCAGCAGAGCATGAGCATCCCTGGTCGCTTCGCTCAAAAACGGGCGGGTGGTTTCGCCCGGCACATCGGTGATGCGCGCGAGTTGGCGGCAGCGCTCGATGGTGCGTGCTGCGCGGGTTTGTGTTGTGTTCGACACCGGCTATGCCCTGCGCACGGTGGCTTCAATAGTGCCGTGAGGGTCGTCGGTCGGCACAAAGATGTGGTTTGGATTGGTCTGGCCAAACCGGCCGAGATCGACCAGCAGATTGTGCTTGTTCGGCATCAGCATGTAGACCTCGTCGATGATGTCCGTGTGCGCGAGCGCGGCTTCGGCCATGGCATAGAGCGTCTGTTGCACTGATAGCGAATCGTGCTTCGCGAACGTTGAAATCAGCGCCTCGCGCAGGTGACCGCGAACCTTGTTGAAGTCAATGCCTTCAGCGATGGCCTTGTCGGTGTAGGGCCACTCAGCTTTCAACGCGGTGGCAAAGAGGCGGTCGGTCGTCTCAGGCAGTGTAGTCAGCGAATCCTTGATATAGCCGACGAAACCGGACTGCGCCGTCTTCATCACGGTCAGCCGGTCCAACCCGCTGGTAATGGCAAATGTGCCGTCCTTCGCGCGTGAGACGGTCGTCGTCTGGCGCTCGTCCGAGCCGCGCATGAATCCTGTCGGATAGGGCTTGCCTTCGACGATGAGGCGTTTCCATAGCGTCGATTCGACAATAACCTCGACCGATTCTACCTGCGCATTGCGCGAGAGCAGGAAGTCGATCAGTTCCTTCGCGTAGTCCTCCATGCTTGCGGCTTTGGAGTCGCGCGCAACGGAGTAGACGGTGTTCTTCATCGTGTCCGTCGGCAACACTTTGGAGTTGTCGCCCAGTGTGTGCACCGTCTCAAAATCGCCGGTCAGCAACACCTGCACGGTCCACTCGTCGAGATCGTGGTGGTCTTCGTGCTTCGTCACGCGCATCAGGCGCACGCGGGATTTTCCGTAACGGTTGGCAGCGAGTTTTACAGGCATGGCATCAGCTTCCTCGATAGGTGGAATATCCGTTGGCCGTCAGCAGCAACGGTATGTGGTAGTGCTGGTCGGGGTTGGCGACGGTAAAGGCGATTTCGACGTAAGGGTAGAGGCTGGCGATGCGCTGATCGTAGAAATACACCGCGGTGGCGAAGTGAAGCCTGTACTCGCCTGCGGCGAGCGGCGTATCGCCGAGCAACGTCTTGCAGCGTCCGTCGGCATCCGTTCGGCCGCTGCCAATCTCGTGCCAGGCGCCGCCAGCGGCATTGTCGCGGAACTCCGAAAGCTTGATCGCGATATTGGCCACGGGCCGGCCCAGCGCGATATCCAGTATGTGTGTCGATAGTCCCATAAGCTCCGAATCCTACTTGATGTCGAGCCATTTGCGAAGACGCAATTGCGTGATCTGCCGCTGCTGCTCGGCGGCTTCTTTCAGTTCTGTAGAGGCATCGTTGGCAAGTCGTGCGGTCAAAATCGCAAGCATCTCCGCGGCTGTTTTGCCGCTGGCGCAGACGATGAAGATGCGCCCGAACTTCTGCTCGTATAGCTTGTTCGCCTCAGCCAGCTTTTCTTCGGTTGTGGCGTCTATAGCCGCCGCGCTTTGCTCACCCGCCGACCACTTGAGGCTTTGCTCGGTCGCTGCCTTCGCCTTGTGCTCGCCGATGCGCGGGTGTGAATCGAACGCCTGCTGCCAGTCGTTCGGAGTGAGGCTGAGCCATACTTTATCGGAGGCCGCGAACAGGTCTTCGAGAGTCTCGAAAGGCCGCGCGTTCACCATGCCGATCGCCCAGGCGACGGAACCGTTGCAGGGCAGAATCGTCTCGGTCGCATAGGTCTGTTCGAGCCGGTTCCAGGCCTCAAGGATGTCGTTGACTGGATGCTGCTGACTCATCGCTAAAGGTCCCTGCGCGCAACGTGCGCGAGTTCAAAGGATAGCGCGTACTCGTGGCCGCGTGGAGAGGAAGGGAACTCGCCGTCGGCGAAAACTCTCTCACCGCGCAGCCATGTGGAGCGGACGACGCCGCGCAGCGTCTCCCCCATGTAGGGGGAAATTTTGTGGCGATAGTGCAGGCCTTCGGGAGCGACCGTGAAGCTGGCTTCCGTATCGAAAGCCACGAAATTGGCGTGCTTGCCGGGTTCGATGGAACCTACGTGTCCTCCCAGGCCGGCAAGCTGTGCCGGCGCAGCGGACATCCATGTTGCAAGGTCCGCGAGCGAAAAACCGCGCTTTATGCAGTCCGTCCATATCAGAGGAAGCGCGACGGAAAGCGACGCGATGCCGCCCCACGCTTCGTCGAATCGTCCTGCTTCTTCGCCGGGCTGCGTGACTTCCAGCCGCTTCATTCCGGGCGGGCACGGTGAATGGTCGGTCGCAATCAGGTCGATGACTCCGTCACTCAGCGCCTGCCACAATGCGTCGCGGTTCGCCGCGCTGCGTATCGGTGGAGCGCACTTGAACAGCGTTGCTCCATCGGCAATTTCTTCAGCCGCGCAGTGCAGGTAATGCGGACACGTTTCTACCGTTACCGGCAGGCCCTCCAGCTTTGCTTCGGTCAGCATTTGCAGTGCCCAGGCGCTGGCGAGATGCACAATGTGCAGGCGGAAGCGATAGGTGCGGCACAGTTCCAGCAGCATCGCAATTGCCTGGATCTCCGCCTCATCGGGACGTGAGGCCAGGTAGGTCGCATACTTCTGCCAGTCCGCACCGCTGGCGTTCAGCTCGGCAACGGCTGCATCGATGGGACCGGGGAGCTCTGCGTGGACCAGCAGCGGCAGGCCGGTGCGTGCGATATGCGGGAGAGCACGTTCGAGATTGACGCGGTCTATCGACGTAAAGCCGTCACACCCGGGATAGATGAGGAAGCATTTGAAGCCCGGCACTCCCGCCAGCGCCAGCGGCTCGAGTTCTGCCTGGTTGCCATCGACCGCCCCGCCCCAGAGCGCGTAGTCGACCATGCATTGCCCGCGCGCCGCTTCGCGTTTCAGCTCCAGCGCTTCGACGTCGGTGGTCTCGGGCAGGCAATTCAACGGCATGTCGACCAGCGTCGTAAACCCGCCCGCTGCCGCGGCCCGCGTGGCGGTGGCGAAGCCCTCCCATTCGGTCCGGCCGGGTTCGTTGATGTGGACGTGCGTATCCACCAGGCCGGGCAGCAGGGCCACATCGCCGAGGTCTTCGAGCGGCATAGTGCCCGTGAATTCTGAGGCATCGTGAACACCAACAATCATTCCATCGTCGATCACCACAACGGCGTCGCGTTCGCCGTGCGGTGTGACAACTCGTCGAGAGCGCAGAGCATGTACCATAAAGCTGATTATGCAAGGAAACCCCCAGTTCATGCAGCAGGCCATCGCGCTGGCGACCGAAAATGTCACCAGCGGACGCGGCGGGCCGTTCGGCGCCGTCATCGTGAAGGATGGGAAAGTTATCGCGACGGGCACCAACCAGGTCACCGCCTCGAACGACCCGACGGCACATGCCGAGGTAACCGCAATCCGCAACGCCTGTGCGGCGTTGGGAACGTTTCAACTCGACGGCTGCGAGGTGTATACGAGTTGCGAGCCGTGCCCGATGTGCCTCGCGGCGCTCTACTGGTCGCGCTGTACGGCGATTTTTTATGGCAACAATGCAGCGGACGCCGCAAAAGTCGGCTTCGACGATTCTTTTCTCTATGAAGAGGTGAAGAAGCCGCTCGAAGAGCGCACCATTCCGATTGTCCGGCTGTTGCCCGACGAAGCCTGGGCCAGCTTCGCGGCGTGGGAAAAGAGCCCATTCAAGGTGGATTACTGATGACGGTTTTGCGTGTAGGTCTGCTCGGATTTGGAACGGTAGGAAGCTCATTTGCCGAGGTGCTCGCCGCCTCGGAAGCGAACGACATCCGCATCACGCGTGTTTTCAACCGCGGCGTCGAGCGCAGAAGACCCACGAACGCGCGAAGTTTGTTCCTTCCGACGCTGTGTGGACGGATCGCGTCGAGGATGTGCTTGAGGCCTCCGATGTCGATGTGGTGGTTGAGCTAATGGGTGGGCTGGACCCGGTCGAAGGCTGGCTGCGGACGGCGCTTGGCGCGGGCAAGTCGGTAGTGACGGCGAACAAGCAACTCATCGCTTATCGTGGTGCGGCGTTGTTTGCGCTGGCGGCGGAGAAGAGTGTGCATCTGCTGTATGGGGCGGCAGTAGCGGGTGGAGTGCCTGTGATTCCCGGGGTGGCGCAGGGGCTTAGCGGCGACCAGATCCGGCGCGTCAGCGGCATCGTCAATGGGACATGCAACTTCATCCTGAGTTCGATGGAAGCAGGGGCAGATTATGGCGAGGTGTTGAAGATTGCGCAGGGCCTGGGGTATGCGGAGGCTGATCCTTCGGCTGACGTGGATGGCTTCGACGCTCGCGCCAAGCTCTGCATCCTGTCGCGGCTCGCGCTGCGTGCGGAGATCGACCCCGATACCGTTCCGGCGCAGACTATCTCGCAGGTTTCCGCGGTGGACTTTGCCTATGCCAAAGAGCTTGGCTGCACTGTCCGCCAGGTGTCGCGTGCGCAGTTTGATGGCGATAAGGTTTCCGCGCGCGTCGGGCCGATGCTGGTACCCAAGAGTTCGCCGATCGCCTGGTCGCATGGCACGCAGAATATGGTCGTAACCAGCGGGAAGTTCGGTGGCGACGTAGTGTTCAGCGGCCATGGAGCGGGTGGACATCCCACTGCCGTGGCCGTGATGAGCGATGTGCTGGCGGTAGCTCACAACAGCTCGCCGGTGCGGCTGCCGGCGCGGAAGGTTGAGGTTTCCGGAGACGGCTTCGCTCCGCATTATCTGCGGTTTGTGGTGGCCGATAAGCCGGGCATCGTTGCGGCAATTGCTGGTGCGCTGGCGAAGGTCGGGGCGAACATTGACTCGATCCTGCAACATCGCGGACACGGCGCGGAGAGTCTGCCGTTTGTCGTGACAACAGAGCCGAGCCTTACGTCGACCATTGAGCAGGCGGTAGCAGAGATGGCGGCGATGGACTTTATGCTTGTGCCGCCGCTGTGTATGCAGATTCTGGTTGTGGACGATCCTGACGAAGACTAGCGATCTCCGCCGGTCAGCGTAACGTACAGCTCTGAGCGGATTTTCCAGCCTTCGCTCGTATGTCGCCACATGGCCATGTAAGTGCCGGTGTAGGAAACCAAACCGTCGGGGAGCGTGGCGATCCAGTGGCCGTGTTCGGCGGCGAGTGGCTTGTCTTTGGAGACGTCTACAGTATCCGTGATGCGTTCGTAGGTGAGCGCCGTCTTCGGCGCATCGAAGCCCTGTTTGAACAGCTTGAGATAGGCCTCGCGCGATGGCACGAAGCTGCCGTCTCCAATAACGCCGACGAAGTCCGCGGCGAGCGAGTCTCCGACGCCCAGCAGGTTGCGGCGGACGATGGACTTGTTGGAGAAGGTGCGGGCGGCGCGGATTTCAGCTTCATCCTGCGCGGACGTTTTCGGAGCTTGGGTGTGAGCGGGAATCGACACGAGCATCACCAGGAGAGCAGCCAGCTTGAGCATGTCTAACGTTTTAGCAGGCGTGTGGCGAAACTGCCCCGGCGAAATTCGTTCGCCGGGGCATTGGGTTAGTACTTAGGCAGCGACTTGTCGATGCGGTCCGCCCAGGCTGTAATGCCGCCGGCGAGGTTGGACACATTCGTGTATCCGGCTTCTTTCAGCGCGAGAGATGCCTTCTGCGAACGGCCGCCGGTCTTGCAGTGCACGATAATCTCCGCGTCTTTGCCGGGAAGCTCACTGAGACGCTCGGGCAAGCTTCCGAGCGGGATCAGCGGTGCTCCCATATTCACGATGGCGTACTCGTGCGGCTCGCGGACGTCGACCACGAAGGGCTTGTCCCCTGCGTCGATACGGGCTTTGAGCTCTTCGACCGTGACCTGCGGTATGCCGTCGACAACGTTTGCGTTCACGTCTACCTTCCCATGCGACGAAACTTCGAGCGGGCCGACACTGGCAGGCTTCTCGATGCCGCAGAACTGATCGTAGTCGATCAGCTGCTTGATCTCGTGGGTGCCGCAGGCAGGGCACTCAGGGTTCTTGCGCAGCTTCAAGGTGCGGAAGCTCATGGCGGCCGCATCGACCAGCAGAAGACGGCCTATGAGGGGCTCGCCGATGCCGACAATCATCTTGATGACCTCGGTGGCCTGGATGACACCCAGCAGACCGGGTAGAATTCCCAGCACGCCACCCTCGGCGCAGGAGGGGACAAGGCCCGGTGGCGGAGGTTCGGGGTAGAGGCAGCGATAGCAGGGCCCGGCCTCGGTGGCGAAGACCGACGCCTGCCCTTCGAAGCGAAAGATCGACGCATAGACGTTGGGCTTGCCGGTGAGCACGCAGGCATCGTTGACCAGGTAGCGGGTCTGAAAGTTGTCCGTGCCGTCGGCGATGATGTCGTAGCCCTTGAATATCTCCAGCGCGTTGGCGCTGGTCAGCATGGTGTTGTGCTTGATGATGTTGGTGTTCTTGTTGAGGCCCTTGAGCATGACCTCGGCGGAATCAACCTTGAGCATGCCGACGGTCGACTGCGAATGAATAATCTGGCGCTGGAGGTTGGACTCGTCGACGACGTCGAAGTCGACCAGACCGATGGTGCCCACGCCTGCTGCGGCAAGGTAGAGCGCCAGCGGCGCGCCGAGGCCGCCAGTGCCGACGCAGAGCACCTTCGCGGCCTTGAGCTTTTGTTGGCCTTCCATGCCCACCTCGGGCAGGATCAGGTGGCGCGAGTAGCGCGAGATTTCTTCGTTGGAAAGCTTGGGGAGGTTCGTTGTGTCGGTCATGGTGTCCTTCTAGTTTAGTCGCCGGTGAGGAAAGAAGCAGACTCCTTCACTACGCTACGGAATGACTATCAAAACGCCGCGGAGTGACAACGCAAAAGCGTGGCGACGCGAAATATCCCGCACCTAGCTGATGCTCAGCGGTAGCGGTTCGATTCTGATGTGCGGGATTCGTTGGTGTTCTCGCGGTTAGCGACAACAACCACCGGCGATGGAGGGGATAATCGTCAACTCGTCGGCTTCGGCGACGGTGGTTTCTTCCTTGGCGGGAAGGTAGCGAACGTCTTCGTCGTTGAGGTAGACGTTCACGAACGAGCGCAACTTGCCTTCGGGGCTGAAGAGGTGCGCGCGCATCGCCGGATGCTGCTGGACAAGATGCTCCAGGCCTTCGGCGATCGTCGTGCCTGCCACCGAGACAGTTTCCTGCTTTTCGGTGAAGGCTCGCAGCGGTGTGGGGATGTGAATCTGCATTGCTTCCATTATCTCCGATCCTGCGATTAGATGAGATGCTCGGGAGCTTCGATTGCGGCAAATTTGCAGCAGCCATGAATATTGTCGAGCGGATAGCTGGTCTGCACGTCTATCTGGCGAGAGGCACGAGAATGCATGGTGTGAAACTGGCGAGAGCGGTGACACTCTTCGGTATGGCTGGTTTGCTGTTCATCCTGGCCGGGATGTTGCACGCGCAGGCGGTTCTCGGGACCTGGCAGGGCACGCTGCCGATTGCAGAGAATCGGAGGATTGTGTTGAAGATTTCGAAGGCCGACGACGGTGCGTTGCGCGGCGTCTTCTATCGCATCGACCAGTACGCGGATAGCCTGCCACTGTCTTCAGTTTCCTTCCAGGCGCCGGAGTTGAGCGTTGCCTCGGTGATTCAAGACAGCAGCTACAGGGGCAAACTGAGTGCGGATGGAAAGTCGATTGCGGGAATCTGGATGCAGAACAAGCAGTCTTATCCTCTGACCTTCGCCGCAGCCACTGCCGATACGCTTTGGACATACCGCAATGGCCCGGTAATGGTTCCAATGTCTCTCACGGCCGATCCGGCGTTTGAGGTTGCGACGATCAAGCCGAGCCCGCCGGGCGCTGGAGGAAGATCGGGAAGCGGCCACACGCGGATTTTCTCCGCGAAGAATGCCACGGTCAGTAATCTGCTGAAGATCGCGTTTCAAGTACGAGACCGGCAGGTTGAGGGTGCTCCGGCGTGGATGAGCGAGGCGAAGTTCGATATCGAAGGGATCCCTGACGTGCCCGGGTCACCCAACGACGACCAGGTGCGTGTCATGCTCAGGAAGCTGCTCGCCGACCGATTCCAGCTCAAGATTCATACGGTCAAGAAGACTTTCCCGGTGTATGCGCTAACGATTGAAAAAGACTCTCCCGAACCGGTGAAGAGCGATCCCGCGCTGAACAGGTTTGCGGGCGTCATGACGAGACAAACGCCGGATGGGCAGATGCTGGGGGCGTTCGTCTATATGCGCATGCCGGAGTTCGCGGACATCCTGATGAACTTTATTCCCGACCGCCAGATCGTGGATGAAACCGGCCTCCAGGGGCAGTACGACATCAACCTGACCGTTCCCATGAGTGCGCTGCAAAGCAGCGACGACAACGAAAAGGCGGTGGCGTTTATGGAAGCTCTAAAGCCGGCGGGATTCAAACTTGTGCCGAAGCAGGCGATGTTGGATGTGATCGTTATTGATCGCCTGGAGAAGCCTTCGGCGAATTAGATGTGCTCTCCGCGAGCATCGCGAGAAGCAGATCTCTCCACTTCGCTGCGCTCCGGTCGAGATGACAAATTTGAGGTGGTGCGAACGAGAAGCGATAGTTCGCGGTCCTCAGGATGATCTATCCCAGGGTTCTAGATGACTTCGATTGGCTGGTTCGCGAAGGCTTTGTCCTCTTCGCCGGTCCCGGTGAGGAGGAAGCTGTTGGTGATTTTCGAGGCGCCTTTTTCGACTGCCGTGATGACGTAGGCGCAGCCGAACCAGTGGGCTTCGGCGAAGTCCGTCGTCGAATATTGCGCGGGGTGGTCGGGGTGGGAGTGGTAGAAGCCGACGATGTCGAGGCCTTCTTTGCGGGCTTCGCGCTGGATTTTTACCAGCTCGATGGGGGCGATGTTGTATCGGTTGTGCGCGGAGTCGGTGCGGGTGTTGCCGGCGCGCTTGAGGGCGGAGACCTGGATAGCGTCGTCCGCGGCCTTGCCGAGCATGACGCCGCAGCACTCGTGGGGGTAAGTTTCTTCGCCGTGGGCGCGGAGTTCGTCGTAAAGTGCTTCAGAAATTTGCAGGTTCATGGGCGGCGTTTTCCTAACTTGGCGTTGAGGGCGAGGTCGCCGGCGGCGGGTTCGACCCAATAGCGTTCTGACAGGTACTTGTCGGCGGCATCGCAGAGGATGGTGACGATGACGGCCTCGCGACCCGCGGCGGCTTCCTCCTCGGCGACCTCAAGCGCTGCAGCGACGGCGGCGGCGGCGGAGACTCCGATGAGCAGGCCCTGGTTGCGGCCCAGCCACTTCGACATGGCGTACGCGCGCTCGGTGGCCATGTCGATGTTGCGGTCGGCGAGGTTAGCGTCGTAGATGGGCGGCACGATGGCGGTCGCCATGTGCTTGAGGCCTTCGAGGCCGTTGAAGGGTGAGTCGGGTTGCATGGAGATGCACTTGATGTTGGGATTCAGCTCGCGCAGGCGGCGGGTTGTGCCCATAAAGGTGCCGGAGGTGCCGAGTGCCGCGATGAAGTGCGTGACGGTGCCGTCGGTCTGCTGCCAGATTTCGTTGGCGGTGCCGCGATAGTGGGCGAGCCAGTTGTTGTCGTTGCCGTACTGGTCGGCGTAGAAGTAGACGTCCGGTTCGGCCTCGGCGAGCGCGCGGGCCTTGCGAATGGCGCCGTCGGAGCCGTCGGCGGGGTCGGTCCAGAGGACTTCCGCGCCGTAGGCGTCGAGGATGCGTTTGCGCTCCACCGAGACGTTGGAGGGCATGCACAGGACCACCCGGAAACCCTGCGCGGCGCCCAGCATGGCGTAGGCAATGCCGGTGTTGCCGGAGGTGGCATCGAGTAAGGTTTTGCCGGGGCCGAGGAGGCCTTTACGCTGCGCGTCGGCGACGATGGAGGACGCCGCGCGGTCTTTGACGCTGCCGCCGGGGTTCATCCACTCGGCTTTGCCGAAGACGTGCACGCCGGGCAGGTGCGCGGTCAGGCGGTCGAGCTGCACGAGGGGCGTGTTGCCGATGCGTTCGAGCAATGTGCTGCCCAGAGGTTTGGTCGGTGCGGTGGTGCTCATGGGGTGTCGGGGCTCCAGCTTGGGTGCGGCGTCATCCGGCGCGGATTGAAGCGGGCGGGCGGATGTGCGACAGTTGAATTCAAGTCTAAATGTTGAACCACCCGGGTTTTGACCGTGCGTGGTGGCGAAGATTTTTAGAAAGCGTCAACAGAAGGTTTTCGAATTCATGGCAAAGCGACCCAAACCGCGCAGTTTCGATGAAGTGTTGTCCGTGCTGGGCAACGAGAAGTTTGATGTTGCGCCGGCGCAGGAAGGTGCAAATCGCGCCGCCGGTGCTCGTCGCGTGAGCAAGTACGGCGTGGCGGCGGAGATTGCGCCCAGCCCGGATGCGAACTCCTGCGCGCGGCTGCTTGCCAGGCCCGGATGGCTGCTGGGCGGAGAAATTGCCCGGCTCACCGATCGCGGGTATCAGAAGTTTCTTAAGTCGTCGAAGCTGGAGATTCCGGCGACCGCGGATATTCTGCGGGCGATCCATAAGTTCAGCGAAGAGCTGAAGGAAGCAGTGGGGTCGCTAAGTCTGTATAACGAGTCGCTGGGGACGACGAGCGATCGTTATGTATATGACCGGGTGGCGGGGCGAGAGTAATGTTTGGCGCTGGCGGAAGGTCCATCGGTTCGATGGGACGGAAGGCTGTCACGTGGCTGGCCGCTGGTGGCATCCTGGTGATGGCCGCCGCTCAGACGGAGCCGAAATACGCAGAGGCGACGGAAATGCCGCTGGATCGAGTCGCTGACAGCTACGCCATCTATCAACAGGTGCTGCCGAGCGGAGCGATTGAGTGGAGTAATGTTCCGCGGACTCAGTGGCTGCTTCAGGATGTGACCACCGCGAAGCCATTGTCCGCGGGATGCGAGACCTCGGAGATCAGCGACTTGCCGAAGGCCGTGACGCCTCCAGCGGAGCGCAAGGCTGAGTGGGATGAAGTCGTGGCAGACTTCGTAGCTCACTGTCACGATCGATACAAGCTGAACGGCAACAATTTGAAGCTGGCGTTGCCTGTGCATCTGCTCGACAAGGATGCGCAGAGCCGTTATTGGAAGGGTGTGGCTGGGTTCATGCCCCCAAAGAGCAACATCATGCAGGCGCCGCCTACGCCGGAGGAATTCAAAGGAGCAGCCGGCCTGCACAGTTTTTCCGCCGTCTACTTCAACCGCAACCATACCTTGGCGGCAACGTACTTCGGCATGGGTTGCGGCTCGCTGTGCGGCAACTGGGCCTGGGTCGTGTTGGAGCGCAAAGATGGTGCATGGCGGCCGCTGCCCTGGGTGCGTGTTCGCACGTATTCCTAAGCGATATCTGACTAACGCTTCGTCCGCTGCCACTCCCGATAGGCCTCGCTTTTGCCGATGCCGCGGGATTTGGCGACGCGTTTGAGGGCGTCCATTTCGGGGAGGCCTTCGGTGCGGACGAGGGTGGCGACTTCTTCGGCGAGAGTGGGTTGGGTCGCGGCTGACAGGGTTTGCGGCGATAGCTCGAGGAGCAGCACCATCTCTCCGCGCAGCGACGGACGGGCGCTCAATTGGGCGAGGACCTCAGCGGCGGCGCCGCGAACAAACTCTTCATGGAGCTTGGTGATTTCGCGGGCGAGGACGAGGCGCTGGTCAGGGCCGAAAATTGTGACAATCTCCGTCAGCGCGGCGATGATGCGATGCGGCGTTTCGTAGAAAATATGTGTTGAGGTTTCGCCGACGGCGGTGGCGCGGAGCGCTTCGAGCGTAGAGCGGCGTGGGCCTTCCTGCGAGGGCAGGAAGCCGTGAAAGGTGAAGCGCTCGGCGTTGAGGCCGCTGGCGATGAGCGCGCTCAGAGCGGCGTTGGCTCCGGGAATGGGGAACACGTCGATGCCCGCGGCGATGGCTTCGGCGGCGATGGAGGCGCCTGGGTCGGCGATGCCGGGCATGCCGGCGTCGCTGACCACGGCGATGCGGCCGCCGGCTTTCAGTGCCTCGACGAGTTCCCCAGCGCGAGACGCTTCGTTGTGCATGTGGTAGCTGACGGTGGGCGTGCGGATGCCGAAGTGGCCGAGGAGTTTCGAGGTCTGGCGGGTGTCTTCGCAGGCGATGCGGTCGACGGAGCGCAGCACGCGGAGCGCGCGCAGGGTGATGTCTTCGAGGTTGCCGATGGGGGTGCCGACGAGGTAGAGGCCGGGGGCCAGCGGCTTTTCCGGCGTCTCTGCCAGGGGGTCAGTCACGCGGCACCCTGGGTTCGGCGGGAAGGCGGGTCTGGCGAACCTGATTGACGGCGCGGGAGAGGTTTTGCGGGGTCAGGATGCCGAGCAGGCGGCCGTCTTCCGCGACGGGGATGAACTCGGACGCGCTCTGGCCGCCGGCGCGGCGGAGCGCGGCTATCCACTGCTCCCGGGGGGCAGCGACTTGCAGGTTGCGGGTCATCACGCCCTGGACGTAGCTGTCGCCTTCGAGCATGAGCTGGTCGGCGAGGGTCTGGCGGGTGACAGCGCCGACGAGGCGGTTCCCACGCACCACAGGAAAGGCGTCCTGGAGGCTGTGGACGGTGCGGTCGAGCGCGCCACGCAGGGTGTCGGAGTTCGAGATCAGGGTGAACTCGGTGAGCATGACTTCGTCGACGCGCGTGCCGTCGCCGACCGGAGCTTCGGGTGCGGCGGCAGGCGGGGTCTGGGTGTTGGTCAATTGCGAGGCCAGCAGCGCGAAGAAGCCGAGCAGTGTGGCGAAGAGATTGGAGGTGAGCAGACCGGTGAACACCATCATTACGCCTACAGCGGCGACCAGGCCGAACGCGGGGCCGGCGTTGCTGATGGTGGGGGCGGAGACCTTGGCTGCGTTGCTGGCTCCGCGCTGTCCGGCGAGGCGCAACAACTGGCGCGTGGGCAGGGTCGCGGTCGGCAGCAGATTGACTACGGCCAGAACGAACTGCATCCAGACGAAGCTGCGCAGAATGTGTTCCGGCGAAATCCATGGCTGGGTGAGAAGGTTTGCTTTGGGGGCGATCGCGTAACTCAACCCGAGCAGGAGCAGGCCCATGCCGAGGTTCGCCAGCGGAGCAGCCAGGACCAGCGGGAGAGCGCCCGGGTTGATTCCCGCGTCCGGTGGAGCGAAGGCCATCACGCCGCCAACCGGCAGCAGGAAGATCGCCCGCAGCCGCAGACCCACGTACGCGGCGGCGATGCAGCGTGCGACCTCGCGGACGGCCACCGCAAACGCCAGCGCGGCGAATAGACCGGCGCCGCGCCCGACATTGCCATACGACTCGCCATAAGCCAGCGCGCAGACAAACAGCACGAAGAACGACAGGTTGAGGCGCACCTCTACGCCCATGACCCTGCCTAACGGAAGTGAAAAGCGCAGCATGGAACTCCTTCAATACAACAGTGTACGGCGAGTGACGGAGGGCATCGCCCGGCCGCTCCGATTTGCGCTTGCCGGTTGTTCCCGCAATGACCGCAAAAGGCGAAAGAAAGTTGCGGGCGCTACGATAGAACGATGCGCGTGATTGCCGGCACCTATCGTTCTCGTCCCCTTGAAGCGCCGCGCGGCACGGAAACGCGGCCCACGAGCGACCGGTTGCGCGAAACGCTGTTCAACGTGCTGGCCCCTCGTATCGATGGTGCGCGTTTTGCGGACCTGTATGCGGGCTCGGGTGCGGTGGGGATCGAAGCGATCAGCCGCGGAGCAGAGCATGTGTGGTTCGCGGAGAAAGCTCCTGCCGCGGTGGCTGCGATTCGCGGTAATTTGTCGAAGCTGAAAATTGGTGGCGGATATTCGGTGGAAGACCGCAGCGTGGGGAAGCTGCTGTCATCGCTGGCGAAAGCCCAGCGGCAGCTCGATATCGTGTTTCTCGATCCGCCGTACGAGGACGCCGACGCGTACAACGGGACGCTCGGGCTGCTGGGCCGTGAACATGCAGGGCTGCTCGCGCCGGGCGGGGTGGTTGTCGTCGAACACCAGAAGAAAGCGCCGCTGGCGGAGCGGTACGGGGTGCTGGAACGGACGCGGGTGCTGAAGCAGGGGGATGTGGCCCTGAGTTTTTATGCGGTGGCTGAGAGCTAGAGCAAATCTCCTGTAGGTGTATCCGGGGACGGAAAGGTTGAAGTCCGTTTTTTCCCAGAAAAACGGTACTGCACGCCCTCTTCCAAGCCACAGCAACAGGAGATTTGCTCTAACGGCCCTTACTTGAAGCCGCCCCCCTCGTGCGCTCCGGTACGCAGGTCAATGGAGAAGGGAACTTCGCGGTCGGTTTGCATGTTCCAGCCTTCACCGAAGAGTTTGCCGTCGCGGACTTCGCCGAGCTTTACGCCTTCCCAGCTTAGTTTCGCCGTCTCCCACAACATCCCCGATGCGCCGATTGCAGCGATGGTGTGGAAGCCGGCGAGTAGCACGAGACCTTCGTCTACTGCGGAGAGGACATGGGTGACGGGGCGCAGTGGTAGATGCACGCAGTGCTCGGGCGCGGCAGTGTTGACGAGGTACGCGTAGCCTCCCGCAACAGCCAGCATGTCATCCGGGGCAGGACAGGCAAAGAGTCCGCTGGGGAGAGATTTGTCGCGAAAGCCGAGGGCGCAGGTGGCGAGAAATGTGCCTCCACTGGCGGGTTTGACGAGTAACTGAAGGGCGCCGCGGTTCATGGCGTCTTCCTCGCCGGCGATGCGCTGAGGGTACATAAACTGGCGCGCGGGGGCGATCAACGGTGCGGCGGTGAGGACTTCGGCGATCCAGGTTTGCGGGAAAGTGTTCATGCGTTGCGGAAATGCTCCCAGCCGTGAGGCTGTAGTGGGGTGCGGTGTCCCTCAGCGTCTACGAGTGTCATCAGAGGTGTTCGGGGGCGGCGCGGTGTCAGGTGACCGATGCGGGTGATCGCGATGCCGGCGATGGTGCGCGGCATGCGCGTCGAGGGCCTCGCTGTGAAAAGAAGTTCGTAGTCCTCGCCGCCGTTGAGCGCGGCGTCCAGGCGGGCTTCAGGAGAAAGCTGCTCGGAGAATGGATGCAGCGGCAGGGCATTCGCGTCGATCTCCGCTGAAACGCCGCTGGCTTCGCAAAGGTGAGCCAGATCGGTGGAAAGGCCGTCGCTAAGGTCGATGCAGGCGGTCGCCAGCTTTCTGCGTAGCAGGGCTTGTCCTACGGCGAGCCGTGGCTGGGGGAAGAGGTGCGGGTGCGTGCCGTCCGGGTAGTCGCGAGCGAATGCCCGGGGATTTGCGGAAAGGGTTGCCAGCTCTGCCGAGGCGCCTCCCAGCGCGCCCGTGCAGTAAAGAAGATCGCCGGGGCGGGCGGTGGAGCGGCGCAGCGCGCGCCCGGCTGGAGCGGCGCCGAGCAGTACGATGTCCGCAATAACGCCGTCGCCGACGGCTTCGGACGTGTCTCCACCCGCCAAGGGCACGCCGTGGAGCTTCGCGAGCGTCAACAGGCCGTCGAGAAAGCCGTCAACCCAGACGGCATTTGCGGCGACGGTGGCGGGCAACGCAAGAGAGAGAAATGCGGCGAGAGGGCGCGCTCCCATGGCTGCGATGTCACTGAGGCCGCGGGACAGGGCACGGTGCCCGATGGACGCCGCCGGATGCCAGTCGCGCCGGAAATGACGGCCTTCGAGCGAAAGATCGGTGGTGACGACGATTTCATCACCGGGGCGGGACCTTAAAATCGCGCAGTCGTCGCCGATCCCGAGACGCAGGCCGGATGAGGCCGATGCTTCGACTCGCGCCCTAATATGCTGAATCAAAGCGAGTTCGCCACCAAGAGCGGCGTTCTGCTGCGGTTCCGATCCCGTTTTGGCTCGCGTTTTCACCAACTTCAGCATAGCGCCTGTGGTTGCCGCAGCCCGCCGCCTCCACTAAACTAGAGACAGGAGCCGTCTGACCGGTTTACAGTGCTTTCACGCTAGCGGGCGAAGTTCCGCGGCATCCGTTCTGCTCTCGCAGTCGTCGCGCGAGAGGCCCAACCCGAGAGATCCCGGAACCGCTTAATGAGTTCGAAAAGAAAACGCTCCATCGTATATGTCACGAAGGATGAGAACGGCACGGTCGACCGCGTCGCTATCCCCATGCGTTACGTGTACGTGTTTGTGGCGGCGGCCATTACAGGTATGTTTACGTTTGCGGGCCTGGCGGGGTCGTACACGCGCATGCTGGTGAAGACCGAGAGCATGAACAAGCTGCGCCAGGAACTGGCGATGACTCGCACCGACTATGCTCACCTGGAAAAGAAAGAGCACGAGAAGGATGTGCAGGTCGCGAGCCTTGGTTCGCTGGCCAGCGAAGTGTCCGCGATTTACGGCCTGACGGCTGGCAAACTCACGCTGCCCCACGGACATTTCGGGACGAAGAAGCCGGTCGTCGATCCCAAGGCGCCGTTGAAGGACGACACGGCCAGCTTTACCGAGGACAGCTACTACCGCTCGGTGAACACGTTTTATGCGTTGCGCGATACGGCCACCGCCGGTGCATTGCGGCAGCAGTTGGATACGAATCTAGGTGTCCGCAGCACGCTTTCCGAGTTGGCGATCATGGACGATGCCAGTGGGGAAAATGTTCCTGATATGTGGCCGATACTCGGGCCTGTTGCGAGTGGCTTCGGACAGCGTATCGATCCGGTGTTGGGAGAAGGTATTGGCGAGTTTCACAAGGGCGTCGATATCGACTCGCCGGATGGCACGCCGGTGCATGCTCCGGCGGCCGGCCGCGTCGTCAATGCGGCTATGGCGAATGGCTACGGCCGGGAGATCCTGGTCGACCACGGCAACGGCATCCGCACGCTGTATGGCCATCTTTCCGGATTCAACGTGGTGGATGGACAGAACGTCGTCAAGGGGCAGGTGATCGGGTATGTCGGCCACAGTGGCAAGACAACCGGGTCGCACTTGCACTATGAGGTACAGATTCACAATACGGCTGTGAATCCCCATAAGTATCTGCGCACGACGATGGCGCAGTTGGGCGGCACGGGCATCGGCGGTTAGGCTGGACGTGGACCGCGCGCGATCAGCGTAGCGACATAGCCGGCACCGAAACCGTTATCGATATTCACGACAGTTATGTTGGGTGAGCAGGCGTTCAGCATCCCTAACAGCGCTGCTACACCCTCAAACGCAGCCCCGTACCCGACGCTGGTCGGGACCGCAATCACTGGTACTGCGACCAGGCCCCCGACTACGCTTGCCAGCGCGCCTTCCATGCCGGCACAGGCGATGATGGCGTCCGCTACGCGCAGGGTTTCGAGGTGCGCCAGAAGACGGTGGAGGCCCGCAACGCCGACGTCGCAGATGCGCGTGACTTGTGCACCGAAAATTTCAGCGGTGATCGCGGCTTCCTCCGCGACGGGTAGGTCACTGGTTCCGGCACAGACGACGGCCACGTGGCCAGCGGTGGGTGTGCCGCCCTGCGCCAGCGTGATGCAGCGGGCGAGATCGTGGAACTCCGCTTGGGGGACGGTTGTTTGCACTGCTGCGAAGTGATCGGCGGAAGCACGCGTGGCAAGGACGCTGACGCCACTGGCGGCCAGCCTGGCGAAAATTCCCGCGACCTGCTCGGGAGTTTTGCCGGCGGCGAAGATGACTTCGGGCATTCCGGAACGCAGCGAGCGATGGTGGTCGAGCGTCGCGAACCCGAGGTCTTCGAAGGGCAGCGAGGCGAGACGTTCGGCGACGGCTTCGGGCGTTGTCTTTCGCGCTTCGAGCTGGCGTAGCAGTTCCAGGACAGCTTCACGACGCATGCGCGGGCCTCGACTGCAGCAGCGTTTCAACGGGCAGCACAGCATTCATCGAGCCGCTGCGGTAGCCTTCCGTGTCCAATGTGACATAGGTGAATCCGGCCGCGCGCACCGCCGCTGTTATGCTGTCGAGCAGTGTGAGCGTGAGGCCGAGAGCCAGCGTGGCGCGGTCGAGCTCGACGCGGGCTAGGTCGCCGTGGTGGCGCACCCGTACCTGCCGCATACCAAGCTCGTGAAGCGCATCTTCCGCGGCTTCGACCTGGTGCAGCGCTTCGATGCTGACGGGGCGGCCGTACTCCAGGCGCGAGGAGAGGCAGGCGGAGGCGGGCTTGTCCCAGACCGCGAGATCTGCGGCTTGCGCAAGAGCCCGAATCGCTTGTTTGCCGAGGCCAGCTTCGGCCAGCGGCGCGACGGCGTGGTGCATTTCGGCGGCGCGCTGGCCGGGGCGGAAGTCGCCAGAGTCGTCGGTGTTGCGGCCGTAGGCGATTGCGGTGAAGCCGAGTGCGGCGCGGAGCGATTCCATCTGGATGAACAGCTCGTCCTTGCAATGAAAGCAGCGCTGACCGTCGTTGCGCACGTAATCTGGGCGCTGCATCTCGGCGGTGGCGAGGACGTGCAAGGGAATGTTGTGCGTTTCTGCGAACGCGATGGCGGCGGCGAGTTCCTTGCGCGGCAGGCTGGGGGAATCGGCGATGACCGCCAGCATACGCTCGCCCAGGACGTCATGCGCTTCCCAGGCGAGGTATGCGGAGTCGACGCCGCCGGAGTAGGCGACGAGCAGTTTTTCGTGGCGTCCGAGGTTGATGCGCAGAGCTTCGCGCTCGGCGGCGAATGCCACGTCGCCCCCTGTCACTTCGCCTCCGTAGGAATGCCGCCGCTGAGGTCGCGGCGCGTAGGGTTGTCGAGTTTTTCGCGCGTGGTC
>Ga0207652_10001391_pt1 | contig 21528 bp, 12 predicted proteins | sample KBSC63BmetaG_FD_184334 | JGI IMG/M metagenome (GOLD analysis project Ga0207652, IMG submission 184334) | Corn rhizosphere microbial communities from Kellogg Biological Station, Michigan, USA - KBS C6-3B metaG (SPAdes) (version 2) | ecosystem: Host-associated > Plants > Roots > Rhizosphere ... | reverse complement strand
CAGACACGCGCCACCGCCGAGAATCCAGCCTTCACGTGCCCAGCGGAATTTGCTTGACGGCGCATCCGCATGAAACGACCAATGCGCGCAGCGCGAATAAAAATGCGAATGGCATTGACGAGTCTTGCGACGGATCGCCTGGCGACGAACAACATGAGGGGTGGCGCGACGGAGGTGGCGATCCATCGAGAGGTTCCGAAAAAAGAGCGGAGACGCGGGACGGGCCGTACCATAAGCCCATGTGAAGCGCGCGTCAATCCCTTGCCAGACAAAGCCTTGCACGCGATTTTACGGTTAACACATAATTAACCACTACATCACTTTTGCGGTTTGACGCGACGCTCTCTTTTCCGGGTCGCGAACACGCCGCCCACTTCCGGAAGGCACGATGTCTGCAAACCCCCAAGCCCTCGCCCTCATCCATCGCGGCGCGGTGGACGTGCTGAAAGACGATGAACTCGAAGCGCGCCTCGCGCTCGGTCGTCCGCTGCGCATCAAGGCGGGCTTCGATCCCACCGCGCCCGACCTGCACCTCGGCCACACCGTGTTGCTCAACAAGATGCGCCAGTTCCAGGATCTCGGGCACACCGCGATTTTCCTGATCGGCGATTTCACCGGGATGATCGGCGACCCGACCGGCAAGAACGTGACGCGCAAACCGCTGACGCGCGAAGAAGTGCTGGCGAATGCCGACACCTACGCGAAGCAGGTATTCAAGGTGCTCGATCGCGAGCGCACCGAAGTGCGCTTCAACTCCGAATGGTTCGGCAAGATGGATGCGGCGGACATGATCCGGTTGGCCGCGCAGCACACCGTCGCGCGGATGCTCGAGCGCGACGATTTCGCCAAGCGCTACGCTGCGCAGCAACCAATCGCGATCCACGAGTTCCTGTATCCGCTGGTGCAGGGTTACGACTCGGTCGCGCTGAAGTGCGATGTCGAACTCGGGGGCACCGACCAGCGCTTCAATCTCCTGATGGGTCGTGGCCTGCAGGAACATTTCGGCCAGCCGGCGCAGATCGTGCTGACGATGCCGCTGCTGGAAGGCATCGATGGCGTGCACAAGATGTCGAAGTCGCTCGGCAACTACATCGGCATCGACGAACCCGCGATCGACATGGTCACCAAGACCCTGAAGATCGGCGACGACGTGATGTGGCGCTGGTTCGAATTGTTGAGCTTCGAGGTGTCGTTGGACGAACTGGCCACGATGAAGCGCGACGTTGCCAGTGGCGCATTGAATCCGCGCGACGCCAAGCTGCGCCTCGCACGCGAACTCGCTGCACGTTTCCATGGCGCGGCCGAAGCCGAGAAAGCCATCGCCGGTTGGCACGCGGTGGTGCGCGGTGAAGGCGATACGTCGTCATTGCCGCTCAATGACATCGTGGTTTCCGCCGAAGGCCTGCGCCTGCCGGCGCTGCTGACCGCGGCGGGCCTCTCGTCCAGCAACTCCGAGGCCAACCGCAAGTTGAAGGAACGCGCGGTGCGCATCGACGCGCAGGTGGTGGAAGACGCGCAGCGCGTTTTCACCGCCGGTTTCGAAGGCGTGCTGCAAGTGGGCAAGCGCAATTTCGCGCGGGTGCGGTTGATCGCCGCGTAACAAAAAGGCGCGGCGCCTGATGCGCCGCACCCCTTCGGTTGCCCTTTCGGAAAGCCGGTCAGTAGGTAACCGGTGAATTGATGGTCTTGCGCGTTCCCGTCAGGTTGCCCTTGATGGGGATGCCGCCCGGAAGGATGATGTTGTAGTTCGGGTCGTACTGGGTAAGCACGAAGGTGCCGGTGTACGAACTGCCATCCTTGCTCAGCGTGATGGTCTCCTGGAGGTGGGCCGGCCCCACGAACGTGTTGTCAATGTCGACGCCGTTCGCGTCCACGCTTTGCGCCCAGGCCAGCATGAAATGATTGACCATGTAGGTCCGTGCCCCCGTTTGTGCCCAGATACCCGTGCAGACGTCGCCATCACCCGCAGGCCTTCCCGAGTTCATGATTTCGTTGCCGTCTGCGAGCCAGGACACGTAGGCGTGATCGACCGGCGCGCCGTCTGGCAGGCCCGTCGGGCCGTTGCCTTCGGCGGTCAGGGTGACCTCGTACAGACCGGCGATCGGTTCGAGGAATTGCAGCGGATTGGGGATGGTTTTCGTCCTCGACTGCGGGGCGGCGGCCAGGAACATCTTCCTGGCGGCTGAAGCCGACACCTTGGCCGGCGGGGCTATCGTCCAGTGGCCATTGGCCGACTTGACCAGGTTCAACCCGCAGGCTTCGGCCTGATGGGTCACGGCGGCGGTGGACAGGCCGATCACGGCCATCGCGATGGATGCATACAAACGGGTGTTCATGGCGCTCTCCTCAAAAAGTGGTCTCCGGGGTAGCGGCACGCGCTGCCAACCGGAGGTATAAACTGCGCCCGGCAAGACAACGAGTCATGATGTTTCGATAGGGAAATCACGAGAGTGCGGCAGCGGCGTTGACGTGGTCCGGACGGAGCGCGCGGCGGCATGGAGAAGCATGGGCACGTGGAACATGTGGGCGCTGGTACGTTCGCGTTCGCGGATGTCGTCGTGGACACGGCCGCGCACCGGCTGTCGCGCGGTGACCGCGAAATCGCGGTAGAGCCGAAGGCCTTTGCGGTCCTGCTCGAATTTCTTTCGTATCCGGGCCAATTGCTCAGCCGTGACCAGATGCTCGACGCTGTCTGGGGTCACAGCTACGTCACGCCGGCCACGCTCAGCCGGCTCGTCGCGCAACTGCGCAAGGCGTTGGCGGATGACAGCGAGCACCCGCATTGCATCCAGACTGTGCACGGTCTGGGGTATCGCTTCATCGCGCCGCTGGAACACGTCCCGGAGAAAACAGCTCCCGCGCTGCGTTTCGCACCGCCCGCGCGCGCGCGATTGCCGGAACGCACCGAACCGCTGATCGGGCGCGAAAGCGCCATCGAGGCGTTGAAGCTGATGCTGCGCGACCATCGGCTGGTCACGATCACCGGTCCCGGCGGCCTCGGCAAGACACAGGCCGCGCTGGAAACCGCGCGCTCGGTTGCGGCGGATTTCCCGGATGGCGTGTGGCTGTTCGACTGCACGCCCCAGACCGATGGCGACGCACTGGTGCGGTGGCTGGCGGGCATGTTCGATATCCATGCCACGACCGACGCGGGCCAGCTGATCGCACGGCTGGGCGAATTGCTGCAAACACGACAGGTGCTGTTGGTGTTCGACAATTGCGAACGCATTGCCGAACCGCTGGGCAAGGCGGTCGCGAGCCTGTTGTCGGCCTGCGCGGACTTGCACATCCTGGTGACCAGCCAGCAGCGTCTGAACTGTGCGGGCGAGTCGCTTTACGGATTGCCGCCGTTGCAGGTGCCACCGCCGGGCGAATGGACGACGGATGAGCAGATCGCTTCCCTGTCATCGATCCCCGCGGTGCGATTGCTGCTGCTGCGGTCCCAGGCGTGCGCATCCGGGTTCACGCTGACGCAGGCCAATGCCGCGACGGTCGCCGAGATCTGCCGCCGCGTCGCGGGATTGCCGCTCGCGCTCGAATTGGCCGCGGCACGCCTGCGCCTGCTGAGTCCGGAGCAATTGCTGATACGCATGGAGGATCGTCTCCTCAGCCTGTCCGAGGACAATCCCAACCGGCCCGCCCGCCATCAGACATTGAGTGCGCTGATCGAGTGGAGTTTCGCGTTGTTGTCGGAGCGCGAACAATCGCTGCTATGCGGATTGAGTATCTTCGCGGGCACATGCACGCTCAGCGGCGCAAGCGCGGTGGGCGCGGTGTTCGAGCTTGGCGAGGAGCAGACGCTGGACTTGCTCGGCGGGTTGGTCGACAAGTCGCTGCTGGCCGTCAATGCCACCACCAATCCGCCTTCCTATCGCCTGCTCGACAGCGTGCGGCTGTTTGCACAGGGGCGCCTGGCCGCCAGCGGAAACGAAATGCGGGTGCGGACCGCGCACCTCGCGCATTTCGTCCAGATCACCGAGCTCATCTACACGGAGATCCGCGGCAATCGTTTTCAGTTGTGGTTCGAACGCGTCAGGCGGGAATGGAACAACGTGCATGCGGCGTTCGATTTCGCGCTGGCCCAACCGGGCCTCGTTGACGATGCGCTGGCGCTGATCGGCAACCTTTGCTGGTATTTCCGCGGCAGCACTGACTACCATCAATCGGTGCAATGGGCCGAGAAGGCCTTGCAGGCGAGTCATGCGTCCTCGCCCCATCTCGCGCGGGCGCTGGTCGCTGCCGGTGTGGCGCTGCATTTCTCGAAGGTGCATGAGCGCGCCGGGCCGCGGTTGCGCGAAGGCATTGCGCTGGCGAAAAGCCAGGGCGATGCATGGTTGGCGGCGGCGGGTGAAGCGGTCCTGACCTTCGAACTCGCGACGTGCGGAGACGTCGCCGGCGCCGAAGCGTGCGCGGATTCGGTGCTTGCTGTCGCGGGGCAACTCGAAGACGAGTGGTTGCGCTCCAATGCCCTGCTCGGTCGCGGCGTCGCCCAATCCATCGCTGATCGTCACCGAGACGCCGAGGCGAGCATCAGCCAGGCATTGGACTGCCTGTCCTTGCACGAAAATTCTTTCCAGTGGGCCTACACGCTCATCAATCGGGCGCTGCAACGCTTCTATCTCGGCGACTTCGGGGGCGCGACGCGGGACTGGCTGACCGATCTGGAGTGGTTTGCCCGGTTCCAGAACTGGCGCGGTGTGGCGGGTTGCGTCGAGGGAACGGCTTATCTCGCCGCCGAGTACGGCGAGTCGGCAAAGGCTGCGCGCTTTCTCGCGGCTGCCGCCCAGGTGCGGGGATGGACCGGAGCGCCGTTGTTTGAACAGTGGCAGAAGGCGCAGCACATCGCCGTCCGCAAGGCCACGGAAGCGCTGGGGCCGGAATTCGAACGGGCGCAGGAGGCAGGCGCCTCCGCGCGTTTCGAAGATGTCGTGATGGAAGCGCGCGCGTTGCTGAGGGAAATCGCCGCTCAGCCGGAACGTACCGGAGCCAGTAATCCATCCGGATCGTAACGCGCGCGCAGCGCGGCCAGCTTCGTTCGTGTTGCAGAGCCGGGTGCGTGCGCATCCAGATCGGCCGCCTCGCCGACGAAGTTCGGCTGCATGTCGGCGCGTGCGTACGGCGCCAGCGCGGCGCGCAATCCGCGTGCCCAGTCACGGATGCCGACGAAACGTTCCGCAGCGTCGGTGTGTCCGATCACATTGATGAAAAACGGTGCGTCGCGATGCGAGAACGCAGTGGCGTCGTTGGCGATGCGCGCGGCTGCGCCGCCGAGATGGTGCACGTGCACTTCGCACAGGGGATCGGCAGGTTCTGCAGCGCGCGGAACCAGCGCATCGATCATCGCGTCGTCGAACGCGTTGAACTGCGAGGTGGTCCAGTAGTAGTGATCGCCGGGCGCCGCTGCAGGATCGAAGGTTTGCTGCCACACTGCGTAAGGCATCACGCCTTCGTGGCGGCCCGACGGCTCGGCGGCCTCCGTGATCGGTGCGGCGGCGCGTGCACCTTGCGCCAGATCGCCGTTCCAGCAGTACGCCAACGCCACCGCGCGTTGCCCATGCGCTTCGGCCGGCAGGAACGGCAACGGCGGCGCGGTGGTGAACACCAGCATGGCGGTCAATGCATCCGGCGCGTCCGGCGTGAACGCGCGAAACGCGCGCAACAGGGCGGCCGCGGCACTGACCGGATAAAACACGACGCCGGCATGCACCTCCCTGACGGTATGCAGCCGCCAGGTGAAGCGGGTGACCACGCCCAAGCCCACGCCGCCGCCACGCAAGCCCCAGAACAGGTCAAGGTGCTGTTTGTCGCTGGCCGTGACAGTGCGCCCGTCAGCCAGCACGACTTCGGCTTCGAGCAAGTTGTCGATCGCCAGTCCGCAGCGCCGCATCAGCCAACCTACGCCGCCACCGAGCGTGTAGCCGCCCACGCCGGTGGTCGAAACGAACCCGCCGGTGGTGGCCAGGCCGTGCGGCTGCGTCGCGGCATCCACGTCGCGCCACAAGGCACCGCCTTCGACGCGCTCGAGGCGCGATGGCGCATCGACTTCCACGCGGTTCATCGCGCCCAAGTCCAGCATCAAGGCGTCATCGCGTACGGCCAACCCGGCCACGTTGTGGCCGCCGCCGCGCACCGTCATCGGCACGCGTTCGCGTGCGGCGAACTTGACCGCTGCGGCGGCGTCTTCCGCATCGATGCATCGCGCGATGGCCAACGGGCGCCGGTCGATCGCACCGTTCCAGACGTGGCGACGCGTTTCGTAATCGGAGTCACCCGGCAGCAACAGGGGCCCGCGGAGCGTGGCGGCAAGTCCTTGCCACGAGGGTGTGCGCGTGCGGCGGGATCCGGCGGACATGGCTGCGCTCCTTTCCGCGGACAGGATCGCGAGACGCGCCGTCCGCAAAGTCGATGCGTGGCGCACTATACCCGTGTGGTAGGCCATAGTCGTGATGGGGAAAGGGTGATTTCGTTAGGGACGCGGATCGGTCGCCCCAATGCAACCCGCTAAGGTATGCGCCATGTTCGTCGACGTACCCAGCCGCCAGCATGTGCACCCACGCTGGGTTACTCCGGTGCTGGTGGTCGCCTGTGTGGCCTGTTACCTGTGGTTGATGCTGTCGGCGACCGCGACGCGCTACGCGCTGCTGGGTGATTGGGGCACGGTGCCAGGGCGGTTGTTCCAGCACGGCCAGATCCTGCACGCCGGATTGTGGCTGCGGCCGTTCACGTCGCTATTCATGCACGCCGACTGGGTCCACCTGCTCGGCAACATGCTGTTCCTGGTGATTTTCGGGCTGCCGGCGGAACGCGCGCTCGGTTCCCGGCGCTTCCTGTTCCTGTTCCTGGTGGGCGGGGCGTTTGCCAACCTCGTCGGGGCGTGGACCTTGTCGGGCCAGTTGCGCCCGATCATCGGTTGCAGCGGTGCGGTGTCGGCGACGCTCGGCGCCTACCTCGCGTTGTTTCCGCGCGCGCACCTCGGGCTGGTACTGCCGCTAGGGTTGTACCTGCAGTTCATCCGCGTCCCGGCCGCGTTGCTGATCGGCATGTGGGTGTTGCTGCAGTTGCTGTTCACGTGGGCCGGACCGGGTTTCGGCGCGGTGGTGTGGTGGGCGCACCTTGCCGGCTTCGGCTTCGGCATCCTGTTCGCGCTGGTTTCGCGCGGCGCGGTGGAGCGGCGCCTCCGAAGACAGAGCTATTGATTGCGGTCGTCCCTGATCGCCGCGTATTCAAGGAACTCGCACACGAATGCTAGATTCGGATACCGGAACATCAGAACGACCTTCCATGGTCTCAATTTTCACAACAGCCGCTGCGACTGGAGCAGCCAAGGCTGCGTGCGCGAAGCGTTCCAAGAGCATGCGCGCGGCCTCGGTCTCGCGCACAGCGGTGAGCAATGCATCGGGATCGAGCCCCTCGTCGCGCAAGGTGTCCGCGCGCACCTCGATGTATGCGCGCATGAATTCGGGGGTGAATTCAGGGTGGAATTGCGAGGAAAGCGCATTCGGCGCGTAACGCAGCAACTGGTGCGGATCGCGTTGCGAGCGCGCCAGCACCTCCGCGCCGGGCGGCGGCTTCAGCACCGATTGTCGATGCGTGGTCTGTGCGGGAAACGAGGATGGCAGCTCGCGCAGGCCAGGTTCGCCGCCGGCTGCAAGACGCGTGATGGATTCGGTGCCGATCTCGCGGCCCGCCGGCAGCCAGCCGACCGTGCCGCCCAGCGCCTGCGCCATCAACTGGTGGCCGTAGCACACGCCGAACAACGGCGTCTCCGCGTCCATCGCGTCGCGAATCCATCCGGCCGTCTGCTCGCTCCATGTCGCGCGCTCGGTGACCATGGCCGCCGAGCCCGTGATCACCGCGCCGGCGATCGTGCCCGATTCCGGCAACGCCTCGCCCGCGTCCACGCGCACCACGCGCATCTGCGCGGCTTGCAGTCGCATCGCATCACGGAACCAGTCTGCGAAGCCGCCGAATTGCTTGCGAAGTGCATCCGGTGCTTCGCCGGTCTGGATCAGCAACAAGGATTGCATGGGCGTTTCCGGCAGTCGTGCTGCGCGCAGCATAGCTGCAACGCCCAAAGGGCTGCACCTCACGCCGCGGGCAGCACCGACAGTACTTCCTCGACGGTGGTGAGCCCGCGCCTCACTTGCGTTGCCGCGGAAATCCGCAGTGGTTGCATGCCCTCTTCCAGCGCGAAACCCGTGAAGCCTGCGAGATCGAGTTGCGGCGTGATCATGCCGCGCAAGCGCGGGCTGACCGACATCATTTCGTATACGCCGGTGCGCCCGAGATAGCCCGTGTTGCGGCATTCAAGGCAGCCGACCGGTTCGTACACTTGGGCGGGCGGCGGGATCACCCAGCCGCGCGTCAGCACCGCCCAGGTTTGCGGGTCCTGGTTCGCCTTGACCTTGCAGTGCGGGCACAGCGTACGGACGAGGCGCTGCGCGACCACGCCCGCAAGCGTGGACTGGATCAGGTAATGCGGCACGCCGAGATCGAGCAGGCGCGTGATCGCGGACGGCGCGTCGTTGGTATGCAGGGTCGACAGCACGAGGTGTCCGGTCAGCGACGCCTGCACCGCCATCTGCGCGGTTTCGAGGTCGCGGATTTCGCCGACCATGATGATGTCCGGGTCTTGCCGCAACAGCGTACGCACGCCGGTCGCGAAATCGAAATCGATCGCCGGTTGCACCTGCGACTGGTTGAATTCGGGCGACACCATTTCAATCGGATCTTCGACGGTGCACACGTTGAGTTCCGGACGCGCCAGATGCTTCAGCGTCGAATACAAGGTGGTCGTCTTGCCGGAACCGGTGGGGCCCGTCACCAGTACGATGCCGTGCGGGCGTTCGACCATCGCGCGCCAGGTTTCTGCTTCCTCGTCGGAAAAGCCGAGTTGTTTGAACTCCTTCACCACGATGTCGGGATCGAAGATGCGCATCACGATCTTCTCGCCGAACGCGGTTGGCATCGAGGAAATGCGCAGTTCCACTTCACGGCCGCCGGGCGAGCGTGTCTTGATGCGGCCGTCCTGTGGGCGGCGTTTTTCGGCGACATCGAGCCGCGCGAGGATCTTGATGCGTGCCGTCACCGCGGTCATCACCGCCGGCGGCAATTCGAATACCTTGTGCATCACGCCATCGATGCGGAAGCGGATTGCCGCGGCTTCGCGGCGCGGTTCGAGATGGATGTCCGACGCACGTTGCTCGAATGCGTATTGCAACAGCCAGTCCACGATGTGGACCACGTGGCGATCGTCCGCGCCGATCTCGCCTGACTTGCCGAGTTCCAGCAACTGTTCGAAATTGAGAATCGCCGAGCCGTCCATGGAGTCTTGCCCGGCCTCGCGCGCCTTGGCTATGGAGCGCTGCACGCCGTAGAACTCCATCAGATAACGATGGACGTCCAGCGGATTCGCGACCACACGTTTCACTTCGCGCCGCAGCATCTGCGACAGGTCGGCGGCCCAGTGCGCATCGAACGGCTCGGCGCTGGCGAAGGTCACCGCGCCGCGTTCGACCTCGACCGGCAGGATGCGGTGGCGCTGCGCGTAGGCCTGGCTCACGGCCTGCGTCACCGCGGCCGCGTCGATCTTCATCGGGTCGATCTTGAGGTACGGCAGGCCGGCCTTTTCGGCCAGCCACACCGTCAACGATTCCACCGTCAACGGCTTGCCGGGATCGCTGCGGTTCTCGGGTTTCGCAGCCGCGATCACCACCAGCGGATGCAGCTCGATCGCGCCGCGTCCCGCGCGGCTGGTGGCGCGAATGCGCTTGGCGTCTTCGGCGGCCAGCAGTCCGTCGGCGATCAGCGCGGCCAGCACTTCGCCCAGTTCCAGACGACCGCTGCGGCCGATCACCGTGGCCGAATTCGGGTTTGCCGCCATCGCTTGCCCCGTTGCGGAAAAACGAGGCTCGATCCGTGTCGAATGGGCCTCGCAGCTATACTAGCGCGCTTTGCGCTGCGCTCCGGAACTGATGGCAGGACCGACCTTCCAGGACGTGATCCAGACCCTGAACCGCTATTGGGCGGAGCAGGGTTGCGTGCTGCTGCAGCCGCTGGATCTGGAAGTCGGTGCGGGCACGTTTCATCCCGCGACCTTCCTGCGCGCGCTCGGTCCCGATCCGTGGGCCGCAGCGTACGTGCAACCGTGCCGGCGTCCGACCGACGGTCGCTACGGCGAGAATCCCAATCGTCTGCAGCAGTATTACCAGTATCAAGTGGTGCTGAAGCCCAATCCCGATGACGTGGTGGAACGCTACTTCGGTTCGCTGCGCGCGCTTGGCATCGATCCGCTGGTGCACGACTTGCGGCTGGTCGAAGACAACTGGGAATCGCCGACGCTCGGCGCATGGGGACTCGGCTGGGAAGTGTGGTTGAACGGGATGGAAGTCACCCAGTTCACCTACTTCCAGCAGGCCGGCGGTCTGGAATGCAGGCCCGTCACAGCCGAGATCACCTACGGCCTCGAACGCCTCGCGATGTACCTGCAGAATGTCGACAGCGTGTTCGATCTGGTGTGGACGACTGCACCGCACGGCGTGGTCACTTACGGCGACGTGTTCCACCGCAACGAGGTGGAACAGAGCGCGTACAACTTCGAACACGCGGATACGAAGGAACTGTTCCACCGCTTCGATGCCTGCGAAGCCGAAGCCAACAAACTCGTCGCGCTGAACTTGCCGCTGCCGGCGTACGAACAAGTCATGAAAGCCAGCCACGCCTTTAATCTTCTGGATGCGCGTCGCGCGATTTCGGTGACCGAACGCCAGCGCTACATCCTGCGCGTGCGCGCGCTCGCACATGCCGTCGCCAAGACGTGGACCACGCCGCGCGAAGCGCAAGCGGAGACCGCGCATGGCTGAGCGCTCGCTGCTGATCGAGATCGGTTGCGAGGAGTTGCCCATCCACGCGATCGATGATCTCGCGCAAGCGTTCGCGCAAGGCGTTTCCGATGGCTTGTCGAAGCGCGGCGTCGCGGCCGACGTCGAGCACGCGCAGACTTTCGCGACGCCGCGGCGGCTGGCTGTGCTGGTACCGGGTGTGGCTTTCACGCAGCCCGAGCAGCGCAGCGAAAGTTTCGGTCCGTACATCAATATTGCACTGGATGAGCACGGTCAACCCACGAAAGCCTTGCTGGGTTTCGCTGGTAAGGCCGGCATCGCATGGACGCAGCTCGGACGTGTGACCGACGCCAAGGGCGAGCGCTTCGTGCACCGCAGCGTTGTGCCGGGCCGTAGCACCGCGGAACTGGTTCCGGAAATCGTGCGCGAAGCGGCTGCCACGTTGCCGATCCCGAAACCGATGCGCTGGGGCGATCACGATTTCGCGTTCGTGCGGCCGGTGCATTGGCTGGTGATGTTGCATGGCGACCAGGTGATCGACGGCGAACTGTTCGGCTTGAAGAGCGGACGGCAATCGCGCGGACATCGCTTCATGCACCCGGCGCCGGTGCATCTGGTGGACGCCGACGGTTACGTCGAATCGCTGCGCGCGGCGAAGGTGCTGGCCGATCCGGCGGAGCGTCGCCAGCGCATCCGCGATGAAGTCGCGCGCGTCGCGCCCGCGGGGTACACGCCGCACCTCGACGATGCGCTGCTGGACGAGCTCGCCAATCTCAACGAATGGCCGGCCGCAATCGCCTGCACTTTTGAGCGCGATTTCTTGGCGGTGCCGCACGAGGCGCTGGTCACCACCATGCGCGCCAACCAGAAGTTCGTGCCGGTGTTCGATGCCGAAGGCAAGCTCACCGAGCACTTCATCGGCATTGCGAACATCGAATCGAAGGATCCCGCGCAGATCCGCCGCGGATACGAGCGCGTGATCCGCCCGCGCTTCGCCGATGCCAAGCATTTTTTCGACGAGGACATGAAAACGCCGCTGGCGTCGTACCAGCAAGGGTTGCGCGACGTCACTTACCAGCGAGCCCTGGGCAGTTTGTGGGACAAGACCGTGCGCGCGGCGGAGTTGGCCAGCGCGATCGCCGAGCGCCTGTTCGCGCAGGACATCGACGTGGATGCGGCGCAGGTTGCTCACGCCGCGGGGTTGTCGCGCTGCGACCTACTGACCCGCATGGTCGGCGAATTTCCAGAATTGCAGGGCGTGATGGGCCGCCACTACGCGACGGCGCAAGGCGAACCCATTGTGATCGCGAACGCGCTGGATGAGTTCTACCGCCCGCGCAACGCTGGCGACGGTATCGCGGAAGGCGTGCTGGCGCAGTGCGTTGCACTCGCGGACAAGCTGGACACGCTCGCCTGCATTTTTGCCGTGGGCATGAAGCCCACCGGCAACAAGGACCCGTTTGCGCTGCGGCGTGCGGCGCTGGGTTTCGGGCGCACGCTGGTCGAAGGTGGGTTGGATCTGGAAATGGGCGTGTTGCTGAAAGAAGCCGTGGCGCAGGTTCCCGATGCGGTTTTTGCAGCCAAGCCGAAATCGAACGAACCATCCTCCCCGAACGGAAGAGTGGCATCGCATGCGCGACGCGCAGAGATCATGGCTGAACTGCGCGAATTCATCCTCGACCGCCTGCGCGGCTATTACACCGAGCAGGGGTTTACGTCGCAGCAATTCGAAGCCGTGGCCGCGGTGCAGCCGGCCAGTCTGGTCGATTTCGATCGCCGCTTGCGCGCGGTCGCCGCTTTTGCCAAACAGCCCGAGGCCGAAAAGCTCGCCGCGGCCAACAAGCGTGTCGCCAACATCCTGCGCAAGGAGGGCATCGATGCCGCCGCCGCCGCGCAACGCGCATTGGATGCGGAGTTGTTGCGCGAGCCGGCCGAACAAGCCTTGGCGCAGGCGCTGGATGCCGCCCGCAATGACAACGCTGCACGCCTTGAGGGTGATGCGGCGCAGCGTGACTACGGCGGTGCGCTGACGCGCCTCGCGCAGTTGCAGGCGCCGATCGACACGTTCTTCGATGCCGTGATGGTGATGACCGACGATCCCGCTTTGCGCGCCAACCGCATCGCGCTGCTGGCGCGCATCAAGGCGCGCTTCGACGCGATTGCCGAGATCGCATTGTTGTAATGGCGACGCAAGCCGCAAGCCGGGGCTTTGCTTCCGATCCCTTGTGGCAGCAAGCGCAGGCGTGTCTCGTGCGGGGACAGGTCGATGCTGCGCGGCAGGTGTTGGCATCCATGCAGGCGCGACAGCCGGCCGGCGACGTGTACGCGTATCTGCTGGCGGCGCAGATTGCGTGGCGCGAGGATCGTGTTCGCGACGGCACCCGGCACGCGCTGAACGCCGCCGGCGTTGTGCCCGACGAAGCCGAAGCGCTGTGCACGGTGGCCACTGTGCTGATCGAGGCAGGCGAAACCCTCGCGGCGCGGGCGTGCCTCGATCAGCCGACACTGGCCGGGTGCGAAAACCCGCTCCTGTTGATGCGCGCGGCAGGACTGCGCAAGCGGCTGGAACAACACGCCGAAGCACTGGCCTTGCTGGACGAAGCGAAATCGCTCGGGCACGCCACCGCGGCGTTGCGGTTCTGGCGCGGCGAGGCGCTGGTGTTCAACGGGCAGTTGCAGGAGGCCGAAACCGAATTGGCGGCCAGCCTGGCCGAGGCGCCTGCGCACGGCAGCGTCGCGGTTCCGCTGGTGCGCGTGCGCAAGCAAACCGCCGAACATAATCATCTGGATTTGCTCGACCGCAGCGTGCAACACGTTGCACCCGGGTCGCGCGAGCAGGCCGCGCTGGAGTTCGCCCGCTACAAAACGCTGGAAGATCTGGGGCGCGACGACGAGGCTTGGCAGGCGTTGGCGCGCGGCAACGCGTTGATGCATGCACGCTTGCACGACGAGGCTGCGCGACATCATGCGTGGCTGGATCGTTTCCTGTCTGTTTGGTCGAGCGTGGATCGGCAGTCCGTACATGATCGTCCGGGCGGACCGCTGCCCATTTTCATCATCGGCATGGCGCGCTCCGGCACCACCTTGCTCGAGCGAATGCTCGGCAACCACTCGCAGGTCGCCGTGGCGGGCGAGCTGATGGATTTCGGCGCCCAGTTGCACTGGATGGCGGACACCCGGAACGCGCAAAGCGACACGCTGGTGTCGCGCCTGCCGGGCCTCGACTACGCGGAGCTCGGTCGCCGTTATCTCGCGCAAACGCAATGGCGCGCACACGGCAAGACATTCTTCATCGACAAGCAACCGCCCAACTGGGTGCTGGCCGCCGCGATCCATTCGGCGTTGCCGCATGCGCCGATCCTGAACCTCGTGCGCGACCCGATGGATACGTGCTTCTCCAACTGGCGCGCGTATTTCGGTGATGCCTGCGCCTACAGCTACGATCTCGATGCGTTGGCCGCGCACTCCAACGATTACCGGCGCGTCATTGCGTATTGGCATCGGATCATGCCAAGCGCGATCCTGGATGTGCCCTATGCGGAACTTGTAAACGAGCCCGAGGCAACCTTGCGCAAAGTCTTCGCTTTCTGCGGATTGGCGTGGGAGCCGGGCTGCGCGGATCCGGCGCGCAACACGTCACCCAGCGCCACATTGAGCGCGGCGCAGGTGCGCTCGCCGCTGCGGCGCGATACCGGCGGCCAATGGCGGCGTTATGCACCGCAACTCGCGCCGCTCGTATCCGCCTTATCGCTTCCGGGTGTTGAGCCGGCGACGGACCCGCTGACGCAAGAACGCGTCGGCCACGAGGGGCCCCCGGCAGCGTCGCGCGATATTCGTGTCCGGTTGCTGGCCGCGCAGATTGCGTTGAAGGAGGACCGCGTACGCGACGCCACCCGCGAAGCACTTGAAACCGCGGCTGACATGCCCGCCGACCCGACATTGCTGTTGAAGGCGGTCGACGTGCTGCCGCAAGTGGGCGAAGTCGTCGCCGCGCGCCGCTGCATGTCCGATCCTGTCATGGCGCAGACGCGCGACCCGGATCAGTTGTTGCGGCTGGCCCATTACCGTCAGCGCCTGGATGAAAACGCGGAGGCATTGCGGCTGATCGAGCATGCGATCGCGGAAGGTGCGGATGATCCCGGTTGCCGTTTCGATCACGGCGTGCAGCTGTATTTCAACGGCCGCCTCGACGAGGCCGAAATCCGGTTGCAAGCCAGTCTGAGCGCGGAGCCCACCCTGGGTCGCACCGCGCTGGCACTAGCGCGGCTGCGCAAGCGCAGTGCGCAAGACAATCATCTCGACCTGTTCGCCGAGGGGTTGGAGAAGGTGGCCGCCGGCACGCTTGACCATGCGGCACTTTTGTTTGCGCAATACAAGGAACTCGAGGACATCGGGCGCTACGACGAGGCCTGGCAATCACTCGCACGCGGTAATGCGGTGATGCATGCGTGCCAACCTTGGGATGCCGAAGACCAGTCGGGTTATGTCGACAAACTGATGACGGCATGCGATGCCGCTCGCGTAATGCCGCTGGGCGACATCGCGCCAGGCCCGCAACCGATCTTCATCCTCGGCATGCCGCGTTCGGGCACCACCGTGCTGGAACGTATGCTCGGCAATCATTCCGGCGTGGCCCTGGCCGGCGAGCTGACCGATTTCGGCATGCAACTGCATTGGTCCGCGGACACCGCCCACACCCACAGCGATGCATTCATCGCGCGAATTCCCGGCCTCGATCTTGCCGAGACCGGCCGGCGTTATCTGGCGCAGACACGCTGGCACGCCGGGGGCAAGGCTTTCTTCATCGACAAGCAACCCCCCAACTGGATCCTCGCGGGCCTGATCCACGCGGCGCTGCCGGGTGCGCGCATCCTGCATCTGGTGCGCGATCCGATGGACGTGTGCTTCTCGAACTGGCGCACTTTTTTCGGCGACGCCTACCTGTATAGCTACGACCTTGGCGCACTGGCCACGCGCTTCAACGATTACCGACGGGTCATGGCGCACTGGCACGCAGTCATGCCGGGCGCAATTCTGGATGTTCCCTATGCGGAACTCGTAAACGAGCCCGACGCAACCTTGCGCAACGTCTTCGACTTCTGCGGGTTGGAATGGGAGCCCGGCTGCGCGGACCTTTCACGTAATACGGAGTCCAGCGCGACCCTCAGTGCAGCGCAGGTGCGTGGGTCGCTGCGCCGGGATATTTCGGGGCAGTGGAAACATTACGAGGTGCAGTTGTCCGAACTCGCTCGCGCAATCTCCATCAACGCCGGTAACGACGCGCAATACCCATGAACGCGTCCGCCGAACGGCGTTGGAAGCGGGCCATGGATTATCTGCGGCAAGGGCAGGTTGCGGCAGCGCGCGTGCAATTGGAAGCGCTGCGTAGCCTGGCGCCTGGGGACTTACGCACGCACTTGCTTGCCGCGCGAATCGCTTGGCGTGAGGGACACCCGGGAGATGCCGCCCTGCTGGCCACGGATGCGGCACACGCTGCGACGGATGAGCTCGATCTGCTGTGCGAACTGGTCGATACGTTGCTGCTGGTCGGGGAATCCGCTGCAGCCCACAGCTTGCTCGCGCGTCCAATCTGGCAACAAATCGAGTCTGCGGAAAGCCTGCTGCGATATGCCGACTTCCGGCGTCAGCTCGGAGAGCACGCGCAGTCGCTCCTGGCTTTCGACCAATTGATTGCAAAGCGAGTGGATATTGGCGCGTGGCGTTGTTATCGCGGGCAGCAATTGGAGTTTCTTGGCCGTCTTGATGAAGCAGCGCTCGAATATGAGGCTTGTCTCTCGTTGACCCCCGACAATGGGAGTGCGGCCTATTACCTTTCGCGCCTGCATCGGGGGAAGCACAACACCCGGTATCTTGAAATCATCGAGGGCGGGCTGCGACGAGTGCCCTATGGTGGCCGCAAGCACGCCGATTTCGAATTCGCAAAGTACCACTTGCTGGAAGATTCGGGACAGACGGATGCCGCTTGGGATGCATTGGCGACCGCCAATGGGTTGATGCACGCGCACGCGGCGGCAGACGCGGTGCGTGAACAGGAAGGGATGCAACGCTTTTGCGAACAACTGGAAGTCCATTCTCCGCGGATGGCGAACTCCCGAAGTGGTGGTCCGCAACCGATCTTCATCGTCGGCTTGCCGCGCTCGGGTACAACGGTACTCGAGCGCATGCTGGCCAACCATTCGCATATTGCGAGCGCGGGCGAATTGACGGATTTCAGCAGGCAGCTGCTGCGGTTGGGCAACGTTGCGGCGGACTACAGTGCCGCTTTCTTCGCAAAGCAGCTTGCCCTCGATTTCGCTGAGGTGGGCAGCCGTTATCTCGCCCAGGCCGGTTGGCGGGCTGGTGACAGACCGTATTTCGTCGACAAACGACCGCCCAACTACGTGGTCGCAGGTTTGATCCATGCGGCTTTACCCGAAGCAAAGATCCTGCACCTAGTACGCGATCCCATGGACGTCTGTTTCGGGATCTGGCGCGCCCGGTTCGGCATGACTTATTCATGGAGTTATGATTTCGACGCGCTGGCCGCACAGTACGGCTTGTATCGCCGGTTGATGCGGCATTGGCATGAAAAATATCCTGGCGCAATCCTGGACGTCGATTACGCCGAGCTGGTGCAGTATCCGCAGGAGACACTGCGCCAGGTGCTCGGCGTCTGTGGTCTCGAGTGGGAACCGGGGTGCGACGATCTGGGGCGCAACACGACGCCGGTCTCGACCCTGAGCGCGGCGCAGGTGCGCGAACCCGTGCACACCCGGGCGCTCGGGCAATGGCGCCGCTACGCGCGGCAACTTGAACCGCTGCGACAACGATTGGCCGGTTTTAACTGATCGGCTTCGAAAAAGAATCGACCCGCTCAGACATGGGCGAGCCGATTCGCAAGTGAAGCGGTGATCAGGAACCGGGCTGCTGGTGTGGCGGCGTGGCCAGACCGCAGTCTTGCGCCAGATAGTTCGTAATCAGCTTGAGGGTTTCCCGTTGCTGGCTGGGGTACCACGGCATGCTGTGTGGCATGTCTGGAATCCAATGGAACTGCGCAGGAACCCTATCCTTGACTGCTTCGTAAAACGGGTGGGCGTGAATGGCTGGCGGCGTTCGCACATCACGGGTTCCGTCGAACAACAGGATCGGCAAGTGGGCACTTGTCGTGTGCTGCATCGGATCCATTCCCTTGACCGTCCAGCCTTGGATGATTCTCTGAACGCGGTTATCGCTCCAACTGGTACCGAGGCGTGCCAAATCGGCGACGGGCGCGCCTGCGATTGCACACTGGTAGGGCGATGGCGAACGAACGTCGGCGGCGACCGCCGCAAATCCGCCGTAGGAATAGCCGAAGATGGCGATGTCGCCCTTTTTGGTAATGCCCTGCGAAACCAACCAGGCGGCGCCGTCATCAAGGTCGTCGGACATCTTCAGGCCCCACTGCTTGTCCCCGGCAAGCCACAATGCGCGTCCGAGCCCGTCCGAGCCGCGGTATTGCGGGCGAAGTACCGCATAACCTCGCGAGGTAAGCATGGGTACCCACCCTGAAACGTCCCAAACCATGTAGTCGCGGGCCCAAGGACCGCCATGGGGCATGACGATCGCGGGTGCAGGCGCATCACCTTTCTTCCAACCAGCCGGAAGATCCAGAATTGCGGGGATGGTGAGTCCGTCGCGCGCCTTGTAGGAAACCCAGCTTTCCTCGCCGGTCTGCCCCGGCTTGATCCAGGGGCGCTCGCTACCGAGGTTGGCCAGCTGCGATTTATCCAGAAGCAGATGATAGGCGGGAGGTGTGCTGGCGTTCTCGGTGACGAACAATACTTTTGAGAAATCGTCGGTATACCTTGAAATCGTGGCTTGCTGTCCGGGAAAGATCTTCTGGATCGCGGCCTGGATGCCCTTGAGCGTCGGATCGACGAACACCTGTTCGCGGTGCGGCCCGTCGAGGATGAAGCCCACGACTTGGTTGAAATTGCTCGGCCGGGTGCTGAATATCAGGCCACCGATGGAATAATCCTTGTCGGCAACCACGGGCTCGGGATCGAATTTCTGCAGAGTCGCGTCGTAAAGACGCACTTGAGTGTTGTCCGAGAACTGGTCGGTCAGCACGTAGTACTTGCCGGAAGCATCGTCGACACCGATGACGCTGACCTCGTGCCGGTTGGAGAGCTTGGTCGTCAGCGGCGCCTGTATCTCGAACTTGCCGGTCTTGGGGTTCAGGATCAGGAACCTTTGTTCGTAATCGTCGCCGACGGGTTCAATGTCTTTCTTGGCCAGCACCTTGCCATTGCGCGGGTCAAACAGCTCGGGCGTGGTGCGGGTACTTCCGTTGAACAACAGCTCCGCGTTCCCTGTCTTCAGGTTGTAAAGGTAGTAATTGGTCGCCAGGTTGACACCACTTATCCGCCGGATGATGACGTTGTCCGGATCGAGCGGGAGCATGTCGACCAGTGACGCGGTGCCGGCCAATTCCAGGCAAATTTCAGTATCCCTGCTGACCCCGAGAAGGTGCTTGTCGCTTTTGAATGCCTCGTCGAATTTTTTTTGGTCATCTCCGGTCAGGTATGCCTTGGTGACGAAAGTTTCGGTTGCACCCGTGACCTTGCCTTCTCCGCAACCTCCCAGTTGTCCTGTCCATTCCTGCCGCGCGACGGCAAGAATCTTGTCGGCTTTCAGTGCGACCGCCGCGATGAATTTCATGTGTGGCCCGGAAGGGGTAATCACCTTCGGTCCAGCGGATAGGGAATCCGTGTCCCATGTGGCCAAGGCGGTCGCGTCCGGGTTCTTGGGCGACGGGATGAGGCCAACCAGATGCTTGCCGTCCGGACTCATGGTCACCGATTGCAGCGCCGGCAAGCGTGCCAGATCCTCGATCGGGATGGGGCCGCCGGCATGAGCCAAACTGGGCCCCATTGCCGTCGCGAGCGCGCAGCCAAGCAACGCACGATAAAACGTGTGCAGCATGTCTTTATCCTCCTGTAATTGTGCCCCATCGTGCCGTTGCAGCTTGTCGGCAAACAACGCAACAGGCTGCAACGATAGCAGAATGATGATAGTTGGCGAAGGTGGTGGGCGGCTGCTGACTTCGCCTGCGCGTATCCCGGATATGCAGGCTGACGCGGCATTTGTCCCGGCCATTCTGGGGAATGGTCGGCCAAGAGAGTGCCAGCAACGCGTGAGCCGATTTTCGCAGATCAAAAAAAAGGAGGCGACATGGCGTCGCCTCCTCTCAAGACACAAGTCCGCTCTGGCCGTCAGAGCTTATAGTTGACGCGTGCGAAGAACGTGCGCCCGAACCAATCGTACTGTGAGGAGGCGCCCGGCACCATGCCGAAACGGCCTACGCCGAAGTAGCCGGCATTGCCGACACCGGTGGAGATCAGATCCGGTGCCGTGTCGAACACGTTGCGGATGCCGAACAGGGCGCCCCACTTGCCTGCGTCGTAACCCAACGACAGGTCACTGCGGAATTGGTACTTGGCCGTGACGTCACGCACGGCGTTCGGGTACCCGAAGTAGTTGAAGGTATCGCTGAGGCCCGTGTCGCGGGTGGTGCCGACGTAGTGCTCTTGCAGGGTCCAGGTCCAATTGCCGCGCTCCAGGCTCACGTGGGCAAGCCCGACCACCCGAGGACTGCCGATATACCCGACGAAATCCGTCGAGTCGAATCCGCTCGCCGCCGAAGAAGAGAACAGTTGCTGCGTGTTTTCGAGGGTGTAGGTCAACTCCAGATCCGCGCTCAGCTTGCCGAACGAGAGGTCGGTGCTGTAGTTCATCTGCAAGTCGTAACCGCGGGTCCGTTGTTTGTTGATGTTGATGTAGGTGGCGTGGACGTCCGTGATCATGTTCGGGTTTGCCGCCGCGTTCGGTGCGTTGCGGTTGAACAAGCCACAGAAGGAGTTGGGAAATACCGGGGACGAGTAGCAACCGTTGAGAATGTCGCTGGCGCCGAGGGTACCGATCTCGCCGAGGATCTTGTAATCGAAATAGTCCAGCGCCACGCTGAAGTTTCCGAACGTCGGCGTCCACACCGCGCCGATGGACTTCGCTCTCGACGTCTCCGGCTTCAGATAACCATGGCCGCCACCGCTATACACCTGTGCGGACGCACCACCACCTTGATAGTTGACCGGGATCCCCGCTGCCCCGCAATTCGCCTTGATATAGGGATTCGTGCTGTTGTTCCAGTCGATGCACGGGTCGATCGAGGTCTGTGACAAGAACCCGCTCTGGTTGCCCAGATACAGCTCGTACAGACCCGGTGAGCGGTAGGAAGTGCCGATGGTGCCGCGCACGCGCCAAGTGGGTGTGATCTGCCAATTCAAGCCGTATTTCCAGACGTTGGCGGCGCTGCCCACGCTGCCATATTTGAACCGGCGGGCGGACAGGTCGAGAGCCAGCGACTCAATACCGGGCACGCCTTTCAGCACCGGGATGCCAATTTCGCCGAACGCCTCGGTGACATGGTCGGCGCCCTTGGTTTCCTGCGAAGAGCTGTATCCCCACTCGTAGCCAGCGCTGTTGGCCGGGTCGGGCACGTCGTCGAGCTTGTAGTGGCGGTATTCGGCGCCAAACGCGGCGGTGACGGGTCCGGCCGGCAAGTTGAAAAGGTTGCCGGACGCGATGGCGTTGGCAGTGGACTGTTCATAGATCGTGTTGCCCGTGAACTCGCCACCGATCTCCGACA
>Ga0207652_10001389_pt1 | contig 21539 bp, 18 predicted proteins | sample KBSC63BmetaG_FD_184334 | JGI IMG/M metagenome (GOLD analysis project Ga0207652, IMG submission 184334) | Corn rhizosphere microbial communities from Kellogg Biological Station, Michigan, USA - KBS C6-3B metaG (SPAdes) (version 2) | ecosystem: Host-associated > Plants > Roots > Rhizosphere ... | reverse complement strand
CCACAACAAGCGGGACGCCCAGGGGCGCGAGCTGCACCTGGTCCACCGCGACATCTCGCCCCAGAACGTGCTGCTGGGCTTCGAGGGCGAGATCAAGCTGATCGACTTCGGCATCGCCAAGGCGGCCGGCAAGGCGTCCAAGACCCAGGCCGGCATCCTGAAGGGCAAGTTCGGCTACATGTCGCCCGAGCAGGTGCGCGGGCTGCCCATCGATCGCCGCAGCGACATCTTCTCGGTGGGCATCGTGCTTTACGAGCTGCTGACCGGCGAGCGCCTGTTCATGGGCGAGAGCGACTTCTCCACGCTGGAGAAGGTGCGCAACGTCGAGATCCTGCCCCCCTCGTCCTACAACCGGGACATCCCGGAAGAGCTGGAGCGCATCGTCCTGAAGGTCCTGGCCAAGGATCCGGAGGACCGCTACCAGAACGCCATCGATCTGCACGACGACCTGCAGGCCTTTCTGTACACGAAGGGCGAGCTGTACTCGCGCAAGGATCTGGCGGGCTGGATGAAGAAGATGTTCCCCGGCGAGATCGAAGAGGAGAACGCCAAGGCGGAACAGTATCGGCGGATCGTGGCGCCCGGGGCCGCGGCCGTGCCGCCGCCGGCGCGGCGCACGATGGTAGGAACGGGCCTGTCCGGAGGGGGTCTCCCGGGGGCTGCGGGCGGGTCCTCATCGCCAACCCGAGACACCCAGAAGCGAAACGACATGGCGAACCGCGGATCGAAGGACGAGATTGAATGGGACGACGAAGAGCTCGACACCCAGATCTTCGAGAAGGATTCGGCCGAAGAGCCGGAGCTGCTCGAGACGCGTGACATCTTCGAGGACGACGACGACCGGACGGTGGCCAACGAGCCGCCGCCCGATGTGCTGAGGGCGGCCACCGCGCCGAACCTGGCCACGCCGCAGCCCTCGCTCACGTCGCGCGGTGGGAACACGCCCGCGTCGGGCGCCTCAGGGGCGCGCATCCCCGCGCCGCCGCCCGGGCGTGTCCCCGGTCCGCCGGCCGGCGCCCCCAAGACCTTGTTCGGCATGCCGGCCCCCAATTTGCCGGCCCCGTCGGCGCCGTCCGCGCGGCTGCCCACGCCGTCGTCCGCCCCCAACCGCGCCACGCGCAACTCGATGCCGTCGTTTCCGGCGCAGCAGGTCTCGCCCACCTTCGAGGTGCCGGTACAGCAGACCACCGTCGGTCCGATGGCGCAGAAGCCCAAGGGCAAGGGCGCGACCGTGTTCCTGCTGCTGGTGCTGATCGCCGGCGGCGCCGTGGCGGGTGGCTATTACTGGTACCAGAACCGTCCTGGCAAGGTCGAGATCACCACGACGCCCAACGAGGCGACCATCCTGGTCGACAACGTGAAGGTGGCCGAGAAGACGCCCTTCACGCTGGAGCGGTCACCGGGGCCTTACACGATCTCGGTGGTCCGTCCCGGGTACACGCGCAACGATCAAAGCGTGGTCGTGCACGCCGGCCAGGGCGTGAACCTGGCCGTGACGCTGGAGCCGTCGGCCGACACCGGGTTCGAGCTGACCAGCGTGCCGCCGGGTGGCCTGGTCTGGCTGGACGGCAACCCGATGGCGGGCCCCGACGGGCAGGCGCGGACGGACTTCCGCGCCTACAAGATCCCGCCGGGGAAGCACCTGTTCGAGATCAAGGGCGATCCCAAGTTGCAGCCCTGGAGCGAAGAGGTCGTCATCGAGCCGGGCGTCATCAAGAAGGTGAAGGCGAACCTGGTGATGGTGGCCGAGCCGTCGCGGGGAGCGTCGCAGGCGGCGCGGGCCAACCCGCCGCCCCCCGTCGACACGCAGGCCCGGGAAGCGGGGAACGCCGATGCGGGCGCTCGAACGGGCGCCGGCGCGGGCGGCCCGCTGGCGCTGGGCGGGGCGCAGCAGCCGCACCGTCGTCCCACCCGGCCGGCCCGCGACCCGCGGTCCGACGATGACAGCTCGTCGTCCGCCTCTGGCGGTGATTCGTCGTCATCCGGCGGCGGCGGCGACTGCACCATCACCGTCGGCACGCGGCCCTGGTCCGAGGTCTGGATCGACGGCAGGAACACCGGCCGTCACACCCCGTACTCGGAGAGCATCGCCTGTGGCAAGCACAAGCTGATGTTCCGCCGGCCCGACATGAACCTGACCCGGAACGAGACCGTGGTCATCCGGCCGGGCGAGAAGTTCCGCCAGTCGTATCCGCTCGAAGAAGAGGAATAGGAAAGCAATCGTGTCCACCGCCGCGACCGCGGCGCCGGATGATTCATCGCGTGCGCGAGCCCCCTCGCGCTCCGAGCTTCTGGCCGCCGAATGGCGCGCATATTTCTTGCGCGCGCACGAGGCGCCCCGCCATCCGGCGGCGCGCGACTTCATGAACGCCGACCTGCGCCAGGCGCTGACCCGGCTGATCCCGCCGGACGCCCGCGTGCTGGAGGTGGGCAGCGGCTGGGGAGACCTGATCGGCGCCTTGCCCCAGCAGCACCGTGCGGGCATCGACTTCCTGCCCGAGAACGTGGCCGAGGCGCGCCGGCACTACCCCGAAGTGAAGTTCGACGTCGCCGACGTGTTCGCCCCGCCAGCGCCGCAGCCGGGCGGCGCGGGCCCCGACAGGTACGACGCCATCGTGTGCGATCGCCTGGTTCACTGCGTGCTGGACGTGAAGGCGCTGCTGGAGAGCCTCAACGCGCGGCTGGCGGACGACGGTCGCATCTATCTGACCGTGTTCAACTTCCTGTGGGAGCTGCCCACGCGGCTGGCCGAGCGGGTGGGCTGGAAGCGTCCGGCGCCGACGGCGAACTGGCTGTCGGACAGCGACTTCCGCAACCTGTTCGATCTGACCGGGCTCGAGATCGTCCGCGCCGAAGATCGCATGATGTTGCCGCTGGGCGTGCCCGGCCTGGCGACCGGCATGAACCAGCTGCTGGCGCGCGTCCCGCCCCTCGAGCGTCTGACGCTGTATCGGATCTACGTGCTGCGCCGCCGCCGCCGCGAGGCGGTGCCGCGCCGGTTGTCGGTGAGCGTGGTCGTGCCGGCTCGCAACGAGGCGGGCAACATCCAGGCGGCCATCGATCGGACGCCGGTGATGGGGGGCGACACCGAGCTGATCTTCGTCGAGGGGAACTCGACCGACGACACGTGGGAGACGATCCAGCGCTGCGTGGCCGCTTATCGCGGCCCGCTGAAGCTATCGGCGTACCAGCAGACGGGCAAGGGGAAGGGCGACGCCGTGCGCCTGGGGTTCGCGAAGGCGACGGGCGATCTGCTGATGATCTTGGACGCCGATCTGACCGTGCCGCCCGAGGATCTGCCGGGCTTCTACGAGGTGGCTGCCCGCGGGCAGGCTGACTTCGTGCAGGGCACGCGCCTGGTTTATCCGATGGAGCAGGGGGCGATGCGCTTCTTCAACAAGCTGGGCAACGTCGCCTTCTCGCAGCTGTTCACGTATCTGCTGCAGCAGCCGATCCGCGACACGCTGTGCGGGACCAAGGTGCTGCGGCGGACCGACTACGAGCGCATCGCCGCGAACCGATCCTACTTCGGCGACTTCGATCCCTTCGGCGACTTCGACCTGATCTTCGGCGCCGCTCGCTTGAACCTGAAGATCGCCGAGATCCCGGTGCGCTATCGCGACCGCACCTACGGCGCGACCAACATCTCGCGCTGGAAGCACGGCGTGCTGCTGCTGCGCATGTCCATGATCGCCGCCCGCAAACTCAAGTTCGTGTAGCGATGCTGACCGACGCGCAGCGGGCGCGCACGCTGGAGCGCTTCGCCGAGCACCGGCGGGCCTGGGACCAGAACGCGGCGCTGCGCGAGCAGTACGCCGACTGGTACGGCCGCGTGCGCGCGCTGTTGCCGTCACCGTCGCTGGGACCGTTCGTCGAGCTGGGCTCGGGGCCCGGCTTCGCGCGGACGTTCATCCCGGAGTTGCTGCTGACGGACGTCGTGGGCGCGCCCTGGCACGATCGCGAGATGGGCGCCGAGGCGCTGCCGTTCGACGATGGAACCGTGGGGGCCATCGTGCTGTTCGACGTGCTCCATCATCTGGCATCGCCGGCCTCGTTCTTCAACGAGGCATCACGCGCGCTGGCACCTGGCGGTCGCATCGTCCTGTGCGAGCCCTACGTCAGCCCGCTGTCCTTCCCCGTCTACAAGCTGTTCCACGACGAGCCGGTGCGGATGTCCGTGGACCCGCTCGCCGATCTGGCGGCGTCCTCGGCGGACAAAGATCCCTTCGATTCGAACCAGGCCATCCCCACGCTGCTGTTCGATCGGGCCAGCGGCACAGCCGAACTGGCCCGGCGCTTCCCCGAGTTGAAGCTCCTCAACGTGGAGCGACTGGCAGGCCTGTCCTACCCCAGCTCGGGAGGCTTCCGCAGCAAGCCCATGCTCCCGCTCCCGCTGTGGCGCGTCCTCTATCGAGCCGAAGGAGCATTGCCGGCCTGGGCCTTCCGCCTCATCGGCTTCCGCGTGCTGGCGGCGCTGGAGAAGATTTCGCCGGCGGCGTCGACGGTCGTACTGAGCCGCGACGCCCCCTGAGCCGACCTCCCCGATCTAGTTCTTCGGTGCGATGCAGCCCGGCCCGCCCGGGGTGGTGGGGACGTCGACGGTCGTGCAGTTGCTCGGGGTGGCACAGCCGTCGGCCGTGGTGTCGACGGTGTAGCTTTGTCCGCCGCATGACACGGCGTGCACCAGGCCGCCGCTGGCGTCCATCGAGTCGTAGGTCTCCGTGCCGACCACCACGCCCGCGGCGTTCTTCCAGGTCTCGGTGACGTTGTGCCCCGAAGTGCCGGAGAACGTGGTCTCGATGGTGAAGCAGACGGTCGTGCCGTCGCTCATGTACTGGGTGTGCAGCGAGCCGGTGGCCGTGGACATGCTGGCGATGCGCACACCGTTGTCGTAGCAGAAGTAGAAGTTCGGCGGATAGGTGGGCGGTGGCGTCTGGCTGGACGTGCAGGGCGCCGCGGGAACGCATTGCTGCCGCAGCGATTCTATGCAGGTCGGATAACAACCGGGCGCGCCCGGCGCGCCGCCGGCACCTCCTGCTGCGCCCGCGCCGCCAGCCCCCGTACCTCCCGCCGCCCCGCCGGCCCCACCGGCGGCCGGCGTCACGTGCACCGTCAGCGTCGTCGAGCTGTGGGTGCCCAGCGAGGGAAAGTTCGCGTCGATGGGGACCAGGTAGTCCGCCGGCGCCGTGGTGGCCGGGACGTCGATCGTCAGCAGCAACTGATCGTGCGTCGAACTCATCGCTGGGGAGACCAGGATCCCGTCCGGTGGGGTGGCGGTGATGTTCGCCGACTCGCCGCGGTTCCCGCTGACCACGACGGTCGTGGTTGCCTGGCCGCCCGCCGCGATCGTGACGGCCGTCGGCAGCAGGGACACGGCGGCGCTGTTGACCGTCGTGTCGATGGGGACGAACACCTTGGTGGTGACGTCCGGCGGGCCACCCGGCGTGTGGCCCGTGATGATGATGGTGTAGGCCAGGCCGCTGACCGTGATAAGGCCCGACAGCGCCGGGTCCAGCGTCGTGGGGCCATGGATCGTCAGCACGGCGTCGGTCGCCTGAATGACGTCCGGGACCAGCGAGACCGAGAAGCCCGGCAAAGACGCGGGGTACTCGGGGCCGGGGGCCGAGCCGTCGGCGGGTCCTGGTCCAATCACGGTCGTCGATAGCGTCACCGGCGCGTCGAACGACTGGCGCACGATGCTGACCGTCTCGCTGCGTGTGCTGTTCGGCGGCACCGACAGGTTGGCGGCCTGGATGGCATACGTCCCCGGCGTCAGCACGGAGGCGCACAGGAAGCTCGTGCTGCTCAGCAGGTTTCGCTGCTTGGCGCCCTCGGCGGTCCCGACGACGCGGAAACATGTCTGCCCCGGGGGCGCGGCGGCCGTGGTGTTGATCTTCAAGTGGGTCAGCGTCTCCCCGGGCTGGAAGCCAGCCAACTCGTCGTACGAAAAGCCGGCCGGCGGGTTGAGGATCCCCAGCGCCACCGTACCCGAAAAGTTCGACAAACGATTCAGGCCCACCAGGAAGTCGATCGTCTGGCCGGGCGTCACCGGCGCAGGCGTGTTCGCCTGGACCAGGTCGTACTCCGCCGCCGTACTCGAATCACAGTCTTCCCCACACCCACAAAGCCACGACAGGAACAGGATCTTCACGGCGAGCTGCGAGCGGGGGCGACAGTTCATCAAGTCTCTCCTCGACAAGGGTTCGTAAGATGGGGCGGCAGAATACAACCATCGGCCGGAGCCCCTGGACGATTGATGAAGTGGTAAGCCGAGTTCGTCGCCCTCGCCGTCGCGTTTCAGAAGCGTGACATGATGCCGGTTGGAGCCATGGCTGATTGGCACTGTCACGACCTGCTGGAGGATCAGGGCACAGCAGGTTCGGGGCGACATCCGGGCCTGGCTCGCGGCGCGCGCCCCAGCCGCGACCCGAGGGGGCGGGCTCAGCCGGCGCGCTTCGCCTGGCGCCTCACCGCGGGGACCTCCGGCTGCGGAGGCAGCGCGACGGCCTTCAACTGTGCGAGCGCCTCGCGCAGGTGGTGCGCCAGGCCCTGGTCCTTGCCGTCGGCGACCCAGCGCGCGAAAGCGAGCTTGAAGACCGCCGTGCCGGTCTCGGCGGCCAGGATGGCCGCCGGCTCAGGCGTGCCCCGTCTTTGCAACGCGGCCGCCATCGCGGCGGACAGTGAAGCCAGCTTGATCAGCTCGCGCTCTTGCAGCGCCGGATGGGCCGAGATGACGGCCTGCCGCGCCCTCGAGAACTCACGATGCTCATCGAAGAACGGGGAGGTCGCCTCCAGCGCCCCCGCCACGGTGTCTATCGGTGCCGTCGCGCCGGGCGCGGCGGCGATGCTCCCCTCCAGCATGTCCTTCAGCTGCGTCGACCCGCCGAACAGGACCTCGCGCTTGTCCGCGAAGTAGCGGAAGAACGTCCGCTCGGTCAGGCCCGCCCGCGCCGCGATGTCGGCGACGGCGGTCTGGTCGTAGCCGCGCTCCTCGAACAGCTCCAGGGCGGCCTTCGCCAGTCGCTCGCGCGCGTTCGGTTCCCAGCGAGCCATCGATCCCGCAGTTTACGGCAGTCACTGACATCCGTCATGGCGGCCCGGCGCGCCGCCCGCTTCACGCGCCGGCGCGCACGTAGATGGCGTCGACGTCCAGCACGCAGCCCAGCGAATCGAGCGTCACCCTAGCGCCGGGGCCGGCGCAGGTGGTGCGCCAGGTGCCATCCGCGGTTCGCTGGCGGAGCTCGAGCTGGCGGCGGTCCTGCCAGAGATAGACCACGGCGTCCAGCGACGGGATCTGCCGGTAGTGCTCGAACTTTTCACCCAGATCATAGTCCGTCGTCGCGGGGGACAAGACCTCGACCACCGCGGCCGGGTTGGTGGCGGTGTCCTTGTGCCCCTCGTCGGTCTGCAGCGCGTCGCGTACGACGGTCACGTCGGGGTAGGTCGCCAGACCGGTCGCCGCGACGCGGACGCGCAGGTCCGACGTGAACGTACGGCAGCGGCCGACCAGTTGCCGGCCCAGCGCCGTCAACACCGAGGCGGACAGGGCCGCATGCAGCGCCGAGCCGCTGGCCATCGCGTAGATACCGCCGTCCAGGAACTCGTGCCGGACGGGGCTCGCCTGTTCGATCGCCAGGTAGTCCTCGAACGAGTGCTGGTGAAACATCGCGCCGCCCCTGACGTTAGCATCGGGCGCGCAATGTGAGCGTCGCGATTGGCGCGGACGAAATCGGGCGTGGCGCGCGGCTGATTCAGGCCACCGGCGCCGCCGATAGCGGGACGCCCTCTCCCCCGTCACCGTCGGCCCCGTACTGCTTCAGTTTGCGGTACAGCGTCGCCACCCCGATCCCCAGCAGCTCGGCGGCGCGGGCGCGGTTTCCGTTCGCCTCTTCCAGCGTCTGCAGCACCAGCGCCCGCTCGACGTCGGCCAGACGGCGGCCGCCGGTGGTCGGCGCGGTCACCGCGCGCGCCTGCCGGACCTCCTCGGGGAAGTCGTCGATGTCGACGCGCGTGTCGATCGCCAGCGCCACCGCGCGTTCGACCGCGTTCTCCAGCTCGCGCACGTTCCCCGGCCAGTCGTAGCGCGCCAGCTGGTCGGCCGCCGCCGACGTGATCCCGTCGACGGGCCGCTTCAGCCGCTCGGCCGCCTCGGCCAGGAACCGGCGCGCCAGCGGCAGGATGTCGCAGCGCCGCTCGCGCAGCGCGGGCACGCGCAGCTCGATGACGCGCAGGCGGTAGTACAGGTCGTGGCGGAACGCGCCCCGCGCCACCTCGTCGGCCAGCGTCCGGTTCGTGGCGGCCAGCAGGCGCACGTTGACCTTGCGGCTGCGTGACTCGCCGACGCGGCGGATCTCGTGCTCTTGCAGCACGCGCAGCAGCTTCGCTTGCATGCCCGCCGAGATCTCGCCGATCTCGTCCAGCAACAGCGTGCCGCCGTTCGCCGCCTCGAACAGGCCCACGCGATCGCCGGTGGCGCCGGTGAAGGCGCCCCTGGCGTGGCCGAACAGCTCGCTCTCCAGCAGCGTCTCGGTCAGCGCCGCGCAATTCACGGCGATGAAGGGCCCTGCGGCGCGCGGCGACTCGGCGTGGATCAGGCGGGCGATGCGCTCCTTGCCGGCGCCCGAGGGGCCGGTGATCAGCACCGTGGTGTCGACCCGCGCGGCGCGGCGCGCCAGATCCACGCTCTTCTTCATCTCGGTGCTGCGGGTGATGATGCCGAACGTCTCGTCGGTGTCCGCGCCGGCGTCGGCGGCGCGGGCGTGACGGCGGGCGCGCAGCTTCTGCTCGCTCTTCTTGATCTGATCGGCCACCTGCCGCAGTGCCTCGTTCGTGCAGTTCGAGCGATAGAACGCCAGATAGGGCTCGATGCGCTCGCCCCACGCGGCGGTCTCGCGGGCGACGGCGCGGCAGACGGCGTCGCCTTTTCCCACGCAGGTCTCTTCCAGGCAGAAGATCTCGCGGCCGTTCGCGAAGCTCAGGTAGCCGCTGGCGAACCCGGTCAGCGTCCAGCACACCGCCTCGTCCGAGCGGCCGATGTGCAGCAGGTGCTGCTCCGCCTCGTACGAGTCGCGCCAGATCATCTCGGCGAACGGCGCGTTCGGTTCGGTGGTGGGCGGCAGGGGTTCCACGGTGACCAGGCCCTGCAGGGTGTGCAGTCGCCCGCCGGCCCGCCGCCAGTCGTCCTCGGACTGCCAGGGCAGCTGCTTCAGCGTCTCGGCCGTCCGCCAGCCGTGCGCGTAGCCGAAGCGGCCCAGCATGGCCCGCGCTCCCGCCACGCCCAGCGTGTCGATGAGGGCGCGCCTCAGCAGGCCCAGCGCCACGGCGTCGAACAGCAGCACGCGCTCCCCGGCGAAGTGGATGGGGCCCCCCTTGGCGGCGTCGAACTCCAGCAACTCCCGCAGGTCCAGGTCGGCCGACTTCATGGCTCTAGCGTGTCAGATCGATAGCCAGAGGCAATCAAAATGATAGTTGCCCGTGTAGCGCCCCCGCGATTTCAATGACTTACGCCTGGCACCATTCTCGCTGAAGGGAACAGGTCAAGGAGGCTCAACATGAACACTTCAGTCGTCAATGCCAGCCAGAACGTCACCCAGGCCGCTGCGGGCGCCCGCACGTACGAGATCGACCCCTCGCACTCGAGCGCGCAGTTCAAGGTCCGCCACCTGATGGTCTCGAACGTCCGCGGCGAGTTCGGCCACATCTCGGGCACGGTCGTCATCGACGAGGTCGACGTGACCCGGTCTTCCGTCGACGTCAGTATCGACGCGTCCACCGTCAACACGCACGACGCCAAGCGGGACGAGCACCTGCGCAGCGCCGACTTCTTCGACGTGGCGACCTATCCGGCCATCACCTTCAAGTCGAAGCGCGTGCAGCCGGCCAAGGGCGGCGACCTGTTCGTCACCGGGGATCTCACCATTCGCGGCATCACCCGCGAGGTCACCCTGGACGTCGAGCCGCTGTCCGCCGAAATCAACGATCCGTGGGGCAACGTGAAGCGTGGCGCCAGCGCCCGCGCCCGCATCAACCGCAAGGACTTCAACGTGGTGTGGAACGCGGCGCTCGACGGCGGCGGCGTGCTGGTCGGCGACGACATCGCCATCACGCTGGAGATCGAGCTGGGGCGCAAGGCAGGCTGAGGTTCCGGCGCCCAGGCTTGCCCGCCCGCTCCGGATTGACGCGGTCCGCGAGTTCGGGGCCGTGCCGCCGCTCCTGGCGAACACCGTCTGGATTGGGCGCCTGCGTCCGGTGAGGGCGTCTCACTTCGTCCAGCCGACGCACTGGTACAGCGCCGCCTCGACGGGGGCGGCGGGCGGGAAGGCGGCGCGCGCCACCGGCTTCAGCACGCGGCCCAGCGCCGTCGCGATCTCCCGCGGCGTGCTGACGTGGTGGTCATCGATTCCCTGGAACCCGATCACCTCGAAGGCGCGCGACATCAGTCGATTCACCATCGGGTAGCCGGTGACCAGGACGCCCCCCGGCGCCAGCGCGCGCGCCAGGCCCCGCGCGGCGCCGTCCGCGTCGGCGATGTGCTCCAGCACCGAGAAGCAGACGATGGCGCCGAAGTGATCGGCAGGCAGGTCTCCGTCGCGCAGCAGATCGGCCGAGCGGAACGTCGCCTGACAGCCGGGGGCCACCAGCGCCTGCAGCCCCTTCGCCAGCGTCAGATCGGTGCCCGTGTACTCGGTGTAGCGACGGGTCAGCGTGGGCACCAGCACGCCGCTGCCGACGCCGATCTCCAGCACGCGCCGGCCGCCGGGCGGCAGCATGTCGAGCCCCATCTGCAGGCGGTGGCGGTACAGCCAGCCCACCCACGGGTGATAGTAGTAGGGCAGGGGATCGTGGGCGTCGTTCGGGGTCAACACGCCCTTCGCGGGCAGCTGCAGCTTCAGGCGGTTCATGGGGCGGCTTTCGTGTCGGGGGACGGGGCAGCGAGGAGCGCGTCGAGGTCGACGCCCGGCTGCTGGCGCGGACCTTCGATCACCGAGAACGCCTCGGGCGCGTACGGATAACGTTCGGCGACGGCGCGTGCCAGCGCGGCCGCGCCTTCGGCCAGGTCGGCGGCGGCGTGTCGCTGCCGCAGCTCGGACAGCTTGCGCGCGATCTCGGCGCGTGTCTCCTCGTTGCTGGTGACGGCGTAGGTCTGCTCCAGGTTGCGGATGGCCAGCTCGTCGCCGCCCTCCTTCGTCAGCATGCGCGCGGCCAGGTTGGCCAGCCACGGGGGCGCGCCGTCCAGCGTGGCGGCCTGGCGGAGTGCATCGACGCCGCGCTGGCGCCAGTCGGGCACGCGGGGGTCGTCCTCGCCCGCCAGCTTGGGCAGCTCGAACAGCAGGTTGAAGCCGCGCTGGAAGGGCAGCTCCCAGTCGCCGGGGAACTGTCGTTCGCCGCGTTCGAGCAGGTGGTTCGCCTGCGTCAGCGCGTCCACGCTGAACGCCTGGCCGTTGTACACCAGCATGGCGGCGCCGCGCAGGTAAAGGCGGTGGAAGCGGGGATCCAGATCGATCGCCGTCTCCAGCGCCTGCGCCAGCCGGCGCTGATCGCCGCGCGTGGCCAGCTGGGTCCCGAAGTACACGTTGGCGCGGGCGGCCACCAGGTCCGACGCCATCTCGGGGTGGCCCAGGCTCAGCAGGCGCAGCACGTCCACCTTCGGCAGCAACAGCGTGTCGGCGTCGCGTGGCCAGCCGGCGCGCAGCGCCAGCGCCGCGTTCAATGCGCGCACGGTCCCCGCGGCGACCAGCACGACGGCGGCGGCGCCGGCGGCCAGGGCCAGGCCAGGGCGCGCGTTCACCCGCGGTTGTGCGCCGGCGTTCACGTGCCCGTGGTCTTCTGCGCCACGACGATCATGAAGCCGCCCAGGCTGCGGGGGCCGGGCAGGTCGCACACCGCCCGCTCGGCGCGCTCGAACAGCGGGCCCAGGCCGGGAACCTTCCAGACCTTCGACGTGGGCGTCAGCACACGCACGCCGCGCAGGCCGACCACCTGCACGCCGGCAGGCAGGTACGAACGCGCCTTGTCCAGGGTGTCGTAGCGGGTGAACACGTCGTTTTCGGTGGTGCCCTCGGCGATGCGTCCCGGCCCGCCCAGACGCTTGGCCAGGTAGCGCAGCGAGTACGGGTTGTAGAACTCCAGCAGCAGGTGCCCGCCCGGTCGCAGCACGCGCGCCAGCTCGGCGATGGCGGCCTGGATGGGCGGGATGTGGGCCAGCACTTTCATGCTGTAGACCAGATCGAACGACGCCGACGGCAGCGGCACGGCGGTGATCGAACCTTGCACGACCTTCAGATCGCGCGCGCGGGCCTGACCCAGCATGCCGCGCGATAGATCCAGGCCCACCGCCGACCGGGCCACGCGCGCCGCCTCCTTCAACAGCAGGCCGGTCCCGCACCCCGCCTCGAACACGTCGCGGCCGGTACCGTAGCGGCGCACCAGGTCCAGCTCCAGCTCGTCGATCATCCGGTGATAGCCGTGGTGCCGGTGGTCATCGTACGACCGCGAGAAGCGATCGTAATAATCCTGCGTCGTCGGAGCGGGGAGGGGCGTCACGGCCATGCACGGCATTATGCGGGGCGCCTGGGCGGCGCGCGAGCCCGGGCGCCTGGAAAACAGGGCTACCGGCTGGTGGGGACAGGCCTTCCGGCTAGGATGCACGCCGTGTCGCGACGTGCTCCCTCGATCCCGCTGCCCCAGACTGGTCTGGTGCTGCTTTGTCTGCTGGCGCTCGCCGACTGCCGTGCCAGGCCTGCGCCCGGCGGGCAGCCAGCGACCGGGATGCCCGATGCGGCCCAGGCGTCCGCAGCGGTTTCGTCCGCGCGGCCCGCGGCGCAGGCGGTCCCTCAGCCGGCGCCCGTCGATCCCTTGCAGCAGGCGCGCATCGTCGAGGTGCAGCACATCATCGACGAGGGGGCCCTTCCAGGACGGCTCGGCCGCTTCATCTCTGGATGCACCGGGGAACCGCCGTGTCAGGTGGCGCGACGGATGGCGCTGGGGGCGCTGCGCGTGGTGCGCGATCGGCCGCAGCGGCTGGCGGCGCTGATCGAGGCGGGGCAGGCGCCGTCCGCGAAGCCCGAGGACGATTCGCTGTGGCCCGACCTGGTGCAGGCGCTGTCCGAGACGTGGGCCGCCGCGAACACCGCGGGCGGGCGCAAACGCATGCTGCGCGAGAAGGATCCCCGTATCCGGCTGCTGCTGGTGTCGTCGCTGGCGGTTTATGCGGCGTCGAATCGCGGGCTGAGCGACCTGACCATGCCGCAGCGTCGCGCGCTCCGCCGCGAGTTCATGCGCCTTTACCCGGCGTTGCCGGCGGACGTGCAGGGCCAGATCGACGCGTTCGAGACGCGCATCGGCGTGAACGCCCGGGGAACCCTATGAAGAAGCCGCCGCCCAACCCACTGGCCGATCCGGACGTGCCGCCCGGGATGTCGGTCGAGCTGCTGAAGGACCTGCACCTGCTGACGCGCGAGGGACAGCTGAACGCGGACGCGCGCCGCAAGCTGAAGCAGATTCGGCACCTGGTGGGCCTGTTGCGTCCGGCGCTGGACGAGGCGTACGCCAAGCACCAGGCGCCGGTGGTGGTGGACTGCGGGGCGGGGAAGAGTTACCTCGGGTTCCTGCTGTCCGCACTGGTCGTGGAGCCGGCGGGACGGGGCGAGCTGTTCGCGGTCGAGTCGCGCGCCGAGCTGGTCGCCGCGGCCGAGGCGCGTGCGCGGCGGTTCGGTCATCAGCGGTTTCATTTCGTGGGGGGCGCCATCGCGGGCGCGTCGCTGCCCGATGGGCTGCACGTGTTGACCGCGCTGCACGCCTGCGACACCGCCACGGACGACGCGCTGGCGCTGGGCATCGCCCGGGGCGCCGAGACGATCGCCGTCGTCCCCTGCTGCCAGGCCGAGGTGGCCCGCCAGCTGGAAACGCCCGCCCCGCGCGACGCGGTCGACGAGGCGCTGATCGCGCACCCCTTGCACCGGCGCGAGCTGGGCTCGCACCTGACCAACGTGGTGCGCGGCCTGTGCCTGGAAGCCTGCGGCTACAAGGTCACCGTCACCGAGCTGGTCGGCTGGGAGCACGCGCTGAAGAACGAGATTCTCCTCGCGCGAAAGACCTTCCGCCCCGAACGCGGCATCGCCACCACCCTGCGCGCGTTGCTCGACCGCTGGAAGATCGAACCAGCCCTGATCCGCTCGCTACGCGCCGCCGGCGTCGATCCCGCGGCGTGAGGGACTCATCGCAAGCTCTCTAAACAGGCGATGACCTCCGGCTTCGACCAGTCGCGCGTGCTGATGAAGTAGTGGCGAACGCGCCCCTTCGCGTCGATGAGGAAGGTCTCGGGGTACTTCTCGGTGGTGTAGCGCTTGGGCACCTCCGTCGAGGCGTCCAGCAGCACGCCCAGGTGGGTGCCCTGGGCGAAGAACTTCTTCACCAGGTCCCAGTTCTGGTCGACGCTGATGGCCAGGATACGGATGTCGCTCCCGTCCAGCGCCGTCGCCAGCCGCTCCATCGACGGCATCTCCTCGGCGCACGGGGGGCACCAGGTGGCCCAGAAGCTCAGCAGCACCGGGTGACCACGCTGCGAGCGGAGCGTGATGGTCTTCCCATCGGCGTCCTTCAGCTCGAAGTCGGGCGCCTCGCCGTTCGCGAGCGCGGCCGGCACCGGGTCCGGGTGCAAGGCCTGGCAGGCGGCGGCGCGTGTACGCGCCAGGCCTTCGCCCGCGGCCAGGAAAAATTGAACGCCCACGATCGCGATTCCGGCCACGGTCACTCCGACCGCCAGCATCCGCTTGCCGCTCAATTGCGCGTCCTCGTGGGTTCGAACATCAAGGTTGGAATTCCTATCTTCGGTAGTCGCCCGCCGCCCTCACCCGGCGCTGTCGCGGCCCGCCTCTCCCGCCTGGGCGGGAGAGGCTGTCGCGGGTTTTATTACTAGCCCTTCTTCTTGCCGGTCTTCTTCGCCAGCTCTTCGTCGGCGATCTTCTTGAAGGTGTCGAAGGGGTAGGCGCCCGAGATCTTGCGGCCGTTGATGAACACGGCCGGGGTCCCGTTCACGCCCACGGTGGTCCCCTCCTTCGTCGTCTCCTGGATGGTGCTCTTGTACTTGCCCGAGTCGAGGTCAGCTTTGAACTTCGACATGTTCAGGCCCAGGTCCTGGGCGTACTTGTCCAGGCTGGGGCGATCGAGCGCGGTGTTGTTCTCGAACAGCTTGTCGTGCATCGCCCAGAACTTCCCCTGCGCGTCGGCCGCCATGGCCGCCTCGGCCGCCGGCTCGGCGTTCTGGTGGAAGGGGAGCGGGTAGTTCTTCCACACCATGCGCACCTTGCCCTGGTACTCCTTCTCCATCTGCGCCAGCGTCGGCTCGACCCGCTTGCAGAACGGGCACTGGAAGTCGGAGAACACGATCACCTGCAGCGGCGCGTCCTTCGGCCCCTTCGACGGGGCGTCGCCCGCCTCGACCTTGAAGATGGTCTTGTCCTGCTCCGGGCCCTGCTCCGGCGCACCGGCCGCCTGGGCGGGGGCCTTCGGCACCTCGGTCTTCGCCGTCTTCATGATCGCTTCGTACACCTTGCCCTTGGGCGTGCCCTTGGCGATCAGCGCCTCGGCGTTCTTCAGCTCGGCGTCGATCTTCGCCTTGAAGGCCTCGTAGGGCTGCGCGCCCGACAGGAACTTACCGTTGATGAAGAAGGCCGGCGTGCCGCGCGCGCCGATCTTGGCGCCCGCCTCGGAGTCGGCGGTGATCTCCTTCTTGAACTTGTCGCTGTCCATGGCGGCCTTGTACTTGGACATGTTCAGGCCGATCTCCTGCGCGTACTTGTCCAGGCTGGGGCGATCCAGGTTGGTCTGGTTCGCGAACAGCTTGTCGTGCATGTCCCAGAACTTGCCCTGCTCGGCGGCGGCGCGCGCCGCCATGGCGGCCGGCATGGCGTTCTGGTGGAAGGGCAGCGGCAGATCGTGCCAGGCCAGGCGCACCTTGCCCTTGTAGTCCGCCAGGATCTTGGTGACCGTCGGCTCGACGCGGCCGCAGAACGGGCACTGGAAGTCCGACCACATCACGATGGTGACCGGGGCGTCCTTGTCGCCGCGGATCGGCAACGAGCCCAGCTCGGCCTTGTAGGCGGTGTTCGCGTCGGGCTCGCCGGCGGCGGCGGGCGGCGGGGGCGGGGGGGCGGCCTTGTCCAGGCCCGCCTTCGTCAGCTCGGCGTACAGGTTCGCGCGGCTGACGCCGCTCTTTAGCTTCTCGTCCGCCTTCTTGATCTCCTCGTCGATGGTCGCCTTGAAGGCCTCGACCGGCTGCGCGCCGCGCAGGTTCCGGCCGTTGATGAAGAAGTTCGGGGTGCCGCGGGCGCCGAACTTCTCGGCCTCGTCGGAGTCACGCTTGATGGCGTCCTTGAACTTGTGGCTGTCCATGGCGGCCTTGTACTTGCCCATGTCCAGGCCGATCTCCTGCGCGTACTTGTCCAGGTCGGCGCGGGTCAGCGCGGTCTGGTTCGCGAACAGCTTGTCGTGCATCTGCCAGAACTTGCCTTGTTCCTGCGCCGCCTTGGCGGCCTCGGCCGCCTCCATCGCGTGCTCGTGGAAAGGCAGCGGCAGCTGCTTGAACGAGATCGAGATGTCGTTGCCGTAGTCCTTCTCCAGCTGGCTCAGGGTCGGCTCGACGCGGCCGCAGAACGGGCACTGGAAGTCGGAGAACTCCACGATGGTGACCTTCGGCTCCTTGCCACCGCGCGTGGGGGCGTCGCCGACGGCGACCTTGTAGACCTCGTTGCCGGCGCCCGGGCCCTTGCCGGCGGGGGCCGCCGGCGCGGGGGCGGGCGACGTGCGGGCGCCGACCATCAGCTTGGCGTAGACCTTGTCGGCCGGGGTGCCCGCCGCGATCAGCTTGTCGGCGGTCTTCAGCTCCTCGTCGATGACCTTCTTGAACTCCTCGTAGGGCAGCGCGCCGCGGACCGGGCGGCCGTTGATGAAGAAGTTCGGGGTCCCCTGGACGCCGATCTTCTGCGCCAGCGCCATGTCGGCGTCGATGCGCGCCTTGCCGCTGCTGGCGTCGAGGAAGGCCTTGAACTTCGTCATGTCCAGGCCCAGCTCCTGCGCGTACTTCTCCAGGTCGGGGCGCTTGATGTTGGCCTGGTTGGCGAACAGCTTGTCGTGCATCTCCCAGAACTTCCCCTGGGCGTCCGCGGCCAGCGAGGCCTCGGCGGCCAGCGGGGCGTCCTGGTGGAACGGCAGCGGGTTGTGGCGGAACCACAGCCGCACCTGACCGTTGTAGTCCTTCATGATCTTTTCCATCGTGGGGACGACCCGGCTGCAGAACGGGCACTGGAAGTCCGAGAAGGCCACGATGTTGATCTTGGCCGTGGCGGCGCCCCGGGGCGTCCCTTCCAGCGGCACGTTGTAGCGCTCGATCCCGTCGGCGGGACCGCCCTTGGCATCGGCCTTGGCGCTGTCAGCGGTCTTGTCGCTGCCGCTGCCCCCCTTTTTGGCGAGGCCGCCCAGCACGTAGAACCCTGCCGCTACGACGGCTATCAGTATGACGACTGTTCCCTTTTTCATGACCTATCTCCTGTGTGGATTCGCAAAACGAACAAACTCGAAACAAAAACCGGGGCGGCGAGCGTATGGTCCTGGCGCGATCCCGACGAAATGTGTCGGTGACGTCTCGCGCGGACCAACGCCGGCCCCGCTGTGCGGGATGCGTGGCGGAACGAAAACGGACGCGGCGCTCAGGCGCGGGGTGGCCGATCGAGCGGCTCGAGCACCCGGGTGGCGCGTTCGACAGCGGCCCCCGGTCGGGTCGCTTCGCTGGGAGGAGGGAGCCACTGCAGCGTCGCGTAGATGGCGACCGGCTGGGCCAGCGCGGTGGAGAGCTGCGTGCCGTGTTCCGGCGGCAAGCCGGTGCACGCGGCGGTGCGGGTCGTCCGGCGGGCACGCTGCGGCTGGAAGGCGCCGCTCGGGCGCTCGCTCTCGGGAAGGCGCGACACGCGATAACGGAAGTCGAGCACCGGGAGGGTGCACGTCCCCATCACCGGCTGCCCGTCATCTGCCTGCGCCTGCTGATCTACCGTGGCGGGCCCGCCCTCCATTAGATGATGCAGGCCCGGGGGGGCCGGGCAGTCGACCTGGGCCGGGGTGGCGTACACGGCGCCGGCTTCTTCCAGCGCCACCGCCTCTTCGCACGCGGGGGCGCCGGCGATGCAGATGTCGTCAAACGCGATCGGTCCAGCGCTGGGCGCACCAGCCGCTACCGCCGCGTACGAGAGGACGACACCCACCAGGGCGAGCACGGTGCGAAAGCTAGCCGGGACGCCCCCGTGGATCAAGTCACCCGACGGGCGGCCCTGGCAACTTGCGCGCTTCGCGCCCCGTTCCTAGCGCGAGGCGATCGGTTCATCGCGCAGCGAGTCCGACGCGTCGATGCGCATCGTCGGCGCCTGCTGCTGATCGATCGGAACCGGCGGCGCCACCGCACGCTGCATCGCCGGGCCCAGGTGCGACCAGAAGCCGCGACCCACGGTGCGCCCCAGGCTGGCTGTCGGACCGGCCGCCGTCCAGCGACCGATCACGGAGCCCGAAACGCCGCTCCAGACCAGGAAGGTGATCGAGGACCACCTCCCGCGCTCGTCGACGTCACCGGTCACGAAGGCGGTCAGGTGGTGCTCGCGGGCGAGGGCCGGGTACTGCCCGGTTCCGTCATAGTGGGGCAGGGTGGTGATGGACCGGTACCCGCGGCTGCGCACGATGCGCGAGACCAGCGCCCGCATCGGCGCCCCCTGGGCCCCCTGGATCGGCTGCACGGCCACCAGCTGTCCGGGCGCGATCCGCCCGCGCGCCGGCCGGCGCCCGCGCGCCTGCACGATGGTGGCTCGGCCCAACAGGCTGGCGACCAGCAGGACCAGGCCCAGGAGCAGCGGTGTCCTTCTCACGGGCAACAATGGTCGCCGCGATTTCCATCGAAGGCCAGGGATTTGTTCGCCAGCACACATAAAAGCTCACACCTCCGCGCACACGTAGACTACGGCGCGGCTGCCGGAAATCCGGCGTCGGGGCCGTGCGTTACGCATTTCCAACTCACTGGAAACAAAGCTGAAATGTTCGAATGGTCATACTTGACTGGTATCGGGACAGCGACGGCGGTCCCGTGAAAGCAGAAGCAACAGATGCCGCTGGGACGTGAAGACGCGACGCGAATCATCCGGTTTTGCATGGCCGGAGCGGGCTGGGGTACGGCGACGCGGGACGACGACATGTGCGTCGTCAAGATCGTCGAGGCGAACGTGCCCGACGGCACACCCGACCGGTTCGAGGGGGTCACCTTCGAGGAGGCGTTACGGGCGGCCGCCTCGGCCGGCCGGCTGAAGTCGGCCTGCCTGGAGAAGCAGATCTCGTTCATGGCGCGCGCCCTCCCCGACCAGGCGGGGGGCGAGCTGGATCTGGTGCGGGAGCCCGACTCGGCGGCGGTGCGGGCCGAGGTCCGGCTATTCCCGACCCTGGTGGCGGCCATCAGCGCCCTGGTCCATGAGACGCAGCGCGAGCGCGGCACGTCCTCGCTGTTCGCGTCGACGCAGGGGCGGCTGTTCGAGCGGGAGATGCGGCGCCAGTGGGAGAGCACGGACGAGCGCCGGCAAGAGCTGGTCGCCTTGCGCGACAGTCACCCCGCCGGGCTGCCCCGCGGGCTGGCCACGCGGCTCGACCGGACGACCGAGCTGGTGGCCGGACTGGCGGAGCGCCGCAACGAGGTGGAGGACGCGTCCGTGTCCGCGTCGGAGATCATCGCGCGCTACACGCGGGTGAACGCCGACCTGCTGGGGATCATCGACGAGCTGGCGGGCCGGGCGGTGGCGGCGCGGGCGAAGTTTCCCGCGCTGGCCTGGGTGGCGTTGCTGCACGCCAAGGAGAAGACGGGCATCGAGCGCGCGCAGCTGTGCAGCGCCTTCGCGTGGGATCACTTCCGCGACGACCAGCACGCGGTGGTGGCGGGGCTGATCGCGGCGCGGCAGACGTACCTGCACCTGTTCTCGGTGGCGGCCCCGTCCCTGGCGCGCGAGATCCTGCAGCGCACGCTGACCTCCCCCACCGAGCAGGCCATCGTCGACATCGAGCGGGTCGCCATCGAGCACCGTGACGGCAACTTCGGCATCGATCCCGCGACCTGGTTCGAGCTGATCAGCCGCAAGATCGACTCGTTCGGCGAGGTGGAGGTGGCGGTGCGGGCGACGGTGGCGCAGGCCATCGGCTAGGGCCCGCGCGGCCCCGCCGTTCACCCGGGCAGCGCGATCATCACCCGGCCGTCCTGTATCCGAACCGGATAGGTCGGCAGCACCACGGCCGGATCGTCGAAGCAGGCACCCGTCTGCAGGTCGAAGGTCTGCTTGAAGATCGGCGACGCGATCTTCGGGCGGCCGGCCCGATCACCCACGATGCCGCGCGCGATCACGAAGGCGTTGCTGAAGGGGTCGAAGTTCGACAGGGCGTAGACCTTGTCCCCTTCGCCGACGCGAACGAGCGCGATCTGCTTGCCGTCCAGCAGGGCAGCCACGCCCGAGTTCGGCCAGATGTCTTCCAGCGCGCACACGTCGCGCCAGTCGAGCGCTCCGTCGAGGTCAGGACGGGCGTCGTCGGTGGCGGTCATTCCCATGGTCACTCGGCAGCCTCCGCGATCGAAGAGTCGGGGACGGGTCGGGGGCGCAGGCCCACGGTCAACTTGTCCAGCAGCTCGCGCTTCTCGTCAGGGTGCGCCGGGCGGTGCTGGGCGCGCTCGCCGATGAAGACGACGCTGGGATCGGGCGTGGCGCTGTTCACGAACGGGCGGAACTGCGCCAGCTTCTCCGGATCCTCGAGGGTGGTCTTCCACTCGCACTGATAGGTGCCCACCACGTGGGCCATCTCGGCCTCCAGCTCGGCGCAGATGCCCAGCTTGTCGTCCACGATCACCTCGCGCAGGTAGTCGATGCCGCCCTCCAGGTTGTTCAGCCAGCTGGCGGTGCGCTGCAGGCGATCGGCGGTGCGGATGTAGAACATCAGGAAGCGGTCCAGGTACTTCACCACCGTCGCCTCGTCGATGTCCGTGGCAAACAGGATCCCGTGCTGGGGCTTCATGCCGCCGTTGCCGCACAGGTACACGTTCCACCCCTTCTCGGCGGCGATGATGCCGAAGTCCTTGCTCTGCGCCTCGGCGCACTCGCGGGCGCAGCCGGACACGGCCGACTTCAGCTTGTGCGGGCTGCGCAGCCCCTTGTAGCGGTGCTCGAGGCGGCCGGCGAAGCCGACCGAGTCCTGCACGCCAAAGCGGCACCAGGTATCGCCCACGCAGGACTTCACGGTGCGCAGCGCCTTGCCGTAGGCGTGCCCCGACTCGAAGCCGGCGGCGATCAACTCGCCCCAGATGACGGGCAGCTGTTCCAGCCGCGCCCCGAACAGGTCGATGCGCTGGCCACCGGTGATCTTGGCGTACAGGCCGTGCCGCTTGGCGACGTTGCCGATGGCGACCAGCTGGTCGGGCGTGATCTCGCCGGCGGGCACGCGCGGCACCACCGAATAGCTGCCGTCACGCTGGATGT
>Ga0207652_10001383_pt1 | contig 21589 bp, 21 predicted proteins | sample KBSC63BmetaG_FD_184334 | JGI IMG/M metagenome (GOLD analysis project Ga0207652, IMG submission 184334) | Corn rhizosphere microbial communities from Kellogg Biological Station, Michigan, USA - KBS C6-3B metaG (SPAdes) (version 2) | ecosystem: Host-associated > Plants > Roots > Rhizosphere ... | reverse complement strand
AAAGCCAGTTATAAGATCAGTGCTACTTTAGATACAGCCAAAGACGCAATAACAGGAAGCGTAACCATCTATTATACCAATAACAGTCCGCAGGCTTTGCCGTTTCTGTGGCTATATTTAGATCAGAATCTTTTCAAACCTGATTCACGGGGACAAGCAAAAGCGCCGGCAACAAGGAAAAGCCGTTATACCAATGTGGGTTCAACCTTTGAAGGAGGATTTAATATTAGCTCAGTAAAACTTCTATCAACGGAAAAAGGAAAAACATCCTCTTCAAATGTATTTAATCTAGTCTCTGACACTAGAATGCAGATACGTCTTCCTAAAAAACTGGAGCATGGACAAACTGCAGAAATTAACATTGATTATTCGTACAATATTCCACAGGATGGCAGTGATCGTACTGGCGTATTACAAACAAAAAACGGGAAGATTTATGCAATCGCACAATGGTATCCACGCATGTGTGTGTATGATGATATTGAGGGATGGAATACGCTGCCATATTTAGGAGCCGGCGAGTTTTATCTGGATTATGGTGATTATGATTATTCTGTCACCGCACCTGGAAATCTGATTGTAGTTGGTTCCGGAGATTTGCAAAACCCAAAAGATGTATTGACATCCACAGAAATCAAAAGACTGGATGAAGCCCGCAAAAGCGATAAAACCGTATTGATTCGCAGCGCTGATGAAGTAACCAATCCTGCTTCCCGCCCACAAAAAGGTAATATTACGTGGCAATTTAAAATGAAAAATTCCAGGGATGTTTCCTGGGCTGCTTCGAAAGCCTTTATTTGGGATGCTGCAAGAATTAATTTTCCTTCCGGTAGAAAAGGATTGGCACAAAGCGTGTACCCCGTTGAATCCAACGGGAATAATGCCTGGGAACGCTCCACAGAATACGTGAAGGGAGCCTTGGAAGGATATTCACAAAGATGGTTCGAATTTCCATACGACAATGCAACGAACGTAGCTTGTAACATTAACGGTATGGAATATCCGGGAATTGTATTTTGTAATTCAAAGTCAAAAGGAGCAGGACTTTGGGGGGTAACCGATCATGAGTTTGGCCACACCTGGTTCCCAATGATCGTCGGCAGCAATGAAAGAAAATATGGCTGGATGGATGAAGGCTTTAACACATTTATTAATGGCATTTCGTCTAAAGATTTTAATAATGGAGAATACGCCGGCAGAAGAAGAAACAGTGGAGCAAATATGTACAAATTCATCTTTGGGCCAACAAGTGAATCCGTTATGAGTGAACCGGATGCCTTGCTGGAAAAAAATATTGGCGTAGCCTTATATTTCAAGCCCGGATACGCATTGGATCTTTTGAGAAATAATATCCTGGGCCCCGAAAGATTTGACTATGCTTTCAGAACATATATTGAAAGATGGGCTTACAAACATCCAACTCCATGGGATTTTTTCCGGACAATAGAAAATGTAACCGGTGAAGATCTGGGCTGGTTCTGGGAAGGAATGTTTATTAAAAATTATAAACTCGACCAGGCAATTACGAATGTACAATATGTGGATAACGATCCGGCAAATGGCGCACTGGTAACAGTTGTGAATCTGGATAAAATGGCGATGCCGTTATATCTTCAATATCAAACCGAAAGCGGCAAATCAGATACGGTAAAAGTTCCGGTAGAAATCTGGCAAAACGGAAATACCTGGATTCAGAAACTGGATACAAAAGAAAAACTGAAATCTGTAACGATCGATCCGGAGCATGTTTTTCCGGATGTGGATGCGGATAATAATACGTGGACTCCTAAACCTTAATTTAAATAAAAAATATAATGGCTGCCTGGATTTTGATAACCAGGTAGCCATTTTTAATTTTAAGAAAGCGTTGCAGCAATTTGTCAATTAATCGATACTTTTGCACCCTTTTATGAAACCAATCAGCGAAATATTTCCTTTATTATCGGAGCCAAAAAAAATTGCCATCACTTTTCATCAAAAGCCTGATGCGGATGCAATGGGTTCAGGATTGGGTTTGTATAATTTTTTGATCCAGTTTGGCCATTCGGTTACGGTTATTTCTCCTACCAATTGGGCTGGTTTTTTGAGCTGGATGCCGGGTGCAAAAAAAGTGTTGGATTTTGAAATGCAGAATGAAAAAGCATTGAATGCTTTGAAAGAAGCCGAATGGCTTTTCTGCCTTGATTTTAATGTGCTAAGCCGCACCAGGAATATGGAACCTGTGATTGCTGACTTAAAGTGTATCAAAATATTAATTGATCACCATCAACAGCCACAAACAGAGGTTTTTGATTATGGAATCAGTGATACGCAAAAAAGTTCTACTGCAGAAATGGTTTTTGATTTTATCATTAACAGTGGCCATGCTGAAAAAATAAACATGGAAGTTTCTGAATGCCTGTATGCCGGTGTAATGACGGATACCGGCTCATTCAGGTTTAATTCTACTTCAGCCGATGTTCACAGGATGGTAGCGAAATTAAAACAAACAGGATTTAACCATAGCCAGGTTCATGAAAATTTATTTGATAATTTCATGGAATCGCGGTTCCGTTTTTTTGGAAATACGCTGCTGCACCGGATGGAAATATTTTATGAATACAATACCGCGCTGATTGCGATTCCTCAACGGGATTTAATCAAATACAATGTAAAAACCGGCGATACCGAAGGTTTGGTCAATTTTCCATTAAGCATCAAAGGAATTAAACTGGCAGCCGTGATCATTGACAGGGGCGATGAAAGAAAAAGTTCTTTTAGAAGCAAAGGAGGTTTTGATGTAAATACTTTTGCAAGAAAATATTTTAATGGGGGAGGGCATTTCAATGCCGCTGGTGGACGAAATACAGAACCTTTGGACGTAGTGGTAGAAAAATTTAAAAAAGCACTCAAAGAAAATAAAGAACAATTAAACAATTAACCATTTATAAAAAATCAAACATGAACAAAACTCTTGGCCTGCTTGCCGCGGCAATTATTTTTCTGGCATCAGGCTGTAATGAACAAAAATTTATAAAAGATGCTGATGGCACCGAACATAAGATTATCCGTAATTCCAATGGTAAAAAAGCCGTTGCCGGAGACTTTATGGAGGTGAATATAACAGCGAAATATAAAGACAGCGTACTTTTTAGCAGCGTGGAAAGCAGCCAGCCACGTTTCATTCCTTTTGATACCGTACAAATGCCTCCTTATTTTAAAGAAGTACATGAAGGCGATAGTTTGGTTATCAGGCAATCAACAGATTCACTTATAAAATCCGGACAGGCAGCACCGTTCATGAAAAAAGGAGAATACATTGTACAGTCTTTTAAAATTGTAAAGATTTTTCCTAACAAAGAAGCAGCTGATAGCGCAGCAAAAGTTTTTGAACCTGCAGCAAAAATCTATAACAAGAAAAAGACCGACGATCAAATTGAGAAAGAAATTTCCTCTAACGATTCTTTGGTAAAAGCGGATAATAAGATTATTACCGATTACATGGCAAAAAATAACTTGAAGGGAACCAAAACCAAATGGGGAACTTATGTAGTTATTGACAGCGCAGGTACCGGCCCGATGATTGGTAATAATGATGTAGCGGTTGTAAATTATACAGGACGCACATTTGAAGACAGTACTTTTGATTCTAATACCAATCCAAAATTTGGACACCCTGAACCGTTATACGTCGACATGAGTCAATACCGTGTTATTCCTGGATGGGTTGATGGTTTGAAACTAATGCAAAAAGGAAGTGTGGGAAAAATCATTGTTCCTTCCTACCTGGCTTATGGAGCAGGCGGACGTCCACCAAAGATTGGCCCTAATGAAAATCTTGTTTTTGATATCAAAGTGACAGATGTGGTAGATCAGGCGGCATATCAAAAAGAACAAGAAAAAGAGCAAATGCAAATGCAGCAACAGCGCCAGATGATGGAGCAAATGCAAAGGCAAATGCAACAGCAGCAGCAACAACAAAAGAACCAGCCTCCGAGTGGGAAATAAGACCGGATAAGTAATTAAAAGAGATGCCAGGTCGTATTAACACCTGGCATTTCTTTTTCCGGTAAACAAACAAATATTCCTGATTTGTATTTTTATAAAATATTTATTCATTCTTGTAAGCCTGCAATAATTCAACTGCTTCCCTTGCTTCTTTTACATCGTGTACCCGAAGGATAGATGCTCCTTTTAATAATGCAATGGTATTTAAAACGGTTGTGCCATTCAAAGATTCTTCAGGCGAGATTTTTAAAGTCTTATAAATAGTGGATTTTCTTGAAAGCCCTGTAAGTATAGGCTTTTCAAGCATTTTAAACAGTTCAAGATGTTTTAATAAATGCATGTTTTGAGAAATATTTTTTCCAAAACCAAAGCCAGGATCAATAACTACATCGTCGATTCCGGCGCGTTTGCATTCGTCAATTTTTGCAATAAAAAAATCGAGAATTTCTTTTACCACATCTTCGTAATGCGTTTGAAATTGCATGGTTTCCGGCACGCCTTTCATATGCATGCAGATGTAAGGCACTTTTAATTTGCCAACCGTCGCAATCATCTCTTTATCCATTTCGCCGCTGCTGATATCATTGATGATTGATGCTCCTGCTCTCACACATTCTTCGGCCACTTTCGAATGATAAGTATCTATTGAAACAACGATGTCCGGAAAATTTTGTTGAATGATTTCAATCGCCGGTAATAATTTATGCAATTCATCTTCTGCAGAAACGCGCGTGCTTCCGGGCCTGGTGCTTTGAGGGCCAAGATCCAAAATATCTGCCCCTTCACCGATCATTTGTGCCGCTTTATTTTTAATTACATCAATATCTGTCAAACGGCTTCCTGCATAAAACGAATCATTGGTAAGATTTAAGATGCCCATCACCAAAGGCTTTTCGATGATTATTAATTTGCCTTTGCAATTCAGTGAAAACATTCTGTTTTTAAGTTTAAATTTGGCGATAATTATGAAGCAAGTTAATGAAGTTACTACCGATCAGCAATTTGATGATGCTGTAAAAAATTGCCGCGAAATATTTTTAAAAAAAACCAAAGACTACGGGACTTCATGGAGGGTATATCGTATCATTTCTGTTGCTGACCAGATTTACATCAAAGCTAAGCGCATTCGCAACATCCAGGAAAAAGGAACACAAAAAATTGAAGATGATATCAAAGGAGAATTTAAAGGTATTTTAAATTACGCGGTTATCGGATTGATTCAATTAAACATTCAAGATGACGATGCCGAATATTGCGGAGAATATTTGCCAGTAGATGAAACAGTGAAATTGTATGATCAAAAAATCGAGAGTGCGAAAAATTTGATGCACGATAAAAATCATGATTATGGGGAAGCATGGCGCGATATGAGCCAGGAAAGCTTTGTAGATCTCATCCTCGCCAAGATTCTGCGGATAAAACAAATCATACGCAATGAAGGCAAAACGTTGGTGAGCGAAGGAATTGAATCGAACTTTTATGATATTTTGAATTACGCGGTTTTTGCTTTAATATTATCTCATTAAAATACTGGTGGCCGGTTCGTGAATAAAGCAATGAGGCAGCCAATTGGGTCGTGGCCGGTGTCTTCATCGGGCATGAAAAAGTTCATTGTTTTTTTTAAATAAGTAAAATGAAAATTTTAGTAAACATTTGCCGCGTAATCGTTGGCGTGCTTTTTATTTTTTCTGGTTTGGTGAAAGCAATGGATCCGCAAGGGCTTGCTTATAAGATGCAGGAATTTTTTGAAGTATGGGCTACAAGCGTTCCGTCGCTGGCATCATTCATGCATTGGCTTAGTGCTTATGCGCTCCCTTTTGCAATCATCATGATCACTTTGGAAATAATAGTGGGCGTAGGAATATTGCTGGGGATCTGGAAAAACTTTTTCACGTCGCTTATTTTATTGCTCATCATTTTCTTCGGATTTTTAACAGGATATGCTGCACTTTCCGGTAAGATAGCTACCTGTGGTTGCTTTGGCGATTGCGTTCCTTTAACTTCTATGCAGTCATTTATCAAAGACCTCATTTTATTTGTACTGATCTTAATTCTTTTTTTTGGGAGAAAATATATTATTCCTTCTTTTACACCGGCGATAAACGTTTTGCTCCTTATTATTTCAATCGCGTTGGTTTTATTTTATCAATGGTATGTGATGCGGCATTTGCCAACAGTTGATTGCCTTCCGTTTAAAAAAGGAGGAAACATTTTGCAACTGCGCAAAATGCCTGCTGATGCGGTTCCTGATAAAGTGGAATATCGTTTCGTATATCAGAAAGACGGCAAAAAGGAAACATTTACAGTGAAAGACTTGCCGGATTCAACCTGGAGTTTTGTGAGCCGCCAGGACATTTTAATAGAAAAAGGTAAAAATAACGAGCCGGCAATCAAAGATTTTTCGTTCAATACACTTTCGGGCAATGATACGACAGAAGCGGTTTTGAGTTTAGACGCCACATATTATTTATTTTTTGTAAAAAATGTTTCAAATCCTGATTATTGGCTGGATGATTTTACAAAAATCTATAATTATGCAAAAAAGAATAACCGGCTGATCTATGTAGTTACGACAGAAATGAAAGATGCAAACGACTTTTTTAACAAACGAAACAATTTTAATGTACCGGTTTTTAACCTCGATGCTACAGCCTTTAAAACCGCTGCCAGAACCAATCCTGAGTTGTATTTAATGCATGGTCCTGTAATTAAAAATAAATGGGGTTGGGCGGATATGAAAGATGCAGTGAAGCAATAAATATTGCCGATTCAAATTCAGCAATATTTATTATGCGCATAGTAAAACAATTTTATAATTTATGAAGGAAGGTTGCTTGAGGGAATTCTTGACGCAAGCCAGCTTTCTTTCACAGGAATAATCCAGTTCTTTAATAAGTCTTTTTTGGTAAGAATGGTATTATTGAAATACAAAGTATCCGGAGTGATGAGTTCATTCTGAATATAATAATTCACTTCTGAGAGCGGTAATAATTGCACCTTTTCTTTTATAATGAAAGCAAGGGTTTGTCTGTCCAGTAGCTCCACGTTATAATCCTGTTCGATATTTTTAATGAATCTTAAAATTGAATCCGTACTGCATCCACCTACTTTTACATCGGTTTCATCCGCCATAATGATGATAAACTGGCCAAAAAATAAATTGGCAAAACCGCTTACGGGGCTTCCGTGGCTGTTCCATTCTTTTGTGAAGTTCTCAAGTGTCTCTTCCAGCTGAAGAGCTTCTTTCATGGTAAAAATCCGGTTGCATTGGTAAATCCAAACTCTGGAATTGTCGTCAAAGTTTTCAGGAATCAAATCTTGAAAATGAATATTCATAGCAACAAAGTTAAAAACTATTTTGAAAGAAAGAAGTATTTTTCGTTAGGTATTATTTTACTATTTTTTCAAAACAGCCGGTCAATTTTTTTAAATTTTAATAATTTTCGAATGTTTTTGGGCATTATAAAAAAAATCCTCAGACTTTTTTCATTCGAGGATTTCAAGCTTAAAAAGTTTTATGCCAGTTGTCCAAGTCTTTTTAAATAGTGAATATGAGATAAAATTGCCTGCCGCATTTTTGGAAATTCGATATAATTCACGCCATATTCGCTACAGGTTTTCTTTATAATTTTACTGATTTCAGGATAGTGAACATGAGAGATTCTTGGAAATAAATGGTGCTCAATCTGAAAGTTTAAACCACCTAACAACCATGAAATCGTTTTGCTTTTTGTGGCAAAATTAGCCGTAGTATGAATTTGATGAATTGCCCATTCATTTTCTATTTTGCCGCTAACTTCAGTTGGCATAGGAAAATCAGCATCTTCTACTGTATGAGCCAGTTGAAACACAATACTGATGGCAAGGCCGGTAACCATTGTTATAATTAAAAATCCAACGATCCAATCTCCGAATCCTATTAACATGATTGGTAAAACTACAAACATAAAAGCGTAGATCGCCTTTGCCGCCCAGAAAGAAAAGTGTTCATAAATAGTCATTTTCCTGATAGGGACAACGCCGATTTTCCGTTTAAAATATTTTTGATAATCGGAGATGAAAATCCATACCAAATGTAAAAGTGCATACAAAAACCAGAAATAATATTGTTGAAAACGATGTAATTTCATTTTCTTTTGTGTAGTGGCAAAACGAAGCCACGGGCGTGCTTCAATGTCATCATCCACACCATCAATATTAGTAAAAGTATGGTGAATAATATTATGTTTCATATTCCACATAATAGCACTGCCACCGAGAAAATTTAAGGATGCGCCGGCAACCTTATTTACAAATTTGTATTTACTAAAACTTCCATGAGCGCCGTCGTGCATTACATTAAAACCGATGGCTGCTGTTAACAACCCGAAGAAAATACATTCAGGAATCGCAATCCAAACTCCAGGCGTGAAAAAAACCAGGTGCACATAAATGGCCATATATAAAATACTGAAAAGTGCTGCTTTGAAAAGTAAAGCGAAATTGCCCGTCATTGGGCGGTTGTGCTCAGTAAAGTATTGCGTCACGCGGTTTTTTAAAACCAGGTGAAAATCATCTTTGCCTTGCAGGAATTTGGGTGTTGACATTATTGGATTTTTGTTTTATGTTCTTTTTTGTAGTTCATTTTTATCAATTACTTATGCAATTTTTTTGCCGTAATTTTCAAAGACCGGTTCAGGTAACATTTTGAATTAATGCATCAAAAGAATTTATTCCGATCATTTTTTTTGAAATAAAACCTTCTGCATGCTTTACGCCGATCATTTTTCCAAACATTTTTGACCGGTTGATCACGCTTTCTAAAAATTCAGGTGTTGAAATATAAGTTTGCGGTTCCGAATCATTTTGCCCTGCTGAAAAAAACTGTGTTTTAAATGCTTTGATTGCTTTCACTTTTTGTTCTATCACCTCTGAAATATCGATCACAAATGATGGAGTAATATACACATCCTGAATATAATTAAAAACATATTTAGGCTTCCAAACTTCCTGTTTTTCACTGCCAACAAATGTTTCTATTTTTCTTAACCCGGAAAGGAAAGCCGCATCCGCCACCAATTTTGCTGATCGTCCGTGATCGGGATGCCGATCATCTGGTGCATTGCACAAAATAATTTCGGGCTGGTATTTTCTAAGAGCGGTAATTATTTTTCGCTGGTTTTCCTCATTGTTTTTAAAAAACGCATCTGCCATATCCAGGTTTTCTCTTACATCTGTTCCAAGAATTTTTGCAGAATTTTCTGCTTCTTCTTCTCTTGCTTCGGGAGTGCCACGTGTTCCCAATTCGCCTCGGGTCAGGTCTATAATTCCTACTTTTTTACCATGACTTTTTTCTACTAATAAGGTTCCCGCGCAGCTTAATTCTATATCATCAGGATGAACACCAAAGGCTAAAAGATCTAACTTCATTTTTATACGTAATTCAGAAACCGGAGGGTTTATATAAATAAGGGTGCAAAGTTACAGTAAAAAAGGGTCGTAATTTTAGTTTTATGATTTTATGCAAGTGGCCGTTTTGTGAAAAGATTGCGATTCTGTTGCTGTGTTTCAATCCCTTATTCGTATAAACATAATGTTTTATTTTCACAAAAATTGCACAAAAGATGTTAAATGCTATGCACACGTAATGATTCTTGCTGTGAACGTGAACAGTATCTTTACAAAAAAAAACAATGAAAATAACAGGCATCATTCAGTTTCTCGAACGCATTGCTCCTCTTAGTTTGCAAGAAAGTTATGATAACGCTGGTTTGATCGTAGGCAACAGTGAAGCAGATTGCACAGGCATTATTACTTCACTGGATGTGACAGAGTCTGTGGTACATGAAGCGGTCAAAAGAAATTGCAATTTGATCGTCGCGCATCATCCGCTTATTTTTCGGGGAATAAAAAAACTAAATGGAAAGAATTACGTGGAGCGTACCATCATTGCTGCAATAAAAAATGATATTGCCATCTATGGCATTCATACGAATTTGGATAATATTGTTGAAGGAGTGAATAAAAAAATCGCAGAAAAAATTGGACTTCAGGGTTGTAAAACGCTTTTACCTAAAGAATCAACATTGCAAAAATTAGTCACTTTTTCTCCGGTAAAAAATGCAGAAGAAGTTCGCATGGCATTATTTAATGCGGGAGCCGGCTCTATTGGGAAATATGATGAATGCAGTTTTAATGTGGAAGGTTCCGGTACTTTTAAAGCCGGCGACGGAAGCCATCCTTTTGTAGGGAAAGTTGGAACACGCCACGAGGAAACTGAAGTAAGAATTGAAGTTATTTTTCCTTCGTTTCTGCAGAAAAAAATCGTTAGGTCTTTGAAAGAATCGCATCCATACGAAGAAGTATCTTATTACATTCATGCATTGGAAAATGTGCAGGAAAATGTAGGCAGCGGATTGATCGGACAGTTGCCTCATCCTGTATCCGAGAAGGAATTACTAGAAATTTTAAAAGAAGAATTCAAACTCTCAGTGATAAAACACACCCCTTTTCTCGAGAAACCGGTTGATAAAATTGCCGTATGTGGAGGGGCAGGAATTTTTCTTTTGCCCAATGCAATCGCAGCCGACGCGCAGGTTTACATTACTTCCGATATAAAATATCATGAATTTTTTGATGCCGACAGTCGTATTTTTTTAACAGATATCGGTCATTATGAAAGTGAGCAGTTTACCATAGAATTATTAACTGAACTTTTACAGGGAGAATTTAGTAACTTTGCCGTCCTAAAAACCGAAATAAATACGAATCCGGTAAAATATTTTATTTAAAGGAGCGTATAAATTACCGGTAAAATTTTAAAAATCATCAAATAAAATATGGCACAGGTAAAAGATTATTCTGTAGAAGAAAAATTAACATCGCTTATTAACCTTCAGAAAGTTGACAGCAAATTGGACGGCATTCAAATTTTAAAAGGCGAATTGCCAATTGAAGTAAGTGATTTGGAAGATGAAATCGCCGGCTTAAATGCCCGTCAAAACCGCATAGAAGAGGAAATGAATGGTATTCAACAATTTATCGAAGAGAAAAAAACAGCCATTAAAGAATCGCAGGAGCTGATAAAAAAATATGAAAAGCAAAGTGATAATGTAAAAAACAACCGAGAGTTTGAAGCCATTAACAAAGAAATGGAAATGCAAACGCTGGAAGTGAAACTTGCAGAAAAACATATTAAAGATGCGACAGAAGATCTTGCTGAAAAAGGAAAACAACTGGAGCTTGCTAAAAAAGCGGTTGCTGTAAAAGAAGGAAATCTGAAAGGAAAGAAAAGTGAATTGGAAAAGATCATCGAAGAAACAGATAAAGAAGAAAAACATTACAGAAAACTTGAAGAAGCCGCAAGAAGCGCTGTTGATCCAAGGTTATTAACCAGCTACGACAGAATCCGTAATAATTATCGCAATGGCCTTGCCGTGGTTCCTGTTGAAAGAGATTCATGTGGTGGTTGTTTCAATGCGATCCCTCCTCAGAAGCAAAGCGAAATCAAACAAAGGAAAAAAATTATTGTTTGCGAAAACTGTGGACGGATATTAGTAGATGATGATTTGGAAAGTACAGTAGAAGTGAAATAAAATTGCTTTTTTTAAAAATGTTAAGGACACTTTTTAGTGTCCTTTTTTGTGTAAAAATTTCCGCCGGATAGCAATTACAAATTGAGATTATTTGTTTGTTTACTCAATGACACATTCATTTACAAGTAATAATCTTTCAACAAAAAATTAAAATCCTTTGTATACTTTCCTTCTTCATCTTTTATAGTTAATTCTTTAGAAATAACGGATTCTGGTTTTGTTGCAAAGACCAGAATTGCACGGAAATAATTATGTTTTGGAGTTTGTTTTATCAACATTTCTTCTTTTAAGTAAAAATTATTCTCAGCAGCAAATTTTTTAAAATATCCGGTTCTATGAAATGGAAGAAGTACGAGGAAAGTGCCATTACTTTCCAAATTATTTTTGATGGATTCTATTAACTCATGAAAAGTAAGACTGTCATGATGTTTAGCAACGTTTTTATTTTTATGTGCTGACTTTAAATCGTTTTCAAAAAACGGTGGATTAGAAATGATGAGATCATATTTATAAGAAGCTGTGAAAGTTTTTATATCAGTATGAAATGCTTGTAACCGTTGATGCCATTTACTTTCAACAATATTTACTTTTGTTTGATGATAAGAGTTTTCATCAATTTCTACTGTATCGATTATTGCATCCGATTTTTGTGCAACCATCAAAGTTAATAATCCTGTTCCGGAGCCGATATCCAAAATTCTCTTTGGTTGAATATGTTTGCTTTCAATTTTATCAGCCACATACGCTCCAAACAAACATGAATCTGTGCAGACCTTCATGCTGCTTTTGTCCTGGTTTATTTTGAATTGTTTGAACTGGAAATAATTATTGCTCACCTCAATGTTTGATTATTAATTTTGAATATTGATGATTGAATTATTAAATATTGAAGCAACAAACAAAGAAATAATCCAAAATGCTATTTCATTTTAAGCAGTTCTCGCGGAAGGCACTACAGATAAATTTTCAAACTGGCTGTTCAGGTATTTATAATAAGCTGTGATCGCAATCATCGCAGCATTATCCGTACAATATTCAAATTTTGGAATGTATGTATTCCAGCCCTCTTCTTTTCCCATTTTTTCAAAAGCTGCACGTAAACCGCTGTTGGCGCTCACTCCACCGGCAATGCATAATTCCTTTATTCCTGTTTCATTTGCTGCTTTTTTTAATTTATCTAATAAGATAGAAACAATTCTTGATTGAATAGAAGCGCAAATGTCGTTAACGTTTTCTTTCACAAAATTTTCGTTCTTCATCTTTTCATTGCGAATAAAATACAAAAAAGCCGTTTTTAATCCACTGAAACTAAAATTCAAATCATCGATTTTCGGTTTTGGAAATTGATATTTGTGTGGATCTCCTTCCTTCGCATATTTGTCAATTAATGGACCACCCGGATAAGGAAACCCCAAAATTTTTGCAGATTTATCGAATGCTTCACCGGCAGCATCATCCAATGTTTGGCCGATAACTTTTTGATTCAGCGGCGATTCGCATAAAACAATTTGGGTGTGTCCTCCGCTTACCGTGAGGCATAAAAAAGGAAACGAAGGAATTTTACTATCGGTGTTTACCGGTTGTATCAGATTTGCCAAAACATGAGCCTGCATGTGATGTACCGCAATCAAAGGCTTATCAAAAGCTAAAGCAAGTGATTTGGTAAATTCTGCACCAACCAGCAAAGCTCCAATCAATCCAGGAGATTGAGTAAATGCAAAAGCATCAATTTCCTCTAATGCTGCTTTGGCAATTTCCAGCGCTTGTTCTACGACCGGTACAATCGCCTGCAAATGCGCACGGGAAGCAAGTTCGGGTACTACGCCTCCATATTTTTCATGAATTTTCTGACTTGAGATAACGTTACTCAAAATAATTTTATCCCTGCAAACTGATGCAGCCGTTTCATCGCAGGAAGATTCTATCGCAAGTATTGTAATCATAGTTTGCAAAGTTAAGGTGAATTGCTTTCTGACAAAAAGCCGGCTGTTTTTTAGATATGCACGGCTAAATTTTACGCCGGTCTCAAAATTTTAATTTCTTATTTTTGCTAAAATAAAAATTCACAAACGATGAAAATTACGAAACAACTTGCCATCAGTTTTATCTTATTAATTGTAATTGCGTCTTTATACAGGATCATGCCAGGACGCCCTTATGGGTTTGCTCCACAGATTGCAATGGCTATTTTTGGTGGCGCTATTTTTAAAGATAAAAAGTTTGCTTTCCTGCTTCCGCTTTTGGCGATGTTTGTTTCTGATTGTTTGTACCAGATTTTATATATGAACGGGGTAGGAAGTATATATGGTTTTTATGATGGCCAGGTATTGAATTATATATTATTTGGCGGCCTTACCATCTTTGGATTTTTTATCAAGAATCTGAATGTAAAAAAGATTGCTCTCGCTTCTATTGCAGCGCCAACAGCTTATTTCCTCGCTTCTAACTTTTTTGTTTGGTCAAGTTCTTCGCCATTAGCCGGTTTGAGCAGACCAAAAACCTTTGCAGGATTAATGATGTGCTATGGAGATGGGTTGCCATTTTATCCATGGAGCGTTGCGTCTACTTTTGTATTCTGTGCAATTTTATTTGGCAGTTATTACCTGATGACCAAAAAATCAACAACACTTGTCGCAGTTGAAAAATAATATTCTTCATCTCATTTGCATGCATGCCACATCACCTCAATACAGGATTGCTGGGAGAAAATATGGCGAAAGAATACCTTTTGAAAAAAGGATTTTCCATTCTCCATGAAAATTGGAGGCATGGCCATTGGGAGGTAGATATAATTGCATCTTTAAATAACACCCTGCATTTTGTTGAAGTAAAAACACGTAGAACACAAAAATTCGGCTATCCCGAAAATGATGTGTCAAAAAAGAAAATAGAAAATCTGATTCATGCAGCGGAAGAATTTCTTTTAATAAATCCCGGATGGAAGTTGATACAGTTTGATGTACTTTCTATTACCGTCCTTAAAAATAAACCAGTCGAATTTTTTTTTATTGAGGATGTTTATATTCGCTGATACATTTCTCATTCATCTCGTCATTCCTGTTAAAGCAAGTGTCACAAAATTCGATCATCATTTATACAGACGGTTCATCCCGCGGAAACCCCGGTCCTGGTGGTTACGGCTCCATTTTATTCTGGGGAAATATCAGTAAAGAATTATCGCAGGGATATCGCCTCACTACCAACAATCGTATGGAATTGATGGCGGTAATTGCGGCACTGGAGGCCTTAAAAAAAACGGATCTCGATATTATTATTTATTCAGACAGCAGCTATGTGGTAAAGGCGGTGATGGAAGGCTGGCTTAGTAAATGGATCAGAACCAATTTTAAAGGCGGCATAAAAAACAAGGATTTGTGGTTACGTTATTATGATCTTTCCAGGAAGCATAAAATCCATTTTAAATGGGTGAAAGGACATGCTGATAATGAATTTAATAATCGTTGTGATATTCTTGCAACGAGGGCGGCAGATAGCAAGAATTTATTGATAGATGAAGGATATGAAAATAAAGACAGTTCTCTTTATGAATAGAAAGAGAATCATTAGCATGTTATTCTTTATTTAGAAACTAAAATGAAAATCTTCTTTATTTCCTGGTTTGCTGATGCAGATATAATTCTTTTACTACTCTGCTTATCGGCAATCCCATTACGTTATAAAAATCACCTTTTATTGCTTTGATGCCAATAGCGCCAATCCACTCCTGGATGGCGTAAGCGCCGGCCTTGTCATAAGGTTTAAAATGGTCGATATAATATTCAATTTGTGAATCAGAAAGCGGATAAAATTCTACTTCCGTTTCTTCTGAAAAAAGCAATTTATTTTCAACAGTTAAAATACAAACGCCAGTAATCACTTTGTGAATTTTTCCACTCAAATTTCTAAGAATCGAAATGCCATCTTCGCGGTTTTTTGGCTTTCCGATAATTTTATTTGCTAAAACAACTACGGTATCTGCGGCAAGAATCGTTTGCGCAGCACCGTTATACTCCGCTTGTAATTTATGCTGCACGGCAACAGCCTTATTTTCGGCAATATGCATCGCTATTTCTTCAGAAGAAAGTTCTGAAGGATATGCCTCATCCGTTTCTGCAACAATTATATCAAAAGGAATTTCTGCAAGTTCCAATAGTTGTTTTCGGCGAGGTGAGCCGGAAGCCAAAATTATTTTTTTCATTTTTCCTAACAAAAATTAAAAGAAGATCATCGAAAGAATGCCAGCAAGCATGATCAGTTTTACTGCCGAACTCAACTGATGAAACTGCACGGAAGTAGTTGCTTCATACAATTTGCGCAATACCCAAATGAGTGGAATGATAATCGTAATCAATGAATATAAGGCAGAAAGCCACCAACCAAATTGTACCACATAAATTTGAATCGCCACCAAAACTCCTATCAAAACTACAATCCATACCGCTGTAAAAACTTTCGAAACCGGCAGCCCCCACACGATCGGCATAGTTTTACAACCATATTTTATATCGCCTTCCATATCTTCCATATCTTTTATCACTTCGCGTATCAAGGAAATGATAAAAGCAAAACCTGCATAAATAAAGGAAACTTTTAAAAGCCTTTGCCATACAATATCATGAGGGGAAATTCTGAAACGATACTCTGATAAAGTGAGTACAAAGATGACCCATGCGGTCAATAATGAAATGAGAATATTACCAATGAGAATTTTCCTTTTAAAAGTGCTTGAGTAGAACCATAAAATCACAATGGCGAGAAAATTGAAAAAAGGAATCAGCAGGTTGCGGATTTTATAACCGATATAAATACTCAAAACTAATCCTGCAAACGAAAGCAGCGCGTGAAGTAAAATTGCCGTTCTTCGCTTTATATATTTTCCAATAATTACTTTAGAAGATTTATTTACCAGGTCAATATTTACATCAAAATAATCATTGATGATATACCCTGCGCCTGAAATGCAAACTGACGCAATTACCAACAAATAAAATAATCCTTCGGAAAGTTTGATGCTTTCATAACCCGGATGGCCAGCGAGATAGACAAACGGCAAAATAAAATACCTGAAAAGCATTTGAGTAAGCACAATAAAGAGAAGATTTGGCCAGCGGATCAGTTTGAAAAATGCGACAAGAATCTTCATACGGGAATAATAAAATGAGCAGATCAGGTTGATGGGATGTTATTATTTAGCGTCCATTTATTATTCAGTTTTAAAACTTTTTCGATCACATCTCTTACACAGCCGTGGCCGCCGGCATATGGAGAAATATATGACGCAACCTGTTTAATTTCAGACGCTGCATCTGCCGGACATGCAGCGATGCCAGCGATTTTCATGCAAAAGTAATCCGGAATATCGTCGCCCATATAAAGCGTTTCATTTAAAGAGATTTTTCTTTCAGCTACAAATTTTTTTAAAAAATCCTCTTTGTTTTTTACCTGCATAAACACGTCTTTTACACCAAGCTTGTTCAAACGGTCATGCACAAAGGACGAATTGCTTCCGGAAATTACCATTACATTGAAACCTGATCTGGCTGCAAGTTGCAGCGCATAACCATCACGGATATTCATTTGTCGCAACCAGTTATCATTGCTGTTCACGATGATATTTCCATCGGTAAGAACGCCATCCATATCAAACGCAAAGCTTTTTATTAATTTAAAACGTGAAAGAATTTGCATTTATTAACTGATAATTGTTAGGAAGGCTGTTTTAAAAAAACATTTGCTCTAAAATTTTTTTTCAAATATAGTTATACCAAATTGAATTGACGAAATTTGACTGCTGTTATAATGTGACTGTCGATTTAAAGTATTGTAGTTTGAATTAAGTAATCGCCTTTGCATCTCATTGGACATTGAATTCAATAAAATCTTTACCATGAGCCTTCTAAAGTTTTCGATGAAAAAAGCATGTTATCTTTTTATTTTTTTCATTTGTACTTTTTTGTTGAACAGTTGTAAAAGCGGAAAAAATGAAACAACAACTTCGGAAAATGTTTCGAAAGACAGTATCAGCAAACAAGGAAATGAGGCGCTTTTTAAAAAATATAATCTGGATAAAATAAAATTATCAGCAGGTTTTAAAATTGAAGTTTATGCAGAAGCTTCTAATGCGAGAAGCCTTTGCGTCTCTCCTGCTGGAACCGTTTTTGTCGGAACACGAAATGATAAAGTGTTTGCAATTCCTGATAAAAATAATGATGGTGTGGCAGACAAAGTTTATCAAATAGCCGATGGGCTTAATTCTCTGAATGGCATTGCTTTCAAAGACGGAAGTTTATACATTGGTGCCAGTTCTACCATTTATAAAATGGACAACATCGAATCGCACCTCGATAATCCTCAAAAACCCACAGCTATTTATGATAAATATCCTTCTGATGCGCATCACGGCTTAAGATATATTGCTTTTGGCCCCGATGGAAACTTATATGTTGCAGTTGGGGCACCATGCAATGTTTGTGTGCCATCGAAACCAATATATGGAACTATAACACGTATCAATCCGAATGGTACAGGTTTTCAAATTTATGCAAGTGGCATCAGAAATTCTGTTGGTTTTGATTGGGATCCTTCCTCCGGACAAATTTATTTTACAGATAACGGACGGGATAATCTCGGGGATGATATTCCCAGTGATGAACTAAATACTGCTAAACAACCCGGAATGAACTTTGGTTTTCCCTATTGTCACCAGGGGAATATTCCGGATCCCGAATTGGGCAAGGGAAAAAATTGCAATGATTATACGCCGCCGGTAAAATTATTAGGTGCGCATGTAGCCTCGCTTGGTATGAGGTTTAATACCGGAAATATGTTTCCGCCGGAATATAAAAATGCCATTTTTATAGCGGAACACGGAAGCTGGAACAGAACCATTCCGATTGGATACAGGATAGCGGTGATAAAGCGGGATCCTAATGGCAACCTGGAAACACCTGAAGTTTTTGCTGATGGCTGGTTACAAAGTGACAGAGAAGTAAATGGGCGGCCGGTAGATGTACAGTTTTTAAAAGATGGTTCAATGCTTGTGAGTGATGATTATAATGGAGTTGTTTACAGAATCAGTTATAAAAAATAACTTGAAAATTGAAAAATGCGCGGTTAATAACGCAAATGAAATAATTCAATCATTAATAACGGAATCTAAAAATGCATCACCACGAACACGAAGAAAAACATTTGGAAAGTTCTGATTTTTTGCGCGATGTAGTAATCGGCATGAGTGATGGACTTACGGTTCCATTTGCATTAGCGGCAGGACTTACCGGTGCAGTTGCAAACAGTTCTATTGTAGTAATAGCCGGCATTGCAGAGATTGTTGCGGGAAGTATTGCTATGGGTTTGGGCGGTTATCTTGCCGGCAAAACCGAACAGGATCATTACAACAGTGAATTAAAAAGAGAATATGATGAAGTAGAGCGGATCCCTGAAATGGAGAAAAAAGAAGTGCAGGATTTTTTTGAAAATCTCGGATTGAGCAAAGAAGTACAATTAAAAGCAACCGAGGAAATCGCTACTGATAAAAAGCAATGGGTAGATTTTATGATGAAGTTTGAATTGGGACTTGAAACGCCTGATCCGCAAAGAGCAAAGAAAAGTGCTTTAAATATTGGATTATCTTATGCGGTAGGAGGAATTATTCCATTAAGTCCTTATTTTTTTATTGAAGATTCCAGGGAAGCATTAAAGTTTTCAATTGTTGCAACACTCATTTGTTTATTTGTCTTTGGGTATTTTAAAAGTAAGATCACCGGAGTTCCTGTCTTAGCCGGCGCTTTAAAAGTGATGCTTATTGGCGCATTGGCAGCAGCGGCCGCTTTTGGAGTCGCTTTACTTTTTAAATAGAAATTCTTCGTTTTTTCTTATAGAACATCTTCGAAAATTTTCTGTGCTTTTTACTATATGCAAGCACTTTTACTCTATTTTTTGCCTGAATAAAATATTTTAAAAGGAACATCGTTTCTATTCTGTTAAACGTTGCTAACCTATATTTTATAACACCCCAAAATACCATATTCTAGCTGACAATTCCAGGCGCTACTTACAGATGAATCATATTTTAAAACTTCGAGCCAAAGACTATTAATAACTTTTTTGCTATTAATAATTTGTTTGAATAAGATCTTAATGGATAATCAGTTTTTGAATTTTGGAATCCCTTCATTTCTATGAAGGGATATTTTTTTTCTGCCTTATGTATTAATGTCATGTTTTGAATCTTTCGAAATATTTTCCATTGTCCATGTAATTCTTTTTTCAAAATCATGCTGGCGTACCATACAATTTTGTTTGGTACATACTTTACAGGAAAAATCCCGGCATCCGTCTGAATGAACAAACAGTTCTACCGCTTTTCCAAATTCATTTCTGATCAAAGCACCCAACGCTTCCACTTCTGCGTGAGCTTCATTTACATTCAAGTACCACGGCACGGTCAGGTGGCAATCACAATGCAAAGTGCTTCCGTATTTTATGATGCGCATATTGTGAAGATCTATCCAGTTTTCCTTTCGGTTTTTGTTGAGAAGCAGCACAATGTCTCTCAATAATTGTTCATCTGCTTCATCCATAATGCCGGCGATTGAAACTCGTACAATTTTATAGCCGGTATAAATAATAATGATTGCAACCGCACAGGCTATAAGACTATCAATAAAAATATAACCGGTAAAATAAATGACGAGCAAACCAGCAAGAATTGCGGAGGTAGAATACGTGTCGGTTATGAGGTGTTTGCCTCCTGCAATCAGTTGCAAAGAATGATTTTTTTTGCCGGTAACAATACAAATTTTGCCGAAAATAAAATTAACGATAGCGGTTATTGCAATGAGGATAATTCCGAAATCAAGTTTGGCAATCTGATGAGGATAAAAAAAACTTTGTACAGATTTGTAAATAATAAAGAAGCCGGCAATGATTACCATACTTCCTTCTACTCCGGCAGAAAGAAATTCAACTTTCCCATGACCGTAAGGATGATCTGCATCTCTTGGTTTTGCAGCTAAATTCAAACTATACAATCCGAGAAAGCTTGCAACAATATTTACAATACTCTCCAAAGCATCAGTAAGAATGGCGAGTGAACTTGTGAGGAACCACGCTATTATTTTTATAATAAATAGAATAATTGCAACCAGGATAATGATTCTCTGGAGCCGGATATTTTCTTTCGTTGGTGTCAATAAAATGAAATTTATAAAAACGCAAATTAAAGAATTCAAATTTGTAATTTTATCCGCTTATTTGCCTTTCAACATATTTTTATTTGGATAAATGCGGTAAACATTAAATTTGTCTTTATGCGCAAAACCCTTAATATCCTGTCAAGTTCTTTTCGGCTTACCATGCAGGAACTGATGGTTAATAAATTGCGCACTTCCTTATCGCTCATCGGGATTTCTTTTGGTATATTTTGCATCATTGGAGTTTTGGCCACGGTGAATAGCCTTGAAATGAATATCCAAAATCAATTAAAGAGCCTCGGAACCAATACTATTTTTATAGACAAATGGCAGTATTCAGGGGGACCTGATTACCCGTGGTGGAAATTTGTAAACCGCCCGGTTCCAAAATATGATGAGATAAAACTGATCAAAGAGCGAAGTCATTTGGTCAGCAATATCGCTTTTGATATTGACGCAAGGGTAGATGTCGAGTATAACAATTTTGCGTTACAGGGAGTTTCGATGAGTGGCGTTACCGAAGAAGAAATAAACATCCAGCCGCTTACCATGGCCTATGGACGCTACATTTCTGACAACGAATTTTCGAACGGAAGTGCTGTAGCTGTTATTGGTTATACGAATGCGGAAAATTTATTTGAATCCGCATCTTTGGCGGTTGGCAAAGAAGTAAAAATAAAAAATAACAAAGCAACTATTATCGGTGTGATAAAAAAAATGGGGCAGAACATGATTGGGCAGGATTATGATCAATCTATCATACTTCCTTATAAGTTTGCCAGGCAAATCGTAAACGAAAATAACAGCAGTCCGAAAATAATTGTAAAGGGGAAA
>Ga0207652_10001377_pt1 | contig 21625 bp, 15 predicted proteins | sample KBSC63BmetaG_FD_184334 | JGI IMG/M metagenome (GOLD analysis project Ga0207652, IMG submission 184334) | Corn rhizosphere microbial communities from Kellogg Biological Station, Michigan, USA - KBS C6-3B metaG (SPAdes) (version 2) | ecosystem: Host-associated > Plants > Roots > Rhizosphere ... | reverse complement strand
CCACTGCCATCATCGCCGAAGTCGAAGGCGATCTCCCGAAGCATCCGTCCATCAAAGTTCTTGGCGTCGGCCAGGCCCGGACGACCGGCATGCGCCGCGGTGTCGTGTCCGACATCGAGGAAACGACGCGTTCGATTCGCAAGGCCATGCAGGATGCCGAGCGTATGGCCGGCGTGCACGTGCAGGAGGTGTTCGCGGGGATCGCCGGCGAGCACGTGCAGGCGATGACGAGCAAGGGCATCGTCGCGGTGAGCCATGACGAGATCAACAAGTCGGACGTGGATCGCGCGAACGAGGTCGCGCGCGCGCAGGCGATTCCCCAGGATCGGGAATTGCTGCACGCGATCCCGCAGGAGTACAGCGTCGACAAGGATCACGGCATCCGCGATCCGATCGGGATGAGCGGCACGCGTCTCGAGACGGAGATGTACCTCGTGACGATCGGGAGCTCGCCGGCCATCAATCTGCGGAAATCTGTCGAGCGCGCCGGCTACAAGGTGCGTGAGCTCGTCCTCGAGCCACTCGCGAGCGCACTCGCCGTGTTGACCGAGGACGAGAAAGAGCTCGGCGTCGCGCTCGTGGAGATGGGCGCGGGCACCACGGATCTTGCGGTCTTCCACGAAGGAAAGATTCGGCATCTCGGCACGGTCGCGTTCGGAGGCAACAACGTCACGAGCGACATCGTGCACGGGCTGGGTGTGACGCAAGCCGATGCGGAGCGGCTCAAGGAGCGCTACGGTTGCGCGTATGAGCCGTTGGTCGATCCGAGCGAAGTGATTCAGCTTCCGAGCACGGTGGCGCAGGGTGATCGGCAGATTCCGCGTGAGCTGTTGGCACACATCATCCATCAGCGCATGGACGAGATCTACGGTCTCGTGCAGCGCGATATCTCGGCGGCGGGCTTTGCGGGCAAGCTGAGTGCGGGCGTGGTGCTGACGGGCGGAGCGGCGGCGATGCAGGGCGCGGCTGAGCTGGCGAGCGACGTATTCGGGACCGGCGTGCGTGTCGGTGTGCCGTCGGAGAACATCAGCGGGCTGGTGGACTCCGTGGAGGCACCGCGGTTCGCGACGGTCGCGGGTCTCGCGCAGTACGGCGCGAATCGTATCGCGCTCGGTGGGGCGGTTGCGGGTGCTCGGCGGATTGCGATCGGCGGCGGTGGGATGGAGAAGTTCGTGGCCAGGGTGAAGTTCTGGCTTCAGGATTTCTTCTGATTGTCTTTTCGGGGGGAAGGGCGCTTTTTCACCGCAGAGACGCGGAGGCGCGGAGGGCCGTGCGTAGTTTTCCCGTGCTTCAGATCACAGCGAGCTCGGAGCATCAAAAAACTGTCACCGCAACGACTTGCTGTGGATAACTTCGTGTTGTGAAACCTGTGATTTTCGTCGCGGTGCGTCGTCAAAAAGGGGTAGTCGGACGGCCGGAAAGCATTATATTGCCCGAGCGATTTTCAAGCGCTGACGCGGCATGTTCCGCCAGCGTTCTTCGCCGCCGCTGCACTCCTTCCTCGCAGTTCCCGATCACACCATTTCGAAGTACGGACCGTTCTCAATGATCTTCGAGTTCGAGGAGAGCGCGACCCAGAACGCCCGCATGAAAGTCGTGGGCGTCGGTGGTGGCGGTGGCAATGCAGTCAACCGCATGATCGACGAGCACCTCGAGGGCGTCGAGTTCATCTCGATCAATACCGACGCCCAGGCCCTGCTCACGTCGAAGTCCGACATCAAGGTGCAGATCGGGAAGAAGCTCACCCGTGGCCTCGGGGCTGGTGCCCGTCCGGAGATCGGACGGCAGGCGATCGAGGAGAATCGCGATGAGGTGGGCCGCGCGCTGTCGAACGCCGATCTCGTCTTCATCACGTGCGGTATGGGTGGTGGAACTGGCACGGGCGCTGCGCCGGTGATTGCGGAGCTCGCGCGCGAAGCCGGCGCGCTCACGGTCGGCATCTGCACCAAGCCGTTCTTGTTCGAGGGACGCAAGCGCATGCGGCAGGCGGAGCAGGGCATCGCCGACATGCGCAAGAACGTCGACACCATGATCGTCGTGCCCAACGAGCGACTGCTGGCAGTCGTCGGCAAGGGCATCCCGTTCCAGGACGCGCTCAAGAAGGCGGATGAAGTCCTGTTGCACGCGACGCAGGGCATCTCGTCGCTCATCAGCGTGACCGGCCTCGTGAACGTCGACTTCGCCGACGTGCGCACCGTCATGCAAGCTGGCGGCTCCGCGCTCATGGGCACGGGTGTCGGCCGCGGCGAGAACCGCGCGATGGAAGCCGCGCAGCAGGCGATCAGCTCGCCGCTGCTCGACAACGTGAGCGTGTCTGGCGCGACGGGTGTGCTCGTCAACATCACCGGCGGCGCAGACCTCACGCTCGGCGAAGTGCATCAGATCAACGAGATCATTCACGACGCCGTCGGTGACGACGCCGAGATCATCTTCGGCGCCGTGCACGAGCCGGCGATGCAGGGCGAGATTCGCGTCACCGTCATCGCGACGGGCTTCGATCGCGCGCTGCAGGTCGGGGGCTCGCAGACGATCGTCACGCCAGCGGCAGCGCCGATCATTAGCGGCGTGCCCAAGAGCGCGCCGGTCATTCCATTCCCGGGCTCGCGTCCCGCGCGCATCGGCGGAACGCCGACCCGTACCGTCGAGCCGCCGCGCCCACCGCGTCAGCCGAACGATCGGGGAACGCAGGATCTCAGTGACATGGAGATCCCGACGTTCATCCGGAGACAGATGGATTGAAGCTCACCGTCGTTCGGATCGGGACATACACGCTCGTCGCGCTGGTTCTCGCGGTTGCGCTGCGCTATACGCCCAGGCTGCCCGAGCCGGATCGCAAGCCTGCTGAAGTTCTCGTTCAGCAGGCCGCAACGCCTACCTGGAAGCTCCGCTTCGACACGTTGGGACGCGGTGAATCACTGCGCTCCGTGCTGCGTCGCGGTGGACTGAGCGACTCCGCCGCCGCGCTCGCGCTCGAGGCGGCATCGTCGCTCGACGAGCGCCACATTCCCGCCGGCATGCCGGTGACGATCAAATCCGTCGCCGCCGATTCATCGCCGTCGGAGATCACCCTGCAACTCGCCGCGGACCGCCTGCTTCATCTTCGGCGAGAAGGCAACGCGTGGAAGGGAGACGAGGAGCGCCTGCCGTGGACGACCGACACCATCGTCGTCGCCGGCACGATCTCATCGAATCTCTACAATGCGATGGACGCGAGCGCCAAGGACGAACTGCCGTCGTCGGCGCGCCAGCAACTCGCATGGTCGCTCGCCGACGTCTACGAGTATCGCGTCGACATGAGTCGCGATCTCCAGGTCGGAGACGCGTTCAAGGTCGTCGCCGAGCGTTCGGTCGCCCCCAGTGGCACGGTGCGTATCGGGAAGGTGATCGCGGCGGCATTCACGTTGTCGGGAACCGTGATCGACGCGGTGCGCTTCGCGAGTGAATCGGTCAGCGGCGAGTTCTTCGATCAGAATGGCAAGTCACTTCGCGCCGCATTCCTTCGCGCGCCGCTCGAGTTCCGCCGCATCTCGAGCGTCTTCGGCATGCGCGAGCACCCGATCCTCGGCGGCGTGCGCCAGCATAAGGGAACGGATTACGCGGCTGCGATGGGCACGCCCGTTCGCGCCATCGGCGACGGTGTCATCGTGCGCGCGGGCTGGAGCAACGGCTACGGCAACGTACTCGAGATTCGCCATCGCAACGGCTACGTCACGCGCTACGGGCACCTGAGCCGGTATGCTTCGGGCATCGGCGTGGGACGGCACGTGAGCATCGGCCAGACCGTCGCTTATGTCGGCAGCACGGGTCTCAGCACGGGGCCACACCTTCACTTCGAGGTGCTCGTGAACGGCGTGCAGCGCGATCCGCGCGTCGCGCTCAAGGCCACGGGCGGCGATCCGGTTCCCGCTGACGAGCGCAATGCGTTCGACGCGGCACGCGATCGGTTGCTGGCGGCGCTCGCGTCGCCGACCCAGGGCGTCGCGAAGTTGACGCCGAGTGCCCAGGTTGCCGCGACAGCGGACAGTAGTCGCTGACACTGTTGCCGCGCTGAGGATTTCCTTAGGTCATCCTGAGCATTCGCTCCAGTCGAGTCATCTTGGAGCATTCGCTCCAGTCGGGTCATCCTGAGCATTCGCTCCCGTCATCCTGAGCGAAGCGAAGGATCTACCGTGCGTACGGCGTGGCTGGCCCCACGCGCGCGAGAGTAGATCGTTCGGTCGCTTCGCTTCCTCAGGATGACACTCAAGACGATCCACGCGCTTCGCCTGCCAGCATAGACTGGCTACTTTACCCCGCATGTCGCCCTGGCTGCTCGCGATCCTGGCCGGACTCTGCGTCGCGCTCATCCAGTACGGATGGCGCGACGTTCGAGCTGGCTGGCTGGCGATCACCACGATGCTCCTGCGTTGGGGAGCAGTCGCACTCCTCGTGGCGCTCGCGCTCGATGCACCCGCGGCGCGCTCGCGCCCCGTCCGCGAATGGGTTGCCCTGGATGCCTCGCTCAGCATGGCGCGAGGCGACAGCGCGACCATGCGCGCTGCCCGCGACACGGTTCGGGCCATCGCTGCTGAATCGGTCCTCGTCTTTGGCGATTCCGCGCGAATGCGATCGGGCGTCGGTGCGCCGCGCGACGTGTCGACAATGCTTCGCCCCGCGATCGAACGCGCACTCGGCGCAGGACATCCGCTCGCCGTCGTGACCGATGGCGAGCTCGATGATCCCGATGCAATCCGAACGCTGCCCGCCGGCTCGCGCGTGATCGTCGTTCCGCATCCGTCGCAACGTGACGCCGCCGTGACGACGCTCGACGTTCCGCGCGCCGTCGTGAGCGGCGACACGATCGAAGCGCACGTCGGCGTCGCGGCGGGCAGCGGGGGCGCGCGGCCAGGCAGGCTGGCACTCACGCTCGACAATCATCCGGTGGCGACGTCGCCGGTCGATTCGCTTCCCGCATTCGGCGAGCGCACCATCACGATTCGGACGCCGCTTTCGGGCGCCGCGGGACCCGCGGTGCTCCGCGCGGTGATCACGTCGCCGCAGGACGCCGAGCCGCGCAATGACACCGTGGCCGTCGCGATCGACGTTTCGCGCGCGGCGAGCGCGGTCTTCGTGTCCACGTCGCCCGATTTCGATGCACGCTACGCGCTTGCGGTGCTGCGTGGCGCGCTCTCGATTCCGACGCGCGGCTTCTATCGTGTTGCTCCCGGCGAATGGCGCGTGGAAGGCGCGCTCACGCCTGTGACTGAAGCCGATGTCCGCCAATCGCTGCGGGACGCGCCCGTTGCGATCATTCAGGGTGACACCGCGGCTTTTGGCCCGCCGCGGTCGGTCACGCTCGGCCCACTGGCGCTCATCGTCACGTCCGGAACGGACGGCGAGTGGTATCCGTCCGCCGCGCCGCCGTCGCCGCTTGCGCCGGCGCTCTCGGGTCTCGCGTGGGACAGCCTGCCTCCGCTCGGACTCGCGACGACCATTCCAAAAGGCTCATGGACGGGTCTCGAGGCGCGGCTCGGTCGTGGGCAGGAGCGGAAGCCGGTGATCGTCGGTACGGATGAGCCGCGCCGCGTCGCGATCGTTGCCGCGTCCGGATTGTGGCGCTGGCGCTTTCGCGGAGGCGTTGCGTCCGACGCGTTCACCGCGGTGTGGGGGAGTATATTTGACTGGCTGGCTGCCGAGCGCGCGGATCGTCGTGCGGCTGTGCCCGACGAGCGCGCGCTGCGCGCCGGCGATCCCGTGCGCTGGCGGCGCGGATCGGCGGCGGATACGTCAGTCACGGTCATGCTGCGGCGGCGAGATACGACCCGCGTCGATACGCTGACGCTTCGCTTCGCTCCCGGTGTCAACATTGTCGAGAGCATGCCGCTCGCGGCCGGCATCTACGACGCGACCGTTCGCGGAGGCTCGGCGCTGTTGGCCGTGAATGCGTCGCGCGAATGGATTCCCCGCGCGCCGCGAGTACAGAGCGGTGCCGTGCGCGGCGCGATCGCGGCCGATGCGGCGCCGCGTTTGCGAACAGCGGGTTGGGCGTACGCGCTCGCGATCGTGATGCTGTGCGCCGAATGGATTCTGCGTCGCCGACGCGGAATGCGGTGATCGAGATGTGTGAGAAGGAGAGGCATGCGGCTACTACGTAAATCCGGCGACGTCCCGAAACGCTCGCTCTGGCAGCGCATCAAGGACATCGCGCAGATGGATGTCCTCACGCTTGCCAAGGGCGGCGTGTCGGCAGGTTCGCTCGAGGAGCTCGAGCAGTTGTTGCTCGAGTCCGACTTCGGTGTGCCGGTCACGCTGCGACTCGTGGCTGACGTCGAGCGCAGCGCGCAGCGCGGCGTGGTGCAGACGCAGGACGAATTTCACGACGCGCTGGCCGAAGGCATTCGCGAAGCATTGCGCGCCGGAAACAGCAATCCCGCGCTCGTGCTGTCCGCCGCGAAGCCGACGGTGATTCTCGTCGTCGGCGTGAACGGCGCCGGCAAGACCACGTTCATCGGCAAGCTGAGCAAGCGCTTGCGCAAGGAGGGCCGCCGAGTGATGGTGGCGGCGGGCGACACGTTCCGCGCCGGAGCCATCGATCAGCTTCGCGTCTGGGCCGAGCGCACCGGTGCGGAGTTCATCGCGGCCAAGCCTGGTTCTGATCCCGCCGCGGTCGCGTTCGACGCGATCGATGCGGCGATCGCGCGCGCCGTCGATGTGCTCATCGTCGACACCGCAGGCCGCCTCCACACGAGCGAAGGGCTCATGGACGAGCTCAAGAAAGTCGCGCGCGTGATCACGAAGCGCCTGCCCGGCGCACCGCATGAGACATTGCTAGTGCTCGATGGCACGATCGGCCAGAATGCGGTGCAGCAAGCGAAGCAGTTCTCCGCGGCCGTACCGGTGACTGGGCTCGTCGTCACGAAGCTCGATGGCACGGCGCGGGGCGGTGTGGTCGTCGCCGTGCACGAAGCCATCGACGTGCCCGTGAAATTTCTCGGCGTCGGTGAAGGCGCGGACGACCTCGAGTCCTTCGACGCCTCGGCATTCGCCGACGAGCTGCTGAGTGCCGAGTGAGACCAGACGACCGGGCTCCTCGGCGCCGGGCCGCCTCTATCTCGACACGCCCGTCACGTATCTGAAAGGAGTTGGTCCGGCGCGCGCGGACGCGCTCCGCCGGCTCGGAATCGTGACCGCGGGACAACTGCTGTATCACATTCCGCATCGCTACGAGGACGCGAGCACGATCGCGCCGATCAGCTCCCTCGAGCCGGGCATGCACGGCACGATCATCGGCACGGTGATCTCCAAGGGCGTGATCCCGACGCGGAAAGGGCTGCGAATCTTCCAGGCCGTGCTGCGTGATGATACTGGGATGATGGAAGTCTCATGGCCCGGGCAGCCCTTTCTCGATCGGACGATCGCGAAGGGGGACGTGCTGCTCGTCACCGGGAGCGTGCGCTTCTTCCACGGCCGGCAGCTCCAGCCGCGCGAGTGGATCAGCCTCGGCAATCAGGACGACGAGAACGCGTCGATGCAGGGGCGCGTGCTGTCGGTGTATCCGGCGACCGAGGGCCTGTCGTTCAAGCAGATCCGCGCGATCATCGAAGGGCATCTCGATGCGTTGCTGCCGCAGGTCACGGAGTATCTGCCGCGCGACGTCCTGGCGACGGCGGGCGTGCCGGGGATCGCGGACGCGCTCCGCATGGTTCACCGTCCGACCTCGATCGCCGAAGCGATGGACGGCCGCGCACGGCTCGCATTCGAGGAGCTCTTCTTCGTTCAACTGCTGCATCAGCGCGCCAAGGAGCTCGCGCGCGAGCGCCGCGCCGGCATCACGTTCGTCAACGCACGGCGGCTCATGACGAAATTGCGCGAGTCGCTCCCCTTCCAGCTCACTGGCGCGCAGGTGCGCTCGATTCGCGAGATCGTGGTCGACATGTGCAGCGATCGCCGCATGCACCGGCTGCTGCAGGGCGACGTGGGAAGCGGTAAGACCATCGTCGCGCTCTTCGCCGCCGTGCTGGCGATCGAGAACGGCTATCAGGCGGCCATCATGGTCCCGACGGAGCTGCTCGCAGAGCAGCACGTGCGTACGATGACGCGGTTGCTCGCGCCGCTCGGGATCGAGCCGCTGCTGCTCACGGGCAGCTTGCCGGCGCGGGAGCGGAAGGCGATCGCGGCGCGGCTCGCGAGCGCGGAACCGGTGCTCGTCATCGGCACGCACGCGCTCGTGCAGGAGGCGACCGCATTCGCGAAGCTGGGCTTCGTCGCGATCGACGAACAGCACCGTTTCGGCGTCGAGCAGCGCAAGGCGCTCGCCGGGAAGGGCGAGATGCCCGACATCTTGCTCATGTCGGCCACGCCGATCCCGCGATCCCTCGCGCTCACGCTGTACGGCGATCTGGATCTCAGCATTCTCGACGAGCGTCCACCGGGCCGGCAGCCGATTGCCACGGCGCTGCGTCGCGAGTCGGCGCGGCAGCGCGTGCTCCAGTTCGTGGATCGCGAGATCGAGCAGGGCAGGCAAGCGTACATCGTGTATCCGGTGATCGAGGAATCCGAGAAGACGGATCTCAAGGCTGCGACGACGATGTACGAGACGCTCGCGGCGGGGCCGTTTGCGTCGCGTCGCGTCGCGTTGCTCCATGGGCGAATCCCGAGCGACGAGCGCGACGACATCATGCGCCGCTTCCGCGACCGCGAGATCGACATGCTCGTCGCCACGACGGTCATCGAAGTCGGCATCGACGTCGCGAACGCGACGGTCATGGTCATCGAGCATCCCGAGCGCTTCGGGCTCTCACAGTTGCACCAGCTTCGCGGGCGCGTGGGCCGTGGCGCCGAGCAGTCCTATTGCATCCTGCTTGGCGACGTCAGCCCCGAAGCCGCCGAGCGTCTGTCCGTCTTCACGCGGACGGAAGACGGTTTCGAGATTGCTCGTGAGGATCTTCGTATGCGTGGCATGGGCGACCTGTTCGGCAAGGAACAGAGCGGCGTGCCGACCTTTCGCATCGCGGATCCCTTGCGGGACGAAGCGCTGAACGAGCGCGCGGGATCGGCGGCGACGTCGTTGCTCGCGCGCGACGCGGGCCTCGAAAAGCCCGAGCACGCCGGGCTGCGACGCGTGCTCGGCGAACGCTACGCGAGGTCGCTCGAGCTGTTCCGCGTCGGTTAGTTCGGGGCCGATCGCGGCGGGGGCGGTTGCAGCCGCTTCCGAATTCGCTCGAGCTCCGCGTTTGCCTTCGCCAACTGGTCTTTCAGCCGCTTGATCTCGTCAGCGGAGTTGGCTGGTGGCTGCTCGGCCGCTTTTGCTGCGTCGGCACGGGCGTCCGCGGCCTGGGCCTTCGCGTTGCTCGCCGTGGCCTGCGCGTCCTTCGCCTGGGTCATCGCGTTGGCGGCGAGGTGATTCATCGCCTCGAGCTGTCCGGCGACGCGGCGGATCACGGTGGCTTCGGCGACGTGCGCGCGCGGCCGCGGGTCGGCCAGATACCCGTCGAGCCCCGCCATCGCTGTCGTGAGCGACGCGTGCTGATTGCTCGGATCCATGCGGAAGATCGCGCGCCAGTACGTCGTCTCGACCGCGTCGTCACTCGCCGGATAGGCCCGAGCGAACGAGACGAGGGCACTGTCCGCCGCATCGTAGCGGCCAGCGCTCGCGCTCTGCTGCGCATAGGTGAGCGTCGACATCCATGAGCCGCTCGGCGCCTGTGCGGCGTGAGCGCTGCCAATGTGCAGCGCGGCGCACGCGTCGACCGCTTGCGCCGTCATGGCGAGCGCAACGACGTACGAGATGCGTGTCATGCCGCCGCGCCAGGCAGCGCGCGTTGTAGTGACGAGCGTCGTGTCACCCGAACCGGCAGGATGATCGTGAACGTCGTGCCAACTCCAAGAGTGCTGTCGCACGAAATCGTTCCCCCATGAGCCTCTACGATCTGCTTTGCGATGGCAAGTCCCAAGCCGGTTCCGGAAACATGCGCCGCGCCCTGATTATCCGCCTGGTAAAACTTTTCGAAAATGTGCGGCAACTGCTCTGCTGGGATTCCCGCGCCAGTGTCGTGGACGCGCATGAGCACGCCGCGCTCGTGTGCGTTCACGCTGAGCTCCACCGTTCCGCCCTGCGGTGTGAACTTGAACGCGTTCGACAACAAGTTGCCGAGCACCTCGTTGATACGGTCGGCGTCCCAGTGCACGAGCTCCGAGATGTCGTTTCCGACCTTCACGCAGAAGTGCACCTCGCGCTGCATCGCGAGAACGTGGAAGGCGTTCTCCAGCTCGGTGAGCATCTGGCGCAGATTCATCTCGCGCGGCTCGATTCGTCCGCCGCCCGCCTCGAACCGGCTGACGTCCAGCAACTGCTTCACGAGGCGGATCAACGTGTTGGCCTGCACGGCGAGCGTGCGATTTACCTCCTGCTGCTTCTCGGTGAGTGGTCCGTAGACGCCTTCCTCGAGCAGTTGCAGATAGCCGATCATCACGTTGAGCGGCGTCTTGAGCTCGTGTGACGCGACGGACACGAACTCCGCTTTGAGCTTGTCCAACTCGTTGAGCTGCTGCGTCATCTCGCGGAAGCTCTGCGCGAGCTCGCCAAACTCGTCGGTTCGCGTGGATGGGCCTCCGAGACGCACGTTGAGATCGCCGTCGGCTACCGCGCTCATGCCGGATTTCAGATCGTTGATCGGCTCGCTGATGCTGCGGGTGAGCCATGCGGCGACGAGCGCGGCAATGACGACCGCGAGGACTAGCGCGACGATGGAGACGAGCTCCGCCTTTCGAATGGCGGATTCCTGTCCCGCGATGCGCTGCTGCGTTCGGGTCCAGAGCTCATGCTCGGCGAGGATGACGGTGGAGTCGGCCCGATCGAGGGCTGGCACGAACACGTGCGAGGAGAGCGAATCGGCCGCGGTCGTGTCGTTCTTGATCGCGGCCTGGTACTCGGGCTGGGCGACCTGCGCGATGCGCAGCACCGACGCGCTGACGTCGGCGCCGTAGAGCGAAAGTTGGAAGCGGCTGAGCGAGTCGGCGAGCAGCGCGGCGCGATTCACCTCGCGCTCGAGGGCTTCGCGCGCGGTCATGCGCTTGTCGTTGGTCGCGAACAGCAAGCTGAGCTCGACGCGGCGGACGTCGTTCAAGCCTTCGCGAAGGCGACCGAGAAGTAATGATGCGGCGAAATCACCGTTGCTCAACGCGACAGCATCACCATGCAGCTCGTAGAGCGAGTGAATGGCGAAGAGTAACGGGCAAACGAGGATGATCGCGATCGTGACGAGGCCGATGACCAGCCTCGAACGCAGGCTCATGTCGGTGCGTGGGGCGTTCTAGCCGAACAACGAACGCAAGCCTACACCGCAAGGACGACGCCGCTAGACGCGCAATGTGACGGGGGTACCATCGTTCCCAGGGCGCATGTAGGCTTATACCTCGCTTATACCTTGCATCGACAGCCACTTAGCGCGCATTCGCGCTCACTCTCGCCAGCTCCCATGGCCGACACCACTCCGCGCATCGCTGAACTTCGCGACCACGTTGGTCAGACCGTCACCGTTCGCGGGTGGGTGACGCACGTCCGGTCGTCCGGAAAGGTTGCGTTCGCCGTGATCCGCGACGGGACCGGCGTCATGCAGGCCGTGTTCGTGAAGACACAGGTTCCTCCCGAGATCTGGGAGCGATTCAAGGAACTGACGCTCGAAACGTCCGTGCATGTGACCGGGGAAGTTCGGGCCGAACCCCGATCGCCGGGCGGCTTCGAGATGGGCGTGAGCGGGCTCAGCATCATCGGCCCGAGCCCCGTCGATTATCCGATTCAGCCCAAGGAGCACGGAATCGACTTCCTGCTCGATCATCGGCATTTCTGGCTGCGCAGCAGCCGCCAGCGCGCAATCTTTGCCGTGCGCAACGAGATCGAGCAGGCAATTCACGATTTCTTCTATCAGCGCGGATTCCTTCGGGTCGACACGCCGATCCTCACTGCGGCGATCGGCGAGCGCAGCGGCTTGTTCTCGACGGAATACTTCGACGAAGGGAATGCATATCTCGCGCAGACCGGCCAGCTCTACGGCGAAGCCGCGGCCGCGGCCTTCGGCAAGATCTACACGTTCGGCCCGACGTTCCGCGCCGAGAAATCGAAGACGCGCCGGCATCTGACCGAGTTCTGGATGATCGAGCCGGAAGTCGCGTGGAACGATTCGGCGGACAACATGCGGCTGCAGGAAGATTTCGTGTCGTTCCTTGTGCAGCGGTGCCTGGAGCGCCGCTCGGCCGAGCTCGAGGAGCTCGAGCGCGACACCGCTCCGCTCGAACGCGTGAAGGCCCCGTTTCATCGCGTGAACTACACCGATGCCGTCGAGATCCTGAAGGGGAAGGGCAGCTCGATCGCATGGGGCGACGATCTCGGTGCGGAAGACGAGGCGCTGCTCGTCGCGGACTATGATCGACCGGTCTTCGTGATGAACTACCCGAAGGAAGCGAAGGCCTTCTACATGAAGGAGAACCCCGAGGATCCGCGCACGGTGCTCTGTGACGATTGTCTTGCACCGGAAGGCTATGGCGAGATCATCGGCGGCTCACAGCGCGAGGACGACTACGACAAGCTGCTGCATCGGATTCATGAGGAGAAGCTGCCGGTCGAGGCGTATGGCTGGTATCTCGATCTGCGGAAGTACGGAACGTTCGTGCACTCGGGGTTCGGACTCGGGCTCGAGCGGACGGTCGCCTGGATCTGCGGATTGCAGCACATCCGTGAGGCAAGCGCGTTCCCGCGGATGATGACGCGGCTGCGCCCATGACGACGGATTCGGCGCATGATGCGCTGCCCGCACGGATCGCGAACCCGCATGGCGGTCGCGATGAACGTCATCGCGCGATGAGAATTCATTGAATCACGCCGTCATGGTTTCGCGGTCACGGGCATCAGGACGGTCAACAACCGCGCCCCTGGCTCGATCTCCACGTCGAGCACCTGCGAGTCGAACTTGGGGTCGATCGAGCGCAGGCGAAACACCCCGGTCGTTGGGAGGGGCTTTCTCGTGGATGTCTCGCACACGATGAGCTGACCGTAGGCATCCGTGAGCGCAACTCGGCCGATCACATACGACCACGGCCCCGAACGCGTCGGCGCACTGCTCAGAGAGAGCCGGAGATCGCGAACCCGCCGCATTCTCGCGTCCAGCGCTCGCACGACCAGGATGTTTCGGGGAACCACGCCGGCACGTCGCGGACAGACCGCGCGGATGTAATCGTCCATCGACGCCATCGGCGTACGGCCGCCGACAACGGAATCGCGCGCGGCCACGATCCACATGCTGTCCTGTACGAGATCGAACTTCTCGAACGTGGGCTCCATGAGATCGACTTCGTAGGGTCCGGGGAGGAGCCCCGGAATCTCGAAGTGGCCGGCCGAGTCCGTGTGCGTCGAATAATTCGTCTCGCGGAGGCGGACGAGTACTCCGGAGCCAACGGGGACGTCGCCGTGCAGGAGCGTTCCGTTGAATGTGCCGAGCGACGCGGTCCAGGTCGTTCCATCTGGCCATGAGGCGCGGGCGACCTCGCCGCCCACTTCCTGTAGGAAGACGTTTTCGCCGCTGGGACTCCGTCCCACCGCGGCATCAGCGATTGGCGGGAAGCCGGCGGGGAGCGGCATCGGTGCCGCACCGATCAGCCGCAAGGCCCAACGGTCCACGAACACGATGCCGTTCGTGGCCTCATGAAATGAGACGTGACCGCCGGGCCGCAGTGCCTCAAGTGCGCGATCGAGTCCTACATACCTGAATTCAATGTCGCGAATTGCGCGCTGCGCGGTGTCGATCCACAGCGTGCCGTCGATGTCGATGCGTCCCTTGCGCGGCTCGGCGGCCTTGAAGGAAAGGCCCAGCTGCGCGCGAGGGCGGTCCCGTGGCGGTGACGTGAGCTCGAAACAGTATCCGTGTGCAAAAGCATCGTCGATGAGCACGTCAGCATCGGGTCCGAAAAAGAGCTGATCGCCGTCATCCATCCCTTGCATGAAGCCATTCTTCACGAAGTCGCCGGCCGTGTGCGCGGCGTTGAACGACGTGTTGGCGCTACTCGAATCGATACGAACGCGCTGGTACGCGATATCGTTGCCGTTCCGCTCGAGCAGCCGATCGAACAGCAGCCGTGCCATCGCGACGGGTTGCGCCGTACGCGCGACGATCGTGGCGAGCAATCCAGTGCGCGCCTGTTCCCACAACGCCAGCGCAGCCGCGCGATCCGCGCGCATCGGACATGTCGTCGAGTCGGTGATGCGTACCGGCTCGAGCATGGTTGGCAATGACTGCATCGCGACGTCGAGCGTGGCGATGCCAGTCACCGGTCCCGGAATCGCTGCCTCGCGGGGACGAAAGCCGATCCGGAAGATACGCAGGCGTCGCATGGTCGGCGAGCGGGCGATGCGGTATCTCCCGCGCTCGTCCGTGATGTTGCGGCCGAGCGTTGCGCCGGTCGAGTCGAGCAGCAAGAGCACCGCCGCGGGAATCGGCTGCCCACTCGCGCTATCACGCACGGTGCCGCGGATCTCCTGCGCCTCCGCACGGATCGCGAGTCCACACACCATCGTGACGAACGTGATCGCTCGACGGGCTCTCATGGCCTTATCGCGCCCCCGCGGGTCGGCTTGAGATGCAGATCGATGGTCGTGATCATCGCGGCCATCTGCGCCAGACCACTGCTCGGGTTGTAGCCATCGAGCTGGGCGCGGACGAAGAGCGTGACGTGACGCGGGACGCGGCAGAGCGTGAACAGGCCCCGTTGATTCGTCTTGCCGTTCGCGACGTCACGCAAGTTGCCGTTCTCTTCGATGCGGACGTCGATCTTCGCGTTGATCGCTGGCGCGCCGTTCGGCAGGACGACGCGGCCAACCAGCACCGGCCCGCTCGCGCCCTCGGTGGTGCCATCGCACGCCGAGCCGGCATACGCCTCAGGCGTCGGGATCTCGAAGGCGACCTGCGTGGTGGAGTCGGGAACCGCCATGAAGTGGAGGTTCGAAGTGAGCAACATGCCGATCGCCATCAACGAGGAGTCTACGACGCCGATCTCGTACGGCCCCGGCACGAGATCAGAGATGTAGAAATGTCCCGCGGAGTCGGTCGTGGCCTGGTATGGCGTCTCGACGAGGCGGATGGTTCGACCGACGGCGGGCAGTCCATGCAGACGTGCGCTGCCTTGCACCGACGGCAGCGTTGCATGCCATGCCTGACCGTCCGTCCAGCGTGCATCGGCGAGCTCGCCACCGTTCTCCGAGACGCGAATACCGCCTACGACGGAGATGCGTCCATCCGCGCTCAGTCGCGCACTCGTGCCGCCGACGACACGGATGGACCAATCGTCGATCATCACGCTGCCGTTGGGCATCGTGTGAAAGGAGACGCGCCCGCCGGGAGCGTAGCGATCGAAGTGATAGTCGAGGCCATCGTAACGCCACACCAGATCGACCAGCGCGCGGGACGCCGTGTCGATCCACACGGCTCCGCTGATGTCGATGCGATTGCGTTGATGCTTGGCGGGCTCGAACGAGAGGCCGACCTGCGTCGGGCGAGCGGGATCGACCTTCGCGATCCCAAAGCAATAGCCACGCGCGAACGCGTCGTCGAGCAGCACGTCGGCGTCGGGACCGTGATAGATGCGAATGCCAGCGCTGTCGTCGGCGAAGCCGTGATCGACGAACGACTCCGCGGATTCGGCGGCCATGAACGGTGTGTCGGTCTGCGCGGTGTCGACGAACACCTTCTGCGACACGGCGCGTTTGCCGTCGCCATCCATGACGCGATCGAACGAATACCGCACGACGCGCGGTGGATTGGCCTCGCGCGCAACGACCGTCGCGAGCAGCGCGGCCTGTGCCTGCTCCCACAGCGCGAAGGCGGCGGTGCGGTCGTCGCGGCGGCTGCAGCTCGGGTTGTCCACGACACGCGTGGCCTCGAGCATGTGCGGAATCATCACCATCGACACGTCGAGCGTCGCCACGCCGCCCTCGGTGCTGGGAATCGCGACGTCGCGCGGACGGAAGCCGATGCGCTGCAGATGCAGACGCCTCATCCGCGGTGACAGCGCGATGCGATACGCGCCGCGCTCGTTCGTGATGTTGCGGCCGAGCGTCGCGCCGCTCGAATCGAGGAGCAGGAGCACGGCACCGGAGATCGGCTGGCGGCTCATGCTGTCACGCACCACGCCGCGCAACTCCTGCGCGAATGCGCTCGCGTGGGGCAGGGATACACCTGCCACGACGACCACCACCGCGAGCGTCGTACGGAGTCGTCGCAATCCCATGGTCGCCCCCCGGACCGTGGTCTACTCGCCGGCTTTCACCTCGTCCCAGATCGCGTCGAGCTGCTCGAGCGTCGCGTCGCCGACTTTGAGTCCGCGAGCCGCCGCCGTGCGTTCGACCGCCGTGAAGCGTCGTGCGAATTTCACGTTCGACTTGTCGAGCGCAATGGCGGGGTGCACCCCGGCCTTGCGACATAGATTCACGACCGCGAAGAGCAGATCGCCCAGCTCCTCCTCCACGCGTTCGTGGGCCTCATCATATCGCGGCGCTGCCTCGCCTGTCGAGTCGGGCCGATTCGCGAGCTCGTCGCGAACTTCAAGCAACTCTTCTTCGACTTTCTCAATCGGCCCCTGGACGTCCGGCCAATCGAACCCGACGCCCGCCGCACGATCCTGCAGCCGGAAGGCGCGGTGCAGCGCGGGCAGGTCGGCGGGAAGGCCGTCGACGATGCTCGCGCGCTTCTTCGCCTTCATCTCTTCCCAGCGCTGCTTCTCGCCCAGCCCGTACAGATGAGGATGACGCCCCTTCATCTTCGTGATGAATCCGCTGGCGACATCCTCCATCGAGAACGCGCCACGCTCTTCGGCGATTACGGAATGAAAGAGAATCTGAAGCAGCAGGTCCCCGAGCTCCTCGCGCAGCAACGCGTCGTTGCCGGCCCGGATGGCGTCGTCGACCTCGTACGCTTCCTCGATGAGATACGGACGAAGCGATTCGTGCGTCTGCGCGGCGTCCCAGTCGCATCGGGCGCGGAGATCGCGCATCAGCGCGAGCGTATCTTCAAGTGTTGGTTTCGCTTGCATAGCCTCCTCTGGTCCGGTATACTACCCGCCCTCTGAATCATGGGTCAATGCACAGCTTGATGAGGCGCGCCTGGGTCGACATCGACCTCGGCGCGTTGTTACGAAATGCCACCGCGATCGCGACGCAGGCGCGCGTGCCGCTCGTGCCGATGGTCAAGGCAGATGCCTACGGGCTCGGCGCGGTGCGCGTTGCTCGGACACTCGAGCGCGTCGATCCGTGGGGCTTTGGCGTCGCAACCGTTCCGGAGGGTGAAGAGTTGCGGCAGGCGAACATCGCGCGCCCGATCATCGTGTTCACTCCGCTTCTTCCCGGTGATTTCGACGCGGCCGTTCGCGCGAATCTCACGCCGGCACTCGGCGACCGAGTGTCGATCGAACGGTGGGTCGAAGCGGCGGGCGATCGTCCGTGGCAGTTGGGTATCGATACTGGAATGAGTCGCGCGGGCGTGCAGTGGGACGAGATCGATTCGCTTCGTGATCTTCTCGCGAATCACGCGCCCGAGGGAGCGTTCACCCACTTTCACTCCGCCGAGCGAAACGACGAGACGCGGACGCGGCAGGAAGAGCGATTCGCCGCGGCGATCGCGCGCATGCCCGTTCGGCCGCCCATGATTCATGCCGAGAACAGCCCCGCGGTGGAGCACAGTGGGCCGTCGCGGTGGAGCGTCGTGCGGCCCGGAGTTTTTCTTTATGGCGTCGCGAGCGGAAACAACGCGAACATTCTTCCCGAGGCGGTCGCCTCGGTGCGCGCGCGTGTCGTCGAGCTTCGTACGATTCACGACGGCGAGACGGTGAGCTACGGCGGCACGTGGAAAGCCTCGGGAGACCGACGTATCGCAACGCTGGCGATCGGCTACGCCGACGGATATCGACGCGCTTTCGGCAATCGGGCGAGCGTATTGCTGAACGGCCGGCGTGCGCCCGTCGTCGGCGTGGTCACCATGGACATGACGATGGTGGATGTGACTGATGTGTCGTGCGAGGTCGGCGATGCGGCGACGCTCATGGGCGCCGATGGCGGCGACTGCATCGACCTGAACGAGATCGCGCGCATCGGCGAGCTCAGTCCCTACGAAGTGCTCACTGGCCTGCGCGGACGGCTGCCGCGTCGATACCTGCAATCCGAGGTCTGACTGCTTTGACGAACGGTGCAAGACGAGCGGCGATCATCGTGCTCGATGGTGTCGGTATTGGGGAAGCGCCCGATGCCGGCGATTATGGCGACGCGGGCAGCAACACTCTCGGCAATGTTTCGCGCGCGGTCGGCGGAATGGAGCTGCCCGCGCTGGCGCGCGCGGGGCTTGGCAACATCGCGTCGCTTGCGGGTGTGGCGCCGACGAATGCTCCGAGCGCCGCGTGGGGTCTCATGATCCCCAAGTCCGCGGGGAAAGACAGCACGACGGGCCACTGGGAGATCGCGGGCGTGCATCTCGAGCGTCCGTTTCCAACCTACCCGAACGGTTTCCCGACCGCGGTCGTACATGAGTTTGCGCGGCGCACCGGGCGCGACGTCATCGGCAACGTGGTGGGAAGCGGCACCGACATCATCGCCAAGTTCGGCCCGGAGCACCAACGAACCGGCGGTTGGATTCTGTACACGTCGGCGGATTCCGTCTTTCAGGTGGCGGCGAACGAGGACGTCATTCCGCTCGACGAGCTCTACCGCGGCTGCGAGATCGCGCGCGAGCTGCTCGTCGCGCCCAATGATGTCTCTCGCGTGATCGCGAGGCCGTTCGTCGGCCGCGACGGGGCGTACACGCGCACCAAGAATCGCCGCGACTTCTCGATTGCACCGCCCTCGGAAACGCTGCTCGATGCGCTGGAGCACCGTGGAATCCCGCGCTCGGGTGTCGGAAAGGTGGATGATTTGTTTGCGGGGCGGGGCATTCAATCGAAGCACACGGCGAACAACGCGGAAGGCATCGAGGCCGTCGCGCTTTGGCTGAAGCAGGCGTCGAGTGGGTTGCTTTTCGCCAACCTTGTAGATTTCGACCAGGCTTTCGGGCACCGAAACGATGTTCCGGGGTTTTACGGGGCGCTGCGGCAGTTCGATGCCGCCCTTCCGGGGCTCACGGCTCTCTTACGCGAGGACGATCTGCTTTTCATCACGGCCGACCATGGCAACGACCCGACGACAGCATCGACGGATCATGCGCGCGAGTGCGTCCCGCTGCTGGCGTTCGGCCCCGCGGTTCGGCCGGGCCCTCTGGGGAATCGGTCCACGTTCTCCGATCTCGGCGCGACCGTAGCCGAGTGGCTCGGGTCCGAGTTTCGAGGACGTGGCACGTCGTTTCTTCCGCAGCTGGTCGCCCGATAGGATGACCGCGGACGAACGGCCCGGAGTAGGGCTGCCGGGCGATGAGCGGACATTGACCCGCCTGCGTGAGCGCGCGCTCGCCGCGATGGAGCGGGCGTATGCGCCGTACTCGGAATTCCGCGTCGGCGCCGCGCTGCTCGCAACCGACGGCAGCGTGACGGAAGGCTGCAACGTCGAGAATGCGTCGTTCCCTGCCGGCATCTGCGCGGAGCGCGTCGCGGTGGCGGCGGCGGTCACACGCGGCAATCGGACCTTCGAGGCGGTGATGATCGCCACCGAGGCCGAGGAGCCCACGCCGCCATGCGGGATCTGTCGCCAGGTGTTGATGGAGTTCTCACCGCACCTGGTCGTGCTGGGCGTGACGCGCGGCGGTCGTGAAGCGCGCTGGACGCTCGACCAACTGCTGCCGCAGGCATTCACCCCGAATTCCATGGACCGGCGATGAACCGGAGAGCTCGTTTTGCTTAGGAAGTTTCTGACGCTCGTCACGGCGGTCGCCGCCGTCCTCTCGATTGCCGCGTGCGAGGAGAAGCTCGACGCGGGGAGCGAGTGTCCGCTCCTGTGCCCGCAGCAGGCGACGCAGTTCCGAGACACGACGCTCGACGCGATCGTGGAAGACACGACGGTGGTCGGTCTGCCGCCGATCGGCTCGGAAGCATCGCTCATGCTGTCGTCGCACGGTGATACGCTCGAGACCCGCGCGATCATCCGGTTCGACACGCTGCCGCAGACCTACACGAAGAATTCGCTCGACAGCACGATCGTGAACATCGACAGCGCGATCCTCGTGACGCCGATCGTGCGCGACACGCTGAATCCGATCAAGGTGCCGATCACGATCGAGGCGTACAACGTCGATCCCGGTGCGGCGATCGACAGCACGCCCGCCGATACGATGACCTCGAGCATCGCGAACCTGTTCACGGTCGATCGACTGCTCGGCTCGAAGACGTTCGCGCCCGAGTCGATTCTCGACACCCTGCGCATTCCGATCGCCACCGACACGGTGCTGGATCGCGTGCGCAATGGAACGAAGCTCCGCGTCGGACTGCGCGTTCGCGCCGGAGTCGGCGTGAATCTGCAGGTCGGCACGACGCAGGCCGCGAATCCCGTCACGCTGCGGATCATCGCGTCCAAAGACACCGCCGCACAGGCGGTCGTCGTCTCGCCATTCTCGTCGACGCCGGCCAATCAGAGCTTCCTCAGCGGCCCGCTGGCCGACTACACCCTCATCATTCGCGGCGCGACGCCGGGATCGCCGGACGTATTGGCGGTGGGCGGCGTGCCGTCACGCCGGGTGTTTCTGCGCTTCGACGTGCCGTCGCGCATCGTCGATTCGACGACGGTCGTCCGCGCGTCGCTTCTGCTCACGCAATTCCCGAATCGACGAGTCAGTCCGCGCGATTCGTTCTATGTCTTCCCGGCAGCGGTCCTCTCGCAGGCCACCATCAGCAACGTCACCAACGCGCTCAACTTCCTCGGTCCGAACGGGCAGTTCGGGCTCGACTCGCTGCTGCTCGCGCCGGGGGACAGTGGGGTGAAGTCGTTCGAGATCGTGGGATTGGTGCGAACGTGGAAGGGGCAGACGGTGCAGACGAGTCCGCGCACGCTCGGACTTCGCAGCGGCGTCGAGGGCTCGCTGCCCGGCGAGATCAATTTCTTCTCGACCCGGGCGGCGGTTGGTCTGCGTCCGCGGTTGCGGATCACGTACGTTCCGCAGCAGAACTACGGAATTCCATGATGACGCTTCAACATCGCGCTTCGACGTCGGCATCGCGCGGCCGCACGCTGGCTTCCCTGGCGAGCGTTCTGGTGGCACTCGTGCCGCACCTCGTTGGCGCGCAGTCCAATCTCAGCTCGCAGGGTTTTGGCTACCCGCCCGGGCAGTTCAGCTCACGCGCGCTGGGCACGGGCGCAGCCATCGGTGAGATCGACCCGCTGTCGCCGATCAATCCGGCGACGCTCGCCGTGCTGGGCGCACGGACCGTCTACTTCCAGGCCCAGCCCGAGTATCGCACGGTGACCGGACCCGGAGGAACCGAACGCACCACCACCGCGCGGTATCCCGTCGTGTTCGGCGCGATACCAGTTGGCGCGAGCTGGATGATCAGCATTGGATCGTCGACGCTGCTCGATCGCACGGCGGCGACGACGGTGACGACGACCGTCCCGATCAGCAGTACCGAGAGCGAGGTCACGACCACGAGCTCGAAGGTCGACGGCGCCATCAACGACGTGCGCATCGCCGCGGCG
>Ga0207652_10001372_pt1 | contig 21656 bp, 23 predicted proteins | sample KBSC63BmetaG_FD_184334 | JGI IMG/M metagenome (GOLD analysis project Ga0207652, IMG submission 184334) | Corn rhizosphere microbial communities from Kellogg Biological Station, Michigan, USA - KBS C6-3B metaG (SPAdes) (version 2) | ecosystem: Host-associated > Plants > Roots > Rhizosphere ... | reverse complement strand
CTCTTCATAAAGAGTTGTTCACACGCTATGACCGTCCTTTATTGCAACAGTTGTATTCTTTTATCCGCATGGAACAAAGCGATATAGAAGTTAATACGTATGACGAAGCTCAATACCGGGATCGGGCGGCAAGGCTCATAAAGTTGATACAGAAAGAATATAATTTAAGAGATGATTGAGAAGAAATACAATTGATGCCGGAACACTGAAAGCCAAAATGAATAAGTGAATCAAAGAATGTGAAAAGAACAGACTATTGAACTAAAACCTGAAGATTGAAAACTTAAAACTCAAAATTAAAAATGGAAGTACATCATCATCCGCATTTGCCACATGGAGAAAAAAGGAAGTTCAAAGAATATTTCCTGGAGTTCTTAATGATATTCCTTGCAGTAACGCTTGGATTTTTTGCGGAAAGTTTAAGAGAACATATTAACAATAATGAAAAAAGAGAACAATATGTTCAATCGCTTGTCGAAGATCTCGAATCTGATACGGCAAGAATGGGTGATATCATTCAATTTGATGAAGCCAAAATAACCGCGTTAAACAGCATGTATCAATGTTATGATACGGTTACCAATAATCTGAAAGCAACATCATGTATGGGCGAATTGATCAAATTCTCAAAAATAAACAGGCCTTTCCTGTCAAATGATCGTACCGTAATACAGCTTGCCAACGCCGGCGGTTACAGGTTGTTGGCTAAAGAGGATGCCGATAGCATTCTTGCCTATGAAAGATTGTACAAAGAAGTTCATGATTTTGAAGCTACCATTTACCAGGAAGCGCAGGATAATGTACGAAATACATTGAATGAATTGGCAAACTTTAAAGTAGTCTCACTCCTTGAGAACGTGTCATCACTTAATGGTACTGACATAGGGAACAGCACTTTGAATGGACCGTTACTTTTTACAAATGACCGGGTATTATTAAATAAATGGTTTAACCAGTTACAATTGTATTTAAGAGTTACAAAGGCACAAAACATAGAGTTAAATAATTTACGGGGAAAAGCAACCAGTGTTATAGTTTTCTATAAAAACAAGCATCATCTTAAATAAAACTAATGGAAGTACATCATCATCCACATTTGCCGCATGGCGAAAAGAAGAAATTTAAAGAATATTTTTTGGAATTCTTGATGATTTTTCTTGCAGTAACGATGGGATTTTTTGCAGAAAATGTGAGAGAGCATTTTGATGAAGAAAAAACTACCAAACAATATCTTGAAGATTTCAGGCAGGAACTGCTGCAGAACAAAGATTTGTACCAACGCTATGACAGTCTTTTTGCACAAAAAATACCTGCTACAGACAGCCTCATAAACATTTTTATAAATAAAAAAGAAAACGTTGAACTTTCAAAAAGTGCCCGTCTTATAAATTCTACAAGGCAGGTATTTGTTTCAACCATAAGCAAGGCTGCCTATGACCAAATGGTAAATTCTGGAGGCTTGAAATATATTCATGACGCAGCATTCAGAGATTCACTAACTATTTATGAACGTGGTATTTACGACTTTGATAAATACAACGAAATTGTTGATGACTACCGATCAGATGCTTTCCCTGACATAAGTTCTATAGAGCCATTGTATAGTATGTCTTCCCTTTTTACGCAAGATACAAATGTAGCGTTAGCGCCATTTGTAACACTCTCTCAAAAAGAAAGAACAGAAATATTGAACTTTTACAGCATCTATTTAGTCCGATATATATCTGACAAGAATATTGCTCACAGATTAAATAAAATGAATGATGAACTTATTAAAATGCTGGATATTATGCTAAATAAATAAATCATCCAAACACAATCAAATGGAAGTACATCATCACCCACATTTGCCGCAGGGCGAAAAGAAGAAATTTAAAGAATATTTTTTGGAATTCTTAATGATTTTTCTTGCGGTAACGCTTGGTTTTATAGCAGAAAATATCCGTGAACATATTACTGAAACAAAGAGTGCACATCAATATCTTGAATCTTTCAGGAATGACTTGATGCAAAATCAAATACAGATAAAAAAATACGATAGCCTCTATACAAATGAATTACCTGTTTACGATAGTATTGTTTCTATTTTCTATGAAAAAACTGAAAATAAAAACCTGCCTCTGTTAAGCCGGTTACTTCTGCAGGGACAGGTAAATTTTATTATTACAATTAACACGCCTACTTATCAGCAATTGATAAGTTCAGGAAGCATGCGTTATCTCAAAAATGCTGCTTTAAAAGAGAGCATGGCACATTATGAGGATGGAATAAATAGTTTGATTGATTACAACGACCGGATTATCTCAACTTTAGACAATCAATTGGAAGACGTTTCAAAATTAGAAGATATGCATGATTTCTGGAACAGCCATAAAAACTTTGTTGGTTATACCCCTGATATGCAACCTTTCAATTTAACGATGAAGGATAGAAATTTTATTATCGAATACAATAAACTATTTTCTGTTCAAGCAATATCTGACTCAAAAATTCTTAAAGCGCTTTTAAGAAGCAATTATGCACTTGTAAAACTGATTAATAAAGAACTCAATTGAATAATCAAATGGAAGTACATCATCACCCACACGTAGAAAAGAAAGGAATCAAAGAATATTTTTTCGAGTTCTTAATGATATTTCTTGCTGTAACGCTGGGATTTTTTGCAGAAAATATTCGCGAGAAAATAACTGACAAAGCAATAGAAAAAGAATATATGGAAAGTCTCGTGTCTGACCTGAAAGCAGATACTTCGGCAATTGCCCAGGCTATTGATGAATGGTCATCGGCAAATAAGGATGTGGTGGATATTCAACAATCGCTAAAAGCACGTCCTGTGGATGTAAAAAGCTTTTATAAATCGTTGTCAAAAGATTTCTGGCATTTCGACCTGTTTAAATACGATAATAAGACAGTGGAAGAATTGAAAAGTTCCGGGAATTTCCGTTTGATCAGGGACAAGAAAATCGAAAACCAGGTAATGTCTTATGACCTTGACATGAATTATATATTGACACAGGAAAAGGATGTTAAAGATCTGATGATGGTGTCGAAACTTGCAGAAGAGAAAATTGCGGATTATGCCCAAATCCGATTTGGCAATTTTAATAACGATTCATCCTATAGCCTGCTGAATAATGACCCGAAGCTCGTTGGAGAATATAATAACAAAGTTGTTGCCTTTAATAAATTGGGAGTGTACCATGAATATTTGTTCAGGCAAATACAAATAAAAGCAAAAGATCTGTTAGAAACAATTCAAAAAGAATACAAATAATGAAATTCATTAAGATCGTTTTTGTTTTTTTGCTGCTGATAGTTCAGTTTGCAAATGCCCGGGACACTACGGTAGTAGTATCCTCCAATAGGTTTGATAAATTTAGCGATCTGCTATCGTTAGCCAACGTGAATGCCTGGCTATTCAGGCCAGACAAAGATTCCAACTGGGCTCAGCCGGATATCGACACCGCCGGCTGGATAAAAATGAATCCGACTGACTTATCGAAAAAATATGCAGATAAAAATGGCCGGATAGAAGGTTGGTTCCTAAAGTTGGATAGCTCCCTTCTGGATAAAGAATTCTGGATAGATTTTGCCGGTTAAGTTATCATGGATTAAGAGCGAAAGATAAATCTTTTAATGCAGAAATAAAGACTGAATTTGATCCATCGATCGGCAAGATAAATATTGTTGCGCAGGACATTGGAAGAGTATTGCTGAATCTGTTTAATAATGCTTTTTATGCAGTGATTAAATGGATTAAAAGATTACACAGAAAAAACAATTTTAAATGGCAGAATTAAAATACAAAGGCATTACAGAGAAAATCATAGCGGCATCCTTTGAAGTGCATAAATTTTTAGGTAATGGCTTTCAGGAAGTTATTTATCAAAGAGCGCTGGCGTGGGAACTGTCGAAGGCACGGCTTACGTATGCAAGAGAAATTGAACAAGAGATTTATTACAAAGAACTTCCCGAGCCAATTGGAACGAGAAGGGCTGATTTTGTCGTGGAAGGAAAGATCCTAGTTGAATTAAAAGCTATAATAACTCTTGAAGATGTTCATCTTGCACAAGTTTTGAACTATCTCAAAGCTTACAAGCTTGAAGTTGCATTACTAATCAATTTTGGAAGTAAAAGCCTAACCTTTAAAAGACTTGTTCTTTAAATGAAATCTGTGAAATCCATAAATCCATTTAAATCCGTGATTCAGACAAGCTATGATATTGTAAAAGCGCATGGTAGAGAAATAAAAGAGGAGAGTAAAGAAGGTGAGGGAACTGAATTTACCATCTCATTACCCGAAACTAAAAAATGTAAAAACGCGAAACTATATTCAAATGAAATACCTAATTACATTCTTTTTGTTGCTAACCGGCGCTGTACTCTGTACTGCACAAACCGGCCTGCCTGCTGAGCTCCACTTTAACCATCTGTCTGTAAAAGATGGCCTTCCGGAAGGATTCGTTCAATCAATGATCCAGGACCGGCAAGGGTATATCTGGATGACTACGCAAAAGGGCCTGGTGCGCTACGATGGGTATCAACCTAAAGTATATACATTGGGTATTACAAGCCCTTATCGTATGGGTGTGAGTGAAATCTACCAGGATCGTGAAGGAAGAATTTGGGCCGGGACTTGGCTTGAAGGCCTATACCTTTATGATCGCGATAAAGACCGTTTTATTCATTATCCATTAGGCTTAACGGGTTCTGATTCAGCTTCCCCATTAGTAATTACAAAAATCCGGGATGACTCCCGAGGCCGCCTTTGGCTTAGTGTACAAGATCAGAATAACCAAAAATATAACATCATTTTATTTGATCCACGGACTGGAAAATTTACCCGGTTCGGAAAGCAGGGAAGTGGGAAAAGCTACATTGATGCAGACAAATTATATCGTATATACCCGGACAGTAAAGGCTACATTTGGATGAGCAGTAGCAATGGCTTATATAAATTTGATGAAACCAATAAACGCTTTATAGCTCACCTCGCCACTACTGATTCTGCCAGGCAAAGAGCGTTTTTCGGTATTACTGAGGATGCTTCTCAACCCGGTGTGCTTTGGTTCACCAATTTCTCATTAAGTGCATTTAATGGATCAATAGACGCTACCACTAATAAAGGCCTTTGGCGGTTTAGTATAGATAATGATTCTGCTACCGTATATTACCATAACCCTCAAAATCCTGCCAGCATTTCCAGCGATACTATTTTCAAAGTGTTCAATGATTCTAAGGGACGGTTGTGGATGGGTACCATGAGCGGTTTGTCTTTATTTGACCCGGCAAAAAGTAATTTTATTAATTATTATCCAACGGGAAAGGTTGAATTGGGTGAAAAGGCAGTAATTGATATACTCGAAGACAAATCAGGTAATTTCTGGTGCCAGGCCGGAAATGGCATTCTTTACTTTGATACAAAAAGCCGAAAATTTACCCGCATCACCTCCAACCCTAAAGAAACGGATGGATTGTTATCAAATTATGGGACTCACACTTTCTTTGTAGATCAAACTGGCTCGTTGTGGTTTGGTGTAGGTGTGGATGGAGTTCAGTGGATCAACTCTCAGCGTTCGGGATTTATCCAATATGGCGATAACCCGGGAGCTATGCATTATTTTCCCGGTGGTCGTGTGCAAGGATTCGCAAAATCATTTGATGGTACTGTTTGGATAGGCGCCCAACATGGTTTGTACCGCTGGCAGCCTCAAACGGATTCCTTCACGCAAATAAAATTCTGGAAAGGAAAGCCGGTAAATGAATTCGCAGCTTTGCCCTTGGTAGATCATAAGGGAAAGATTTGGTTTCTTGGTGGCAATAATCGGGACTATGGCCTTGACTGCTATGATCCCGGGACCGGGAAAACGCAATACTACAGATATAAAAAAAATGATTCCACTTCTTTGAGCAGTAATTTTATATCACGCATTTATGAAGACCACCTCGGAAATATATGGGTAGGCACACAGGGCGGGATTTGCCGGCTGGATCAACAAACACAAAAATTCATTCGCTACCCTTATATACTGAATGATGATTTTAATACCCAAAATCACGGGGCTTTAGATGATGACGAGGTTTTATCCATTTTTGAAGATAAAAGCGGCACGCTTTGGGTAGGAACGAACAATGGTGGGCTCAACCGTTTTAACCGGGAAACCGGCACTTTCACTTCTTATATCAATGCATTGCCAGGTTTTGACTGCGTGATGAGTATTTACCAGGACAACCCGAACAGTTTATGGGTGGGCACATATTTCGGAGGCTTTTTCCGGTTTAACGTAAAAACAGGCAAGCCCGAAAAATTCACTGAAAAGAATGGTTTATTATATGACGGGGCCAATACCATACTGGAAGATAGCAGCCACAATTTGTGGTTGACCTCACCCAGGGGGATTTCTATTTTTAATCCCCAAACCCGGCTGGTAAGAACACTGACAACTGTCAACGGACTGCCTCCCAGTAACCTCCGATCTGCAATTAAAATAAGCAACAGGGAGTTTCTTTTCAATTCTGATAATGGGTTCTTTGTTGCTGACCCCGAAGACTTTGCGCCGGATCCCAATCCTCCTGTTGTTCATATCGAGTCGGTTGGCTTTATTGTGCCGGGCAGCAAACCCACAAAGGATTCTACCATTTTTGCTTCTGGTAAAAAAGATATCAGGCTTTCATACAATGAAAACCGGCTGACTTTTAATTATGTAGGATTGTATTACCAACAGGCGAGTTTGGTAAAGTACTCCTATAAACTGGAAGGCTATGATAAAGACTGGATAAATGCCGGATCACAGCGAACTGTTACTTATACCAACCTTTCTCCGGGCACCTATACCTTTACCATCAAAGCAGCCAATAGTGGTGGCGTCTGGACTACCAAAAATCCATCATTAGTGATCACCATTTTATCTCCCTGGTGGAAAACATGGTGGGCTTACTTATTATATGCATTATTGATTATTGTATTAATCTGGTCCTACATTCATTATCGTTCCAAAGCATTACGGAGAGAAAACATTGTGCTGGAAGAAAAAATAAATCATCGTACAAAGCAGTTGCAACAATCACTTACTGATTTAAAATCCGCTCAATCACAATTAATACAATCAGAAAAAATGGCTTCGCTTGGAGAACTTACTGCCGGAATTGCTCATGAAATACAGAATCCCTTAAATTTTGTAAATAATTTTTCTGATGTTAATAAAGAATTGTTACAGGAATTAAAAGAAGAAGCAGATAAAGGAAATATTAAAGATGTAAAAGCAATCGCAGATGATGTAATTGGTAACGAAGAAAAAATAAATCATCATGGCAAGCGCGCGGATGCGATTGTAAAAGGAATGTTGCAGCATTCCAGGCAAAGTTCGGGACAAAAAGAACTCACAGATATCAATGCTTTGGCTGATGAATATTTGCGATTAAGTTATCATGGTTTAAGAGCAAAAGATAAAAATTTTAATGCCGCAATTGAAACTGATTTTGATAATTCTATTGGAAAAATAAATATCATTCCGCAGGATATTGGAAGAGTGTTACTCAATCTTTTCAACAATGCTTTTTATGCAGTAAACGAACAAAAAAGTTTAAATTCTATTTCGTATGAACCAAAAGTTTTTGTTGGTACACAAAAGTTCAATGGCAAAATTCAAATCACTGTAAGAGATAACGGAAATGGTATTCCACAGAAAATTTTAGAAAAAATCTTTCAACCATTTTTTACCACAAAGCCCACAGGACAAGGAACAGGACTGGGTTTGAGCTTAAGCTATGATATTATCAAAGCGCATGGCGGGGAAATAAAAGTGGAGAGTAAGGAAGGAGAAGGTTCAACATTTATAATTCAATTGCCAATAAGTTAATATGAAATTGAAATTATTATCCACAATAATCCTGCTGATATTGCTGCCTTTTGTTACTAAAGCGCAATCGCAACAAAGCGAATTAGATAGCCTGAAAATGGCTTTGAAAAATGCCGGTAATGACACAGCCAGAATGGTTACTTTGTTCAACCTCTCAAGCTACTATGTAGAAAGCAACAGGGATAGTTCAACATTCTTTGGAGAGCAGTCAAACAGGTTGGCCAAAAAATTAAACCAACCTCTTTGGACAGCTCAATATTTATTAGTTAACGCATATTTTTCGATGCAACAGGGAGATTATTCTTCAGCATTTAAATTATGTAACCAGGCTCTGGATATTATTCAGGATGAGGAGAACGAAAAAAATGTTTACATACCAAACGATGATCAATTCGCAAAAGATCCGCATAAATATAGATTGAGTTTAATAATGGGTGTGTACCATCAGTTAGGAAATATCTATGCATCTTCCGGCAATAATGAAAAGGGAATTGAGTATTTTAAAAAAGAAATTGATCTTTCAAATTCACTGAATAGTAATGAAGGCTTAGTAGAGAGCAATATGAATATTGGTCAAGAATACGCAAACATGAAAAAATTTGATTCTTCCCTGATCTATTCAAGGAAAGCTTTAAACTATGCAAATGTAACCGGAGACAAAACCTATGTAGGATATATCTTAGATCGAATCGGTTATGTTTATTTTATAAATAACCAAATTGATTCTGCCCGCAAGTACTATCGTGATGCATTATTAGTCGATAAAGAACAAAACAATGTGTTTTCGCAAATGATCTCAAATATTTCTTTTGCCAGTCTATATAAAAATTTACACCAACCGGACCTGGTTAAATTCTATGCTACGGAAGCCTTACAATTGGCAATAGAATTAAAACAACCTTACTTTATTAGTTCATCATCGGATTTACTTGCAGGAGCCTGGAAAATGAAAGGCAATGCGGACAGCGCCTTTGCGTATCTCAGCACGGCAAAAAGATTAGGAGATAGTTTAAGTGCCGACCAAAATCAAAAGCTCACAAAATTTCAAAATTTAAATTTTGAAGCGCAAACACAACTGGAAAAAGAAGCACAAAATAGTGTAGATGCTAAAAATAAAATCAGGATTATTGCTTTAATAGTTGGCATAGCTTTATTATCCATCCTTGCTTTTGTGTTTTATCGCAATAACCTACAAAAACAAAAAGCCAATAAAGTATTGCAAAAAACTTTGGCTGATTTAAAATCTACTCAAACCCTATTAATTCAATCAGAAAAAATGGCAAGCCTGGGCGAACTAACCGCTGGCATAGCGCATGAAATTCAAAACCCGTTAAACTTTGTCAATAATTTTTCTGATGTAAATACAGAATTGATTGATGAATTACAAGAAGAAGTTTCTAACGGAAATTATGATGAGGTAAAAACAATCGCAAATGCCATCAAAGAGAATGAACAAAAAATAAATCATCATGGCAAACGCGCCGGAGATATTGTAAAAGGAATGTTGGAACACTCACGGTCAAGCAAAGGTGTAAAGGAACCAACAGATATCAATGCTTTGGCGGATGAATATTTGCGTCTCTCCTACCACGGTCTTCGCGCAAAAGACAAGAATTTCAATGCAGAAATCAAAACTGATTTTGATGAATCCATCGGAAAAATAAATATCATTCCACAGGATATTGGAAGGGTTTTACTCAACCTTTTCAACAACGCATTTTATGCAGTAAACGAACAAAAAAGACTAAATCCTGTTTCTTATAATCCGACAGTTTCTGTCAAAGCCGAAAAGTGTGACGGTAAAGTTCAAATCACTGTAAGAGACAATGGAAAGGGCATTCCTCAAAAAATTATTGACAAGATCTTTCAGCCATTTTTTACTACAAAGCCTACAGGAGAAGGAACAGGATTGGGTTTGAGCTTGAGTTATGATATTATAAAAGCCCATGGAGGGGAAATAAAAGTGAAGAGTAAAGAAGGAGAGGGGAGTGAATTTATTATTATGATGCCTGCTGATTTGGCTGTTGGTTAAAAAAAACAAATAACCCATCAAAAACCAGAAATCAAAACAAATGGAAGTACATTATCATCCCGATCTGCATCATAAGAAGAAAAATTTCAAAGAATATTTTTTGGAGTTCTTAATGATCTTTCTTGCGTAACATTGGGTTTCATTGCAGAAAATATAAGGGAGCATTTTGCAGAGGAAAAGATCACCCAACAATATTTGGAAAGCCTGCAGGTGGAGTTGAATCATAATAAAACAGTGTTCCCTGCCGCTGACAGTCTGTACAAAACAAGGCTTCCGATAGAAGACAGCATTGTAAAAATATTTCTCGCCAAAAAAGAAAATGCCGACTTGTTTTGGTATGGCAAGGCTTATGCACACATCCCGCAGCCAGTATATGCCACCAATAGAAATATCAGCCTATAATCAACTGGTAAATTCAGGTGGCTTAAAGTATATTGATAATAAGCTTAAAGACTCTCTGTCAAAATATGAAAGTTTAGTAGAAGGCTTTAAAAGCTATAATACTGCTGTAAATAATTATATGCTTTCTGCCTTCCCAAATATTACAGGTCTCGAAGACCTAAGTGATTATATACACGACGAGGATTCGAATCATGTGTTTACTATGTCTCCTTACCCTGAATTAACGGAAAAAGAAAGGCGTGAAATAACGAACTATTATGTCTTTCACTATGAAAGGACTAATGGAAACTGCAAAAACATAGACAATTTGATAACTGCTCAAATCCCTTTACACAAGATGATACAAAAAGAAATTCAAAATTATTAATTAATCAAAAACAAATGGAAGTACATCACCATCCTGATCTTCATCATAAGAAGAAAAACTTCAAAGAATATTTTCTGGAATTCATCATGATCTTTCTTGCCGTAACGCTCGGCTTTTTTGCGGAAAGTTATCGTGAGTATCACGTTGAAAAAGAAAATACAGAAAGGTTTCTTCAAACCTATAAAGATGAACTGCTGCAACAGCAGCAACTTTTTGTTCATTATAAAAAAAGGTTTCAAAACAAGGTGATTGTTTGCGATAGTATGAAGAACATTTTTTACAATCACCTGGAAAATAAACAATTAAAATCTGTTGCGAGGCTGATGTTGCCGGCGATGGTAATTATTGAAATGTCGGTGAACACTTCATCCTAGATCAGATGGTAAATTCGGGTGCATTAAGATACATTCATGATATTAAGTTAAGAGACCAGATGGCAGACTATCGTGGACAAATCGAATCTTTCAAAGATTACAATTCTCACATTTTGCAAAGTATCATCAGTAATACTTTTGAAGTAGCGAGGCTGGAAGACTTACATCATTTGGTTTCTGCGGATACTACTGAAACTTATATAATCGACAACCATCTTCCTGCTTTGAAGCCTTTTGAAGCGTTATCAGATGAGCAGAGGAATTTACTTGTGTTTTTTTATGAGGGTTATGTGGTGCAGACACAGTCTGACCTGGTTGCCATCAGGCGGGGACATCTAAGTGGAAATTTTTCGGGAGCGCTTACCTCAATGATATCTGCTGGCAATCCTTATAATACATATGGCACACCTGGGTCCGTTTTGATCACAAACGGTTCTTTTAAGAATGTTCCGGTATTTTATTAATTTTCGATAATTCACTTTCGAGAGTTGACAACCCTCGCCTCAATCCTTCAATCAGTTTTTTTGAAGCGAGGCCTAACGATCAGCGATGTTAGCAATTTATTAGCTTTTAATATCGTTATTTTTGAAACCTGTTATTTAAAAAAAAACGGGCTGTCCATTTGAAAAAACCTATTTTTATTTTTTTGTTTTGCGCAGGCATCCTGGCCTGTTCTTTTATAAACGCGCAACTCCTTACGGGCATATGGAAAGGAAAAATTGACCACAGGAATGTGGAACTTAAAATTGTAAAGAACGGCGACAGCCTCACCGGCACCAGTTACTATTATACGTCCGTCAATAACTTTAAAAGATACAGCATAAAAGGCTATTTTGATGCTACAGATAACAGCGTGATTTGGTGGGATGATCAACTGATTGCAGAAAAAAGCACCAACAATCTGCTGTCCAAAAGAGCGGTTACTCCCCATATTTCAACCGCCGATTTTAATTGTCCCGGTGGCACCAAAATGTATCTTACCGGCAGGGCGGCTTTAAAAGAAAAACCGGATGAACGGGACGCTACGGTTGATCTGCAAAAATTTATAACGCCTTTTTTCCGCGATGAATGGGACTACGTGATTGATAATTATACCGCCGGTGCCAACGACCCTTACCTGATTGATAGTATCGGTAAGATGGCTTTTAACAGGCCTGTTCCGGTTGCAGAGAAGCCACTGCTAATGCCACCCCGGAACGAAGTGGTGATTCAGCCCAAAAAGCCCGTTTTCATTCCGGCACCTGCCTCCAAACCTTCCATAAAAACGACACCCAACCCGGTAGCTGAACCAGTGGTTTCGGTGCCACTTACCAATGAGCAAAAATTTATAGCGCGTACCCGGCAGTTGGTGCAGGAAATTCCGCTTACTGGCGATTCGCTGGAGCTGAGGTTTTATGATAACGCGGAAATTGATGGTGATTCCATCGCTGTTTTTTTCAACGATAAAATGCTGGCGGAACATATCCGTCTTTCAGAAACTGCTTATATAATCAAATTGCCTGTTGCTGCGCTACAACAAACCAACGACCTGGTAATGGTTGCAGAAAACCTGGGGTCCATTCCTCCAAATACTTCACTGATGATAGCGATGGTAGCTGGCAGGCGTTATGAAGCAAGGCTGGCAAGCACCGAAAATAGCAGTGCGCTTATCCGGTTCGTGAAGGAAAGCCAGGCAGAGCAAGGGGGACAGTGAGGGATTTGAAAATTTGAAAATTTGAAAAAAAGAATGATGTTTAATTTTATTCATTTCCCATTTTAGAAAATGGGTTCCGCTCTTTTAAAATTATTTTTAATTCGTGTATAAACAATTATCTTCATATCCAAATTAGCTACTTTTTGCACCCAAAAAAATACATTACCTCTAACTAAAACAATTTCATGAAGAATAGAATGACAGTAGGGTTATGTTTATTGATTTTTACATTATACTCATGTTCAAAAACAAATACCAATAAGACTCCTGTTGATCCAAATCTAAAAATGACTTATTTTTTTAATGATACCCTGGTAACTATTAGCGGGAATGCCGTTCGAAATAATAATACAACGGCATACCTGAATGTTGAAACCGGGCCAGAATATATCCTGGAAGGACAGGATTCAGGAACAGTGAATCATACTGTCAATGCCATGCAAGTATTTTTCGTACACGATACCTTAATTGGAAATTCCAGTTATTACGTTCCGGATAGTTTTAGGGTTCAAACTTATGATTTCAGTATAAAGACAAACAGCAGTTATCCGGCAATACTTTTTGGACGGTTCAATGGATTGGTCCGGATGTTTGAATTGGTGAATCCAACTGACCATTTCACCTGTACCATCAGCAGGTATTCTAATGGCACTATTGACGGAACATTTTCGGGAGTACTTACCAGAATGGGTTATCCACAAAGCGTGGCCGGAGGCCAGACTGCTGTAATTACTAATGGGCAATTTTCAAATGTTCCTATACTAAGGTGATTTATCTATTAAGTATAGGTTAAATGACGTAAAGTATGAACAAGATAATTTTAGCGATGAGTTGATTTTAATAGGACGAGCATCTTACGGACAGAGTAATCATTCATTTGAACTATCGGATTACCTTCTGGTTAGGCCTGATTCTTCAAGTAAGGGACTTGATAAGAATTATTTGTTAATAGATATGATACATCGAGAAAAATGGAAGGATTATATTACTTCGATGGAACCATACTTGGACGAGCTTTTTCACACAATGGTAAACTGGAAGGGGATGTTGAAGCATTTAGGGCAAATGGAAAGCCGCTGGCTATTGATTCATTTCATAATGGTGTAAGGGTATCAAGGAAGTTTTTTAAACCCACGGATTCAGGCGCAACTTTTTTTTCACACGGCAAATTACAATCATTAAAAGATGCTGATGTTGATTGGTTATTAAAAAAAGAACAGTAACTAATCGTTGATAGTGAACGGTAACAAGGTTCAGATCAAATTAAGGTTGCCAACGGTGTACTTATTAAAATGAACTTATGGAGCCAGACGATTTTGTAATTAAGCATGTTCTGAACCGCAAGGTCAGACTGACGAAAGAACGATTAATCACATGCAGGAGAGCCATCCTGAACTTGCTTCTTATAACCTTTCAACAAATATTGAACAAACACTTCAAAATCCTGACATCAATTCAATAAAAAACGGAAATGTTATATGGAATATAAAAACAACCATATATTTTGATAAAGAAGCCGATTTTTTTGAAGTGTTATTCGAAAACACAGAGAGCTATTTTAAGGAAACTGATAATGATTCCATAATGGAAAAAGTCTCAAAAGTTAACCGGATTATTGGATTCAATATCATTAATGTTTCAAAAATTACATTAAAAAGGCCTGTTCAACTGGAATTGACGAAATAAGTAACAAGTAGCAAGTAATTAGTAGAGCGTCGTTGGTCGGGGGCAGACGACGGTTCAATTGTCACAAAATTCTAATTTTACTTTGAGATGACTCTCTCATACATGAGACCTTTGGAAGGTTGGCAACCTGCAATGAAAACCAATTTTTAGGCTGACATTGAATTAGGAAAAATCTTAACCAAACGGCGTGCGATTGAGATTAAGTTTACAATTGTGCTCTTCCCATGCAGCCGACGATTGAGAACAAAAGATCAAAATATCGTTACTTTCGTAGCAAAGAATATTTCATCAGCTTATGAAACAAATACTATTATTCTTTTCATTATTTTTTAGCGTTACTATCCATGCTCAGACGGAAAAGTTCGCTCATTCTTTTATGGAAAGTTTCAACGGGCTGGCTTTAGATAATTTCAGGTATGGCTCTACCGGAAATAAAGATGCTTTTAAATGGCAATCTGGCGTTACTTCCACAACTGAGCCTGGCTCGAAAGTACTGTTGTTCAAAATTGATCCCATGGACAGTGCGGGTGCAGGCCGTGGCCCGGAAATTATATCGAACGACTTTACTTATTTTGGTACTTATTCCGCCCGGTTGAAAGTTCCCGAGGTAAAAGATGTTCAACCCAATACAGGCGCTGTTGTCGGTTATTTTACTTACTATATGGATAGCGTGTACGGACTTAGTGAGATTGACTTTGAATGGCTGGTGGCAGACCCTTCCATAGTTTATATAGGCACCTGGACGGGCAGCCGGGGTGCACTTCACCGCATCGGACGAACCATCAACCTGGCCAAAGGAATTATTTACAATACAATCTATAAAGAAGGTTATAAAGGAACGCCTATGTCTTTTACCGGCGCTCAAAATCAGCCGGAAACAATTGAGGCGATTGATCATTATGATGCTTCATCCGGTTTTTATACTTACGGATTTGACTGGTACCCGGATCGTCTTACCTGGTGGATGATACATCCTTTAACGGGTAAGAAAATCATTCTGTGGGATTACCAGGGATCTCAAAGAGGCATACCTCAACATCAATCGTATTACAGGATGAACTTTTGGCATACGAACGATTGGGCAGTTGAAACCAATATTCATGCAATTGAGAAACCACAGCATCCCTATGGATTGGAAATTGATTGGATGTCGTATGATCCGCTCAATAAGTGATTGTATTCAGTAGGCTGCTAATATCGGACAGGTGAAATAGGGTAGGGTAGTAAACAAACAAATCTTGCGAATTCTTATTCTTCTAAAGACAATAACCATAACTTTATCGCTCTGACAAAAGCGAAATAAAATGTCTTATTACAGAACGCCTGTTTATAGAAAAATTTTAATTTTCATCAATATCTGTTTTGTCATTGCGTATTTATTTGTTTGCCTCGTGCCTTTTGTAAACACCGGCGTTAACTGGTTTATTGCCGTTCCGGGAATTATTTTTCCGATCCTTTTTTTCACGCTGCTTGCCTTTATTATTCTATGGATTATTTTAAGATCAAAATTTCTTTGGGTTTCTGTAATTGCCGTCATTCTTGGCTTACAGCAAATTCTGGCCGTTTTTTCTTTTCATCTTCCATCGGATTTTTCTTTTGAAAAACAACCGAACACTTTGCGCGTGATGCAATGGAACGTGATGGGCTGGGATCAAAGTGATGAAAAATTTAACATCGAAAATGGCGGACATTCATTGCGCCCTTATATGATGGATGTGATCAAAGAACAAGATGCAGACGTACTTTGTTTTGAAGAATTTTTTGAATCAAAAGATACCGCAATTTTTAAATCAAATATTTCTATTATTACCCAAATGGGATTTCCTTATCATTATTTTATTCCTGTTGAAAATGAGCATTCGGAAGATCGCTCGGGCGTTATTATTTTTTCTAAAAATTCGATTATTGATTCTGCTAAATTTAATTTGAATTCAAATAAAAAAGGCGAGCATTTAATTTATGCAGACATCAAAGTGAATGATAAAACTTTCAGAATTTTTGTTACGCATTTAATTCCAATCAAGTTCGGACAATGGGATGAACAAAGATCAATCAGGGAACAGCTTTATGGAGATGAAGGTTTCGGTGAATACAAAAGCATCTTTTCAAAATTAATAAGAGGTTATTCATTTCGTTATCACCAGTCATTGCTCGTGGGACAGAAAATTTCGGAAAGCCCTTATCCGGTCATTATTTGCGGCGATTTTAATGATATTCCAAATTCGAGTACTTACTTTAATGTAAAAGGAAAACTGCAGGATCCTTTTCTGAAAAAAGGCTTTTGGACAGGAAGGACAACCAGGAAAAGTTTTGGAATTATTTCGCCTACTTTACGAATTGATTATATTTTAGCCAGCAAATTTTTTAAAGTAAATCAATTCCAAATCCTTCGCGTTCCTTATTCAGATCATTACCCGGTTGAAACGGATTTACAATATTGATTCGGATGCGACCAGCGGCGGGAACGATAAATCCTGAAGAACCATCTTCATTTTCACTTTAATATTTTATTATAATTATCATCTTTATCTTTCCGGATTATTTATCATTGTTTTGATTTTATGTTAGAGAAAACGCAGTCTTTTTTTCGGTCTGTTTTTATTCTGGCCAACATGGGCGTTATTCTTCTTTATTTTTCTATTTGCCTTGTACCCTTTATCAACACCGGAAAATTTTGGTTTATTGCTTTACCCGGATTAGCGTTTCCTTTAATTTTTCTGCTGCTTTTTTGCTTCATGATTTTATGGATTATTTTAAAATCAAAATGGTTTTGGGCCTGTTTGATTGTAATGCTTTTGGGACTTCAACAGATTCTCGCTGTTTTTTCATTTCATTTTCCACAACAGTTTTCGGCCACTAAACAACCGAATACTTTAAGGATTTTACATTGGAATGTGGAAAGTTGGGACGAGAGCAAAGACAATCCCAATGACGAAAGTTACAAGCCACAAATGTTTGAACTTCTTAAAAAAGAAAATGCTGATGTGCTTTGCTTTGAAGAATATGCTGATCGCAAAAATCTGGATGATCCAAAATCGAATGTTTCAACAATTACGAAGATGGGCTATCCCTATTATTTATTTGCAGCTACAGAAAAAGAAACACCGCACAGGCAGCAAGGTGTCATCATTTTTTCGAAATATCCAATCGTTCATTCAGACACATTCAATTATGGAGAAAATACGAATGCTGAGCATCTTATTTTTGCAGACATTCAATGTGGCGAAAAAACTTTTAGAATTTTTACCACCCATCTTCAATCGGTGCGTTTTGAATCTTCAGATTACGAAAGCCTGAGCCGGCTGAAACATGCGAAGGATCCTGGTTATCACGATTCACGAACTATTGTTTCAAAATTAAAAAAAGGTTATGAGCACCGCTACGAACAAGCGCAATTGGTGAAACAAAAGATTGAAGAAAGTCCTTATCCGGCAATCATTACCGGTGATTTTAATGATGTGCCGAATTCAAGTACTTATTTTACAATAAGAGGAAAATTGCAGGATGCTTTTTTGGAAAAAGGTTCTTTTATCGGGCGAACTTTTCGCTACATTTCTCCCACTTTACGAATTGATTATATCCTTGCTGATAAAAGCCTTAAAGTAAATCAGTTTCGTGTTATTCACGTCCCTTATTCAGATCATTATCCTTTGGAAGCAGATCTTCAATGGTGAAATTGCTTATTTCCTTTCGTCTATTTCCCATTCACCGCCTGATCTTTTTTTCTATGCAAAACTTTTTGAAGAATATCTACACAACTTTGAATCGCCTCTTCAAATGTAGCAGCATTTCTTTTAACGAAATCATCATTTCCCGGAACGATCAATCTGATATCACAGATTTTATTTTCAGGAACGTTGGCTCCATCCAACGATAAGGTTACATCGGCGCTGATTATTTTATCATCGAACCGGGAAAGCTTTCCTACTTTTTCATTTACAAAATTTATCAGTTCGTCCTTTGCCTTAAACTTTAATGTTTGCAGATTTATTTTCATGATTGATCTATTTTGAGATAAATATTTAATTGATTTACTGAAAGATAAAAAGAATAAAATTTGTTTGTTTACTAATTTGGATATTTAAAAAATTGACAATTTCGTTAAATCGTTATCCTTAATTTTCTTCACCATTGATAGAATAAATTTCGTGCCTGAAAAGTTTTTCCCGAAAGTTAAAATTTCTTTTTTGATTTCAAACAACTGCAATTCACGCTGCATTATTTGGTAATTTTGAAGACCAAAAAGCGGTTAAAAATAATTAATACATTTTGCTAAAATCCGTACTATGAAAAAGATTTTGTTTGCAGTAATTGCGTTTTTGTTTTTTCTATCAAGTGCAGATGCACAATATAAAACCTATAAAATTTCTGTAAAAGGCGACACCATCAATGCTGTTGATCACAAAGGATTAAAGCAGGGAAAATGGGTGGTGCATGTTGATCCGTTGCGTGGCGAACCCGGTTATGAAGAAGAAGGAATTTTTGTAAATGATAAGAAAGAAGGCAGTTGGAGAAAGTACGATTTGCAGGGCGATCTGATCGCTTACGAAAATTATAAAAACGGCGACAAAGACGGGAAGTCACAGTATTTCACCACTTTGGGCGATTTGGTAAGAGAAGAAAACTGGCGTGGTTATAATCCCGAACAGCCTTACGATACTATTCCGATTTATGGAACCGGAAATAATGAAATTATCAATTATAAAATCGTAAAAGCAGAGCCGTATAGCGTAAAGGATGGTGCATGGACTTATTATGAAAATGGTAAAATAATCAAGACCGAAAATTACGACCGCGGTTATTTATTGAATCCGACAAAAACGGAAGTTGCGACCGACGAGCCGATGAAAAAGATCGTGCCCAAAGAAGTTTTGGAATATCAAAAAAAGAACAGTCACAAAAAACATGTTAAGGTAAGAGATGGTAGCACCGGATATTAAACGCGTTTTTTTCCAACATTCATAATTTTATAAGAAAGTTCTTTCATCAGCGAGCCGATAGAAATTCCCGAATTTCCAATTCCGATGCTCTTGAGATTTGCATCATGCAACAACAAAATCACCTGTTCTATTTCTGAAAAAGAATAATTCTTCATCGTTTCCATCACTTGTTCTACCAAAAATGAATTGAAAGAAAAAGCTGGTTTTAAAGCGCGTTCGCTTTTGTCAGGCATTTGATATACAGCCAGAATTTTTGCAAAATAGCTGTAGAGCGAAGGCAAAATTAATTGAATGGGAATCGCTTTGGGATTGGCTTCCAGGTATTGAATGATGCGAATTGCTTTTGCTGCATCTTTTTTGCTGAGCGCATTTTGCAATTCAAAAATATTATATTCTTTGCTGATGCCGATATATTTTTCAATATCATCTTCGGTAATATTTTTTTCTTTATCAAGATTTAAAGAAAGCTTTTCTATTTCATTTACAATTCTCGAAAGATCGTTTCCGATATGGTCTACCAATAAATGCAAAGCCTTTGGTTTTATTTGAAAACCGGTTGATTGTAAATAAGAGGTAGCCCAGGACGGCAATTGATTATCATAGATTTTTTTCGATAAAAAAACTTCGCCTTTCTTCTTAATTAATTTTGAAAATTTCTGACGCCCGTCCAAAGTTTTTCCTTTATAAGAAACGACCAGAACTGTTGACAGCAAAGGATTCTCGACGTATGCTTCCAGCTTTTCCACGTCCTTCATTTGTTGCGCTTCTTTTAATATAACGACTTGTCTTTCTGCAAACATCGGATAACGCCGGCACGCATTTACCACGTCGGCCCAGTTGGCATCTTTCCCATAAAAAACGGTTTGATTAAATTCAGCGTCAGCCGGGGAAAGAATCTTTTTTTCCGCATACTCCATTATTTCATCAATGAAATAATCTTCATCGCCTTCGAGCCAGTAAATGGGTTTGAATTCTTTATTTTTCCAGTTAGTTATTATCGAAGAAGTGGTCATTTTTCAAAGATAAAAATTCTGCATTTAAAAAGTCGTAAATTCGATCACTTTTCTAACGTGAAATTGGCCTTTATGATTTGGCATGATTTTGGAAAAATGAAGAACGTATTATCTTTATTCAAAATAAAAAACCTACAAAATGAGTTACGAAAACTTACCTGACGGCGAAAACGACAGAGAAAAAACGGTGGTTAGAAATAACAATAACGGCCGCAATATTCTAACTGCTATTTTGGTAATAGCCCTCCTTGGCACATGGGGTTATATCATTTATGATAAGAATAAAACCCGACAGGAAAAGCAGGACCTTACCAGCCAGATCGTCAACAGCGATTCTTCTAAAAACGAGTTGCAGCGGGAGTTAGACGATGCTGCCTTAAGGCTCGATGCCCTTAAAACAAGCAACGTAAAAGCCGACAGCTTGTTAAAAACAAAAGACAAAGACATTGATGCGCTCAAAGCCCGCGTACAAAGTATCATCAACAATAGAAATGCCACAAGAGCAGAGTTGGCAGAAGCAAAAAGATTGATTGCGCAATTGAAAGGAAACATTGAAACTTATACGGCGCAAATAGATTCATTAACCGTTGCCAACACTCAATTGACCGAAACAAATAGGGTAGTGACCCAGCAAAGAGATGTGGTTCAAAGGAGTTATGATTCGGCCAGCCAGGTCATTCATCATAAAGATACCGTTATTGATATCGGTTCAACTTTAACGGCTTCCGGTTTTTCTATTGAAGGAATAAAAGAGAAAAGCAGCGGCAAGGAAAAAGTGACTTCTACTGCAAAACGCGTGGATAAATTAAGGATTTCATTTACCGTTGATGAAAATAGAATTACACAATCAGGTCCCAAAGACATTTACGTATCCATCACTGATCCAGGTGGAAAACCAGTGGCAGTCGATGCTTTAGGCTCCGGCACTTTTACTACTCGCGACGGAGTTCAAAAACCATTTACCAAGAAGATCCAGGTAAATTATGTTCAGGGACAAAAGCAGCCGGTAAAAGTTGAATGGACACCAAACAGCAAGTTTGAAACCGGCGCATATAAAATCCAGATTTATAACAACGGTTTTAAAATTGGCGAAGGAGTTTGCAATTTGAAAAAAGGCGGGTTGTTTTCCTGATTCTAAAATATTTTCTAAAAAAAACTTCCTGCGAAAGCAGGAAGTTTTTTTAGGTGTGTCAGGCATGTATATGTGCTATAGGGTGAAAGTCCCGAACACGCTTTGCAGTAGGAAGTGTTAGCCCAAGGCAAGGGTGTCCATCGTGAGAGGGAATCTGA
>Ga0207652_10001370_pt1 | contig 21663 bp, 18 predicted proteins | sample KBSC63BmetaG_FD_184334 | JGI IMG/M metagenome (GOLD analysis project Ga0207652, IMG submission 184334) | Corn rhizosphere microbial communities from Kellogg Biological Station, Michigan, USA - KBS C6-3B metaG (SPAdes) (version 2) | ecosystem: Host-associated > Plants > Roots > Rhizosphere ... | reverse complement strand
AGTGAAGCCATTCTTGGTCTAACTCACAGCGCCTCGGTTGCATCCCCCTCTCCCGCTTGCGGGGGAGGGCCGGGGTGGGGGCCCGCGCGTCAGAGAGAACAGCCCCCACCCGACCGGCTTCACCGGTCGACCTCCCCCGCAAGCGGGAGAGGTGAAAGAAATCAAGCAAACGTCTTGGTGTAACCCTCGACCACCGCCTTCAGCTTGGCGGCGGTGTCGTCGCCGAGGTCGCGGGTGTCGCGGACGGTGTTGAGAATATCGACATGCTTGCCGCGCAATAGCGACAGCAGGCCTTCCTCGAAGTCGTGGACCTTGCTGACCGGGATGCCATCGAGATAGCCGTTGACGCCGGCATAGATCACCACGACCTGTTCTTCCATCTTCAGCGGCGAGAATTGCGGCTGCTTCAGAAGTTCGGTCAGGCGCGAACCGCGCGCCAACAGACGTTGCGTCGAGGCGTCGAGATCGGAACCGAACTGCGCGAACGCCGCCATTTCGCGGTACTGCGCGAGCTCGCCCTTGATCCTGCCGGCGACCTTTTTCATCGCCTTGGTCTGCGCCGACGATCCGACGCGCGACACCGAAAGGCCGACGTTGACCGCGGGGCGAATGCCCTGGAAGAACAGATCGCTCTCGAGGAAGATCTGGCCGTCGGTAATCGAGATCACGTTGGTCGGGATATAGGCCGAGACGTCGTTGGCCTGGGTTTCGATGATCGGCAACGCCGTCAGCGAGCCCGAGCCGTTATCGTCGTTCAGCTTGGCGGCGCGCTCGAGCAGGCGCGAATGCAGATAGAACACGTCGCCAGGATAGGCTTCGCGGCCCGGCGGGCGGCGCAGCAGCAGCGACATCTGGCGGTAGGCGACAGCCTGCTTCGACAGATCGTCATAGATGATGACCGCGTGCATGCCGTTGTCGCGGAAATATTCGCCCATGGTGCAGCCGGTGAACGGCGCGATGTACTGCATCGGCGCCGGATCGGAGGCGGTGGCGGCGACAATGATCGAATATTCCAGCGCGCCCTGCTCTTCCAGCACCTTGACGAACTGCGCGACCGTCGAGCGCTTCTGGCCGATCGCGACATAGATGCAATACAGCTTGATCTTCTCGTCGGTCTGGGCGTTGAGCGGCTTCTGGTTCAGGATGGTGTCGAGCGCGATTGCGGTCTTGCCGGTCTGGCGGTCGCCGATGATCAGCTCGCGCTGGCCGCGGCCGATCGGGATCAGGGCATCGATGGCCTTGAGGCCGGTCGCCATCGGCTCGTTGACCGACTTGCGCGGAATGATGCCGGGCGCCTTGACGTCGACGCGCTTGCGTTCGGACGATTGGATCGGGCCCTTGCCGTCGATCGGATTGCCGAGCGCATCGACCACGCGGCCGAGCAGGCCCTTGCCTACAGGGGTATCGACGATGGCGCCGGTGCGCTTGACGGTCTGGCCTTCCTTGATCTCGCGGTCGGCGCCAAAGATCACGATGCCGACGTTGTCGGTCTCCAGGTTCAGCGCCATGCCGCGCGTGCCGTTCTCGAACTCGACCATCTCGCCAGACTGGACGTTGTCGAGACCGTAGACGCGGGCAATGCCGTCGCCGACGGACAACACCTGCCCGACTTCGGAAACTTCAGCCTCCTGGCCGAAATTCTTGATCTGGTCCTTGAGGATCGCGGAAATTTCCGCGGCGCGGATATCCATCAGCCTGCCTCTTTCATCGCGTGCTTGATCGAATTGAGTTTGGTGCGAAGCGAACTATCCACCATGCGGCTGCCGAGCTTGACCACAAGGCCGCCGATGATCGAGGGATCGACTTTCACGTTGAGCGCGACGTCCTTGCCCGTGACCGATTTCAGCGCGGTTTTGAGGGCGTCGAGATTCTTGTCGCTAAGGGTTTCGGCAACGGTGACGTCGGCGGTCGCCTCGCCCTTGAACCTGGCCACCAGCGCGCGGAACGCGCGGATCACATCGCTGACGGCGAACAGCCGGCGATTGGCGGTCAGAACTTTCAGGAATTTCGCGGAAATGCCCGATATGCCGGATTTGTCGAGCACCGCGGCCAGCGCCTTCAACTGCGTATCCGCCGAAAAGACCGGACTGCGGACCAGGCGCTTCAGATCGGCGCTGTCCGCCAGCATGGCATCGAAGCGCTCGAGATCGGCTTTGACCGCGTCGATGGATTTTTCATCGCGCGCCAGTTCGAACAAGGCCGTTGCGTAACGACCGGACACTCCCGAAACGGACGGATTTTCAGCAGCCACAAGCGCGCTCTTTTAGCTGTCAAACTCGCAAGGGAAAAACCGTCGCCACAATGCGGCGCCTAGCGATCCAAGCCCTTGGAATTCAAGCGGGACTTCGATTTTCGACCGGTACGAGCTGTATCGGTAACGTTAAAATCGCGGCTTTGCTAACATAGCGAGAGCGCAGGTGCAACATGACGGCGGCGGCTCGCGATGCCTTGTCGCATTTGCCTTGGCAGCGATTCTTGAGCGCTTTTTTCAGGTGGATCTGTCGCCGCATCCGCCTGTCCGCTCCGACGAAAAGGGGCGCTTCGCAGGTTAGCCAACAATGACATTAGTTCCCGCTTCGGATGCATGGGCGTTATGAGCCAGCAGCAGGAACGGTGGGTCTCCCGAGCCATTCTGTTAGCCGCATTACTTGCTCAAACCTCGTCGAAGCCGGCGATGACTTCGCTTTTCAGTATTACCAAGTAATAACATGGTTAATAATTATTAATCCGTGTTATTACGGAAACCTTGACCCAACATCCGTATTCGGTAACAAGATGTTTCAGTCAGATCGCGAACAATTTACTGCCTACCTTACGCCTCATTAGCCCACCAAACGGCGGCCACGCAGAACGGGAACGGGGGTTCCACTTGTCACATATGTGACAATACTATCTCGAGGGACTTATATGCTGACAGTTAAAAGACTGGCACTGGGAAACTTAACCCAGTCGCGCACGGCGCTGGCTATCTTCGCCGCAACTTTTCTGGTCGGCGGGAGCGTCACTGAAGCCTCCGCTAAATCCAGGCATCATCACCACCGCCATCATCATTCCCATCACGCGAGCAATTCTGCCGACGGCTCTCCCGCTGGTTCCTGGCGCAACGCCAACGCCGCGATTGCTCCGTCGTCGGGCTCCGGGCGCAGCTTTTCGGGGATGGCTTCCTATTATGGCAACGAATCCGGCAGCAAGACCGCCTCGGGCCAGCGCTTCAATCAGAACGCCCTGACCGCGGCCCACCGCACCCTGCCGTTCGGCACCAAGCTAAGGGTAAGCCATGGCGGCCGCAGCGTGGTCGTCACCGTCAATGACCGGGGCCCCTTCGTCCGCGGCCGGGTTCTCGATCTTTCGACCGCCGCGGCCCGCGTCGTCGGCCTGACCGGCGCCGGCGTCGGCCGCGTCACCGCCGAGGTCATGTAACCTCTTTAAAGGCGTCCGAACGCCTCTTCCATCCATCAACCCCAGTAAGCGTTGCGTCGCGTGACCGGCGCAGAACTTCATGCACGCCGAAAACAGGCCCGCCGCCGCAAATGACGGCGGGCCTCCTTTTGAGAACGTCGTTGCGAGCCAGCGGGTCGGCGCAATGACGGATAAAGCGTCGACAGCCGTCAGTTCACAAAAAGCTTTGCGGATCGACGTCGATCTCGAGCTTGAGATTGCCCTTGGTCTTGGGGGCGGCGGCGAGCCATTCGCGCAAATAGTCCGACAGATCGACCGAGCGCAGCGATTTCACCAGCAGGCGGAAACGATAGCGGCCCTTGATCACGGCGAGCGGGGCTTCGGCGGGTCCCAGCACCTGGATCCGCGGGTCGATCGGCGCGATCGCCGCCAACTTTCGTGCAAAGCTCTCCGCTGTGGGCCGATCGCCAGCGGAAATGATCAGGCTCGCCAGCCGGCCGAACGGCGGATAGCCGGCGCGCTCGCGCGCCTCGATCTCGCTGGCGTAAAACGCCTCGCGGTCGCACGCCACCAGCGCCTTCATCACGGGATGCTCGGGCTGGTGGGTTTGCAGATAGCCGACGCCGCGGCCCTGATCGCGCCCGGCGCGCCCGATCACCTGGTTGAGCAGCTGAAACGTCCGCTCGGCGGCGCGCGGATCGCCATTGCTTAAGCCCAAATCAGCATCGACCACGCCGACCAGATTGAGCCGCGGAAAATTATGGCCCTTCGCCACCAATTGGGTGCCGATGATGATATCGACGCGGCCTTCCGCGATTTCGTTCAACTCGGTGCGCATGGTCTCGATCGAGGTGATCAGATCGCTCGACAACACCATGGTGCGCGCATCGGGAAACAGGCTGGCAGCTTCTTCCTGCAGGCGTTCGACGCCGGGGCCGACCGCAACCAGCGATTCCACCGCCGCGCAGTGCGGACAGACCTGCGGACGCGGCATCGAGAAGCCGCAATGATGGCAGACGAGACGCCCGCGAAAGCGATGGTCGACCAGCCAGGCGTCGCAGATCGTGCAGGCAAAGCGATGCCCGCAGGCCCGGCATAACGTCAGCGGCGCGTAGCCGCGGCGATTGAGGAACAAAAGCGCCTGCTCGCGTCGCTCGACCGCAATCTGAATTTGCTCCGCCAGCCGCGGCGAGATGAAACGGCCGCGCACCGGCGCCTCACGGCGCAGGTCGATCGCCTCGATATGCGGCATGTGCTGGCCACCAAACCGCGACGGCAGCACCACGCGCTGATAGCGGCCCTTGCGCGCGTTGACCTCGGTTTCGACCGAGGGTGTCGCCGAGGCCAGCACGATCGGAATTTTGGCGATATGCGCGCGCACCACCGCCATGTCGCGGGCATGATAATGCGCGCCTTCTTCCTGCTTGTAGGCCTGATCGTGCTCCTCATCGACGACGATCAAGCCGAGATTGGCATAGGGCAGAAACAGCGCGGAACGCGCGCCCACCACGACAGGGGCTTCGCCCGCTGCGATCGCGGCCCAGTTGCGCTGCCTCGTGCGTGGGGTCAGTTCGGAATGCCATTCCAGCGGCCGGACGCCGAAACGCTGCGCGAAGCGGTCGAGGAACTGGCCGGTCAGCGCGATCTCCGGCATCAGGATCAGCGACTGCCTGCCGCGACGGATCACTTCCGCAACGGCTTCGAAATAGACTTCAGTCTTGCCCGAGCCGGTGACGCCGTCGAGCAGCGCGACATGAAAACTGCCGTTCGCAGCCAACGCCCGCATCGCATCTACCGCGCTGCGCTGCTGGCGGGAGAAATCCGGCGCGGCAAACGACGGGTCGGGCGGTGGCGGCGCCAGCGCCCGCGGCATGGCTTGCGTCACCAGCGTGCCTTCATCGACGAGCCCATCGACCACGCCGGCGCTGACGCCGGCTTCCTTCGCGGCTTCGGATTTGCCGTGCAGCAGGCCGTCTGACAGCACCTCGATCAGCCGCCGCCGGGCCGGGGTCATGCGCTGGGGCGGCTTACCGATCAGGCGCACGCCCATCCGCACCCGCTCCGGGCCGAGATGTTCGCCCATCCGCAACGTCATCCGCAGCACCATGCCGCGCGCCGACAGCGTATAGTTGGCGACCCAATCGACCAGCGAGCGCAGTTCCTCTTTCAACGCCGGCACGTCGAGCTTTTCGCCGACGTCCTTGAGGCGATTGTGCAGGCGCGGATCGGGATTGGCATTTTCCGCCCACACCACGGCGACCACCTCACGCGGCCCCAGCGGCACGCACACCACATCGCCCGGCACCAGATCCATGCCGCGCGGCACCCGGTAGGAATAGGCCTGGTTGAGCGCGACCGGCACCAGCACATCGACGACGCGCGCCGAGGATGCGGAGGAGGTGCTGGCGCGCGTGGCATGGTCCATTGCAGGATCAGACTCGATTGGAGAATCAGGCTGGAGGTCGGAAAGCCCGGCGCTAACTTAAGACCGTGCGCCGGCCGGGACCAGTCTCTGGCCGCTGCTGCCTTCGCAAGTTAGCGAACGGTAAACGAAACAGGTGCGATATAATCGCCGGGAATCATCGCGCGCCCCCAAGACAGTCTAAAAGACAGGCCGAAAGACATCCCCATGGCCAAGCCAAGTCCCGCGATTTCAGCAACCGAACTCGACTGCGCCGACGCACGTCTCGCGCGTCAGATGACGCATTGGCTGGCGCATCTGCGCACCGAGCGACGGCTGTCGCCGAAGACGCTGGAAGCCTATGCCCGCGACCTCAGCCAATGTCTGGTCTTTCTCGCCGGACATTGGGGCACGCAGGTGACGCTGTCGCGCTTTGCGGCGCTTGAGGCCAGCGACGTCAGGGCTTTCATGGCGATGCGGCGTGCATCCGATATCGGCGGGCGTTCCCTGATGCGGGCGCTGGCAGGCCTGCGTTCGTTCGGGCGCTTCCTCGAACAGGAAGGCAAGGGCAAGGTCGGCGCGCTATCGGCAATCCGCGCGCCCAAGGTCGGCAAGAGCCTGCCGAAACCGATCCAGATAGCGGCGGCCAAACGTTTCACCGACGCCGACGAGCGCGCTGGCGAGGCCCGCGATCCCTGGATCTGGGCGCGCGACGCCGCCGTGATGGCGCTATTGTACGGCTCGGGCTTGCGCATCTCCGAAGCGCTCGGCTTGAGGCGCCGCGACGTGCCGCTGCCCGGCGCCGGCGACGTGCTGATCGTGACCGGCAAGGGCAACAAGACCCGGATGGTGCCGGTGCTGCAAAACGTGCTGACGCTGATCCAGGATTATGTGGCGATGTGTCCGCATCCGCTCGCCCCGGAGGGACCGATCTTTGTCGGCGCCCGTGGCGGTCCGCTCAAGGCCCGAATCATTCAACTCACCATGGAACGGCTGCGCGGCGCGCTCGGCCTGCCCGACAGCGCGACGCCGCATGCGCTGCGGCATTCTTTTGCGACCCACCTTCTGAGCCGCGGCGGCGATCTGCGCGCGATCCAGGAGCTGCTCGGCCACGCCTCGCTCTCGACCACACAGATTTACACCGGCATCGACAGCGAGCGGCTGCTGGAAGTCTACCGCACCGCGCATCCCCGCGCCTGAAATCGGCCCGCTTGCAGGCCCGGCACACGGCCGTCACATCCGCTTGCCTCTTGCGCGGGCGGTGGTGTTCGGTCAATCGTGGGTTAGTCCAGCCGGGAGGAAATCATGAGCGCACATGAAAGCATGGAGCATGCGGAGCACGCCGAGCACGCCTCCGGCGAGAACAAGAAAATTGCGCTATTGATCGCCGTGATCGCGCTGTTCCTTGCGCTGTCGGAGACGCTGGGCAAGGGCGCCCAGACCGAATCCATCAGCAAGAACGTCGAAGCCTCGAACCTGTGGGCGTTCTTCCAGGCCAAGAGCATCCGCCGCACGGTGGTCCAGGCGACGTCGGATCAGGCCAAATTAAGCCTCGGCGTCATGGGCGACGATGCCGCCAAGGCGGCGCTGCAGAAGCAGATCGAGGAATGGCAGAAGACCGCCGCGCGTTACCGCTCGGAGCCGGAAACCGGCGAAGGGACGGAGCAATTGTCCGAACGCGCCAAGCACGCCGAGCACGAGCGCGAGCTCGCGATGGCGCGGTACCATCACTATGAGATCGCGTCCGCCGCATTTCAGATCGGCATCGTGCTGGCTTCGGCGAGCATCATCACCGCCATGATCGCGCTGGCCTGGATATCGGGCCTGCTGGCGCTGGCCGGTATCGCATTTACCGCGATCGGCCTGCTCGCGCCGCATGCGGTGCACCTGATGTAGCCGGACTATTTTTTACCTCTCCCATCGGGAGAGGTCGGCGCGTAGCGCCGGGTGAGGGAGCAAACTTCCCCTGACGAAATGTCTCGGGCGATACTTGCGTCTGAAGAGATCAGCCAGCCCGGCGGATTATCGCGCTTCGTGCACGCTCTTGCGGAAGCGCTGGATCAGCCGCAGCATCCGCGATGACCAGCCGTCGCCGCCGCCGCCGAGCGCTTCCTTGATTCGCAGTTTGATGGGATCGACCAGCGCGGTCGCCCTGGCCCGCAACTCGATGATGTACTCATAGAGCGTTTCGAACCACTGCATCTCCAGCAATTTCGGCCGCGTGACGTCGAAGATGAAAGCGGCGACGCCGACGCCGAGGAACTTTGCGAAGATGATGGTGAGGATGGCGCTGATCCAATATTCATGCGTGAGCAGCCAGAGGCCGACCAGCTTCAGGGGAAACAGCGGAATCACCGGCACGATGAATACGATCAGCGTCATGGCAGGCGACAGCGTATCGATTCGCTCGGCGAGCCATTGCTTGAAGGCGCGCAGCGGAATCAGCGCCACGAACCACGCCACGATCGGTTCGAGGTGATCCCACAGCCAAGCCTCGATCAGGAAGATGATCGCAAGCAGAACCCAGATTGGCTGAAGCAGGCGGCGCATCATTCTTGTGGTCCCTGCCCTACTTTCCCCCGCGCGTGCATCACATATGTATCGCGCGCTTGCCGACTGCAAGCGCGGCCTCCTTGATGGCTTCGGAACGGGTCGGGTGGGCATGGCAAGTGCGCGCCAGATCCTCGGCCGAGCCGCCAAATTCCATCAGTACCGCCGCTTCATGGATCATTTCGCCGGCCTCGCGGCCGACAATGTGCACGCCGAGCACCCGATCGTTTTTCGCATCTGCGAGAATCTTCACGAATCCCTCGGTGGTCTGGTTTACCTTGGAGCGGCCATTGGCGGTAAAGGGGAATTTGCCGACGGTAAAGGCGACGCCGGCCTGCTTCAGCTCTTCCTCGGTCTTGCCGACCGCGGATATTTCCGGCGTGGTATACACTACACCTGGAATGACGTCGTAGTTCACATGCCCGGCCTGGCCGGCGAGAATTTCCGCGACCGCGACGCCCTCGTCCTCGGCCTTGTGGGCAAGCATCGGCCCGGCGACCACATCGCCGATGGCGTAGACGCCCTTCACACTGGTCGCAAAATGCGCGTCGATCTGCACGCGGCCATGATTGTCGAGCGCGATGCCGGCTTCCTTGAGGCCGAGGCCCTCGGTGTAGGGCACGCGGCCGATGGCCACCAGCACCACGTCGGCTTCCAGCGTTTCTGGCTTGCCGCCGGCCGCCGGCTCGATCTGCGCCGACAGCGTCTTGCCCGAGGTGTCGACACCGGTGACCTTGGTACCGAGCCTGAACGCAAAGCCCTGCTTCTCGAGGATGCGCTGGAATTGCTTTGCCACTTCGCCGTCCATGCCCGGCAGAATGCGATCGAGAAATTCCACGACCGTGACCTGCGACCCAAGCCGGTGCCACACCGAGCCGAGCTCAAGCCCGATCACGCCGGCGCCGACGATCAGCAGTTTCCCGGGCACCTTGTCGAGCGACAACGCGCCGGTCGACGACACGATGCGCTTCTCGTCGATCTCGACGCCCTTCAATCGCGCGACGTCGGAACCGGTGGCGATGACGATGTTTTTGGTCTCGACGGACTGCGTCTTGCCGTCGCCGCCTGACACCTCGACCTTACCGGTGCCAAGGATCTTGCCCTTGCCGCCGATGACGTCGATCTTGTTTTTCTTCATCAGAAACTCGACGCCCTTGACGTTGCCGTCGATGCCCTGCTGCTTGAAGTTCATCATCGAGGGCAGATCGAGTTTCGGCGCGGAGACGGCGACACCCATTTTCGCAAATGAGTGCCCGGCCTCCTCGAACATTTCCGATGCATACAACAGCGACTTCGACGGCATGCAGCCGACATTGAGGCAGGTGCCACCAAGCGTTGGGTTCTTCTCGACCACGGCGACCTTCATGCCGAGTTGCGCCGCGCGGATCGCGCAGACATATCCGCCCGGACCGGTGCCGATGACAACGAGATCGTAGGTGGCCATGGTCGAAGTCCTGTAGCTGAAAACTGTGGCAGGTATTAGCGCCCGCCCGATACATCAAGGATGGCGCTGGTCACGTAGGAGGCCTCGTCCGACATCAGCCAGACGATGGCGTTGGCGATCTCGCCCGCGGTGCCGACGCGCTTCATCGGCACCATGGGGCTCAGCCGATGCGCGCGGTCCGGCTCGCCGCCGCTGGCGTGAATTTCGGTATCGATCAGCCCCGGCCGGATCGCGGCCACGCGAATGCCCTCCCCGGCGACTTCATGTCCCAGCCCGACCGTGAAAGAATCGACGGCGCCCTTGGATGCCGCGTAGTCGACATAGGTATTGGGCGCACCGAGTCTGGCCGCGACCGAAGAGAGATTGACGATGACGCCGCCCTTGCCGCCGTGGCGCGTCGACATCCGCTTCACCGCTTCGCGCGCGCACAGAATGCTGCCGGTGACATTGACGGCCATCATGCGCTCAATGCGCTCGGCGGACATCTCGTCCACGCGCGACGTCGTCCCGATGATGCCTGCGTTGTTGACGAGCGCGCCGAGCGTTCCGAATTTGTCGGCGGCCTTGAAAAGCGCCAGGATATCGCTCTCGCTGCCGACGTCGCACTTCACCGCGATCGCCTTGCCGTTGCTGGCCTCGATGGCGGCGACCACGCTGCGTGCCGCACCTTCATTGCTGGCGTAGCCGACGCAAATTCGAAAGCCGCGGCTAGCGGCGGCAAGTGCGGTGGCGCGGCCGATGCCGCGGCTTCCGCCGGTGATGATCGCGACGCGGTCAGTCAAGATTTGCCCCCATTATTCCAATGCACGCTACCGGCAAAGCCGCACCAGCATCGCGACATGTGCAAAAAACAACATCCGCAAGCCTCACAGATCCAGCACCAGCCGCGCCGGGTCTTCCAGGCTTTCCTTGACGCGGACCAGGAACGTCACCGCCTCCTTGCCGTCGATGACGCGGTGGTCGTAGGACAACGCCAGATACATCATTGGGCGGATCTCGACCTTGCCGGTGATCGCGACCGGGCGATCCTGAATCTTGTGCATGCCGAGAATGGCCGATTGCGGCGCGTTCAGGATCGGCGTCGACATCAGCGAACCGTAGATGCCGCCATTGGTGATGGTGAAGGTGCCGCCCTGCAGCTCATCGATCTTGAGCTGGCCGTCACGGGCGCGCCGCCCGACATCGGCGATGGCCTTTTCGATCTCGGCGATCGACTTCTGGTCGCAGTCGCGCACCACCGGCACCACCAGGCCCTTGTCGGTGCCGACGGCAACCCCGATGTGGTAATAATTCTTGTAGATCAGATCGGTGCCGTCGATCTCGGCGTTGGCCGCCGGAATATCCTTCAGCGCCTGCACGCAGGCCTTGGTGAAAAAGCCCATAAATCCCAGTTTGCTGCCGTGCTTCTTCTCGAACACGTCCTTGTACTGGGCCCGCATCGCCATGATGTGGCTCATGTCGACCTCGTTGAAGGTCGTCAGCATCGCGGCGGTGTTTTGCACGTCTTTCAGGCGCCGCGCGATGGTCTGGCGCAGCCGCGTCATCTTCACGCGCTCTTCGCGCGCGGCATCGTCGGCGGGCGAAGGCGCGCGAACCTGCACCGCGGCGGCGGGCTGGCTGATCGGCGTCGGCGCCGACGCCGCCTTTTCGATCGCGGCCAGCATGTCGCCCTTGGTCACGCGGCCGTCCTTGCCCGAGCCGGGGACGGTGGCGGCATCGATCCCGCTCTCGGCCGAGATCTTGCGCACCGACGGCGCCAGCGGCGCATCGGTTGGCGCAGCCTTCGCAGCCGCCGCAGGCGCGGCGGCGGGTGGAGGCGGCGGCGCAGCAGGGGCCGCAACCTTGGCGGGCGCCGGGGCGGGCTTGGCGGCGGCGGCCGCCGCGCCATCATTGATCTGTCCGAGCAACGCGCCGACCGCGACGGTTTCGCCGTCCTTGGCGGTGATCTCGCCGAGCGTGCCGGCCGATGGTGCCGGGACTTCGATGGTGACCTTGTCGGTCTCGAGCTCGACCAGCGGCTCATCCACCGCGACGGGATCCCCCGCCTTCTTGAACCAGCGGCCGATGGTGGCCTCGGTCACGGATTCGCCGAGCGTCGGAACGCGAATTTCAGTCATTGTTTGTTTCCTCTTGCGTCATGGCCGGGCTCGTCCCGGCCATCCACGCCTTTAAATCAGCTTTCAAAAAGTAAGAGGTGGATGCCCGCGACAAGCGCGGGCATGACGGCTTCGGTAAATGCTAGTTCAGCGCCTCGTCCAATAGCGCCTTGAGCTGCGCCTGGTGCTTCGACATCAAGCCGGTGGCGGTCGCCGCCGAGGCGGCGCGCCCGGCGTAACGCGGCCGCCGGTTCGGCGCGTGGATCTGGTTCAGCACCCATTCGAGATAGGGTTCGATGAAGTGCCACGCCCCCATGTTGCGCGGCTCTTCCTGGCACCAGATCACTTCGGCATTCTTGAAGTGTCCGAGTTCCTGCACCAGCGCCTTCAGCGGCACCGGATAAAGCTGCTCGACGCGCATGATGTAGACGTCGTCGATGCCGCGTTTTTCGCGCTCCTCGTAGAGGTCGTAATAGACCTTGCCCGAGCACAGCACGACGCGGCGGATCTTGTCGTCCTGCACCAGCTTGATCTTTTCGTCGGGCAGCATGACGGCGTCATCGTAGAGAATGCGGTGGAACGTGGTGTCTGCGCCTAACTCGTCGAGCCGCGAGACCGCACGCTTGTGCCGCAGCAGCGACTTCGGCGTCATCAGGATCAGGGGCTTGCGAATCTCGCGATGCAGTTGCCGCCGCAGCACGTGGAAGAAATTCGCGGGCGTGGTGGCATACACCACCTGCATGTTGTCTTCCGCGCACATCTGCAGGAAGCGCTCGAGCCGGGCGGAAGAATGCTCCGGCCCCTGCCCCTCATAGCCATGCGGCAGCATGCAGACGAGCCCGGACATGCGCAGCCATTTGCGTTCGCCCGAGGAGATGAACTGGTCGAACAGCACCTGCGCGCCGTTGGCGAAATCGCCGAACTGCGCTTCCCAGATCGCCAGCGCCTTCGGCTCCGCCAGCGAATAGCCGTACTCGAAGCCGAGCACGGCTTCTTCCGAGAGCAGCGAGTTGATGACCTCGTAATGGCCCTGATCGCCGCCGAGATGATTGAACGGCGTGTAGCGGCTTTCGTCTTCCTGGTCGATCAGCACCGAATGCCGCTGCGAGAAGGTGCCGCGCTCGCTGTCCTGGCCCGACAGCCGGACGTGAGGGCCTTCCTGCAGCAGCGTGCAGAACGCCAACGCCTCGCCGGTCGCCCAATCGATCCCGACGCCGTTCTCGATCGCTTTGGCGCGATTTTCCAGAAAGCGCTGGACGGTGCGATGAACCCGGAAGCCATCGGGCACCCTGGTGATCTTGCGGCCGATATCCCTGAGCACCGCGACATCGACGCCGGTAACGCCGCGACGGGGGTCTTCTTCCGCATCCGCCGACTTGAAGCCTGCCCATTTGCCGTCGAGCCAGTCCGCCTTGTTGGGCTTGTAGCCCGAGCCGGCCTCGAGTTCGGCATCGAGCCGGGCGCGCCAGTCCGCCTTGGCCTTCTCGACTTCGCCTTCGGTCATCACGCCCTCGGCGATCAGCCGCCTGGAATAAATCTCGAGCGTGCTCGGATGCGTCGCGATCTTCTTGTACATCACCGGCTGGGTGAACGCCGGCTCGTCGCCTTCGTTGTGGCCGTGCCGGCGATAGCAGAACATGTCGATGACGACGGGCTTGTGGAATTTCTGCCGGAATTCGATCGCGACCTTGGCCGCGAACACCACGGCTTCCGGATCGTCGCCGTTCACATGGAAGATCGGCGCGTCGATCATCTTCGCGACATCGGAAGGGTAGGGCGAGGAGCGCGAATAGCGCGGATAGGTGGTGAATCCGATCTGGTTGTTGACGATGAAATGCAGCGAACCGCCGGTGCGGTAGCCTTTCAGATCGGACAGCGCGAAGCATTCCGCCACCACGCCCTGTCCGGCGAACGCCGCATCGCCGTGCATCAGCAGCGGCAACACCGAGATGCGCTGGTCCGGCGGATCGCCATGCTGGTCCTGCTTGGCGCGCACCTTGCCGAGCACCACGGGATCGACGATTTCCAGATGCGAAGGATTGGCGGTGAGCGACAGGTGAATCCGGTTGTTGTCGAACTCGCGGTCCGACGAGGCACCCAGATGATATTTGACGTCGCCGGAGCCCTCGACCGCGTCGGGATTGGCGGAGCCGCCCTTGAATTCATGGAACAGCGCGCGATGCGGCTTGCCCATCACCTGCGTCAGCACGTTGAGGCGTCCGCGATGCGGCATTCCGACCACGATTTCCTTGACGCCAAGATTGCCGCCGCGCTTGATGATCTGTTCCAGCGCCGGAATCAGCGATTCAGCGCCGTCCAGCCCGAACCGCTTGGTGCCGGTGAATTTCAGATCGCAGAATTTCTCAAAACCTTCGGCCTCGACCAGCTTCATCAGGATGGCGCGCCGGCCCTCGCGGGTGAAACTGATTTCCTTGTCCGGGCCCTCGATGCGCTCCTGAATCCAGGCTTTCTGCGCGGCGTTGGTAATGTGCATGAACTCGACGCCAAGCGTCTGGCAGTAGGTGCGTTCGCAGATCGCGACGATTTCCCGCAACGACGCGTATTCCATGCCCAGCACGTGATCGAGAAAGATCTTGCGGTCGAAATCGCTCTCCGCAAAGCCATAGGAGCGCGGATCGAGTTCCTCGCGATCGCGCGGCGGCTCGATCCCGAGCGGGTCGAGCTTGGCGTGGAAGTGGCCGCGCATGCGGTAGGCGCGGATCAACATCAGCGCGCGCACGGAATCGCGGGTCGCCTGGTGGATATCGGCCGCCGTCAGCTCGCCGCCCTTGGCCTGCACGGCCTTGGCCGCGAGCTTGGTGCCGACAGCCTTTTCGACTTCCGCCCAGTTGCCATCGAGCGCGGAAGTCAGGTCGTCGCGCGGCGTCAGCGGCCAGTTGTCCCGGGCCCAGGACGGTCCCTCGGCGCTTTTCCGGACGTCGGCCGGCGGGTCCTTCAGGCTCTTGAAGAACTCCTGCCATTCGCTGTCGACCGCGGCGGGGTCCTTCTCGTAGCGGGCGTAGATTTCATCGATGTAGGGGGCGTTGGTACCCTGGAGGAATGAGGAGAGAGCAAAGGCGGCGTTCGCGTCTTGGCGAGACATGACTGCGTCCTGGTGATTTTGGTTCGCGAATACGGCGCAACAGCCAATCCGGGTACCGGATCAGCGTGATAGCAGACCCTTTACCCTATTTAGGGCAAATGTTCGCGCCGAAAAGAACCAAAAACTGAATTACGCTTTCAATTTTTCGGCAAGCGTCTTTCCGAGCCGCGCGGGCGACGGCGAGACCGTGATTCCGGCCGCCTCCATCGCCGCGGTCTTGGAGCCGGCGTCGCCCTTGCCGCCGGAAATGATCGCGCCGGCATGGCCCATGCGGCGCCCGGGAGGCGCCGTGACGCCGGCGATAAAGCCGACCATCGGCTTCTTGCGGCCGCGCTTGGCCTCGTCCTTCAGGAACTGGGCGGCGTCTTCTTCGGCCGCGCCGCCGATTTCACCGATCATGACAATCGAGGTGGTCTTGGGATCGGCCAGAAACATCTCCAGCATGTCGATGAATTCGGTGCCCTTGACCGGATCGCCGCCGATGCCGACCGCGGTGGTCTGGCCGAGGCCTTCCTGGGTGGTCTGGAACACGGCTTCATAGGTCAGCGTGCCCGAACGCGAGACGATACCGACACTGCCCGGCCTGAAGATGTTCGCCGGCATGATGCCGATCTTGCATTCGCCGGCCGTCATCACGCCCGGGCAATTCGGCCCGATCAGCCGCGATTTCGACCCCGAGAGCGAACGTTTCACCCTGACCATGTCGAGCACCGGAATGCCTTCGGTGATGCAGACGATCAGCGGAATTTCCGCATCGATGGCTTCGCAGATCGCGTCGGCCGCCCCCGGCGGCGGCACGTAGACCACGCTGGCATCGGCTCCGGTCTTGTCGCGCGCCTCGGCCACGGTGTCGAACACCGGCAGGCCGAGATGCGTGGCACCGCCCTTGCCCGGCGAGGTACCCCCGACCATCCTGGTGCCATAGGCGATTGCAGCTTCGGAATGAAAGGTGCCGTTCTTGCCGGTAAAGCCCTGGCAGATGACTTTTGTATTCTTGTCGATCAGGATGGACATGGTTGGGATTGCCTTCGAGAAACGATCGGTAAGGGTTAGCCGATACGCCGGTAGACGCCGGTGAGCACGTCGGCCCATCCTTCGGCGTCCGGCGAAAACTGGATTTTCATCGCGTAGGAATTGTCATCGAGAATTTCATAAACGTGGCGCGCATTGCCGCGCAACGAACCGCGCACCAAGGTCAGGGTCTTGCCGGTCCAGCCGCCGGAAGCCGGTGACGGCGGGTAATAGCCGAGCGAATCGTGCCAGAACAGCTTGTAGAGCCGGTCTTCGCGGTCGTAGGTGAAGACGCCATGGGTGGCGAAGATTTCCTTGCCCTCGCGCATCTGGCGCGTATCCTGAATCAGATAAAAGCCGTTGAGGTCGATGCGGGCGACAACATGCGATGTGGCGGGCCCTCCCGCAGTCCAGCGCGACGGATACACCACCTCTTCCCCGTTCCACTCGCCCGCGAACGCCGCGAGCCTGCGATGCTCCTCAAGCGCAGTCGGTGCGGTGAGACGGTTCTCGGGCATCGGTCTAACCCTTCACGGCCTTGACGATCTTCTGCGCGGCATCGTCGAGATCATCGGCCGGCAGCACGTTGAGCCCGGATTCCCGGATGATCTTCTTGCCGGCGTCGACATTGGTGCCCTCTAGCCTTACCACCAGCGGAACTTTCAGGCCGACTTCCTTCACCGCGGCAACCACGCCTTCGGCGATGATATCGCATTTCATGATGCCGCCGAAAATGTTGATCAGGATGCCCTTCACATTGGGATCGGCGGTAATGATCTTGAACGCCGCGGTGACCTTGACCTTGTCGGCGCCGCCGCCGACGTCGAGGAAGTTCGCCGGCGCCATGCCGTAGAGCTTGATGATATCCATCGTCGCCATCGCCAGCCCAGCGCCGTTGACCATGCAGCCGATGGTGCCGTCGAGCGTGATGTAATTGAGATCGTATTTCGACGCTTCGATTTCCTTTGGGTCTTCCTCGGTCTCGTCGCGCAGCGCCACGACGTCGGGATGGCGATACAGTGCGTTGCCGTCGAACGACACCTTGGCGTCGAGCACGCGCAGGTCGCCCTGCCTGGTGACGACGAGCGGGTTGATCTCCAGCATCGCCATGTCCTTGGCGACAAAGGCTGTGTAGAGCTGCGTCACCAGCCGTTCCGCCTGCTTGGCGAGATCGCCCTTGAGACCCAGAGCCTTGGCGACGGTGCGGCCGTGATGGCCCATGATGCCGGTGGCGGGATCGACCGAGAAAGTCACGATCTTCTCCGGCGTATCGTGCGCGACGTCCTCGATGTTGACGCCGCCTTCGGTGGAGACCACGAACGACACTTCGGAGGTTTCGCGGTCGACCAGGATCGACAGATAAAACTCCTTGTCGATGTCGGAGCCTTCCTCGATGTAAAGCCGGTTGACCTGCTTGCCGTGCGGCCCGGTCTGCACCGTGACCAGTGTTGCGCCCAGCATCTGCTTGGCAAATTCATTGGCCTCGGCGATCGATTTGGCGATACGGACGCCGCCCTTGTCGCCGGCGGAGGCTTCCTTGAACTTGCCCTTGCCGCGGCCGCCGGCGTGGATCTGGCTCTTCACCACCCAGACCGGGCCGCCAAGCGTTTTCGCGGCGACGTCGGAATCGGAGGCCCGGAGCACCGGAACGCCGCGCGAGATCGGCACGCCGAACTCATGCAGCAGCGCCTTGGCCTGGTATTCATGGATGTTCATTTGGACGCTCCCACAATCCCCGTGCGGTGGAATTTACCTCAGTTTTGCGGCTGGCATACCATATACCACAGAAACCGCAATTCAAACCACCCAGAATTTCATCGTGCTGGTGCTGGCTTTGATTCCGAAGCCCGCGCCACAATGCTCGCGAGCGTCGGAAAAACTGGAATTCCGAAGGAAAATCGGCTGGCTCGATCTATCGGTTGACAGTTGAACGGGATCAGCGGCCGAGCAGATCCGGCGCGATCTTCTTGCAGGCTTCGACCAGACCCTGCACCGCGCCGACCGACTTGTCGAATGCTTCGCGGTCCTTGCCGGCCAGTTCGATCTCGACAATACGCTCGACCCCTTTCGATCCGATGACAGCAGGGACGCCGACATACATGTCCTTCACGCCGTATTCGCCGTTGAGGTAGGCGGCGCAGGGCAGCACGCGCTTCTTGTCCTTGAGATAGCTCTCAGCCATCGCAATCGCGGATGCGGCCGGTGCATAGAACGCCGAACCGGTCTTCAGGAGGTTGACGATCTCGGCCCCGCCGTTGCGGGTGCGATCGACGATCTCGTCGATCCGCGTCTGCGAGGTCCAGCCCATCTTCACCAGATCGGGCAACGGTATGCCGGCCACCGTGGAGTATCGCACCAGCGGCACCATGGTGTCGCCGTGCCCGCCAAGCACGAAGGCGGTGACGTCTTCGACCGAGACGTTGAACTCGTCGGCCAGGAAGTAGCGGAAGCGCGAGGAATCCAGCACGCCCGCCATGCCCACCACCTTCTTGTGCGGCATTCCCGAGGCCTTCTGCAGCGCCCACACCATGGCGTCGAGCGGATTGGTGATGCAGATGACGAAGGCGTCGGGGGCATATTTCTTGATACCGGCGCCGACCTGCTCCATCACCTTGAGATTGATGCTGAGCAGATCGTCGCGGCTCATGCCGGGCTTGCGCGGCACGCCGGCGGTAACGATGCAGACCTTGGCGTTGTCGAGCGCCTCATAGGAATTGGCGCCGGAGAAATGCGCGTCGAAGCCGTCCACGGGCGAGGATTGCGCGATGTCGAGCGCCTTGCCCTGTGGCACGCCCTCGGCGATGTCGAACATCACGACATCGCCCAACTCCTTGAGGCCGATGAGGTGAGCCAGCGTTCCGCCGATCTGACCGGAACCAATCAAGGCAATCTTGTCGCGCGCCATGGGAAATCTGTCCTTTGAAGGTCAAGGAGGAGGGAAGGAAGCTGACAGGCTGGTTATCCCTTTCGACCGACCCGTTCAAGCCACGCCATGCTCAATTGTCGGCCAACTCGCGTCACGTTTCCACCAATCCCGTGCTCGACCCGCTCGCCACGGAATCCTTGTGTCCGTGAGGCAGCGCCAGATAGGATTGCGAACTCATCTCGATCAGCCGCGACGAGGTTCGCTTGAACTCGTTCGCCTCATCGCCCTCGGTCGCAAGATACAGCGCCAGCGGATCGGCTGCTGCGGACGCCATCAGCTTGACGGCGTTGTCATAAAGCGTGTCGATCAGCGCGATGAACCGCTTGGCTTCGTTGCGCTCGGCATAATCCATCACCGGAATGCGGTCGACCATGATGGTGTGATAGTCGTGCGCGAGCCGCAAATAGTCGGACGCGGCGAGCGGCTTTTCGCACAGATCCGCAAACGAAAACCGCGCAACGCCATCCGCCGAACACGGCACGTGCAGAACACGCCCCTTGATCGAAATATCGCGCGGCTTGCAGGGCGCGTTGCCGGTCATCCTGACCCACGCCCGGTCGAGCGCGGCATCGGCGTTGTGATCCGCCGGCACCAGCCACATTTTCACCCCAACAAGCTTCTCCAGCCGGAAATCGGTGCGGGCATCGAGCCGCAGCACATCCATATGCTCCGATATCTGCGCGATGAAGGGGAGGAACAGCGCCCGGTTCAGGCCGCCCTTGTAGAGATCCTCGGGCGCGACGTTGGACGTCGCCACCACCACCGTGCCGAGTTCGAACAGTTTTGCGAACAGCCGTCCCAGGATCATCGCGTCGGCGATGTCGGTGACGTGGAACTCGTCGAAACACAAAAGCCATGCCTCGTCGAAAATCGACGCGGCGGTGAGCGCGATCACATCGCCGTCGGCGATTTCGCCGCGCGCGATATTTTGACGAAAGCCGTAGATCCGCTCGTGCACCTCGGCCATGAATTCGTGGAAATGCGCGCGGCGCTTGTGCAGCACCAGACTTTGCTGAAAAAACAGATCCATCAGCATGGTCTTGCCGCGCCCGACCTCGCCGTGAACGTAGAGGCCGCGTGGCGGCGCCTCGTCCTTGTCGGCAAACAGCCGGCCCAGCAGGCCCTGCTTGCGTACCGGCTTGTAGCCCGCGAGCCGCTGCTCAAGCGCTGCAAATGCCTCGGCGGCCTGCGCCTGCGCGGCATCGGGCTCGATCGCGCCGGAGGCCACCAGGGACTGATAATGGACGAGGAACGGGGCGGACGGGGGAGACAGCATGGCCCCCTTTCGGCCCCAGCGCGGCGAAAAATGCAAGCCGTGAATTGGTGCAGGGGGCTATGCGGATTCTTCTCCCTTTCCCCGTTCTTGCGGGGAGAGGTGAAGGATCAGGCGCTCAATGCGTAGGAATCCTCGACCACATAGGGCCCGCCGCCGGTTGACGCCCGGGACGAGAACAGCACGAAGCGCGATGCCGTGAACACCGTGGTCGGAAAATATCCGCGCACCGACAGATAGTCCGCGACATCCTGGTTGGAGGCGTCGCGCAGCCGCGCCAGCGTCACATGCGGGGTGAATTTCCGCCCCTCCGGGTCGAGCCCGAAGCGCTGCATCAGCCGCTCGAGCTCGGCCTGCAGCTCGATCAGCGGCCGGCTCGGCACGATCGAGGCCACCACCGCGCGCGGCTTGCGTCCGCCAAAGCTCGACAGGCCCTGCAGGGCCACATCGAACGGCTTGCGATTGATCCGAAACAGCAGCGAGGCGATTTCGTTGGCCGCGACGCCGTCGATATCGCCGATGAAGCGCAAGGTGACGTGATAATTTTCGGGATCGATCCAGCGCGCGCCCGGAAGGCCGCCACGCAAGCTGGAAAGTGTCTGGCCGATCTCGGCCGGAATTTCCAGGCCAGTGAACAAACGCGGCATCGCATGACTCCCGATGCTGAAACCCGGTAACGAATCACCGATAGCGATTTCTACCGCAGTTAAGTGACCCTGCGAAGCATCCGGGGTTTACAGATTGGTAATCTGGCGGGAAAACGCCGCGTTAGGGTTATCGCTGCCGGTTTTTCAACTGCGTTGCCCGGATATCGTGCCAAGAAATGCCTCCACCGTGGGCAGGATATTTTTGACGATGACATCGACCCCCTCCGCCGTGGGATGCAGACCGTCCGCCTGGTTGAGCCTGGCGTCGGTAGCGACGCCCTCCAGGAAAAACGGATACAGCGGCACCCCGAACGATTTCGCAAGCTCCGGATAGATCGCGTTGAAACGGGCCGAATAATCGCTCCCGTAATTCGGCGGCGCAAGCATCCCGCACAACAGAACCGCGATTTTGCGCGCCTTCAGCCGGGTCAGAATGTCCGTCAGCGCTGATCGGGTGACTTTGGGATCGGTGCCGCGCAGGGCATCGTTGGCGCCGAGTTCGAGGATCACGGCCTCGGTTCCTTCAGGCACCGACCAGTCGAGCCGGTCGCGACCGCCGGAACTGGTGTCGCCGGAAACCCCGGCGTTGATGATATCGACTTCTATCCCTTTGAGTTTTAGAGATTTTTGCAGCCGTGCCGGGAACGCCGACGAGGCCGAAAGGCCAAGCCCTGCGCTCAGCGAATCACCCAATACAACCAGCTTGATCGGCTTGGTCTCGCCGGCAGCCGACGTGGGCGAAAACGCCGTTCCCACCATGGCCAGCGCCATGCCCAACACGACCATGTGCACGAACATCCGCCCGCGCCTCTC
>Ga0207652_10001366_pt1 | contig 21685 bp, 18 predicted proteins | sample KBSC63BmetaG_FD_184334 | JGI IMG/M metagenome (GOLD analysis project Ga0207652, IMG submission 184334) | Corn rhizosphere microbial communities from Kellogg Biological Station, Michigan, USA - KBS C6-3B metaG (SPAdes) (version 2) | ecosystem: Host-associated > Plants > Roots > Rhizosphere ... | reverse complement strand
GGTTCGATTCCGTCCCTGGCCACCACTTCTTTCAACAACTTAGCGACAGCCTAGGCATTCAACAAATCGCCGCTTGAGACACAAAACGCTCGGCGGAAAAACGGTTAGAAGTCGATCTCGAACTTGCCGCGCACGGAGGTTCCGAGGCTGTTGAAAAACTGACCGAGTCGCGGGCTGGTAATGTTATTTTGCACATCGCTGGGGTTGAAGTGGTTAGTCAGGTTAAGAACGGCCAAGCCGATTCGAGCGCGTCGTCCTCCAAACCTGGGGACTGACTCTGGTACGGTAATACCTTTTGTAACTTGTAAGGCAAGCGACAGAAAAGTTGGGAAGCGTCCCGCCCGATTGCGCGGCCCAATAAAATCCAATCGCTCATTGACGAAGGAAAACGGGAAGCCCGATCGAATCTCGACCAGGGGCGAGATGTCGATATCGTAGCGCACTCGCAACTGGCCGTAGGCGAGGAATCGGTGCCGTGCATCAAAGGGCTGGGGCCCGTACTCATTCGGCCGCACGACGAACGCTGGGAAATCGCCGAGAAAGTTATCAACAGAGTTGAGATCGCCCTGCGCGTTGGACCACACGTAAGAAGCGTTCCACTTGCCGATGATTGGGTTGTCATAGACTGCGAGCAATTGCAACTCGCGGTAGCGGGCACGACCGAGGTTGCTGAGCACTAGAGCGCCCTGGCCTAATCCCTCAATACTGTCGACGATGAAATCGTCTGTCGTTGAGCGTTGCAGATAGCCAATGCGTCCCGTCAGGTCTTTCGTTATCGGGAGATCAATTTGCAGGCTTGCACGCACGCTGCGTGGGTTATGCAATCGTGCGCCGACTCTGTTGGCGAAGCGACGCGGGCCGTCAGCTATCGAGCTGCCGTCTGCACCAAACGTTGTTACGGTACGCTCAGGAAGCTGTCCAAAGTAGCCGACGCTAATCGGAGCACGATCATAGAAGAGACCGATTCCGCCGCGGATGATCGTGGCGTTATTCCTGAGCGGCAGGTACAAAAGCGAAAGGCGGGGCGCGATAGCGTTCTGCCGGGCCAGGCCGTCGCGGTCGAAGCGAAGGCCCGCGTCGACCGTGAGCTTTTTGTTGACGACCCACCGATCCTCCACGAAAAGACTGAATTCACTCAGACTGCCCGAGACCCCCACCGGAGCTGCGAACTCGATGCGCTGGGCTAGCATTCTGTCTTGCCGCCTGATCAAAATCGAGTTTTCTCGGAACACACTTGTCACGCGCGAGTAGGCAATTTCGCCGCCGAGCTTGAGAGAATGTTGACCGTGAAATTCAAACGGACGCGCGTAGTAACTTTCTCGCCACTGAAGTCGTTGAGCCCGCCTCCGAATGTCAGCGAAGTAGTTACCGGTGTTTCCTTCAGGCAGCAACTCGAGCGGCTGCATACCCTGCCCGAAGACGTCGAGTTCAAAGGTCTTGTAGCTTAATGTGGAAGAGAGAAACGAAGCATCTTTGAAGATTGTCTGTTCGGAGAAGGAGACGAGTGCACCTCGCTGCTTCGTATTCGGCGTCGTTGGCTGCGGATTGAACGTGTCGAGTCCGGCAAAGCGTACTTTCTGCGGGAAGAAAGCAGCGACAAATTTGGCGCTGTTAGTCTTGTTGATGTTGAGATCGAACTGCGTGAATGAACTGAAGTTTTCAGACGTTGAGTCGTCCCCCGGGGCTGCGAGACTCGAGACGCGAGTGCGCGTGAAGCGGTACTCGAGAGACTGCAGGAAGAAAAGACGGTCGCGGGCGACCGGACCGCTGAAAGTGATGCGCGGGCGAAATGAATCAATCGGGCCGCTGAAAATGTTGCGATAAGTTGGAAAGAAGCGCGCGGCGGCGACTTTGAATTTGTTGCTACCGCCTTTGGTTTCCAGATCGGTCGCGCCGCCAGTAAGCCGACCAAACACCGCCGAGTACGGGTTCTCTTCGGTTCTTACGTTTGCTGCAGCTTCCAGCGGGATGTCGAACGCGAGGTTTCCAGTAGCGGGATCTGTGACATCAACACCGTTGACGGTATAGGCGCTTTGTCCGGCACGGGCGCCCTTCTGGTGGTCCACACCGTCCAATCCACGCACAACACCGGGAGTCAGCAACTGCGCGCTCTGGTAGTTCTCTGCCGGCAGCGGCACATCCTTCAGTGTTTGGGAGCGAACGATGTTGCTGGTGGTCGTTTCGGCGGTACTGAGCAGGCCTTCTTCCTCGCGAACGGTAACCGATTCGGAAACCGTAACTTTCATCACGATTTCAACAGTTATCGCTACACCCGGCGGCAGACTGATTTCACGCCTCACTGGCGCCAATCCATCAGCCTCAGCCGTAAGCAAATATGTCGCCGCCGGCAGATCGGTGAAGATGAAATTTCCCACCTCGTCAGTGATTACTTTGAAGAATTGCTCGCTCAGGTCACGATTGACGAGCGTGAGCCGCGCCCCGACAAGCGACGCCGGAGGTTCTGCCGCGGCTTCAGTGGTGACCTTAACAGTACCCTTGATGCGGCCTGACAAGGGTTCGGCCAGAACGTTTGGGAGTGCGGCCAGCAGGCTGAATATCGTGGTGCACAACAGGACCGAATAGAGCAACTTACAATAAGCCCAAGGAATCGAAGCGCGGATTGTCAGTTTTCCTTTCATTCCAACCCCGTTAAACTGACAAACTGGAGGAAGGTTTGTGCTGGTTTTTCCTATGGCTGGTACCGGGGGTATTGCTGCCTCACATAACGCGATCGCGAACCAGAAGATGACCGGTCTTTCTTAAAGCTCTTTAGTAGCCTCCGGAAAACAACAAACGGCACAAGAAAGAGGTTGTTGGCCTGATCCGAAGTGTCGAGAGGTGATTCGTAAAAAGACCCACTAAGGAGTATGTGTGTATACGTTTTGAAAACGTTAATGTCTGTGCGCCAACACACATAGCCAAATGCACAACAGTCTCTGGCCAAGCTAAAAGGGAAGGGGAAAAAAGATCACACGGCTAAATCTAGAACCCATGGCCGGAACACGCGGTAACTGAAGGCAAGGGGGGTGGAGGTCTTCGATTCTCCCATCGGCACAATAACTCGAGAGTTTGCATTATGAGTTACCTCATCTACTGTCTTTGGCCAGCTCAAAATTATCCTCCCGCTGAAAACACTTATCGGTGAGTTCAAACCCGAGTCCCTGCTAGGTTGAGTACTGATAACAAGCCGGATGTAACCTGCTTTGACGGCTGAGACGTCAGTAAATACGTCTTGATAACGCGTTAGTAGCATGAAGTAAGTATCCAAAAATCGGATTTCAAATCCGTTGACCGTACGGTCGTGTAAATTCGACTCTCACCCTCGGCACCACTTCATTTCAAGGATTCCAATCGATCAATTTTTGATGATGGACGCAATTATTAGATCCTCAGCTTGATCGAAATTCGTCGGACTTCGACGGGAAGAATCCCGATTCGGGAACACTCATTTATTTCTTAGAGGTTCGTAATGTTTTTCTCGCGATACCCATGGGGGGTTACTGATCGTTTACTTACCTTAATACCGAAGAAATGCCTGAGGCTTTTTTGGATTGACTAGCGGGCGAGGTCAAGACGTCCTGTATTAGTTTACCTGGCGTACTTTCGATTTGTTGCCGATAGTTAGAATCGCTGGCAGAATCTTTTCTGCGCCGATCCTGCACAAAGTCAGTTTCCCAACCCCATGCCCATGAAAGCTGACCGATGGCAAAAAATTGAACAAGTCTTTCACGCAGCGTTAGAGCGTAAACCAGAAGAGCGTGCCAGGTTCCTTCATGAAATCTGCGCTGGCGATAGTTCGCTATACGGCGATGTTGAGGCCCTCCTCACGGCTTACGTACAAGATGATAGTTTCTTCGAAGACTCCGCCTCTGCTTTAGCCGCTGAAATGTTTGCTGACAGAGTTGGAGAGACCATTGGGCCGTACGAGGTCCTCTCGGAACTTGGCTCAGGAGCCATGGGAATTGTCTATCTCGCTCAGGATGTAAGACTCGGTAGAAAGATCGCTCTCAAACTTCTTCCCTCACAATTCACAAATGACAAGGATCGACTGCGGCGCTTTCAGCAGGAAGCACATGCTGCTTCTGCCTTGAATCATCCAAACATCCTTACAGTTCATGAAGTTGAGCACAAAGCTGGGTTGCATTACATCGCTACGGAATTTGTGGACGGAGTAACACTTCGACAGCGCTTGAATACAAAGCGGATGACCCTGGACGAAATACTGAGTGTAGCGACCCAGGTCGCAAGCGCGCTTCAGGCGGCGCACGTCGCTGGAATCGCGCACCGTGACATCAAGCCCGAGAACATCATGATCCGTTCTGATGGCTATATTAAAGTTCTCGACTTTGGTCTGGCGAAACTAACGGAAAACGAATTCGCACCAGCAACCGCGGAGACCAACCCGGGCGTGGTCATGGGCACTCCGAGATATATGTCTCCAGAACAGGCGCGAGGACTTGATGTCGACTTACGAACAGACATCTTCAGTCTCGGAACAGTCATTTATGAAATGGTAACCGGCAAGGTGCCGTTCGAAGGTGAAACCACCAGTGACATTATTGCGGCGATCATAAAAGACGAGCCTGAATCGATGTCTTTGAGCGTTTCAGACTTGCCTCCGGAGTTCGACCAGGTCGTTAAGAGAGCACTGGCAAAAAACCTTGCCCTACGCTACCAAACAATCGAGGAATTCTCAGCAGCCCTACAACGACTCAAGCATGACACCCAGCTTTATGCGTTTGTGCGGAGCAACTCCGATGGTGCTAAGTTATCGTTGGCCGGAGAGCGCAATCTACAAACAACGAGAAACCCCGTCTTCAGTTCAACTACTCCGCAGGTCCGACAAGAGACGGATCCCCTGATTACAAAATCAGCCAGGAAATGGATTGTTTCGGTTGCGTTGGGATTCCTCTTGCTTGGCTCAATAGTAACTATTGTTTTTCTCGATCGCCGCAAGACCCCAGCGACTGTCAGGGTTGTTGAAAGTCCGCGGGCTCTGACGAATCGCGATGGCTTTATCTCCGCCTCGCGGTTCGCTCCGGATGGAAAGGGCGTAATTTACAGTGCGGGGTTTGATGGAAAACCTGTTGAGCTTTTTTTTACCGATGTCCAAGGTTCCGAAACCCGCTCTGCAGGCATTCAATCAGCCGCACTCAAATCCGTTTCAGGCTCTGGGAAAATTGCCGTGTTGCTTAACTTCGAACTTAATTGGGCCGACGGCTACAACGGGACTCTGGCAGTCTTACCTGAGGCAGGTGGTAAGCCAGAGGTGGTGATGGAAGGAGTTGATGATGCCGCCTTTGGACCTGACGGACACACGCTCGCAATTGTCAGATCAGTAATAGGAGAACAACAGCTTGAGTATCCCGCTGGAAACGTTCTATACAAGTCGAGTGGCTGGATGTCATATCCTCGATTCTCACCCAAAGGTGACAAGATTGCCTTTTTCGAGCACCCGCTCGGTGATTTCAGCGGAAATATAGTTGTGTTTGACCTGGTGTCACAGAAGAAAACCGACATCTCCACCGCATGGAAATCTCTCAAAGGGCTTGCCTGGAATCCTAAGAACGACGAAATCTGGTTTGGAGGTTCCAAGCAAGGGAAAAAACTAAGTGTTAATGCAGTGTCGCTAGGCGGACAATTGCGAATGAATCTTTATGATGTGCCCGGTATAGGCGCTCGCATCGATGACATCTCCGACGACGGTAAGATTCTGATCAATCAAGGTAGTAATCACGCTACGATGATGGTCCTTGCAGGTAAATCGGCAAATGAAGTCGACTCCCAATTTGCGTGGAGTACGTCTGCGGATCTCTCTCCCGACGGGAAAACGCTCCTCTATTATGACTGGGGATGGGAACGCAGAGATTCCTCCGAGATAAACGCGGTATATTTACGAAGACTTAACGGCTCCGAGCGCATTCAGCTCGGTCCCGGGAAAGCGCTCGCTCTATCACCCGATGGAAACTGGGCATTAGCTCTCCAAACAACTCCTCAACCGCGGCTTGTTCTGTTCTCAACTTCGCATAACGAGACTAAGACTTTGCCAAATCAGACCATCAAGGAATTTCACCACGCTTCGTTCTTTCCGGATGGTCAACACATTCTCTTTACTGGGATGGAGGCGCGTCAGGACGCAGCCATTCGGTCTTACGTTCAAGATGTCAACACGGGTGAGGTCCGTCCTCTAACCAAAGAGTGGACGACTGCCCTTCGCGTCTCACCAGACGGGAAGAGCGTAATCACTCTCCAACCGGATACCACATACTACATCCAATCACTGAATGGGGACGCCGCTAGACCAATCCCAGGACTTGAATCAGGTGACGAACCAATTCAGTGGAGTGATGACGGCCGTGCGGTGTACGTTATCGGATCTGGAGAATTTGCCACCAAGATCTACAGAGTGGATCTTGCTACTGGAAGTCGTCTTGAATGGAAAACGATCGATCCGCCTAACAAAGTTGGACTAGTCGGTCTTGAAACGAATCAAGGTGGAATCTTAATAACACCTGATGGGAAGGTATGCGTTTATACCTACTGGATATTACTGCAGCACTTACTCTCGAAATCGATCGATTAACAGGTAGTTGATTAAAACTTACCGACTCGAAAACCACCGCGTGAGAATCTCCAACTAAGTCCCAATGAAAGCCCTCTAGCGCCGTGAGTGCTTGCACCTCTAACGGTGTTGCCAAAATCAGCGTGCAGATCAACCGACCGGGTCAAAGAGACGCTAAATCCGCCACCAAAACGTAAATAAGAAGATTTGGCTGCGCGATCGTGTAGTTCGTGAAAATCAGGGATGTCCTGATCCAAAGGGAATCTCACTCCGGAATATATGTGTTGCCAGGCACCCGTGAAGCGTACCGAAAACCGTGGTGAGGCAAAATAACCGAACTCCCAATCGGCACTGCTGCGATTGAGACCGAACTGCTGAACGTTCTGAACCATTGCGTAATAGTAACGGCCCTCAACATAGGCCCGCGGAATGACCTCTCCAAGGTCGCGGCCTACGTTCAGTCCAATTTGCAATTCACGAAGGTCTCTACCAACGGCCGTATGACCGCGGGTCTCGTAATGATGTGTTGGTATTACGGTGGCAACAAATGGAGTAAGAACCAGCTGATTACTCGCTAACACGTTATAGCGAAGACCAATACGTAAGTCCTGGAAGGTGGGATGATAGAAACCCGTGTCCGGTGGGCCGTGAGGGACAGGACCAACAAAGCCTTCATACTTGGAAGTCACGTGGGTCAGTTCGCTGTCCAGGGCCAACTTGTTCGTTAGACCATACTCGAGAGTCGTTATCACAGTGTGGGTGCGAATTGGCCCTGCATCAAATTTTTTGCCCGTGTAATCAAGGTGGTATCGTACGTACAGGTTCTCATAAGTAGTTGTGACCTGGCCCTCTCCGCGCAATGGTACCCAGGCTTGAGCGTTTGCCGGCTTCAACGGCGTAATAGCAATGACGAACGCACACCCGATGAGGGTTGAACGAATGGATCTCAAACTCATTGATCGACCTTAGCAGAGAGTGTTCAGCTTCTCCGTGACTGCGCGTCCATCACCTTAGCGACCGCAATTATAAAATCCAAGCCGTCTTTAGGGTTCTTCACGATGACTTTGTATTGTTTTGCAGCAGCTTTCGCTTCAGCTTCAGGCTGCTTAAACAAAACTGGTACAACGCGTGTGTTTGGAGTGAAAGATTCGACTTGCTTTTGCAGGTTGGGTGCTTCCTCGAGATTCGTTAAAACCAGGTCGTAGTGAGTATTTCTCAGATCACTCTTGATACTGCCAACATCGTCCCGCGCGGTTGCTTTGTGACCGACCTTGTTTAAGAAGTCTCTGAGTTCAATTGCTTTGCCTGCAGGTAGGGCAGCTGAATGGATCAGAATCAGCGAAGGGTGTTTCGCAATCTGCGTCTGGTAGTACCTCAAGCCAGTCTTGACCCGCATTGTCTTATCACCACAGGCGTTTGCATGAGGTAGTGCAAATTGAATTATTAGCGCGGTTATGAGAACAACTACCAGCTTTCGCATGTTGCTCCTTCGAAGGGCGGTTGAGGTCTAACTACTCAAGAATTGGGCGTATCCTACGCTTGCGAGAAGTCATGGTCAATGATTTTGGACGTAAGCCAGCACCTCACTCAGCCCCTAACGCGAGAAAAGTAACCAGAAGCTCTAACAGTCTTTTGCGATAGTTGAATGGAGGTTATCCGCTGCTACTCATCGCTAACCTGAGCCACGCTTTCGCAAGCGTCCAGTCGCGCATTACTGTACCTTGCGATACACCGAGCACCTCGGCAGTCTCTTCAATGCTTAGTCCACCAAAGAATTTCAACTCCACAACTTTGCTCTTGCGTTCATCGATAATCGCCAATTCGTTTAGGGCTTCATGAAGTGCTACGACGTCCGCGCCACGCTGCCGGGAGATTATCAATTCTTCGTTGAACGAGACCTCCTGCGCATCGCCGCCTCGTTTGGTGTAACGCCGTGAGCGAGCATAATCAACCAAAATGCGACGCATCATTTGGGCCGCGATGGCAAAGAAGTGAGCACGACTCTTCCAGGTTACTTCTCTTTGGTCCACCAGACGCATGAATGCCTCATTCAAGAGCGCGGAGGTTTGTAAGGTATGTCCAGGCCGCTCTTTCTTTATGTAGCGATGCGCTATGCGGTGGAGCTCTGAGTAAACAAGCGGCATCAATTGATCGAGTGCTGCCTGATCCCCATTGCCCCAGGCAACGAGCAGTTGAGTTACTTCATTGGGAGAGTTGCCATCCTGCATCAGTAACGTAGGTGAGATTTCTCGAAACCTAGAGTCTTAACGTAATTCGTAAGTGCCGCACCATTTTACCTTCCCGAAAAAGAATTAGACACCCTTAGAGGTTTCAGCGTTGGTTCCCGCGTTTGGTGTCGAACTGGACCAATCAAGCCGCCTGAACTGGGACAGTTCTATGAAGCCCGGAGAGGTTGTCATGTTTCATGGCCGCCTCACCTCAACTCACGATTAGTCACTCTGGAAAGGAGTAAGTGCCATGAAAAACCTCTTGACAGCGATTCTTATCGTTTCTTTCTTTTTTGCTCTGAAGCCACCGGCCAGCGCGCACCAAGTGAACTTCAACACTCAAAGCGCACCCGTTGTGACTGCGAGCGATCAAATCGAACCCAATGCAGGCAACTGGCGAACATGGGTTATTTCTTCGGGGCGCGACTTCCGCGTGCCCGCGCCACCGAATCCAGCTGAAACCCAGACGGAACTGAGAGCCATCGCGGACTCGATCAGCCACAACGATCAACAAACGCGTCAGCAGATTGCGTTCTGGGATGCCGGTGCACCAGCTTACCGCTGGATGGATCTGATTCACTCGCGGCTGTTGGCTGGAACTCCGACGACACCTTTTCCACACCGCGTTTATGCATACGTTGCGATGGCGATGTATGACGCCACGATCGCAACGTGGGAGTCAAAGTACTTTTACAACCGGCGTAGGCCCACAGAATGGGACCAGCATCTGCCCACCTCAGTCGCGGTTCCTAACAGCCCCTCATACCCTTCCGAACATTCTGCTACGGCCCAGGCGGCAGCTGCTGTACTCGCCCACTTCTTGCCGGGAGAGGCTGCGTCGTTTCAAGCAATGGCAGAACAGGCGGGATGGTCACGTGTACTGGCAGGCGTGCAGTTTCCAAGTGATCACTACGCTGGACTTGCATTGGGCCAAAGAGTTGCCGAGCAAGTCATAGCGCAAGCAGATACTGACGGATCGGCCGCTCAATGGACTGGCACTGTCCCGACTGGTCCCTGCAAATGGCTTGGAACAAATCCTGGTAACGTCACTGCCACGAACTGGAGACCTCTCTTGCTTACATCTCCAAGTCAGTTCAGACCACCGGCCCCGGCTGATTGCACCTCACCCGAGGTACAGTCCCAATTGGCGGACGTACGCAACTTTCCTCGCTCCGCCCCTGGAAACGCAGTTTCTTTCCCCTTCAGAACCAAGGCGTTCTACTGGCAAAGTCCGGAGGGACTGAACACCTGGACGTACCGGTATGTAGATAAGTGGATTGCGGAAGATCGGCTCGATCAGAATGCCCCTCGTGTGGCGCGAATCTATGCGTTGTTGGCTACCGTGCTGTTCGATGCCTTCATTGCGAGCCAGGATGGGAAGTTCACCTACTGGTACATCAGACCATCTCAACTGGATGCGACTATTACGCCGCTGTTTCCAGTTCCGAATTTCCCGAGTTACCCGTCCAACCACTCGACCTTCTCCGCGGCACGAGCCGAAGTCGCCGCGTATTTGTTCCCATCGCGCGCAGATTTCATCCGAGGCGTTGGTAAAGAAGCAGGAGATTCAAGAATCTGGGCAGGCATTCATTACCAAATGGACAATCTTGCCGGGGTTGAACTAGGAAAGTCGGTTGCGCAAGTGTTCATCTCTCGAGCGCAGAATGATGGGTCTCAGTAAAATCAGTAAAATGAAGCGTGGCGAACGATCTGAGAGATCGTTCGCCACATCTTTTTGTTTGAAAACTCTGGGTGCTCAAAAGGACGGTGCCATCAGTTAGTTCCGTCGCGCACAACAAAAACGAGGAGGCCCCAGCTCCTCTTTTGTTCTATCGCTGCCAATAACGTTTGATTCGTTCGGCAAGCATCGGAAAGGGAACGTATTCTGCCGTACGTCCCGATCTTCGTAATTCTTCAACCATCCTCATTGCCCCATCAGCATTTCGAGTGTGCACCATAATCGTTGAGGCTTTCTGTATCTCAGGATTGGCACTGAGCCAGAGAGCCACTGCATATCCCGTTCGTTCATCGTCTGTGGAGTCGGAGTGGTAATGCTCTGGATGGAGATCGTGGTCGAGAAAAATCGCGTCGTAGGCAGTTGCTGCAAGTATTTCTTGCGCTGCCGGAACATTGTCGGCGATGTCGAGGAAGTCTCCCTTGAACCGCGTGCGAAACCATTTGTGCCGGCGTTCATCGTCGTCAAGTAAGAACACTCGGATCGGATGGCGTTCCGCTTTCATTGAGGTTAGTCCGAGCTTGATAAGCAGTGAGCGCAATAGAGTCATAGGTTGAGGCGTGTTGGGGGTGAGCCTTTTCCTTCGCTTTTGTTTAGTGGTTCGACTATACCATAGACACTGAAACTGACATTTGCTTCTGGAAATGGGCGCACTCGCCCTTGATGTCCGTTAGTGGATTTCGTGGATCGGTCTCTTCCGGCACATAACCAGAACTCTCCACGACATCACACGAAGTAACACGAACAAAGGTTATAGTTATAACCGACCGCAGGCAGATTCCGTTGGAGCGGGTTTAGATATAACAAGCAGTACAATTCTGTTCGCAGCGAGTTTCAGAACCCGAATGTTATAATCGCTCCCAAGTGGATCAATGATCGAAAGTACTGAATCAAACACCAACGCGCTCGATTCGAACACTGCCGAAGTCTGCAAAGACTGTTTTGGTACGGGAACGAAGGTGGATCCGGTAAAGGGCGCGATGGTTTGTCCTTGCCAAAGAGTGGATCGCTCCAAAAAGCTGCTTGCCAACTCTCGCATTCCGCCACGCTACGCTCAATGCTCCTTCAAAAACTTTAAAGTGGAATCCGGCACGAGCCTGGATAATGCGTTATCGTTTTCGCGCACACTCGTGGACGATTACCCGGCGGTCGATCGCGGACTTCTCTTTATGGGTCCTGCCGGTGTGGGTAAAACACACCTAGCCGTGTCGATAATCAGGGGCCTGATTGAAAAAGGATTTCCGTGTGTCTTTTCAGAGTCCGGGTCGCTGTTGAAAGAAATTCAGGATTCCTACAATCCAATTTCGAAGACTTCAGAACTAAAGGTCCTTGCGCCGGTCTATTCTGCAGATGTGTTGGTGTTGGATGAGCTCGGTGCGACCGTGCCAACAGATTGGGTTCGCGACACGATGTATCAAATCATCAACAAGCGATACAACGACAACAAGCTCACTATCTTCACGACTAATTACACCGACGAAGGTCGTCCAATTATCGACCCTTCAACCTCAAAACCCACGGTAGGACGAGAGCAGAAGTTGGAAGAGCGAATTACGAGCCGGTTGCGGAGCCGACTCAATGAAATGTGCACGACTGTTATGATGAGCGGAGAAGACTATCGAACTCACATGGGACGACGCCGATTTGACATAGCGCGAGGTTAAGGCACGTGTCTCTTCTCGATGAACTCGCGATATTGAGCCTTTAAAGATGGCTGCAATTGGAATGCTTTATTGAAGTCGTTGGCAGCTTCCACTTTCTTATTTTGCAGCGTTTCAATAACCGCGCGATTCGCATATGCTTGAGCCAGCGACGGATCGATCGCGATGGCCTTCGAATAGTCAGCTAAAGCTCCGTTTAAATCTTTGCTCTCCTGACGTACGAGTCCACGACCATAGTAGATCCCCGCATCGTCCGACTTAAGCTCCAACGCTGTCGAGTAATCTGCAATTGCGCCGGCGAGATCCGTTTTTGCCTGCCGAACTACTGCTCGATTGATATAAGCCAGGTAGAAGTCCGGACTCAGTGCAATTGCTTGAGAATAGTCTGAGTAGGCGCCGTCCAGATCCTTCTTCGCCTGTAAAGCGATGCCGCGATTGTAAAAAGCATCTGATGATTTGGGGTTGAACTTAATCGCATTCGAGTAATCTGCAATCGCGGCGTCGTTGTCGCCCTTTGCGCTGTATGCATTACCTCGATTGTTATAAGCGAGTGAAAACTGTGGTTGGAGTTCGATGACTTTCGTAAAGTCGGCGATTGCGAGGTCGAGACTGTTTTTATTTAGCAGCACGACTCCGCGGTTATAGTAGTTTTCATGATCTGTGGGCGCTAGCTCTATTGCTTTCGTGTAATCTGCCAGGGCGCCTTCGACGTCATTCTTGCTGAGCAGTGCATTTGCTCGATTGTTATAAGCCGCGGCGATAATGATTGGCAGACCTTTCAATGAGATCGCTTTAGTGAAGTCTTCAATCGCTCCCTCGACATCACCCTGGCTACGTCGTGTGACGCCACGGTTGTTGTAGTCCTCGGCTGATTTGGGTGTTTGAGAGAAGGCGGAAGTTGTGGCAATTTGTGAGATGAGGATCAGTAGCAGTATGTATCGATTCATGTAGTTTAGCCTTTCACCTGTAGTGTTCGAGTTTGAGGTTTCTCTGCGCTCTCTGTTCTGTGCGGTTTGAATGTCCGACGAACTTTAGTTTGTCGTTGATCGGCTAGCGCCGCTTCAAGAATTCACGGTCAAGAATGCAATCACGACAAACTAAAGGAAGCTCTGATGAAGTACGACAGGCTGTTAGCCTGTCGTGGTTGCCCCACGATTGTGGCCAAGATCGCCGACAGGCTAACAGCCTGTCGTACTTAATCAGACCTTCCTATAAAGTTCGTCGGACATCTAAACCGCAGAGACGCAGCGCTTAGGCAGCAACCAAACGGTTTCATCCTGAAAGGATGAACGTTAATAGCCGTGGGCGAGCGGCTTTGCGCGGAGCCCACGGTTAAAAGAATTGTAAGTTCTGACCCTGAAAGGGTCAGACAATGAAAACGGTTGGACCCTTTCAGGGTCTCTCATCTTGCCGTGGGCTTCGCGCAAAGCCGCTTGCCCACGGCTATTAACTTCGGTCCCTTCGGAACCAGAAAATCCGGCCAAAAAACAAGAAGTTATTGGTTTGCTACGCAGAGAACGCAGAGGCAGCGCAGAGAAGAAATAGTAAAATCCATCCTTTGACAGAGGTCGTTCGTGTCTGCCGTCATAGTTATGTAAAATGCTTCGACTTTCAAGTTTACATTTCGAGCATAATCCCTGATGCCCAAACGCACAGACATTCAGAAAATACTGATTATAGGATCTGGACCCATCGTAATTGGTCAGGCTTGCGAGTTTGACTATTCCGGCACACAAGCGTGCAAGGCGCTTCGTCAAGAGGGATACAACATCGTCCTCGTCAATTCAAACCCTGCCACGATCATGACCGACCCTGAAACGGCCGATGTAACTTACATCGAACCGCTGACCGTTTCTTCATTGACTGAGATCATTCGAAGCGAGCGACCAGACGCGTTGTTGCCGACGGTCGGAGGTCAAACGGCTTTGAATTTGGCAATAGCTCTATCGGATGCGGGAGTGTTGGAGCAGTTTGGTGTTGAAATGATCGGCGCGAATCGCGAAGCGATCAAGATTGCTGAAAACCGTTTATTGTTCAAGCAGGCAATGGACGAAGCGGGTCTGCAAATGCCGCGCGGCGGTTTTGCTAAATCCTGGGACGAAGCCCGGGAACTTGTCACCAAAACTGGATACCCGGCGATCATCAGACCCTCATTCACGTTGGGTGGCACAGGCGGCGGCATCGCTTACAACCCTGAAGAATTTGAAGAGATTGTGCGTGGCGGACTGGCTGCGTCTCCCATTCATGAAGTCCTGATTGAAGAGTCGATCCTTGGCTGGAAAGAATTTGAACTCGAGGTCATGCGTGATCTTGCGGACAATGTAGTAATCATCTGTTCCATTGAGAATTTCGATCCGATGGGAGTGCATACTGGTGATTCGATCACGGTTGCTCCAGCCCAAACATTAACTGACCGCGAATACCAACTGATGCGCGATATGGCCATCAAGATAATTCGCAAAGTGGGAGTAGAAACGGGCGGATCGAATATTCAGTTTGGTGTAAACCCGGAGAACGGCGACATTCGCGTGATTGAAATGAATCCGCGCGTCTCACGATCGTCAGCGCTGGCATCGAAAGCCACTGGTTTTCCGATCGCAAAGATTGCGGCGAAACTTGCAGTCGGTTACACGCTCGACGAAATCCCGAACGACATAACGAGGAAGACTCCGGCATCTTTCGAACCAACTATCGATTACGTTGTTGCGAAAATTCCCAAGTGGGACTTCGAAAAATTTCGCGAAGCTGAAGACGTCCTGGGTACCCAGATGAAATCCGTAGGCGAGGTGATGGCCATTGGCCGTACTTTCAAGGAGGCATTGTTCAAAGGCCTGCGCTCTCTCGAGGCCGTGAAACCACTTCGCCTGGAGGACATCTCGGATGACGAACTCCAGCGCAAGTTGGCACGTCCAAACTCACAACGCTTTTCCTACATAACTTACGCGCTGCAACATGATTGGCCGATTCAGGAGATCTACAGGCTTTCGAAAATCGATCCCTGGTTCCTGGATCAGCTGCAGCAGGTAATGGAGATACAGCGCAACATTGAAGGCTTGAAACTCGAAGACATCTCACCTGACGTCTTGCGTGAATTCAAAGAAGTGGCTCTCTCAGATCGCCGTCTTGCTTACCTTACCGAGGTTTCAGAAGACGAGGTTCGTTCTTTCAGAAAAGAACTCGGCATCATACCTGTCTATAAACGCGTTGATACTTGTGGCGCTGAGTTTGAATCTCACACTCCATATCTTTACTCAACCTATGAAACTGAGGACGAGGCGAATCCGACCGGTCAAAAAAAGATCATGATCCTCGGTTCCGGCCCCAATCGAATCGGTCAGGGTATCGAGTTTGATTACTGCTGTTGTCACGCCTCGTTTGCTCTTCACGAAGCCGGCTTCGAAACGATAATGGTGAACTGCAATCCCGAAACTGTTTCCACCGATTACGACACTTCCGATCGTCTTTATTTCGAGCCACTCACTTTCGAAGACGTGATGAACATTGTCGACCTTGAAAAGCCGGATGGCGTCATCGTTCAGTTTGGTGGTCAGACGCCCTTGAATCTCGCGATGAGGCTGCAAGAAGCCGGAGTTAAAGTGATCGGTACTTCTCCGGATTCAATCGACCTCGCAGAAGATCGCAAGCGCTTCGGATCATTGCTTCGCGATTTGGGAATTCCGCAGCCAGAGAATGGCATGGCTGCTTCGGTTGAAGACGCAAGAGAAGTAGCTGAGCGAATTGGTTACCCGGTTTTGGTTCGTCCAAGTTACGTGTTGGGTGGACGCGCCATGGCAATCGTTTACGACGCCGAAGCCCTTGAGAATTATGTGCGCAACGCTGTCGGTTTCACTCCGGATCGTCCGGTTTTAATCGACAAGTTTCTCGAACAGGCTGCGGAGTTTGACGTGGACGCGCTCGCCGACGAAACCGCTTGCGTAATCGCAGGGATACAGGAACACATCGAGGAAGCTGGCATTCACTCCGGCGATTCCTCCTGCGTATTGCCGCCCATTCGAATCGATCCTGAGCATTTAGAGACGATGCGTCACTACACGCGAAAGCTTGCAAGTGCATTGCACGTTCGTGGATTGATGAATACTCAATTTGCGATCAAGAACGATCGAGTCTATGTGCTCGAGGTTAATCCACGTGCGTCGCGAACGGTTCCATTCGTATCGAAAGCGACGGGTGTTCCAATCGCGCGCATAGCGGCGCTGGTCATGGCAGGTACTAAACTCAGCGACTTCTCACTGCCTGACGAACTGACGGTGAAGAAGTTCTTCATAAAATCGCCTGTGTTTCCGTTCGCAAAATTTCCAGGTGTAGATCCCATTCTGAGTCCGGAAATGCATTCGACAGGCGAAGTGATGGGAATCGGAGATACATTTGGCGAAGCGTATGGAAAAGCCATGTTGGGCGCGGGACTTGAACTTCCTTCGAAAGGAAATGCGTTTCTGAGCGTGAGTGAGAACGACAAGGGCGCCGCAGTGCTGCTGGCTCGCAAACTAAATCGACTTGGATTCGATCTCATTGCGACGCTTGGAACCGCGGCCAGGCTCCGCGAAGTTGGTTTGCCGGTGGAGACCGTTTTCAAGGTTAACGAAGGGCGACCTAATATCGCGGACCTCATAAAGAGTGGAGACATCTCACTTGTCATTAATACACCGATGGGTCGTGCCTCGCACTACGATGAACAGGCAATCCGGCGCGCTGCTCTTCAGTTCAGTGTCCCCTGCGTGACAACGATGACTGGTGCCCAGGCTCTTGTTGAAGCGATCGCAGATCTAAGCGCACGCTCTGCCCCCAATGTCCATTCCATTCAGGAACTGCATGCAATGACCAGCCCGTTAGACGCAGTGACTTCTGCGTGAGTGGTAACCGTGGGACTGAATTCTCAAGAAACAATCAGGCGAATTATCACTGAGTGTCAGACCATTGCAGTGATCGGTCTCTCCTCCGATCCGTGGCGGGCTTCGAATAGCGTCGCAAGTTACATGCGACGTAACGGATATAGAGTGATTGCCGTTAATCCAAACGAGAGTGAAGTGTTTGGAGATCACGCATACGGGCATCTTTCTGAGGTAGCCGAGAAAGTCGATCTCGTAGATGTTTTCCGACGATCGGACGAAGCCGGTAAGGCGGTCGATGATGCGATTGCCTTTGGCGCGAAAGCGGTTTGGTTGCAGGAAGGCGTTATCGATCAAGCGGCCGCTCAGCGCGCGCTGGATGCCGGGCTGCTGGTCGTAATGGATCGGTGTTGGTTAAAAGAGCACTTAAGACTGAATCGAGAATAGAATGTCTACTCCAATACGTGCAGTTGTAATTACTGTCAGCGATGCATGTGCACGTGGAGAACGGCGCGATGAATCAGGTGACAAATTAGCAGAACTGTTGAGCGGAATGGGCGCGCAAATCGCTTTTCGCGAAATAGTCTCAGACGATTTAGAGCCGCTCACTGAACTCTTGAAAAAGCATTCTGAGAGTGATGACGTTAATTTAATTGTTACGACTGGTGGAACGGGTTTTGGTCCGCGTGACAACACACCGGAAGCGACAAAGAGGATCATTGATCGTGACGCGCCTGGTCTCTCGGAAGCGATGCGCGCGGAATCTCTCAAGCATACGCCAATGGGAATGACTTCACGCGGAGTTTGTGGCGTTAGATCACGATGTTTGATTGTGAATCTGCCTGGATCACCGAAAGCAGTGATTGAGAGTTTTGCTGTCATCCGACCGGTATTGCCTCACGTTGCCGACTTGTTGGCAGGTAAGACCCGGCATGACCTCTCGAAGTTGTGAAAAATAATCAACCATCATCTTCCTGGCAGGGTTCATATGAACTTAACGAACCGGTAACGTCATCGTAGCTCGCTAGAGATATCGTTAGAACTAATTCAAGAGGTTGCCCATAGCTGGGTTGAGGGTCGTGGTGCTTGCAAAGGTAATCGCGACCTTCTTTTTTCACAGCACTGCGCAGAGAAGGACTTACAGATCGATAGGAGCGTTGGTTTATCCCAGCGCCTTCTTCGAAACGTCCTTAATATTTATCGGAGCGATCTTGTCAGGTGGATGTGAGGTTTCGTCGGATGCAGCCGTTTCATCAACAACCTTTGCGACAGCTCGCCTGAGATCTGATGCGACGCTGCGCACTGAACGCGATGCATTCAAAACGTGGAACCCGAATTCCGCGCTCATCCTGTCAAACACCTTCAGCATTCGTGTTTGATACGCAATGAAACTGTCGTAGAAGTCTTCACCGAGATGCAGGTCCATGCCTGACTCCCAGTAATCAAATCCCCGACCAGATGCGAGCACACGTTCGACAAGTTGTTGGGGAGACTGGATTCGCAAATAAAAAACAACATCGGGAACTAACGCCATTCCGTAGATTGATCTAATCCACGCTGAATCAATTCCACGTACTTCCGCGCGGGCGAGTGCTGAGTAGATATACCGGTCAGTTAATACGACGAAGCCTGATCGCAACGCAGGCAACATTTCATTCTCGAGCCGATCGATGAAGTCAGTCGCATAAAAGAGCTGCATCGTCAGTCGACCCAACGTGTGACCTGTCTTCGCCTCCTTGAGACCTCTACCGGCGAGAACTGACCTGGTCATACCCGTATCCAGCACAGCATGACCACGCGATTCGAGCCATGCGCGAAGCATTGCGATGTGGGTCGACCTGCCGACACCGTCCGTGCCTTCGATCACTATCAGCTTTCCGCTGTACTCTTCCTGCTCCACCCCGGGAAGTGGCGCGCCGTAGAACTGATGGTTTTTAATTTGACTTCGACCGCCTTCTGGTTAGATGTTGACTGATCATTAAGCGCATCTCGCGCTGTTGCCTTTCAATCGATCGACTGGCATCGATTACCGTTAATCCAAACTCGGAGACCATCCGATCGTATTCCTCCAGGATCTTGCCCTGGAATATAGTAAAGCTTTCCTCCGGATCGTCAGCGAAACCAACATCCATGCCCGCTTCGTAATACTTCAAATTCGGTCGACCCGAAACGATCCGATCAATTGCAATGTCGAGTGGCGCTCTAAAGAAAAATGCCATCGTTGGTTTTACAGCAAACGAATAGACCGCACGCACCCAATCGCGATTGCAACCCCGCGCAACATCGCGAGCGAACGCCGTATAAATGTAGCGGTCAGCGAGTACAATGGCGCCCGCTTTCAAGGGTGGAATGATGTCTCGTTCAGTTCGATCCGCGAAGTCGGTGGCGTGGAGAAGAGAGAAGCTGGCAGGAGTAAAGAGGTGCCGTTTCTTGGCTCGTTTCGTCGTGTCCTTCACCAGTGGTGATGAATTCCATTCGGAGAAAAAAACGGGGTAGCCTTCCGCTTTAAGCCATTGATGAAGAAGAGCCAGCTGAGTGGATTTGCCACTTCCATCTGTGCCCTCTACAACGAAAAGTTTGCCGGGAAATTGATGTCTGCCATATGAAATCATCGGCGCCAGAGACTAGGTCACGCGTGTTACAGCAATGTGAATCCTCGTCATAAACCTTTTAGTTGATGAGAACTTTGTATCTCTTCCGCCATGCCAAAGCAAGTTCGAAGGCGTTCTCCACTCCGGAGGAGTGAGATGTTTATAGTTTTCGACAGTTCTAAAGTTGCGCACTCCTTTAAGGAGTGCAGGGTACTTACATTCTTCGCAATCTATAAACATTAAACCCCTACGGAGTGAGGATTACCGGTCGCTCACAAACTCACCGCATGCGACTTTCTTCTGCGACTGCAGGTGATTGCTCAGAATCTGATAGAAGCACTTGAGACACACGCCGGTTGTGTCCTGCTCCTTATCGTCACGAATCTTCACTCCACACCAAACGCAGACGACATGGAATAAATGCCTTCGTTTGTCTTTTCTACGCACTGCGTCCTCCTTGTTCGATTCGATCAGTTCTGCTTCATTGCCAACTGCCATTGACCCTGAAACTTCACGCTCGAAACTAAACAATCAAGGTTACGTCGTTATAGACGGCAGGTTAAATGTCCGTATCACTAAACGCGGCCCTGGTCGTGAAATTCAGATGATTATTAGGCCGCCTTCAGTTCCATCGTAAATAAAACTTTTCTCTGTGCGCGCTGTTAACATTTTGGTAACATCGGTGCCAACGCGACTACCCTGTCGCATCGATAGTTCAAGCCGACGCAAAGCCATCAAGCGACTACGCCGGTAAGTGCTGGGAGGAGTTCAAGGTGAAGCCCAGAACCTACAGGAATTCTTTTTCTTCAAAGATGATCGACGTCTGTTTGCTGTGGATATGGCTAATCGTCGGAGGATGCTCAGCGCTTGGTTCGAACTCCGGAAAAGTCGTCGTTCGTGAAAACGTCTCCGCAACCCAACGCCAGGAATTGATCACCTCACTCAAAAGCATAACGGGTTGGTCCAGCTTGCACTTCGATCATCAAGGCGTTTTGCAGGTGGAAAGTGAGCCGGTAGCAAGTGGTTCGGCAACTGCTCGTAGTCTTCTTACACGTGCAGTTGACGGCAATAAGATAATTGTATTGGAAGATGCAAGTTCGCGACTTGACGTCGCTTTCTGTCGAGTGGTTAAGGCGCGCTGGTTAACAAATACCGGGACCCGGCTGCCCGCATTTGTCGTGCTGATAGACTTTGCTGACTTTCACGAGGTAATCGGCGACAAGGAAGCTCGAGCTGCCTTCAATGTTGGCTGGGGCGTCTTGCACGAACTGGATCACGTCGTTTCTGATTCAACAGATTCCGATGCGCAGGGACTCCTAGGCGAATGTGAGACACATATTAACGCCATGAGGCAGGAGATCGGGCTGCCAGTTAGAGCCGATTACTTTTATGTCGAATCAACTCTGAAAGCCGATCCAAATTTCAATAGTAAGCTCGTTCGACTCTCATTTGAACAGTACGACTCCAACAGGCTACGCACGCGACGTTACTGGATCGTTTGGGATGCAAGAGTTGTTGGAGGCTTATCCACCATCAACCAGACTGCAGCTGTTCAGGCTATCCGCTCACACCGCAATTAAAACTAAGACACCACCAGGCTTTAGCCGGTGGTACTTCAAATTCCAAGCTACCCGTTCGCATCTACATTCGGACACCACCAGGCTTTAGCCGGTGGTTCTTCAACTTCACAGCTACAAAACGTGCTGTAGAAAAACTTCCTGGACACCACCAGGCTTTAGCCGGTGGTTCTTCAACTTCACAGCTATTGAAGCGGACTGACAACGTTTCTTTCGTCTCGGCTTTGGTTGAAATTGAACTACCACCGGCTAAAGCCTGGTGGTGTCCAGGAAGTCTTCCGAGCACGTTTTGTAGCTGTGAAATTGAAGAACCACCGGCTAAAGCCTGGTGGTGTCCAGGAAGTTTTCCGAGCACGTTTTGTAGCTGTGAAATTGAACTACCACCGGCTAAAGCCTGGTGGTGTCGCTGTAGTTGTGTTGCGCGCGTGGATTAGCCGTGAAATTGAACTACCACCGGCTAAAGCCTGGTGGTGTCGCTGTAGTT
>Ga0207652_10001364_pt1 | contig 21700 bp, 22 predicted proteins | sample KBSC63BmetaG_FD_184334 | JGI IMG/M metagenome (GOLD analysis project Ga0207652, IMG submission 184334) | Corn rhizosphere microbial communities from Kellogg Biological Station, Michigan, USA - KBS C6-3B metaG (SPAdes) (version 2) | ecosystem: Host-associated > Plants > Roots > Rhizosphere ... | reverse complement strand
TGTTATCGTACAATTTCTTGCATAAAAAATATAAAAAAACCTGCAGCAATGCAGGCTTTCTAATTTAAAACACTTTTATGAAACAATTATCTTCTTCCCCTTATAATTAATTTGTAACCGTCTTTCTGACTATATTCAGGGATTAATATTCTTTGTTTATAAGGTAAAATATAAACAGTATTTCCTTTTTTATAAGAGATGTATGCATCACTTACCATGCTGTTTCCAATCTGTTGTTTATTGGCGAGGAAACTGCCTCTATAATCAAGCCCTGATTTTAAATTGAACGGAATTGAGTTTTTTAGATTCCCGTTTAATTTTATATTAAGTTGGGTCTTGTTTTTTTTCACAAAACCGCCCCTGTCTGCAAGTGCAAAAAGACATACTCCGCAAACAAGCAACACCACTGGTATTATTTTGGAATATTTTGACATTTGTGAAAAGTTTATTAATAATATTAAAGCAAAATTAGGAAATAATTGTGAGAAATTATAGCCATTCATCATTTTTTTTGTTTGAAAGCTCAAATAATTTTCCAAAATTGGTTTTAAATAAAATAATGAGTACTTTGTACTTATAAGTTTAGTGTTTTATGAAAGATAACCATTACCGCCAGGAAAGAGAGGAAATGAATGAACTATTGCGCCAGTATAATAACTTTAAAACGGGTAAAAAGTTTAATTTTATTGAAGAAGAATCTTTTCAGCGCCTTATCGATTATTTTGATGAAAATGATAATTTACCTTTTGCTTTGGAGGCTGTAAATTTTGCAATAGAACAATTTCCCTATTCTTCTTCTTTATTTGTAAGAAAAGCCGATATCCTGATTGCTACACAACACTATCATGAAGGCCTTGCCACTCTTGCAAAAGCGGAAGTGCTCGACAGCAACGATATTAATTTATATATTTTAAAGACGGATGCTTATCTCGCTTTAGATTATCAGGAAAAAGCGGCCGCTTTACTTGAAGAAGCGATCATCGTTTTTGATGGCGCAGATAAAATTGAATTGCTTTTCGAACTGGCCGACGTTTATGATGATTATGAAGACTTTGAAAAAGTTTTCAATTGTCTAAAATTAGTGCTGGAACAGGATCCTTCGAATGAAGAAGCACTTTATAAAATTTGTTTTTGGGCAGATTATACAGGAAAAAATGAAGAGAGTATAAAAATTCACCAGGAAATTATTGAAGAATATCCTTATTGTCACCTGGCCTGGTTCAATCTGGGAACTGCTTACCAGGGTTTAAAATTGTATGAAAAAGCAGTGGATTCTTACCAATATGCAATTGCCATTGATGAGAAATTTGATTATGCCTATCGCAATTTGGGTGATGCATATTTGCAAATGAAAAGATACCGGGATGCAATTGAAGCGCTTCAAAAGGTTTTAGAACTTTCTATGCCGGAAGAAGTAATTTACGAGGCGATTGGATATTGTTATGATAAGCTAAAAAATCCGGCACAGGCAAGATTTAATTATAAAAAAGCGGTTCATTTAAATTCTGCCGAAAGCCGCTTATATTACAAAATTGCGGGCACATACATGCAGGAAGGCTATTGGGAAAACGCCGTCAAAAACCTGGAAAGCGCGATGAACATCAACAGGTCGCAACCTGATTATCATTTTTCGATTGCACTCTGTTTTATTGAATTGGGAAGAATAAAAGATGCCGTAATTCATTTTACACATTTTATAAAAGCGCGTCCAAAAAATGTAAAAGGCTGGAAAGAGCTGATCAAATGCCTTTATGAAGCTGAGTATTTCGAGGAAGCGCTTGAACAGGTTTATAATGCGGAAAAAAACACCGATCACAAACCACTGTTTAGTTATTATAAGTCAGCGATTCTTTTTGAATTGGGGAAATCAAAGGAAGCGATTTTGCAACTTCAGCTTGCAATCCATAATGCTCCTGGGCTGGTAAAGCAATTTATCCAACTAAATCCTGCTTTGCTGCAGCATCCGGCTGTTTCCGATATCATCAGTAAAAACAAAAGCTCTACAAAACGCAAAAAGAAATAAAAAGTTTGTTTACTGTATTGCTTAATTTTGATTAGATTAAAGCTTTCTTTTAGGGGTATTACTCACACAATGTTTAAAGTTTTTTCAGCGATTTTGTTTCTGCCAAACTATATTTGCGCATCTCAATAAAAAAATATGAATTTTAATTTAAATCAAATTCCCGTGAGGCTTGAAAAGCCGAGGAAGTATGGAATAACCATGGTCATGGATAAAGGCCTCAGTCTTGAAGAAGCCAGAAATTTAATAAGTGCAGCAAGCCCTCACATTGATTTTGTCAAGCTTGGTTTCGGTACTGCGTATGTAACACCAAATCTTCGTGAAAAAATTGAATTGTACCAATCTTCAGGGATTGCTGTTTATTTTGGAGGCACCTTATTTGAAGCTTTTTTGATTAGAAATCAATTCAACGACTATATTCAGCTCTGTAAAGATTACGAAGTGAATTATATGGAAGTGAGCGATGGTTCTATCACGATTCCTCATACTGAAAAATGCGGCTACATTGAAAAACTGACCAAACACGGAACTGTTTTAAGTGAAGTAGGAAGCAAAGATGCCGCCAATATAATGCCGCCATACAAGTGGATAGAACAAATGCATGCCGAATTGGAAGCGGGCGCTGCCTATGTAATTGCAGAAGCAAGAGAAGCAGGAAACGTAGGTTTATACCGCGACAGCGGAGAAGTGCGCCAGGGACTCGTAAATGAAATATTGACCCGGATACCTGCAGAAAGAATTCTTTGGGAAGCGCCGCAAAAGGGACAACAGCTGTATTTTCTCGAATTAGTCGGTTGCAATGCAAACCTTGGTAATATCGCTCCTTCAGAGATTATTCCGCTGGAAGCCATGCGTATTGGCCTTCGTGGCGATACATTCCACCTGTATCTTGATAAAGAAAGTGCAAAATGAGTATCTATGGATTGATAGGCAAAACATTGCATCATTCATTCTCGCGAAGATATTTCTCTGAAAAATTCAGAAGTGAAAATCTTACAGATTCCCAATATCGGAATTTTGAAATAAAAAACATCGGTAAAGAAATTCCGGAATTAAAAAAAGATCCGGAATTAAAAGGGCTAAATGTTACCATTCCATACAAGACAGAAATCCTTCCTTTTTTAGACGAAATCTCTACAGAATGCCGGGAAATAAATGCCTGCAATTGTATCAAGATAGAAGCGGGGAAATGGATAGGATTTAATACGGATATAATTGGTTTTGAAAAATCTTTTGTTCCTTTTTTAAAACCTTTTCAAACAAAAGCGTTGATACTTGGAACCGGTGGCGCTTCTAAGGCAGTTGCTTTTGTTTTAAAAAAACTAAATATTCAGTTTTTAAAAATAAGCCGCAAACAGAACGGATCTGATTCTTCGGTGATTTCTTACCAGGATATTTCACAGCAAACGATGCAGCAATTTCCAATTGTAATTAATACAACTCCGCTTGGGACTTTTCCAAATGTCAATGAATGTCCGGATCTGCCTTATCAATTTGTAACGGACAAGCATTATTTTTTTGACCTGATTTATAATCCTTCAAAAACCTTATTTCTTTCTCTTGCGGAAAAACGAGGCGCTTTTATAGAAAATGGAGATAAGATGTTGATGATACAGGCAGAAGAAAGTTGGCGGATCTGGAATTCGTAGCCAATAGCAAACAAGCAAATAATTCAAATTCTTATTTTTTTTTAAAGAACTAACTTCAACTCGTCTGGTACCGCAGTTACTTTTTTGGTTTCATAATTATAACAAACCATTCCGGTTTTTGCATGAGCAATAATTATTTTTTGCCCATTCCTCTTTACAGAAATTTCATAAAAAAGCTCGAAGCTCACGCGTGTCATTTCTCCTGAAAATATTTTTATTTCCAGAACGTCATTATAGAAGGATTCATTTTTAAATTCTACTGAAAGCTCACTCATGATAAGCCCCGTTCCAGCGATATTTAATTCAGTAAATCCATGTTGGTTAAAAAATTGTACCCGCGCTTCGTGAATGATCTCCACGATTGAGTTGTTGCCAACATGGTTGCCATAATTTATATCGGTAATGCGGACAGGAATAAAAACAGAGGTGAGTATTTTTTGCTGAAGTTCAATTTTTAGCCTGGGCATTTTGCAAACTTATTCGATATTATCATTTTTTGCAGCAAGTTTTACCAGGTCTATCAAATTCGCTGATGTAGGAGATACGGTGCTGCTCAACATAATTTTTTGCCATTTGCTGATCTTCTTATTCCACACAGGCTTGGGTGGGAATCCGTTATCCGCAGAGATGATCAGCGTGGCTACTTTCGGAGAAATTTTTACCGGCTGGCCTTCGGGATTGGCTACAGTAAGATATTTTTTGCTGATCTTTTGGTTTTGATTTTTGGCAATTATTTCTTTCTTTTCTTTTGGATTATGAATGATTGATTCTAATATTCTTTGATTTAAATTGATCGAATCTTTAATTTTTTGCGCCAATATTTTATTTGTGTTTGCGGGGATATTTGTAGCGGGATTTACGTGTTTATTTTTATTAAAAAATAACGAACCAATGAAGATGATCACCACAGAAGCCGCAGCAGTGGCACCATAGAAAAGAAGGGTAGATTTTCTGTGTGTTGATATTTTTACTACTTTTTCATCTTCAGCTTCTTCTGCAATTTGAAGTTCTTTTGCAATATTATGCCAGATTTCCCCGGGTGGAGGAGTTTCATAATTATAAAGTTTATTTTTAAAATCCTGCATGATAAATTTTACCTGTTATTTTTTGCATGGTTAATCCTTGTTTCTATTATTTTTTTTAAAACGCTCTTTGCCCTGGCCAGCTGAGATTTACTCGTTCCCTCTGTGATCCCCATTATTTCTGCAATTTCTTTGTGCGAATACCCTTCAATAACATGCATGTTAAAAACCTGCTTATATCCGGGCGATAATTCATTGATAATGTTCAAAATATCTTTGGTGGCAAGAGAATCCAAAGCATTTAATTCACTGTCTTCTATCGTGTTTTCCTGCACCTCAGAGACATTATACAATTTCACTTTTTTTCTATAATGCTCAATAGAAGTATTGATAAAAATTCGTCGCACCCAACCTTCAAAAGATCCTTCAGCTCTGAATTTACTCAAACTTTTGTAAACTTTGATAAAGCCTTCCTGCATCACATCATTCGCATCTTCTGTATTGTCGGAATATCGCAAGCAAACTGCATACATCATTGAAGAAAATCGATCATAAAACAACTTTTGCATTTGGGGGTCTCCTTCAATGCATCCTTTTATTAAGTCGCTTTCCGAAGGCATATGGTTGCTCGATGCATTCAAATTTTATTGTGTTTTTCTAATTATATTGGTTAATTATTGCCAGCTTTTAAATAGTTGGTCAACTTTTCTATTGCTTTCTTTCTATGGCTGAACCTGTTTTTTCCTTCCATAGTCATTTCAGCAAAGGTTTTGGTGGAACCGTCAGGGATAAAAACGGGATCATAGCCAAAACCTGAATCTCCTCTTCTATTTGCAATAATAATGCCTTTGCAGATTCCTTCAAAAATTTTCTGTTTGCCATTCTCAATCAAACAAACCACTGTCCTGAATTGGGCTTTACGATTTTCTTTATTTTCCAATTTGCCTAAAAGCTTGTCAATATTTTTTTCAAAAGATCTCTCTTCACCGGAGTATCGAGCACTTTTTACACCTGGTTCGCCGTTCAAAACTTCTACTTCCAGTCCGGTGTCTTCCCCAAAACAACTTTTGTCAGTAAGGTGATGAATTACTTTTGCTTTTTGGCAGGCATTTTCTTCGAGAGAATTGTACGGCTCCGGAATTTCAATGTCAATTCCTGCTTCTTTCAAAGAAAGTATTTTGAACTTTTCTTTAAGAATCGCTCTTACTTCAATTACCTTATGTTCATTGTTTGTAGCAAAGATGATCGTATTCATTTTTTAAGAAATAATTTTTGCAGGCTTGTCCATAATTCTTTCTTTAAATCCTTATTATTTAAGAAATTTTTTAATGAAGGAGCAGATAAATAAAGTTGTTCCCTGAATGGCTGTATTTGAAAAAATGGAATCGTAAAGGGTAAATTCAATTCTTCAGTGCTTACTCCAAAAAGCAAGACCTTGACAGGGTGAAAATAATTTACAAAAGAATGATAATCAATACGATTGAGATAAAAATTGACCAAAGCAATGTCTGCCATAGAAAGTTTGCAGGCCGTAATCAAATTTGATAAAAGAGTCATTTCATCGTCGGGCAGAAATCGCTGTTCCGGTTCATTCACTAAAAAAAGAATCTGTTGTTGGTTTTCACCCAGGCTGCTTATAGTCGTTACTTTTTCAACTTCTTCATCGGTCGGAGTATTGTCTGATTCTATAAGATTTTTGGCAAATAGATTTTTACAGGTTTCTTTGGAAAGTCGAATATTATCCAGACTCATTTGTTATTTTACCTCCTTTTTTTTCGTTCCTTTGTAGCAAATTAAACGATATGATAGCTACAGAAGATTTTAAAGTTACAAAAATTAAAAATAGCAAACTCGCTTCATTAGACCTAAATAATATTCCTTTTGGAAAATATTTTACCGATCACATGCTCGAAGTAAATTATGAAAATGGCGAGTGGGGTGAGGTTGAAATTAAACCGTATCAACCCATAACCGTTGATCCGGCCTGTGCGGCATTGCATTATGGACAGGCGATTTTTGAAGGAATAAAAGCATATAAAAATCAGAAAGGCGAAGCTTTTATTTTCAGGCCTGAAGATAATTTCAAGAGGTTTAATATTTCTGCTGAAAGAATGGAAATGCCCAAAGTTCCCGAAGAAATTTTTATGGAAGGAATGAAACAATTGGTAAAGGTGGATGAAGATTGGATTCCTGCAGAAGAAGATCATTCTTTATATATCAGGCCGTTCATGTTCAGCACTAATGAAGTAATCGGCGTGAAGCCAAGTCAGAAATATAAATTTTTGATTATCCTAAGTCCCACTGGCCCATATTACAGCGCTCCTATGAGGATTTATGCCGAAGAAAAATATGTGAGAGCCATTCCAGGCGGCGTTGGATACACGAAGAATGCAGGCAATTATGGAGCTTCCATGCATCCCACCGCTGAGGCTAAAAGAAAAGGCTACGACCAGGTTTTGTGGATGGACGCATTTGAACATAAATATGTAGAAGAATGCGGAACAATGAATGTGTTTTTTATAATAGACGGCAAAGCAATTACCCCTGATTTAAGTGCAGGTACTATTCTTGCCGGAGTGACAAGAGACAGTGTAATTCAAATCCTGAAAGATATGGGTGTGGAAGTAGAAGAAAGGCGTTTGAGTATTGATGAAATTGAAGATGCATATAAAAAAGGAACTCTTACTGAAATTTTCGGGACTGGTACAGCAGCCACCATTTCTTTAATAAAAGAATTACGATACAAAGATTTTGTGATGACATTTGAAACGGAAAAATGGAAAACATCGCCGGAAATTAAAAGAAGAATGAACGCAATCAAAGAAGGAAAAGCAGAAGACAAATATGGCTGGATGGTTAAAGTATAATCAATGGCTTCTTTGAAATGATTGGCAGTAAACAAACAAAAAACGGCAATTCTTGTTTTGATTAAACCCGGTTTTTCACATAATCAAATAATTTTGGTTTTTCGCAAACCTACACTTACCTTTGCCGTCCAAAAAAATTAAGGTAAAAAACAATGCCTACCATACAACAATTAGTAAGAAAAGGAAGAACAATCATCAGGGCCAAAAGTAAATCAAGAGCGCTTGATAGTTGCCCGCAGCGCAGAGGCGTGTGTACAAGAGTTTATACAACCACACCTAAGAAACCGAACTCCGCATTGCGTAAAGTAGCGAAAGTAAGGCTTACTAATAAAATTGAAGTGATTGCATATATTCCCGGAGAAGGGCACAATTTGCAGGAACACTCTATCGTCTTACTTCGTGGCGGAAGGGTAAAGGATCTTCCAGGAGTCCGTTATCATATTGTACGCGGAAGCCTTGATACTGCCGGTGTAAAAGGCCGCAAACAAAGCCGTTCTAAATACGGCACCAAAAGAGAGAAAGCTAAAAAATAGTCTATCAGGCTTTCGCCTGATGAACAGTTTAATAATTTAAAAAAGTGTCATCTTACCGGAATGGTCGGGTGAAAAAAATAAAAAAGAACAATGCGTAAAGCACAAGCAAAAAAACTTCCATTAGCGCCTGATCCTAAATTTCAGGATAAGCTGGTTACCCGTTTTGTAAATAATTTAATGTGGGAAGGCAAAAAGAGTGGTGCATACACGATATTTTATGATGCACTGGATAAAGTTTCCAAAATCTCTGGTGATGATGGCTATGAAGTTTGGAAAAAAGCCCTGGCCAATGTTACTCCTGGCGTAGAAGTAAAAAGCCGCAGAATTGGGGGAGCTACTTTCCAGATTCCTTCAGAAGTTCGTGCAGACAGGAAAATTTCATTAAGCATTAAATGGCTTATCAAATACAGCCGCGATAGAAATGGCCGCAGCATGTCAGAAAAATTAGCAAATGAAATCGTAGCGGCCAGTAAAGGCGAAGGCGCGGCTTATAAAAAGAAAGAAGATACACATCGTATGGCTGATGCAAATAAAGCATTTGCTCATTTCAGAATCTAATAAATACAGTTCAAGTTATAAACCCTTCTTGTTTTCAGAAGGGTTTTTTGTTTTTAGAAGAATTGAAGTTACTTTACGCCATATTTAACTTTAACAAACAAACTTTATGCAATTTGTAAAACAGGTTTCTTTAATCGTTTTAGGATTGATTTTATCCACATTCTTTTTTTCCTGTAATACAGGAAATTCAAAAGAGAAAAAAGATTCCATGAAAAATTCTGCCTCTTATTTATCAGATTTATCAGACAAAAGCGGTTTTGAAACAACAGTTGACGGCAAAAAAACAGATCTCTACATTCTCAAAAATAAAAACGGCGCTATGGCAACTTTTACCAATTATGGAGGGAGAATTGTGAGCCTCCTTGTTCCTGGTAAAAATGATAGTTTGATGAATGTGGTCTGTGGTTTTAAAAGTGTCGAAGATTATCAAAAATCGACCGAACCTTACTATGGTGCCACGATTGGAAGATACGGAAACCGGATCGCCAAAGGAAAATTTTCTTTGGATGGCAAACAATATTCTTTGTTTTTAAACAATGGCCAAAATACTTTACATGGTGGAAAAAAAGGATTTCAATACCAGGTTTGGGACGCTGTTCAACCCGACAGCAACTCGGTGGTTTTTACAAGAATTTCTACTGATATGGAAGAAGGTTATCCGGGAAATCTGAAAGTAAAAGTTACCTACACATTGAACAATGACAATGGATTGGAAATGGAATATGAAGCGACAACTGATAAAAACACCGTTGTGAATCTGACCAATCATGCGTATTTTAATTTGAATGGAGAAGGTTCCGGAACGATCTTAAATCATGAAGTAAAAATCTTTGCTAATTCTTATACTCCTATTGATTCGACTTTGATTCCTACCGGAAAAATAGAGCCTGTGGCTAACACACCTTTTGATTTCAGGGATTTTCACACAATTGGTTCGCGAATAAATGACGATAATGTGCAGTTGAAAAACGGTAAAGGATATGATATCAATTTGGTTTTAGACAGCGCTAAAAATGATTCTCTTCACCTTGCTGCAAAAGTGATTGGTGATCAATCAGGAATTGAAATGACGATCTATACCGATCAGCCGGGTTTGCAATTTTACAGTGGAAATTTTATGGCTGGAAAAAACATGTTTAATAATGGTATCAAGGATGATTTTCGCACAGCCTTTGCAATGGAAACCCAGCATTATCCTGATTCTCCTAATGAACCTTCTTTTCCGACTACGGTTTTAAAACCAGGCGAAAAATATCATTCCAAGTCAGTTTATGTATTCTCTGTAAAAAAATAATAGTCAAAAATATGAGAGCTATATCCAAATTCTCACTGGTATTTCTTTGTTCTTTTTTTATTATTTCCTTCAATGTTTTTTCTCAAAAACAAGTTGCACCTGCTTATCCGCTGATCACCCACAATACGTATTTTAGTATTTGGTCAACCACTGATGGGTTAAATGAATCTACTACAAAACACTGGACAGGAGCAGATCAATCGTTGATTGGAATTATTAAAGTTGATCAAAATTATTACCGGTTTTTGGGAAAGCCAGTGGCGGAATACAAAAATATTTTACCCGCTTCCGACGACAGCAATTATTCAGTAAAATACATAGAACAACAACCGGCCGATGGCTGGAATGAAACTAACTTTAATGACAGCGATTGGAAAACCGGAAAAGCTCCTTTTGGAAAAGATCGCCCGAATGTAAATTCCACATGGAATTCTGATAATATTTGGGTTCGGCGGGAGTTTGAGGAGAGTGACAAAAACCTGGATGATCTGTTTTTGAAACTTGAACACGATGATGATGTGGAAGTTTATTTAAACGGCAAGAACATTTATGCTGAAAAAGGCGCGACGGGTAAATTCATTTTAATTGATGTGAACAATGCGATTAAAAATAATTTAAAGAATGGAAAAAATGTGTTGGCTCTCCATTGTGCGAACACTGGCGGAGCAGCATTCCTTGATGCAGGAATTGTAAAAAAGCTTCCGGCAGTAAACCAACAAATAATTCAAAAAGCTTCTCAGCAAAGTGTTGAAGTGAATGCAACACAAACGGTTTATCAATTCATGTGTGGCCCAATTAATTTGAATTTAAAGTTTATCTCGCCTTTGTTGTTGAATGATATGGAAACCCTTGCCAGGCCTGTTTCTTATATTACCTACCAGGTGAAATCAACCGATGGTAAATCGCACGATGTAAAAGTTTATCTCGGCGCTTCGTCTGATATCTCGGTAAATATTCCTTCACAGGAAGTGGAAGCCGTCTCTATGAAAACAAAAGACCTGCAACTTTTAAAAGCTGGAACCATCAGCCAGCCGGTTTTGAAAAAGAAAGGTGATGATCTCAGAATTGACTGGGGATTTTTTTATGTTGCTGCAAAAGACGAAGCCAATACCATGCAATATATTTCTGAAAATGATGAAGCTGGAATTGCTTCTTTTTTAAAAGGAACAGAGGGCAATTCAGAAAAGGTTTCCGGTAAAAGTTTAATGCTGAATACCGTTATCGATTTTGGTCCTGTTTCAACTGATCAAAAGGAAAAGTTTGTTGAATTGGGTTACGATGAAATTTATCCCGTTCAGTTTTTTAATCAAAATCTAAAGCCCTGGTGGAACAGGAATGGAACCAGTACGATTCAGAAACAATTGGAATTAGCATTTACAAAATACCATTCTGTTGTAAATAAATGTAACATTTTCGACAATCAACTTTATGCTAGTGCAAACAGGTCAGGCGGCGAAGATTATGCAAAACTTTGCCAACTGGCCTACAGGCAAAGCATTGCGGCTCATGCTCTGGTAAAAAGCCCTAAAGGCGAAATCTTATTTTTATCCAAAGAGAATTTCAGCAATGGTTCTATCAATACGGTGGATGTAACTTATCCGTCGGGGCCGCTTTATTTATTTTACAATCCCGAATTTTTAAAAGGAATGCTTAATGGAATTTTTTATTATTCAGAAAGCGGCAAATGGAAAAAGGCCTTTCCGGCGCACGATTTGGGCACTTATCCTTTGGCAAACGGACAAACTTATGGCGAAGACATGCCGGTAGAGGAAGCGGGAAATATGGTGATCCTGACAGCTGCCATCGGCAAAGCCGAAGGCAATGCTAGCTATGCAGAGAAACATTGGAAAGAGTTGACCAAGTGGATTGAATTTCTTTCAAAAGAAGGTTTGGATCCGGCGAATCAATTATGCACGGATGACTTTGCCGGCCACCTGGCCCGTAATGCCAATCTTTCTGTCAAAGCCATTGTGGCCATTGGCTCTTACAGCATGCTTGCAAAAATGCTGGGCAAAAAAGACGTGGCTGCAAAGTACAACCTGATGGCTAAAACTATGGCAAAAAAATGGATGCAATTATCTGATGCCGACGATCATTACGCACTTACTTTTAATGATAAAAATACCTGGAGTCAGAAATATAACCTCGCTTGGGATAAAGTATTGGGTCTTCATATTTTTCCCGAAAGCGTTGCCAAAAAGGAACTCGCATATTATCTTACCAAACAAAATGAATTCGGTCTTCCTTTAGACAGCCGGAAAACTTATACTAAATCCGACTGGATCATCTGGACAGCAACCTTATCTTCCTCAAAGAATGAGTTTGAGCAATTTGTAAAACCAGTTTATAAATATGCCACACAAACTCCTGATAGAGTTCCCTTAAGCGACTGGCATGAAACGACCAACGGACGGAAAGTGGGCTTCCAGGCACGGAGCGTTGTGGGTGGGTATTTTATGAAAATGCTGAATGATAAATTTGACCGGAAATAGAGAGGAAAGTAGTATTAGTTAAATTTCTAAACCCGTGGACCCAATGGAGTTTTGAATACAGGCATGTTGGATTGTTTTGCCCAGGCACTTCTATAGGAGCGTAGTTAGCCTGCAAAAACCTGCGTATAATATATCCGCCCTTGTTTGTCTTTTGCAATTCCGATTCCAATGTATTTAAATGGGCCAAGAAGATTACGACGATGGCCGGGAGATTTTTCCCACATCAATACAACCTGTTTTCCCGAAGTTGGGCCGTATGCTACGTTTTCTCCAAAAGTTGAAACGCCTTTTATTTTCTTCTTTTCCAAAGCTTGTCGTTTGGAAAACCCTTCATGGCCAAAAGCTACATGGCCGCGAGCCATTTCTTCACTGTGTTTTTTAGCAATGGCGTTTAACTGATCGAGCATCACCAATTGGTTCAACCCTTTGGACCGCCGGAATTGATTCGTTTGTTTAAAAACGTCTTTCACAACATGGGTGTTTGAATCAGAGAAAGATAAAAGTGTAAAAGAAAGCAGTAAAATGGCTGCGAATAATAAGGCTCTTGATCTCATTTCAGGGTAAATATTGTAGGGCGAATAAAACAACTTTTGTACCATTACAACTACTTCTCATCAACTTTCCCAACTTTTAGCAAGGAATTTGCATTATAGAAGAATCCGCCTTCGGAGCAAACCTTTAAAATCACTAAAATATGAAACCCATCTTTTTTTATTTCATGGCTGTTCTATTATGCAGCACCACATCGGCACAATTAAAAACAACCGTAAAATGTCCTGATATAGAGGTAAATCTTTTAAAGGGAATCGTGAATAATACCATCCTGCCGGTCTCTGATCCGGCTCTTATCAGGCATGATCTTCCGTGTGCTATGGAAGCATCCGCTGCGACCAATAAATGTGGTGCAGGCGTATTTTATAAAAGCAAGGATATTTATTTTTATACCGACAGGGATTATATAGAGATCGGGCCGGCCTTCAAAGGCAGGCTCAGCTTTCCTTTGATGGGAGCTGCCAAAAGCGGACTTTTTAAATACCTGGGTGCACCGCAAATAAAAGAAAGCAACTGGGAAGCTTTTGAAACATCCTATGGTATCCTGATCGTTTATTTTAATAAACAAAACCGGGTAAACAAAATCCAGTTTAGTACAAAAACGGCAAAGACTATTCAGCTTTGTGATTGAAGAAATCAAAAGGATTGGTAATAAATTTTGTGGAATCCTGACATTTCAACACCCTGCATCATAATAGGCTGACAATTCCAATCTACGAATTGTAAACTTGCGGTAACTTATAGCCATTATGATATTCTTTCATCAGGTATTGCTTGTTGATCTTGTCGTCTGTGAATTGTTTTTTAGCAGCATCCCACTCTAATTTTTTACCGCTGCGATAGGCGATATTTCCCATTTGGGCAACGGTGGCAACATGAGCTCCTGCCTGAATCGGGCAATGAAGATCCTCCAGTTTCCTTGATTTGACAACACTTACAAAGTTCTCCAGGTTCTTATCAACACCATTATCAGAAACTTTTACCAGCGGCTTACTCACCTTATTTTTGCTATTCTTTTCTTCTATTACTTCCCATCCGCCACGATCAAGAATGAGCGTTCCATTGTTGCCGATATAGGCAATACCGTGATCACGGCCATAAGAGCCATTGTCAATGCCCATTGCCGAATCCCAAACCATATTAAATCCATCAAATTCATATAAGGTTGTGAGTGTATCCGGCGTTTCTTCATACAAATCCGGATAGGCAAAACGGCCTCCCAGCGCTGCAATAGATTTTGGAACATCCGCTTTCATTGCCAATAAACCATAATCCAGCAAGTGCACACCCCAATCTGTCATCAGCCCCCCTGCATAATCCCAAAACCAACGGAAGTTAAAGTGAAACCGGCTGGAATTAAAAGCACGTGTAGGTGCAGGCCCCAGCCAGGTAGCATAATCAACACCAGCCGGAGGTGCAGTATCAGGTACCACCGGCCCCGGTTTCATCCAGCCCTGGTAACACCAAACTTTGACGGTTCTTATATTTCCCAACTGGCCACTTTGCACAAAGTCAACAGCATCCTTAAAATGTTGCTGACTACGCTGCCATTGGCCGGCCTGCACTACTTTATTATATTTTTGTTGTGCACTTACCATCGCGTTGCATTCTCCAATAGAATTTCCTACGGGCTTTTCTACATACACATCCTTTCCGGCTTGGCAGGCATGCATCATGATCAATGCATGCCAATGGTCGGGAGTGCCAATTATTACCGCGTCAATATCTTTATTGTCCAGCAGCTTTCTGTAATCGCCATAGGTTTTTACTTTAGCCGTGGCGATATTCATTTTAGCAAGATCTGCAAGTCTCTTGTCAATCACGTTTCTATCCACATCACATAAGCCCACAAGGTTCACACCGGGAATTTTTAATGCAGCGGACAAGTCTGCGAAGCCCATTCCGTTGATACCGATGGCCCCAATATTCAACTGATCGCTTGGAGCAATCCGGTTTTTCATGATGGCAAATATGGGGTTGTCTATTGCAGACAATAATAACCCTCCGCCAATCATACCGGCCGAGTTCTGAATGAATTTTCTACGAGATGACATTGCATGAAATTTATGGGTGAAAAAAATAAGCAATAAATATAGGATATTTAAATCAGTAATTAGTTTGGAAACAACTATTTCAATAGCTTATATTTGAAAACTATTCCCTTTACAAGATTGAACAAAACGATAACGACGCAGGCGTGATGAGTGGGGTGATTCATTAATAGTAGATGATGATAATCTTCCTGATCTCCTATAAACTGGCATTGGAAATTGTATAGAATTTAGAAGCGAGATTGGAGGGTTTTAGGAACCGGGGGCACCTTTCCTTTCAAATTAAAAAGCCATAAATAGCAGTAACATTTTTTTCATATCAAATTACATAGCTTTTAACTTTTTCTGAATTCAAATTAACGTCATGAAACCAGTACTTATTTTTTTATTCATTGTGAGCTCTTTCAATACGAAAGCACAGAATACTGATTCTGCATGGATCAGGGAGAATTATATAAAAAAGGAAGTTTATATTTCCATGCGTGACGGCATACGATTATTTACTTCTGTTTACATTCCTAAGGATAGCAGTAAAACACACCCTATTTTAATGACGCGGACTCCCTATTCCTGCCAGCCGTATGGGGAGGAAAGTTTTAGGGATTATTGGGATAGCTACGAAAAGGAATATTTTAAAGAGGGTTATATTATGGTAACACAGGATGTGCGTGGAAGATGGATGAGTGAGGGTAAGTTTGAAAATGTACGCCCGTTTAATGCGAACAAAAAAGGAAAAGAAACAGATGAAGCAAGTGATACGTATGATGCCATTGACTGGCTTGTAAAAAATATTCCCCACAACAACGGAAAGGTCGGCATATTTGGGATTTCCTACCCTGGCTTTTATTCTACCATGGCCGCAGCAAGCAACCATCCTGCTTTGAAGGCGGTAAGTCCTCAGGCTCCTGTTACCAATTGGTTTATTGGTGATGACTTTCACCATAATGGTGCCTTTTTTCAAATGGATGCATTTGATTTTTATTCAGCCCTCGGATTTGCTTTTGGAGTGCCTCATCCGAAGCCTGTAGATGCGCCTGCTGTTTCTGTCGGATTTCCTGTTCATGATAATTATAAATTCTATCTGGATGCAGGCAGTTTAAAAAATCTGACTAAATACATGGGCGACAGTATTGCTTTTTGGAAAGACCTGATGGTTCATCCAAATTATGATAGCTGGTGGAAGGCACGTGATGCCCGTAACGCCACCAAAAATTTGCAACCTGCCTTATTATGGGTCGGCGGCATGTTTGATGCTGAAGATGACTGGGGTGCATGGAATGCCTTTAAAGCGGCAGAACAAAATAACCCGGGCAAGGCTTTTAATAAAATTGTCGAAGGCCCTTGGTATCATACTCAATGGGCGAACCATGATGGAACCCATCACGGGAATATTCAGTTTGGCAGCAATACCAGTGAATATTATCAACAACATTTTGAGATCCCTTTCTTTAATTATTTTTTATTGGACAAAGGAGATATCTCCCAAATTGCCGAAGCGAACGTTTTTATTACAGGAGCTGACGAATGGAGATCATTCAACCAGTGGCCTCCTGAAAATAAGGAAGACCAGCCTTTATATCTCGAACCCGGCGGAAAGCTAGACGGACCCAAACCAACAGCCGCAAAAAGCTTTAGCGAATATACAAGCGACCCGGCAAAACCGGTTCCTTACGAAGACTTTGTTCATTTTAATAGAACCAGGACTTACATGACCGACGACCAGCGTTTTGCATCGCACAGGACGGATGTGCTGGTGTTTCAAACAGATACTTTGAGAAAGGATCTAACCATTGCAGGCAATATAATTGCAGATCTGCTGACCAGCATTTCAACAACCGATGCAGATTTTGTGGTCAAAGTGATAGATGTGTACCCGGATTACTTAAGCTATAATGATGTGGACATTTATGAAGAAGAAAACCCTGTGGTTCCTGATCCGTATCCCATGGGAGGTTACCAGATGTTGGTAAGAGCGGAAGTATTTCGTGGCCGTTACAGGAAGAGTTTTGAAAACCCTTCTGCATTCACTCCGGGGAAAGTAGAGGAAGTAAAATTTGAATTACCGTCGGTTGCGCACCAGTTTAAAGAAGGGCATCGTATTATGGTGCAGATACAAAGCAGTTGGTTTCCCCTCGTAGACAGGAATCCGCAGCAGTTTGTTGATATTTATCATTGTGACCAAAAAGATTTTATAAAGAGTGATATAAAAATTTATCACGACGCAAAGAATGCATCAAAAATTATTTTGCCTGTTTTAAAATGATTTAAAGAATAGAAGCTTTCGTTTGTCTCTTTTGTTATTTCTGAGAGAAAAAAAACAATAAATTTTAAAAAAACATGCAATCAAGAATAATTACTAAAATTATTATCGCCTCCTTAATAATTTCTTCAATAACGGCACAGGCGCAAATCTCCGATTCAATCGTGCTGAAAGATCTCGTTTGGGACAAAACCGTACCAGCCGGTATGAGGGAATTAACTATCCCATCAGAAAATTCAAAACTTGCCGCTTTTATATATAATGCAAATGGCACTCAAAAACATCCTACTCTTTTATTACTTCATGGTTTCCCAGGTAATGAACGAAATCTTGATCTGGCCCAGGTTGTACGGGCACATGGATGGAGCGTAATTTATTTTGATTATCGCGGGTCATGGGGAAGTCAGGGGCAATTTAGTTTTGAAAATTGTGTCCAGGATGTAAAGAATGTAGTAGCATTTTGTAAAAAATATTCAGACTCGCTGCATATTGATACTTCAAATATTGTATTGTTCGGCCATAGCATGGGCGGCTTTGTTTGCTTAAAAGCATTGGCGGAATTACCCGGTATTAAAAAAGGTTTTGCACTATCCACCTGGGACATTTACTCAGATGCAAAAGATTTGAAACCAACGCAGGTTAAAGAAGCAGCTAAGCAAATGGGGGAATATTTTGTTTTGAACACAACGTCAGAAAAATTAATAAAATCGGTGATGGCGAACCTTGCGTTTTACAATCTCCAAAATGAAGCTGCTGCTCTTTCCGGTAAGGAAATTATTATGCTGGACGAACATCACATGAATCGACCTTTGGCGGAAAGTATAAAAAAAGCGAACCATAATTATTTTGACTATGAAGTCTGGCAAACTGATCATCCATTTAGCAATAAAAGAATCTCACTCATAAATAAAGTACTGCAGTTTCTTGATCAGAAATGATAAACGATAAAAAACCAAAACATTTTATTAAAAATAAATGATGAAAATTGTAAAACCCAAAAGCCTGCCTAACGCGCTCACTTTAATTATGCTGGTAATCGTATCGGCGGCAGTAAGTACCTGGCTATTACCTTCCGGGCAATACAGTAAATTATCAGTACAGAACAACAAGGCATTTGTGGTAACCTCTACCGCAGGTACGGTGTCATTGCCCTTTACTCAACAAACGCTTGACAGTCTTGCAATAAAGATTTCTTTACAAAAATTTAGTAATGGTGATATCCGCAAACCTATTTCAATACCCGGTACCTACAAAAAGCAGAAGTCAAATCCACAAGGTTTTATTGCCATGTTGGAGGCGCCGGTAAAAGGTATTATAGATAGTATCGATGTGGCACTTTTTGTTTTATTTATTGGCGGCTTCATGGCTGTTTTTAATAAGACTGGCGCTATGTTCAAAGGTGTAAAATATCTGGCGCAGCAGATGAAAGGAAAAGAAAAAAAGCTGATTGTGATTTTGGTTTTTGTGTTCTCTTTTTTCGGCGGCTCGTATGGAATGGATGTGGAGTCCATAGTGTTCTATCCTGTATTGGTACCGCTTTTTATGGCAGAGGATTATGACGCCATGGTGCCACTGGCGATTGTATTTGGAGGTGCCGCTGTTGGCTATATTGCCAGTTTTACAAACCCTTTTTCAACTATCATCGCTTCCAATGCAGCGGGCATTAACTGGATTGACGGACTCTATGGAAGGCTCTTATTTTTTGTTATCGCTACTTCTTTGCTGGCGTGGTATATACTCAGGTATGCAGCTAAAGTAAAAAAAGATCGTACTTCTTCGCTTGTTTATAAAATAGATGGCATTACAGAATCTCCTTTTGAAATAGAAGTACATACCGAAGGTGAAAGAATGAAATTGAATATTAAAACAAGAATACTATTACTCATATTCATATTCACTTTTATCAGCATGATCGCTGGCATTGTTTTCTTTAACTGGTGGACTACCGAAATGGCTTCCTTGTTTTTTGGTTCAACTATCCTCATCGGAATATTAGACCGTATGAGTGAAAAGGAATTTGTAGCAGAATTTTTAAAAGGCGCCGAAAGTTTATTAGCAGTAGCGCTGATCATTGGCCTGGCAAGAGGGGTGACCATTGTGCTGAATGATGGTCTCGTTGCAGACTCTATTCTTTTTTATGCATCAAACGTAGTACAGCATTTTCCTGCAATCATTTTTATTATTATGGTAATGCTTTTCTTTTTCTTTTTTGCTATCCCCGTAAGTTCTTCTTCTGGTATGGCAGTACTTACCATGCCCATCATCGGCGCATTGGCCATTATTGTAAATATTCCAGGCCGTGAAATTGTGAATGCTTATTTGTTTGGTATAGGAACCATGTTTCTCATATCTCCCACTGCCACTGTGTTTCCAGCATTGCTGATGGTAAAAATAAGTTACAAGGCGTGGATGAAATTTATAACGCCGATGATAATTGCGTTGCTTGCTTTGGGTGCCATATTTTTAATAATTGGAATCAGCCTTAAATAAAAAAAATCGTTTTATGAAACATATTAAGCTAATCCTTTCTATTGCTGTATTATTTTTTGCTGTGGTTATACAGGCGCAAACGCCAGTTGACAGCCTTTTTGGCAAAAATGATCAAGCCGGAAAATACTTTGACAATCGTGGGTTTAAAATGTATTATGAAACTTACGGTTCCGGTGAGCCGTTGTTGATCATTCATGGTAATGGTGGTTCCATAAAGGATTTCACCAACCAGATCCCCTTGTTTGCAAAAAATTATAAAGTGATATTGGCAGATAGCAGGGCACAGGGAAGATCAGTTGACACCGGCGATTCCTTAAGTTATGAAATGATGACGGATGACCTCAACGCATTGCTCGATCATTTGCATTTAGATTCGTGTTATGTAATAGGCTGGAGCGATGGCGGCATCAATGGGTTGTTGCTCGCTATTCGTCATCCTGATAAAGTGAAAAAACTGGCGGTAACAGGGGCCAATCTTGTTCCGGACACTTCAGCCGTGGAACCAGAGATTTTTACCTGGGCAAAATCTCTTAGTGATTCCATTAATAAATTGCCCTTGTCTCCCGAAGTAAAGACCTATCATAAACTATTTAATTTAATGGCTCATGAGCCAAATATCAGTACTACACAATTAAAAACAATACAATGCCCGGTGCTTGTGATTGGTGGTGACCACGATGTAATTCGTCCACGCCATACAATGCTTATTGCAGAATCAATCCCAAGATCTTATTTATGGATTTTACCTAACAGCGGCCACTCTACACCAGTTGTTTATGCAGCTCTTTTTAACGAAGTAGTAAGCGATTTTTTTAAAAACCCATATAGAAAGATTGAAGGATTGAATCGTTTAAATTAGGATTAGTCGTTTGAAAAATTACACATTATGATTTATAGTAATTAATTTTACTTTAGACAGATGAAATACTATGGAACAAAACGAACCTTCTATCAATAATCTCTTATTACAAGCTGAGGAAGCCGGGAAAAATAAGGATTATCCATTAGCAATTCAATTGTATCAGCAGGTTCTAAAAATAGATCCAATGGAAATTCCTGCATACAATGCTCTCATGAAAATATACCGGAAAGAGAAATTGTATAAAAAGGAATTGGCCATAATTATTGCCGGAATAAAAGTGTATGAAAAATATTATAAGGATCATTCCGGTAAACACTCAAAAGAAGTGGAGGCGATAAGTGCCAAATTAAATAAATCATTTGCATTGGTCGATAAAAAAGGTGCTAAACTGTATAATCCGGAACCTATTGGCCGGTGGCAAAAAAGAAAAGAAATAGTTGAGAAGAAACTTATAAAAGAAGATTCTAAGGCAATAAAGTAATTTAAATTTATAAATAATTACTAATGACTGATCACTTTATATAAATTGACAATTGTAAGTTTGCCAAAATACAAAAATTTGGAATTGGGGCAAGGTTTCAAAAACCTGTGCCTCGAGCCTTACTCTGCTTGTATTTTTTTCATAAAAAACCAGTTTACGGCAAACATTTAATCTAATCTTACCGATTGTAATAACCGTTCTTCTTTTCTCAGCAAATTAATCTTCTACACATAAAATTATTTTTTAATCAAACGTTTGCGTATGGTTGTGATAAGTTTTAAAGCGACATTTGTATTTCTCATAAGCAGTTAGTTTTGGTAACGGCTCTTGTTTCTACAAGAGCCACCTTTTTGTGCGCTACGCATACCATAGTTCTTTAGAGTGCAAGTCTCGAACGAGCCAGCTAACGGGAATCGTTAGTCCGAAGCAAGGGTGTCCACCATGAGGTGGAATCTGAAGGAAGCTAAGGACAAAGATGTGAGATGACGAACAGAAAGAGGATACAAGGCTTACTCATTGGGTTAGTTGGCATTGGACAGCAAAGCCCTACAGTTAGACGTAAAATGAGG
>Ga0207652_10001362_pt1 | contig 21720 bp, 17 predicted proteins | sample KBSC63BmetaG_FD_184334 | JGI IMG/M metagenome (GOLD analysis project Ga0207652, IMG submission 184334) | Corn rhizosphere microbial communities from Kellogg Biological Station, Michigan, USA - KBS C6-3B metaG (SPAdes) (version 2) | ecosystem: Host-associated > Plants > Roots > Rhizosphere ... | reverse complement strand
ATCCACCCTCGTGATAGCCGACCTTCGTCTCACCGACCCACACCGTCGTTACCTGCCCCGCACCAAGGAAGTGCAGCAACGTCCGCCCACCGTGAAACGGATTAGCCAACTTCAAACGCGTGCGATACCACCCCTGCCCACGGTAGTAGGAAACATCAGGGTCGCAGCCGTCGTACGCGTTGAAGCAGTGTGGTAATGTAACCGGCACAAAAGCCGCCAGCTCCTCGCTATGCCAGGCCTCCCACGGCCCAGCCAGAGAACCCTGGAACAGCTCCCAGCCATTCGTCAGCCGGTGCGTGGTCTGCACGACGCTGCCGTCCGGCGCACGACTCACGGCCCGGGCAATCGCCGCCGACAGTGGATGCGCTGCACCTGCTACCGCTGCCGCACCTGCTACGAGCTGCCTGCGCGTTACTCCACCCATCCGCCGTTCCCTCGCTCCACAATTCATTTTGTTCAAACACTATACAAAATTCACCAAACCGTTGACACGGACACGCACAGGCTTGCGTCAAAGTGATATAAAGCTGCTATCTGATAGAGGCGTTTTCACCGACATGCAACGATTCCCGCTCACGCAGAAACAAAGCGCATCCAACCGCACGCCGCGTGAAATCAACCGTAACCTCATCTTCAATCTCATTCGCCGCCGCCAGCCGATTTCACGTGCTGACCTGGCGCGCCTCTCCGGCTTGCAGCGCAGCACAGTCTCACTCATCGTAGAAGAGCTGATTGTCGACCGCTGGGTGCTCGAGGGCTCTACCGGCAAGCTGCCCCGCGGACGTCATCCAACGTTTCTGCACCTCAACAACCAGCGCAGTGTGCTGGCCATCGACATCCATCCGTCGCAGACCACCATCGGCGTCGCCGACATTGGTGGCAACGTGGTTTCGCAGAGCATCGTCCGCATTCCCGATGACCCGGCCAAGGCCATCAACGCCATCATCGGCGCTGCCCGCAAGATGATCATCGCGCACCCGCAGAACTCCTTCGACGGCATCGGCATCTGTCTCCCCGGACGCACCGATCTCGACACACGCAAGCTGATCTTCGCGCCCAACCTGCATTGGCCGGTACTCAGCATCAAGCCGCGCATTCAGCGGGCCACGTCGCTGCGCGTTGAGATGGACAACGTCGCCAACGCCTGCGCACTGTCGGAAGTCTGGTTCGGTGAAAGCGATTCGCAGCATGACCGCGTGATCGTCAATGTGTCCGAAGGCATCGGCACAGGCATCTTCGCTAACGGCGAACTGGTGCGCGGGGAGAAGGGCATGGCCGGCGAGTTCGGTCACGTCCAGCTTGATCCTTCCGGGCCGCCGTGCGCATGCGGATCGAACGGCTGCTGGGAAACGCTCGCGTCCAATAATGCGGCGTTGCGCTACTACAAAGAGTTTGGCGGCAAGCAGAAAGTCGTCGACTTCCGGGCGCTCATCACTCTGTCGCAGGAAGGCGATCAACCCGCGACCCAGGCGCTGGAAGAAGTGGCAACTAACCTCGGCCGCGGCGTGCGCATGATCGCGTCAGCACTCGCGCCCCAGGAGATCGTCATCGTCGGCGACATCGTCAGCGCGTGGAGCATCTGCGGCCCCATCGCGCAAGCCGAACTCGCACGCAACTCCCTGTCTCGTTCCACCGTTCTGCGGCCCTCCAGCGAAGGCGCGCACGCCCGCCTCCGCAGTGCTGTCGCCCTCGTCCTGAGCGCCGGTTTTATCTAGTTGCTCTTGTCACCGTTTTCGTTGTCACCACGAACCATACTGGGATCACGCCATGACGAAACTCTGCTCTCTCCTGCTCGCATCTCTGCTTGTTGCTCCCGTGGCGTCTGCCCAAAACGCGGCAGGCCAGAACCCGGCAAACCAGACCCCGGCAAGCTTGGGCGCTGTCGAGCGCGCCTCCGCTGGCGATTCACCCAGCGATCCCGGACCGCTGGCGACCGGCCTTTCGCCGGAGCTGTCGCACAAAGATATTCGCGCAGCCATGAAGAAGGTCGCCGACTGGCAAGTCGCAACCGGCGAAAAGCGGTTCAACCAGCAGTGGACGTTCGCCGCGCTGTACGACGGCCTGCTGGCCTACTCCAGGGAGACGGGCGACCCTGTGGGCCACGATGCAGTGCTGCGCATGTCGGAGGGCTTCAAATGGCAACTCATCGAAGTCCGTTTTCCCCACGCCGACGATCAGCATATCGGTTATTCCTATCTCGACCTTTACTCCGAGCATCCCGACCCCGTGCGCATTGCCGCGACCAAAGCCATGATGGACCGCCTCGTGGCGCGCAAGGACGAACCCAAGGCTGTCTGGTGGTGGTGTGACGCTCTCTATATGGCGCCTCCCGTGCTCGTGCGCATGTCCAAAATTACGGGCGACCGCAAGTACATCCTCTACATGGACCACGAGTGGGATGTGACCAAGGCCCTGTTGTACGTGGACGACGAGAAGCTCTATTTCCGCGATGCGACGTTCCTGCAGAAAACAGAAGCCAATGGCAAAAAGCTGTTCTGGTCGCGCGGCAACGGATGGGTGCTCGCAGGGCTGGCCATGATCCTCGGTGAGCTTCCCGCCGATGATCCACTGCGTCCCAAGTACGAAACGCAGTTCCGCGAGATGGCGACAAAGATCGCGTCACTACAAGGCAGCGATGGCCTCTGGCGCACTGGCTTGCTGGACGCGGCGGCATACAAGCTGCCTGAAATTTCAGGGTCCGCTTTCTATACCTACGCGATTGCTTACGGCATCAACCACGGTCTGCTCGACCGCGCCACCTTTAGTCCCGTAGTCAAAAAAGGCTGGGCCGGGATGGTGGCGCATATCTACGCCGACGGCCGGCTGGGTTCCATTCAGCCAATCGGCGCCGCGCCCGATGCCTTCCAGCTTTCCTCGAGTTACGTGTATGGAGTCGGCGGGTTTTTACTCGCTGGATCGGAACTTGATCGCATGGCCGATCTGAAAGTCGGGCACCTTCCGGCGCGGCCGAAACATGGGACGGCGAAGTAGTTACAAGTTCAGGTCCATAAAACGGGCTGACGGATCGGGAAATTCCTGATGATCTCTCCTACTGTCGGATCGGCATCGAGCCGCTTCCACAGCGCGATCCATCGTGGCTTGTCATACGCCAGCCCGCCGAATAGAAGCGCCGGCTGACGTACAGGGAAGTTATCGAAGTACTCAACGTCCGGCTTCAAAGGCCACTTTCTCTTGTCTTCAATAAATGGAAACATATATTCGATGACTTTCCTCATCCCGCGTCCGTCCGGAGTGGCAAATGCCCATAAGTTATTCCCGGGCCGGCTTAATATCTGACAAATTGCCGAAAGAATATCCATATCGAAGAGCGCGTAGCTGTACGGCTTCGTCCGTGCCAACTCCAGCGGCAGGCTTCCATCGGCGACAACCTGGTCTGGGATGAGCACTGTGCGGAAGCGCTCGCGGCACCAGTCGGTCCATTTCGCGTTTCCGGTGTAGCTGGCAAACTCCGCAACCTGCATCACCCAGCAGCTTCCGTGGTTGTTCTTTGCATCGCGCTCTTCAGCGCCATTCTTTGAGGTCGTCATCCATTCCACATACTGCGCGAACCACGCGCGTACACCGCTCGCCTTGGCTGGATCAAGGGCTTTGTCCTGCTCCAGCAGGTGGGCGGACCGCGCCACTTCTACAAGGTGGATTGTGTCGATAATGCCGATGCCACGACCTTTATTTACGCCGGAAATCGCTTGCGCATATTCGAGGTCGGGGTTCATTTTTGTTGCCTCGTCGACAAACCACGCGCCCAGGTGTTCGCTTACCTTCGCTGCATACTTCTTCCGCAAGGCAGCATCGCGTGTGATCTTCCACGCGGCAGTCAGCGCGGGCACTTGCAGACTGAGACGCACCATCGCCTCGCGGTGTGCGGTGAAATTCTGAGGATTCGTCTCGCCGTCGCGGCGGATATATGGCCCGCTCGGATTTTTCGGATCGGGCCACCAGTAATCGCCTTCCGAATAAAAATCATGCATGCCGCCGGCACTTCGCGGCGAGTGTGAGGCAGTTACGGTTATCGGCTTCTCGTTTAGATAAGCATTGGCCGCCTTCAATATCCGGGTGCGATCCATAGCCGCTACGTCAGCTACCATCGCAGCAGCACCCCAGGCGCTCTTCGCCGCAACTACAGTGCACGCTACCGAACAAAATTCTCTACGATTCATTTCGCCTCTTCGCTAAGAACTAACAATCGGGAACTAACAATTAAGAACGAACAACCATAAACCCAGAACCTTTATGCCAACTCCTGCTCCCAAATGGTCACAACATTACTGCAATGACATATAACGATTGCTCCATTGCAGTTTCCTTTGTTGCTTCACAAACGCACCAAAATGCTTGATTCGCGTCACAAAACATGGGAGCGATGGCCTATTGTAGGTATGCGCCCCGATGTCTCCAGCCATGGCAAGCCAGGTAACCGAGTCTTCAGATAGTATGCGGCAATGAGTTCCGAACCAGAGAACCCGCAACGGCGCACTCGCGTCGCGAAACCCACGCGTGCTAAAGGGGTGCGGACGAAGCCAGCCACGCTGGCCGATGTGGCGGCCATGGCGGGCGTGGTTCCGATGACAGCGTCGCGCGCTCTCAACAGGTCCGGCTACGTCAGCGCTGACGTGCGCGAGCGTGTGGCGGCGGCCGCGCGTGCTCTGCAGTATCGACCCAACATGCTGGCCCGGCAACTGCGCGGAAGCCGCCTGCACGCTATCGGCATCATGCTGCCGGACATCGCCAACCCCTATGCTGCGGAGCTGATGAAGGGCATCACCCCTATCCTGCACGCTGCCGGTTTCACCGGATTTATTGCTACGGCCGGCCAGAGTGTCGAAGACGAAAGTGCGGCCATCCAGGCGTTCGTCGACCATCGCATTGACGGTATGCTGGTCGCGACGCGTGGCACGCAGATGGGCGACGAGGTCCTCAAAGGCATCTCGGCGAACGGGGTTCCGGTAGTGACCATTGGACGTCCGGTTGCTATTCCCGCCATCGACTGTGTTACCGCCGACCACTACCAGGGCTCGTTCGATGTGGTCTCACACCTCATCGCCATGGGCCATCGGCGTATCGGCTTCATCGGTGCGTCGGCGGCGGACACGACGCATCTTCGCCGCTACAACGGATATCTTGCCGCGCTGCAGGCTGCCGGCATCCCGCCGGATCCCGCCTATGCCGTGCGGATGACGGCCGGACCGGCGTTTGCTACGGAAGAGGATGGCTTTCTCGGTTTATTGGCCCTGCGCAAACTCCCCGAACCACCCACGGCAATTTTCGCGCGCAACGATTTCGCCGCCATTGGCGCTCTCCGCGCCGCGCATACGTTGCACCTGCGCGTGCCGCAGGATGTCGCCATCGCCGGCTTCGACAACATCCCCATCGCGGCCTACCAGACCCCACCGCTCACCACGGTCGATCAACCCATTGTGGAGCAGGGCCGCATCGCTGCCGAACTGCTGCTGAAGCGCATCGAGGCCACGAACAGCCGCCGCCAGACCGTGCAGTTGCCGTGCAAACTGATCGTCCGGGAGTCGACGGATGCAACGAAAAAAGGCGCCGTGGCTGCGGCGCCTTAGTCCTGAAACGTTGGCTAGCTGAACAGGATGCCGCCGTTGATATCCACGCAAGCGCCGTTCACGAAGGAAGCGCCACTCGACGCGAGATAAGCGACCAGCTTGCCCACTTCGTCGGCCTGTCCTTCGCGGCCCAGCGGAGTCATCCCGGCGACACGCTGCCGCACTTCGGGCTTGGTAAAGTCATCGTGGAACCTGGTGGCAATCATCCCAGGACAAACCGCGTTGACGCGAATCCGGCGCGGCCCGAGTTCCTTCGCCAGACCGCGCGTCATGCTCATCAGGGCACCCTTGGTCGCTCCATAGGCAATGCCGCCAGGCCCTCCGCCATCGCGCCCTGCCTGCGAGGACACGTTCACAATGGCTCCACCATCATTCATCAGCGGCAGCGCCGCCTGCGTCATGGCGAAGATGCTTTTCACGTTCAGCGCAAACACGAAGTCCCAGAATGCGTCATCCATCTCGTCCATCTTCTTGCGTGCGACCAGGCCGCCGACGACGTTGGCCAGCACATCGATCTTTTTGCCCGCATCGGCGGACGCCTGCTGCGCGAACGCGCGCACCGCGGCCGTGTCCATCGCGTCGACCTTGTAAGCCTTCGCCTTGCCGCCCGCAGCCTCAATGGCCGCAACCACGGATGCGGGATCGCTGCCGTTGTAGCTCAACGCGACCTCCGCGCCCATCGCCGCCAATTCCATCGCGACCGCCGCGCCGATATCGCGTCCCCCACCAAATACGATGGCCAATGTATCCGACATCTGACTCATGCTTTTCTCCTGAACGAAATATGTACTGCAACAAACTCAAGCCCCGGGCACTTCAACCCTGCGGACCGGACCGCCGACCCACAACAGGAGGCCGAATCCTACCGGGGCTAAAGCGCCGGCAAGCGTTAAGACAAATCCATAGCCAAACTTGTGCGCCATGGGTGCGGTCGCGAGATTGAACAGCAGACTCGCGATGCCTGCGGCCGTTCCACCCATGCCTGCGACTACGCCGACTGAGCGATGCGAAAAGAAGTCGCTGGGCAGCGTCTGGACGTTCGAAATCCACATCTGGAATCCGAACAGCACGACGGAAATGCAGGCCAGCGCGGTGTAGGGAGAGTGGGCGCGCGCGGCGAAGATGCCGAAGGGCATCATGCAGGCTGCGAGACCGACGGTCGTCTTGCGAGCGCGGTTCACACTCATCCCACCCTTGATCAGCCGACCGGCAAGCCATCCACCAAACAGCGCTCCGGCCGCTGCGGCGAGATAAGGAGCCCACGCCGAAATCCCGATGTCTTTGAGCGAAAACCCGCGCACCTCTTTGAGGTATGTGGGCAGCCACAACATGTAGAGCCACCAAACCGGATCGACGCAGAAGCGCGCCAGCAATATTCCCCATGTCTGGCGCAGCGAAAGCAAAGCGCGCAGCGATACGGGCTTTGCATCGTCCACCGTAACGTCGGGCTGGCCTTCGCGTATCAGCAGCCGCTCTTCGGTCGAGAGCCGTGGATGCTGAAACAACGGCCGATAAATTGCCAGCCACGCCGCGAGCCAAACGAACCCCAGTGAGCCGATGATGAGGAAGGTCTTGCGCCAGCCGAAGTGCGGTTCCAGAAATCCCGCCACCAGCAGCGGAGCGATCACCGCGCCCATCGACGCGCCGCCGTTGAAGATCGCCATGCCCACCGCACGCTCGCGTTGCGGAAACCACTCGGCGATCACCTTCGCCGCGCCGGGCCAGTTGCCGGCTTCTCCCAGTCCCAGGAAAAACGAGCAGACGGCGAAGCTCACCACGCCCGTCATGAACGAGTGTGCCATTGCGGCGATGCACCACACGATGATGGAAGCGCTGAAGCCGATGCGCGCGCCGAACCTGTCGTAAAGCCGCCCGCTGACGCTCTGGCTGACGGTGTAGGCGAGCAACAGCAGGCTCGAAATGTAGCCGTATTGCGTGATCGTGATGTGGATGTCGGGGCCGAAGCGCGTGACCAGAAGGCCGATGGAGGAGCGGTCGATGTAGTTGATGCATGTGACCAGAAAGATGAGCCCGAGGATGATCCAGCGCAGCCCGTGAATGGGGCCGGCTTTTGGAGAACCGACGCGGGCTACAAAAATCTCTTTCGCGGGCATGTCCGGGTGTGCTACCTTCTCTGGGTGCTAACGATAACACATCGCGCTATCGCCACGTTCGCGCTCGCTGGCTTCTTCACCCTGTCAGCCGCCGCACAGGCTGCCAACGAGTCTCTTGGTCCTGCCGATTCGCATGGCAAGGTGAAGGGAACGCCGCTGCTCGCGGAGATGAAATCGCTGCACTCCAGTGTGCGCCCAGAACTCGCCGGTGTGCATCCACGGGTTTATTTCACTGCCGCTGAACTCGATGCCCTGCGCACCAAGCTCCACGGTCCCGCCGCGGCAGAGTGGCGCGACGACCTCGCCCACCTCCGCGTGTTTGCGGCCGACCCTCCGCCGCCTCCCGCGGAAAAGCGCCGCGCCCAGAACGATGTCGCCTTCGCCATCGCCGAAGGCGCCTTCGCCTACCAGATGGAGCGCGACCCCAAAATCCTCGCCGCCACCAAGCACTATATGGAAGCGGCTGTCGGTTACGACATCTGGGGCTATGCCTTCTCCAAGCCCAACACCGATCTCGCCGCCGGGCATCTGCTCTATGGCATGGGCGTCGCCTACGACCTGCTCTACAACGACCTCACGCCTGCCGAGCGCACGAAATATCGTGACTGTATCGCGCGTCACGGACACCTGATGTACGCCTACTTCGCGCCCAAGCCCGGTCGGGCTTTTGCCTATTCCCAGAACCATACGTTTATCCCGATGGCAGGCCTCGGGGTTGCGGCTTATGCCGTCTACGGCGAAGTTCCCGAAGCCACGCAATGGGCTGCGCTGTCCCGCGCCATCTATAGCCGTGTGCTCGAAACGTATTCGCAGGATGGCTACTACTACGAGGGTTACGAGTACTGGATCTTCGCGACCCCGTGGCTGATTCACTACCTCGACGCACACAAGCATGCGACCGGCGAAGACCTTTTCGATCAGCCCGGCCTGCGCCTGACGCACCTGTACGCCGCGCACGCGCTGTTGCCGGGCGGGCAGTCGATGTTCGACTTCGGCGATGTCTTCGACGGTCCCATCACCCGCGCCAAGCAGGGTGAGGATTACGAGCGTTCCCACCCCAACGGCCATTTCGAGTCGAACTACAACCTGCTTTACGATCTCGCGCGAGAGTTCCACTCGCCGGAGATCCAGGGCGTTGCGGACTGGATGAAGTCGCTCGGCCACACCGGCCAGGAGCCGTGGTGGACGCTGGTCTGGCGCGATGCTTCGCTGGTCTCACAACCTATCAGCGCCTTGCAGCCGTGGCATCGCTTCCCCGACCACGACGTCGCCTTCTGGCGCTCTTCGTGGAACGCCGACGCCACTGCCGTTGCCTTCAAATGTGGCCCACCCGAAGGGCATCACACGCTCGCAGCAGTGACGAAGTATCCAGACTTCCACACCGAACAGGGTCACGTCCATCCGGATGTCGCCAGCTTCATCCTCTTCGCGCATGGCCAGTACCTTACGGGAGATTCCGGCTACGCGGGCGTGCCGAAAACCGTGGAGCACAACACGCTGCTCGTCGATGGACAAGGGCAGGGCAACGAAGGTGGTCACGATGCCTGGGCCGGCATGGACCCCACCCGGCTCAACGATGTCCACATCATCTCGGCAAGCCTCAGCGAGACCAATTTCGACGTCATCGGTGAAGCTGCCGGTGCCTACGCTCCTGCGCTTGGCCTCACACACTTCACACGTCACATCATGCTTTCAAAGCCCGGCGCTCTCCTCGTAGTCGACAAGATTGAAACCGCAGAGCCACACCACTTCACTGAGGTCCTTCACACGGACACTACCTTCGTGCCGCTGAAGCGTCCGGAAGTGCATTCCACTACAGTCAACGGGGAGACACTCTACGTGCTCGGCCAACCATCGATAGCCTCGACCCCGGAAGTGGAATCGAACATCGTGATGGGGCCCGGCCGCCCCGGCTCGGTCGACAAGGGAACTCCCGAAGCCCGCGGCGAACGCCTGAAGGTTACGACAGACCAGCCCTCCACCACGTTCAGCTTCAACTGGCAGCTCACCTTCAAGCCCTGATTGCTTTTCTTGTTTTGTCATTTCCGCAGGAATCTGCTTCTTCTTTTGTCGTTGCTTGTTCTTAGCACTTGAGGTTCCATGCGCCTTTATCTCGCCCTCACCGCACTCCTCCTCGCCCCCGCTCTCTCTGCCCAAACCTGGGCCGATCCATCCGCGTGGGCAAAAGTCCCGGAGCCTATCGCGACAAAAGATATCGTTTATTTCGCCCCCACCGACCCGGGCTACGATCCCAAGTCTCAAATTCTCGATGTCTACCAGAACGCTGCAACGCCCGCCGGAGAAAAGGCGCCGGTGCTGGTCTACATTCATGGCGGGGCCTGGAACCACGGCGCCCGCCCAGTAAGCTCACACGGCTTCCGCGCCTGGCTGGCGGCCGGCTTCTCTGTCGTCAACGTCGAGTACCGCCTGGTCGACGCCGCCCCCGCCCCAGCCGCTGTGCAGGACGTCCGCTGCGTGCTTTCGTGGATCAAGCAGAACGCGGCTAAGTACAACTTCGACGCCGGCCGCGTTGTCACCTACGGCACGTCCGCCGGAGGCCACCTGGCCCTGCTCGCCGCTGTCCTCCCTCCCGAAAACGACATCGACCTGCCGCAATGCAAGTCGCAGCCGCACATCGCGGCGGTGCTCGATTTCTACGGCCCGTATCACCTCGAACCCATCGAGCCCGGTGCTTTCAAGAGTCCCTCAACCGCACGCTGGATGGGCCCCGACCCTCAGCCAAGCCTTGAGGCCAAGGAGCACGCGATGTCGCCCTCGACCTACCTCCACGCGGGAATGCCGCCGGTCTTTATCGCACAGGGTGACGCCGACCCCACCGTTCCCTACGCCGCTTCGGTCACGCTTCAGAAGGACCTCGAAAAACTCGGCGTCAAGAACGTCTTCGACACCATCCCTGGCGGTGGCCACGGCGGCTGGCCTCCCGACCAGAACCAGCGCGTCCAACTCGACTCGCTGAAGTTCCTGCAGTCCCTCGGCGTCATTCGCTAAGCCCCCAGCGCACGCCATAATAGATAGCCCAAGCCCTTCCGCCAGGCTTTCGCATCCTACCGAGAGACATGGATGCACGGCCCCAACTTACGACCCGCGAGCCGACCTCCACCGACCCTTCTGCAGACGCGTTGAAACTGCTCGTGGATACGGGACTGATGCTCGCCCGCGAACGCAACGTGGATGCGATTGTCCAGGCCGCCCTCGACGCGGGCGGCAAGCTTTGCAACGCGCAGTGGGGCGCGTTCTTTTATACGGTCGCCGCAGCCGACGGTGCACCCTGTCCCCTGTTCAAGGTCACCGGAACTGCAGCCGAAGACACGGCAAATTTCCCCTTGTCCAAAGTCGATCACCGCTTGATCGATGTCCTCTTCGGCGATGGCACTGTCCGTTGCGCGGACATTTCGGAAGATGTGCACTTCGGACCGGAAAGCCCGTTCGCTCCTCTAACGGCCGGCCCGCAACCGACTCGCAGCTATTTCGCGGTCCCCGTCCACACCGCTTCAGATGAGCTCCTGGGTGGCTTGCTCTATTGCCATCCCGAGCCGCATATATTCGTTCCTGAATGCGAGCCGCTGATCGAGACCCTCGCCGCGCAGGCGGCCGTCGCCATCGACAACACGCTGCTGTACGAACGCCTCAGCCGGCAGGCGGCCGAGGCCGGCGCTACCCGCAGGTTACAGCGCGAGAAGGTCGAAGCCGACCGCCGGCTACGGCAGGCTCTGGACGCCGCACAGCTTGGCACATGGGAGTGGGACCGCGCCACCGACCACATCGACCTCGACGAGCGTGCCGGCGAACTGTTTCGCTTCGACCCGAAGGTCCCCACCACCCGTTCCGCTCTGCGCGATCGCATTCTGGTCGAAGAAGACCACGGCATCACCACGTCCAGCCTTCAGCACGCCGTCGAAACCGGCACCATTTACCACGCCGAATACCGCATCCGCACCAACGATGGCTCCCAATGCTGGCTCTCTGCCACGGGCATGCCGACCTTCGCTCCGGACTCCACGGAAGTGGTCGGCATGATCGGCACCATTCAGGACATCACGCTTCGCAAGACCCAGGAAACTGCTCTCCGACAATCGGAAAAACTCGCCGCCACGGGCCGGCTTGCCGCGACCATTGCGCACGAGATCAACAACCCGCTGGAGGCCGTCACCAACCTCATCTACCTCGTCAAGACCGATCCAACGGTCCCGCCGGTGGCTCAGCATTTGCTCGAAACCGCCGATCAGGAACTCGCCCGTGTCGCGCAAATCGCCCAGCAGACCCTCGGTTTCTACCGCGATACCACCCGACCCGTCGATATCGATCTCGAAGACCTGCTCAAGAACGTGCTGGCACTCTTCCACCGCAAGCTTGCCTACAAAAAGATCGAGTCCACCCTCGACCTCGAACCCAACCTCCACGTCTACGGCTTGCAGGGAGAGTTGCGGCAGGTCTTCTCGAACCTCGTCGTCAACGCGATCGACGCCTCGCTTCACGGCCGCATCACCATCCGCGGTCGCCACCGCACGATCAACGGAGTCCCCGGGGTTTCTATACTCGTCTGCGACGAGGGTACGGGCATTCCTCCCGCCGTCCGCCAGCGCCTGTTTTCGCCTTTCTTCACCACCAAGCAGTCGGTTGGCACCGGTCTTGGGCTCTGGGTCACGCGGGGGATTCTCGACAAGCAAGGCGGCAGCATCCGCTTCCGCAGCAACTCCATCGGCCCCACCGGGACTATCTTTCGCGTATTCCTCCGCACCACTCCCGAAAATCTGCTCTCCGAAACCCCGGAACCAAAGTTTCTCCAGTAAACTAGCTTCTGGAAATTCGACCGCCTGTCCGTTCGCTGCGTCAGTCGTTTCGTCTTTCGCATGAGGTTATTTTTGTGGAGTAAGTGGTTCGTTCGACGTACACTTACGCCAAACCTCTGTACTACCCAGGGACCCCGCATGACTCCAGTATTGTTTAGCAGCGAACCGCCGAAAAATGTTCTTCCCCTTGCAGCCGCCACAGACGGTGACTCCGGTCGCGCAGGTGCGGCCCCCCGCATCCTGGTTGTGGACGACGAAGTCCTCATTGCCGATACCATCGTTCAAATCCTGAACCGCAACGGCTTCATCGCCGAGGCGGCTTACAGCGGTGAGCAGGCCATAGAAATGGCCAGGCGCTCCTGCCCGGAGCTGGTCCTTTCCGACGTGCTGATGCCGCAAATTGACGGAGTCGAAGCCGCGATCCAGATATCGAAGCTCTGCCCCGAAACCCGCATTGTGCTCTTCTCGGGCCAGGCCGCGACGCTCGAAATCCTCTCTCGCGCCAAGGAGCGCGGCTACAACTTCGAGCTGCTGCCGAAGCCGATTCATCCGACGCAGCTTATCCAGCACCTGCGCAGCTAGGGACAGGGAATAGGGATTAGAAAAGCTGTAGCCAGCGTCAGCAGTTTGTAATTTTCCTCTTCGCATCTTCTCGCTGCCTCGGAACGTCATATTCTGTAGACCGATGCCAAACACACTCCCGATCGCCATCTACTACGAGCAGCCGAACTGGTTCAAACCTCTCTTCGCGGAACTCGACCGCCGCGGCACGCCTTACGTCAAGCTCTTCGCGCCCGACCACTTTTACTCGCCTGAAGACCACCCTGAAGAGAAATATTCGCTGGTCTTCAACCGCATGTCGCCGAGTGCCTGGAACCGCGACCACGGCGACCAGATCTTTTACACTCTCGGCTTCCTCGAACACCTCGAAGCGCGCGGCGTCAAAGTCATCAACGGCTTCAAGGCGTTCTCGTCCGAACTGAGCAAGGCCGGCCAGCTCACGCTCATGGACACGCTCGGCATCAGCTACCCGAAGGCCCGCGTGATCCACCGGGCTTCTCAAGCCGAGGCGGCAGCCGAAGGCTTGCGCTGGCCCATCGTCGTCAAGCCGAACATCGGTGGCTCGGGCGCCGGCGTCAAGCGCTTCGACGGCCTGTCACAGCTCCGCACCGCAATGGCCGCTGAAATCGATTCGCCCAATGGCCTGCGCCTCGGCCTCGACTCGACGGCCCTGGTGCAGGAGTTCATCCCCGCGCAGGACTCCCACATCGTCCGCGTCGAAGTGCTCAACGGAAAGTACCTCTACGCCATCAAGGTCCACATCACGGGCGAGACATTCGACCTTTGCCCCGCGGACATCTGCCGCACGACGACTGGGACCGACCTGAATCGCGGAGCCTGCGCCATCGACGCCCCCAAAACCGGCATCACGGTCGAAGGTTACACCCCGCCCGCGGACGCTATCCGCGACGTCGAAACCATCATGCAGCACTCGGGCATCGACATCGGCGGCGTCGAATACATCACCGACTCTCGCGACGGTCAGCGCTACTACTACGACACCAACGCTCTTTCGAACTTCGTCGCCGACGGCCCTAACGTCATCGGCTACGATCCGTTTGCGAAGCTGGTCGACTGGCTCGAAGTTGAAGCGGGTATCACGGCTATCGTATAACCGGCAAAACTGGCGTCACAGCGACATGATGCCGTGGCGAAACCTGGCTACCTTCGCGTCCTTTGCGTTCAGCCCCGCGCAGCGGAGCAGTTGCACGAATGCGCGCCATCGAAAGGGAAATAACTATGCGCTACGGTTTCTGGCTCCCCGTCTTCGGCGGTTGGCTTCGCAACGTCGAAGACGAACAAATGCCTCCCACCTGGGACTACGTCCGCGATCTCACGATCAAGGCGGAGACCCTCGGCTACGACTGCACCCTGATTGCCGAACTCAACCTCAACGACATCAAGGGTATCGAATCCGACTCGCTCGACGCCTGGTCGACGACCGCTGCGCTTGCTGCCGTCACGTCGAAGATTGAGTTGATGGCGGCCGTTCGTCCCAACTACCACAACCCCGCGCTGCTGGCGAAGCAGGCTGCCAACATCGACCGCATCAGCGGTGGCCGGCTCACGCTCAATGTCGTCAGCTCGTGGTGGGCCGACGAGGCGAAGAAGTACGGCGCTCCCTTCGACGTCCACGACGACCGCTACGCGCGGACATCGGAGTGGCTTGATGTGCTCAGCAGTTGCTGGGCGCAGCAACACACCACGCACGAAGGCCGCTTCTACAAGATCGACGACAATATCCTGTCGCCTAAGCCCTTCCCGCACCGCACCTACTCTGGAGCCTCGCAACTTGCATTGAAGGGGACGGGCTTCAGCCCGTCCGTTGAATCTTCGGGAGGGAAAGGGGCTTTAGCCCCGGAGGGAATCTCCACCTGCCCCACGCTCTACGCCGGTGGCGAGTCCGAAACCGCCAAGAACCTCATCGCCGCAAAATGCGACGCCTACCTCATGCACGGCGACGACCCCACCACCATTGCCGCCAAGGTCGCCGACATGCGCGAGCGCCGCGAAAAGGCCGGCCTTCCCCCGATGACCTTCGGCGTCACCGGCTACACCATCGTCCGCGATTCGGAAGCCGAAGCGGAAAAGGAAGTCGAACGCATCACCGACGTGCAGCAGTCCGCGAAGGGTTTCGCCAACTATCAGCAGTGGATCACCGGTTCGCAGTTGGAAAAGAAAATTTCCCTGCGCGACTACTCGGTATCGAACCGCGGCCTGCAATCGGGCATGGTCGGCACGCCGGAGCAGGTCCGCCAACGCATCGCGGACTTCGAAGGCGCAGGCTGCTCGCTCGTGCTGTTGCAATCTTCGCCGCAACATATCGAGATGGAACGCTTCGCGAAACAAGTGATGCAACGAGCATAGGCCCCCGGGGAAGCCACAGACGCCTTGGCGAAACCTGACTACCTTCCCGCACTTTGCGTGAGGGTCTTTCAGGGTGATCGCATCGCAGAAATCCGGCAGCAGAGGAAAAACGACATTCGTTCGTACTTGCAACATGACCACTCACAGTCGTACTCTTCTCCCCATGAAGATGGACCGCCGCCGTTTCCTGGTTACCACCGCCGCCACCGCCGTCAGCCTCAAGTCCCTGGCTCAGACTCCCGCACAACCGGCGGCTGCCACGCTAACGCTGCACCCTGACAAGCCCGGCCCCACCATTCCCGCAAACTTCGTCGGTCTCAGCTACGAAACCCAGCAACTCTCCGATCCCAACTTTTTCTCTGCCGCAAACGCTGGTCTCGTGGCTCAATTCCGCGCCCTCGCACCTAACGGAGTTCTCCGCATCGGCGGCAATACCTCCGACGTCGGCTGGTGGAAACCCACTCCCACATCGAAGCAGCCTCCGCTGCCCGCCAAGGTCGTCATCGTTCCGCTGCGTCCCGACGAGCGCCCGTTTCAGGAACTCGCTTACGCCGTCACGCCAGAAGCCATCCGCAACCTCCGCGCTTTTCTTGACGCTGCCGGCTGGACCTGCCTCTACGGCATCAACCTCGGCACCAGCACGCCCGAGCGCGCTGCCGAAGAAGCCGAGTTCGTCGCGAAAACCCTGGGTCCCAAACTCGAGTACTTTCAGCTCGGCAATGAACCCGACATCTTCTACAACCGCTTCCGCGTAAAAGCCAATTGGACAGCCGAAGTGTATCTGGACGAGTGGCTCGCTGCCGCGAACGGCGTCCGTGCCCGCGTCCCCAACGCCCGTTTCGGCCTGCCCGACACCAGCGGCAACCCGCAGTGGTCCAGCACCATCGCCGACCGCCTCTCCTCCATGAAAGACCGCCCGGAGATTGCCGCCATCTCGCACCACTATTACTTCACCGGGCCGCCTTCCAATCCCAACGCGACGCTTGACCGCCTGCTTCACCCCAATCCCAAGGTCCAGCAAACGGCCGAAACCACCCGCGCCGCCGCACTCAAGATCGGCACGAAGTACCGCATGACCGAAGGCAACACCTGCTACAAAGGTGGCAAGCCGGGCTTCTCTGATGTCTTCGGTGCCGCGCTTTGGGCGGCGGACTATCTGCTCACCCTCGCTTCACTCGGCTACGCCGGCGTCAACCTTCACGGCGGCAGCGGCAAAGCCGTCGCGGACTCGCTCGGCGGCACGCTCCCCGGTGAACTCCTCATGCCCGACCCCAAGGCCCCACATCCGCGTCCCTTCTACACGCCCATCGCTGAGGTCGATGGCAAGTACGTCGCAGAGCCGGTCTTCTACGGCATGAAGTTCGCACAGCAGTTTGCGGGCGCCACGCTCATCCCGGTCGACTTCAACCCCGGGGCCATCAACGCAACCGCATACGCCGCAAAGCTCCCGACAGGACAAGTCGTCGTCGCCATCATCAACAAGGACGAGACGCACGACCTTCACATCGACGTGCCGTTCTACAGCACCTCAGCAGTGTTGTCCGCGCCTTCACTCACATCGACGCAGGCATCAATCACCGAGCCCACGCGCTTCCGCGAAACTTCTACAGTGCCGCGTGGCAGCGCTGTGCTACTCCCGTCAGTACGCGAGTAGCACCTCAGAACATCTTGTGCCCCACAAGTAGAATCCCCAATCCTCAACATCCCCAGCTACACTCGTAGACATGTGCGGAATCGTCGGATATATCGGTCCTAAGTCAGTCGTGCCTGTCATCATGGAAGGCCTTGCGCGTCTCGAATACCGTGGCTACGACAGCGCCGGCATTGCCGTCGCTGGTGGCGAAACCCCCGGCTTGCAGCTCCGCCGCGCTCCGGGCAAGCTCCGCAATCTCGCCGAAATACTCGTGACCAACCCGGTCGCCGGCACCTACGGCATCGGACACACCCGCTGGGCCACTCACGGCCGCCCCACCGAAGAAAACGCCCATCCGCATCGCGACGGCACGGGCTCGCTCGTCGTTGTGCACAACGGCATCGTCGAAAACTACCTCTCGCTCAAGAACGCCCTCATCGCCAAGGGCCACAAGTTCATGTCTGAAACGGACACGGAAATCATCGCCCACGTTATTCAGGAAGAGTTCGAGCTGGCGGCCGCCGCTCACAATTTGTCATCCCGCAGCGCAGCGGAGGGATCCGCTTCACCCGTAGCGCCATTAAAGCCGAAGCGCGACTACGGATTCGAAATCCGCATGTTCGCAGGCGACGACAGTGAGTCCGAATCGGTCATCCGCGAAGAAGGTTCCGTTCTCACCACCACAACCGACGCCGCCGACACCAACGAGTCCATCGCCGTGCTCGACGAAAAGTACGGCACGCCCGACCCGGTTATCTCGCTCGAAGAAGCTGTCCGCCGCGCGGTCAAGCGGCTTACCGGCGCCTTCGCCATCGGTGTTCTTTCCTCGCATTCGCCCAACAAGATGGTCGCCGCGCGCATGGGCCCGCCAATTGTCCTCGGCCTCGGCGACGGCGAGTTCTTCCTCGCCTCCGACGTTCCCGGCATCCTCCACCACACGCGCGACATTTACTTCCTCGAAGACCACGAAGTCGCCACCCTCACCACGGACGGCATCGTCCTCACCGACTTCGACGGCAAGCCCAAAAAACTCCATCCGCAGCGCATCACCTGGGACCCCATCCAGGCCGAAAAGGCCGGCTACAAGCACTTCATGCTGAAGGAAATCAACGAGCAGCCCCGCGCCGTCCGCGACACCACCCTCGGCCGCGTCTCGCTCGAAACCGGCAAAGTCTTCCTGCCCGACATGAGCATTACGCCCGAAGAGTTCCGCGCGGCCACCGGCATCACCATCGCCGCCTGCGGCACGAGCTGGCACGCCGGCCTCGCCGGAAAATTCATGATCGAGCGCCTCGCCCGCCTGCCGGTCGATGTGGACTACGCCAGCGAGTACCGCTATCGCGACCCCATCCCATCCCCCACCGACATCGGCCTGCTCATCACGCAGTCCGGAGAAACCGCCGACACCATCGCCGCCCAGGCCGAGCTCATTCACAAAGGTTCGAAGACCCTCGCCATTTGTAACGTCGTCGGCGCGGCCGTCACACGCAAGGCAGCCGGGACGATCACCACCAACGCCGGCCCCGAAATCGGCGTCGCCAGCACCAAGGCCTTCACCGCGCAGCTCACCGCGCTCTTCACGCTCGCGCTCTACATCGCCCAGACGCGTGGAACGATCTCGGACGCCGAATCCCTCCACCTGGTCACCGAGCTTTCGCACATCCCCGCCAAGCTCGAAGAGATCCTGCGCTCGGTCGACGCCCAGTGCCAGCAGTTGGCGAAGGTCTTCAGCACTTCCAATGATTTTCTGTTTCTCGGCCGCGGCATCCATTACCCCATCGCGCTTGAAGGCGCGCTGAAGCTGAAGGAAATCTCCTACATCCACGCCGAGGGCTACCCCGCCGGCGAAATGAAGCACGGCCCCAACGCGCTGATCGACGAAACGCTCCCCGTAGTCTGCATCGCCACCAAAGACCCTCATGACCCGTCGTCGGTGCTGAAGTACGAAAAGACCCTCAGCAACATCCAGGAAGTCACCGCCCGCTCCGGCCGCGTCATCGCAATTGCTGTTGAAGGCGACGAGGACATCAAGGGCCTCGTCGAGCACGTCATCTACATCCCGCCAAGCCACGAGCTGCTGCTACCCATCCTCGAAGTGGTGCCGCTGCAACTGCTTGCGTACCACATCGCTGTTCGTCGCGGCTGCGATGTAGACCAACCCCGCAACCTCGCCAAGAGCGTGACCGTCGAGTAGCTACGCGCGTTCTTGTCTTCTTGGTGTCATCCCCGCAGGCGATCTGCTTCTTGCATTCTTGCGTCCGTTGCGTTCATGGCGTTGTCCTTTCTGTTTTGTTGTCATTCCCGTAGGGAATCTGCGCCTCGCTGAAGCCGTACAGTCGGGTGTTCCGGGAACAACATCATGCGGCATTTACGTTCGATGTGAGTCTCTGCACCAAGGCATACATCTTTTCACACTAGCCGGCCAATTGCTCTTTCTTGACGTGGGGAGAGGTCGCGATTTGAACCAGCCCAGGAATCTGGTGAAAAGCGTCAAGGTGGAGCAAATCATGGATCGAGCCAGGCTCGGTTAACGACCGCTATGAAGAAACACCTCTGCGCTTTTGTCTGGCGGATTTTCTCCAAAGTCGGTAATGGCAGATTTTGTTATGCGAATCGAGCGGAAACATTTAGAGTAATCTTCGAATCAGACAGGGGGGTAGAAATGTCGTTTGCGGTTTTACTCAATAATCGCCTCATCGCACAGTATCAGCGTGAAGAGAAATTACGTATAGAGCCTTGGAGTATGGACAATCTCCAAATAGCACAATACGCACTAAACCCATGGAAGGTAATTTCTGAAGGTAGTGATGGGGCCGAAGTAACTCACGATCTAGAAAAATCAAGTTACGAGTTCGGCCCAAATGAGTATGCGAAAGTTACTGTCCGACAAACCGTAATCTTGACCGATGGGATAGTCGGCCGTTTCATTCCGGCGTCGGGTCTAATTGAGGCAGGGTTTGGAATTACTGCAGGCAAGCTAGATCCAGGTTACGGCAAAGAGCATGAAAGAATTGAATTTGGGATCAAAAATCTGAAGAATAAAGCGAATGTTTTCGACCTAAAATCAAGACCCACAAGTAGGGTTGCCTACATTGAGTTTTTTGATATAAGTAATTTGCCCAGTAGCCCTCCGGAGCTACAGGCGTATGACTACTATATCCGTTCGAAACGTCGATTAACCGACGAGCAGATTAACTCAATACTGCCAGACGAAGATTGACCGCATTGCAACAGTGGCGAGCTATATTAAGCGCTCTTCTTCGAGGCCTTCTTGGGTTTTGCAGCGCGTTTTTTCTTAGGTGTCTGTGTTGCAGCATTCGATTTGCCTTTAGGAGGCCGACATGCAGTTACGAACTCGAAACCGCGTGCCGTTAGCGAAAAATGAGCCACACCGTCTAGATTTTTTCTTCTAATTAGGTTAGCTGCCTCTAAATTCAAGACGCAGCCTTTGCTCTGCATACCAAGACGGAAAGATTTGGTACTAGTCTTAGCTTCGGGGAGGTCCTCACTGAGGAGCGAGCGAAATTGATCAATCAGCTTTGTCTCCGAAACGCTCGGTATACGGTCGAACGTGAAATCCGTGAGCCACATTATGAGATCCGGGTCTTTGCCATAGTGTCTTTCAATACGGCTGCACATTCTGTCCAGGACCGCAGCTTCGGATGCGGTCATTTGGCGTAATAAGCCTATATAGGACGGGTGAACCAACTCGGCGTGGGGCGAAGAAGCATTTGCCAAAAGAGCTGACCACATTGTGTGGATGTTTTCATCTTCTTCAAGCGAAGCGCCGTCCAAAAGCTGAAACAACATCTTGACAGGAACAGATTTCGGCTTGAATCCAGCCTTAAGAGTCATCGCTTCGGCCTTTTGGAGGCAAGCTAGCTGCCTGCCATAGCGGTACCTTCGTGCTTCATCTTCAAGCGATTTTCCGATTTCGATCGCAGCCGGGCCCAGTATGGATTTGACGATACCAGTGAGCCGCACTGTGCCAAAAACGGCGGCGCCACTTCCGAGCAGCTTGGGAGCGATAGAAAGCAAGTCCGTTGAGTTCATATAATCTTGACAGTGTAGCGTAATCTAAGGGACTCGTTCAGGTGCAACGTATGAAGCGACAGGCACAAAAGCCAGCGGCCAAGAGTTTCTACAAATCTCAATATCCGTTCCACGTCGCCAAGCGCGGTCAGCCCTCGAGCCGCATGGCTTTTTGAAGACCGTCACCCGACCTTAAGCGTTCGTTCATCGTAGTCGTGGTGCATATGACCGGCCTTGATCTTCTTCCGGGCTTCTTCAAAACACCATTCTGGTGGCGTCTCAGCGTGTTTGCGGGCTTTTTCCATGCGAGCCATCAATGCCTTAAAATCGCTCTCGAAAAGAATGATATCTTTGTGAACGCCCACGTCGCCGAGTTGACGAAACCGATCGCGTAGATTGGTAAATTCGCCCGCCAAGCGCGTGAACTGTGCGATGGCTGCATCAGTCTTTGAAGCTCGATAGACGAGGGGAATCACAGTGCCAAGTAGGGTAAAGACGGCAGCCCACGCAGGCAGATGCGCTGTGACGATGCCAGCAGTGGCTAGAGCCTGTAATTAACTTTCTCTGAATAGTGCGAAGAGTTTAGCGAGCATGATGCAAGCGAAGGCGAGGTGGTG
>Ga0207652_10001359_pt1 | contig 21746 bp, 49 predicted proteins | sample KBSC63BmetaG_FD_184334 | JGI IMG/M metagenome (GOLD analysis project Ga0207652, IMG submission 184334) | Corn rhizosphere microbial communities from Kellogg Biological Station, Michigan, USA - KBS C6-3B metaG (SPAdes) (version 2) | ecosystem: Host-associated > Plants > Roots > Rhizosphere ... | reverse complement strand
AATCCAGTAGCCGGAACCTCTGTAAATATTTTTACAACTCAGATTCCAGCTAATCCAATTCAAAATGACGGAACTGGCGGAATTGAACTAGGAGTAAAATTCAAAGCATCATCCAATGGTCTTGTGACTGGAATAAGATTTTACAAACAAACTGGCAATACGGGAACGCACATAGGCGAACTATATAGCTTTTCTGGTGTAAAGTTGGCTCAGGCCACGTTCTCTGGGGAAACCGCTTCTGGGTGGCAATCTGTTATTTTCAGTTCTCCTGTATCTATTACCTCCGGAACGACTTATATTGCTGCGTATTTTAGCCCGAATGGATATTATAGTTTTACCGACAATGGAATGGTTTCGGATATTGTGAATGGACCACTTACTGGTATTGCAAACAACAGTACGGCATCGGTAAACGGAATATATAAATATACATCTATACCATCATTCCCTAATCTTTCTTATCAGGCAACTAACTATTTTGCTGATGTGATTTTCACTACAAACTTTCCACCAACCGCAGTAATTTCGGGCAGTGGATCAATAACACTTCCAACCAATTCTGTTTTACTATCCGGGACTTCATCCAGCGATCCGGACGGAACAATCGCTTCTTTCGCGTGGACGACAATATCTGGCCCAAATGCGCCAACCATCGCTACACCTTCTGGATCTACAACAAATATTGTCGGATTAATTGCAGGTACATACATTTTTCAACTTCAGGTTACGGATAATTTAGGGAGTACCGGAACCGCAACAAAAACAGTTGTTGTAAATCCGCAACAAAATATACCACCCGTCGCTGTAATTTCTGGATTGACAAATATAAATCTCCCAGCCACAAGTGTTGTGTTGGACGGAACCGGGTCAAGCGATCAGGATGGGACAATTGCGTCGTATCTTTGGTCTATTCAGTCCGGCCCTCCCGGAATAACGTTTAGCAGCCAGACAAGCAGTATTATAACCATTAGCACATTAACGCTCGGAACGTACGTTATTAAATTAGTAGTGACTGATAATGCAGGAGGAGCTGGGAATACCACTCATTCTATTACGGTAAATCCAGCACTTCCGCCAGTGAAAAATTATTTCATCATCAAGCCGGGGCATAAACCATTTTTCAGGTAAATGAGATATTATTTAATGATATTATGCCTAATATTCACTAACGTCTATGGCGCTAATTTCCTAATTGGAAATGGGTCTGGATCGTTTTTCTTAAATTCTATGACAGGGCACAGTATAGGAGATACCTGTTATGTAAAAGATGGTACTTATAGTAGCGGAACATTGGATAATCTGATTGGTTTGGTTATTAGGCCTCAGGATAACAGAGTGCAGATGACAGGGTCTCTTGAATTTAGAAATAATAAAGGATGCGATTGGGGATATTTTACATGGTTAAGTTATTCAGGTTACGCTATTGATATGCGAAACTTTTCTGGAAATATAAACAATACGATCATTCACCACATGAGTTTCAAAAACGGAACCGGTGGCGCTTGTATTAATGTAAATAGCAATAATTCTATTGCAAATTATATTTACGGAGATACGACCACTTTTGCTTGGTATAAAGTAACATTGGATAGCATTTACGAATACAATTGCCCTCAATTGGTTCAGGGTAGTTTCGGTGCGCCAAGTAATAATGGAGGCCAACCTCCGAATGTCTTTTGCAAAACCACTATTACAAGATTTGTTTCAGAACAGTCTTCAGCCACATCCGAAAGAGGAACTGAAATAAGGGGTATTCAGTGGGAGTGCAATTATCACGATTGGGTTATAACAAGTACCGCCGGAGGCATTGCGTCGGGGGATGTTGGACATATTTACGGTCATTTATCAGGTGATTTCTATGATATTTACAGCAATGGCCTGCCGGGTTATATTATTCGCGCTTTTCCTTCGGCCCAACTTAGTCGTCCAGATTCGATAAATATTTGGAACTGTGTTAAAATAAACGGAAGAGAATATGGGCTGGCCTTGTCTCAGGAAGATCCATCAGATTCGGTAGCAGGTAAGTTTGGAAACGTCATGGCGGTAAATATTTACAATAATACAGCCGTTAACTGCATAACCAATATCACCTACTGGTGTCAGGTAGCGGTGCTGGGGGTGCGCGGGTGGGCAAGGTATCAGGTACGCAATAATTTGGGAGTCAATCTCCAAACTACCGGCAAGCCAAATAAGATAATTCAGAATCAGGGGGAGGCTTGGCCTACCATCTCAGCCGATACGTCGAATAATCTATATTATAATTATTCTACGGATGCGTTGCTGGATAGTAATGTTTCTGTTTTTATATCCAATACGCTGGGTAATTTTTATAAATACAAGCCAACCCTGTCAAGTGGGGCTATTTTGAAGGGTGGTACTGCTAATCCATTTTCGGGTGTAGATTTTGCCGGAATTACTCGACCCGCAAATGGCGATGTGGGGTATTTGCAAAGCACAGGAAGGGGTAAAAATTACCTATTAATAAATCATGGACATAGGCCTTTTTTCAAGTAAATTTGTTAATATTGAATTCGTAAACCTTGTCAAAAAATATGCAAACGCATTACAAATCCATATCAATGACGAATCCAGTTTCAGAATGGACTCCCTGGTTTTTAGGTTTTATAGGGGGTGGAATAAGTATACTAAACGGCCCTCCGCATGTTATGCTATCTTCGTTGGCTGGAAGCGGTTTTGTGGCGCTATTTATTGCCGGGTGTTCTTATGTAGGTAAGAAACTGGCTGGAATTATATGGGTAATCGTAGAAAAAAAATACAAAGATTATAAATCCAAATCCAATAAACCATGACATTATCTCTTTATATTCAGTGTGTAGCTATGTTGATACTAGGGCAGGCTCTTCAGGTTTTTCTTATCAAGGTTCCTGACATAAAAAATAAAGCCACCTTGTCTAATCAAAAATTTATTTGGAAAGATTGGTGGGCAGCCGATTGGAATTTGGTAATTGGTACATCTATCTTGGGCGCACTCGCTATCGTTGGACTCGATGAACTGATTCACTGGAAAGAACAAATATTAGAATATGTAAAATGGTTTTTTGCTGGTATCGGATTTGTTGGATCGACTATTGTGCTTGCCAAGTATAGCAAGTACGCGGCATATTTTAATGGTGTTATAGATGTTAAAACAAATCTGGCGGATGGGCTTCCGGCTCCCACAGAAAAACCCAAGTCACTTTAAAAACAAATTATATGGAATTTTTCATTGCATTTTTAGTTGCCATTGCTGCCTTCGTAATAGATTGGCAGAAAGATAAATCATCCATTAAGGATAACGCTGTAAAAAACTGGATCAAGTACGCGGCCATGATTGTTGTGGGTGGCCTGTATTTTGGCCTCTTCCAGAAACTTGCAATTGCCCGGTATATCAACGCCGGATTGGTTGCTGCCGGTGTTTATTTCCTGTGGACTTTTATTGTGAATTTATTCAAAAAGAAATGAGCAAAATAATCGGCTATGGCTTGTGTGCTATTTCGGGAGCAGTAATGATGCTGCTCTGTATGAAAGGATGCATGAGCAAACAGGAGGCCGCTCTGGAAAAAAATTTACAATCCTATAAAGATTCAACGGCTGCTTCTCAAAAAAGAGTAACTGTCATTTCTGTTTCCTATGATTCATTGAAAAAAACCGCCGATACGCTTCATATCATTTTGATAAAGCATGATTCTGCTTTTAAATTCAAGATTGATTCCATTTCCAAACGATTTAATACATTAAAAAAGCAGTATTATACAGACACGACAGCATTTAAGAGAGTATTCCAGCGCCTGCAAATAGCCTTCAATGCGCGGGATACCACACACCTACAGGAGATTATGGACTCGCTGGTGATTGAGGCCCGATCAGCCAATTGGTCTGCGCAAAATCTATTCTACAATTGCGAACAAACAGATTCCGTGTGGCGAGAAAAAGTGGCATTTGATAGCGGTATAATAGATGGCTATAGGATTAACGATAGTGCAAAAGATGTAAGATTCGCAAACCTGTTAGGTGAATATAATTCACTACTCGGATTGAGTGCAAAGCAACAAGCGGATCTGGAAAAATACGCAGTACTTTTAAAGAAAGCGAAATCGGCTAACCTGAAATGGGGTATCATAGGACTTGTTTTCGGAATCGGAACAAATTTTCTTCATAAATAAATTATATTTTATGGCAGCAAGTAATCAACAGAAAGTATGGAAGTCGTTTATCTGGGCCGCCGCGTCGCTCGGATTATTGATATTTCTGGGAATTCATGACAAAGTAAATATTTATCCATGGCTTATTGGCGGGGCCGTATATATCGGTGGATTTATATTTCAGGTGGTAGAATACAATCAGGACAATGAAACCATTGCGCCAGATATATTAATGATAATCGGAACAGCCATTGTCGGCATCATGGGAGCGGCATGAAATATGTTCTTGAAATATTAGTCCTGATTCTGATAATTGGAATTACCTATTACCATTACTACGTTTATAATATCAAGAAAAGAAAAATCGGCAAGTGGTTTCATTTTTGGTGGGCGACTATATATGCAATCCCATGCGTTATTGCTGTATGGTTATTAAAATGGGATTGGTTGATGGCCGGAGCGTTTATATTGGAACGATTTGTATTCTATAATCCGATTCTTAATAAATGGCGGCATCTTGGGATATTCTACATTGTTGCAGACAATAGCAAACCTGGCATGTGGGATCGTGTCGAAGTTTGGTGGCAGGGATTCTATCCATATATATGGGGTGTCGGAGTTATTGGATTTGTATTAATTCAATACTTTATAAAATAAAAAAGAGCCTTCCGGTTAAGAAAGACCCTTTTCCCACCCTGCTAAAAAATATTAAACCAGCGTCAGAACAGGTGTTCCCCATGTTACCACGAGTTCCACTGCATCTCCAACAACCACAGCGGTTACTGCTACGGGAGTACTGCTTTGAAATGTTCCGGCACGAGCCGCGCCTAAATTGTCTGTCCACGTCACATCGGCGGAAACGACAATATTAGCTGTTCCTTCAGCGACAGCTTGCGCCTTGGGGGTAACTCCATCCGCCTCTACGGTGGCAATAACAACTGCTGTATTATCCGAGACAGCTGTTACGTTTTTGAAGTCGGCATTTGTAATGAGCGCTCCGGTAACTGAATCTTTGAGAGCCAGCGTTGCGGTAGATGATTGGTTGGATTGTAATTCGAGTGCCATAATTTGTACGATTGAATTGTTTACTAATTTTGTTAAAATAAGTTGGTAAGAATGGTGTTTATTTTTCTCCAAAAGTTTTTCAATAATTGCCATGAGTTTGCGGATCAACCCCCATTCCTCCCGACAATTACAGAATAACCCCATAAAGAAAAATATTTACGTGAAATTACTTAAAAAAACACTATTTTAGGTATCAAATTTAAATCCAATGTCTCTCAGTCTTCTAAAAGTCCCGATTATCCCAACGTTAACAAAAGATGAAGCCATTAAGACTATAGCCGAACATCATGTAAAAGAAAAAGTAGTCGTTTTGGGGATCAGGGGATATATCGACGGATCAAACGAGTGCGGAATCTACGATGATGCCATTTTTATTGTTTCCCCAAATTTCTTCAATGCCTATAACGCCAATACAGACCCGTCTGTGACCCGTCCGGGTGTAGCGGTACTTGTGCCGGGGGTTTACTATTATAAAAAAGGCTTGCACGGCATAAGCGGCCCACACCCATATTTGGCGCTCCGGCAGTTCGGGCGTGTTACGGTTCTTCGGGACGGAAAGACGGTTCCGGAAACGGATACGGCAGCTAATCCGGATTATATTGACATTCATCAGGGTGGTTTTACTACTACCAGTTCCCTTGGATGCCAAACCATCCACCCTAATCAATGGCCCAATTTTAGGGATCATATCTTTCAAGAAATGGAACGGGAAAGTCAGCCACTTGTCCCATATCTCCTGATCCAAAAATAGTTATTCATTTCTGATTGTTTTTACTCAATCCCGGTCTTTTTAGGCTGGGATTTTTTATTTTAAGATAAATTAGGAAATACGGAATAGGTATTGTAGTATTGTGGTATGGAAAAGATAAAAGACGCCAAAAAGAAGGTAACCATAATGCTGCGTCCTTCTGTTAAAAAGCTGGCTGAAAAAATGGCCGTAAAAAAGAAAGTCTCATTTAGTCAATTGATTGAGATATTAATTTACGATTATAATGCAGAATAAAAAAACAAACAAATGACTAAAAGAAAAGCATTCAAGATTGTCTGTCTTTCGGCAATTGTGCTTGCATTTATGATGCTAATGGTATCTTGTACTGCCTATAAGAATACCACCTGCGGAAAAATACACGACACAAATCAGTTTATCGGATATAAGTAACGTCCTCAAAACCCTATATCATGTCAGATCCAAGACTACTCGATTGCATCATTGCCGGATTGATTATTATAATCCTTTATTCGGTTGTTAGATTTAAAACCATCATTCGTAAGCCAAAGAAAAAGAATGTTCCTCTTCGGCAAATCGAAGGGCCAGATACAGATGAATTTTATAATTTCCCAGTAAATAAAAAAACAGTTTAAGATGATAACGGTATTGATGAAATTGCTGATAGGTTGTGTTGTTTTGGCTATCCTTAATTTAATCGTTATGATTAAGATTATTCGGTTCGATAAAAAATAATTTTATGTCAGAAGAAAATCCGCTCGAATTTGTTGCGACCTGCACGATAATAGAAGGATGGATTTGGTCGGCAGGAACATTTGAACAGTTGTCTTTATTGATGGATGTGGTAAGGATATTCGTTTCTTCGGAAAGATTTCCGGAAGAAAAACTTCAAATACTTGAAGGGGCTAGGTCGTTATTGGGTGATAAAATAACGTATCAAAAAGAAAAAATTGCACAGTATTATGAAAATAGATCGAGTTCGCTATGATAAGAAATTCAGCATCGGCCCATATCTTACAGATTCTGTAGGGATAGAAGCGCAGATTGATCCGGGGGAAACTCCGGAATTAGTTCTGACGACATTAGTAGCAATAGTGGATGAATGGCATAAATCCACAAATAAATCATTATATGGGGCCGAAATTAAAACAGAAGAAGCAATCCCTGATGAAATTGACAAAGAATTTGACAATCTACATAAGTTATTAAAAGACATAGAATATCAGGAGGACGCGCTGAACTTGATTGAGAAAACAAGTTTTAAATTCAATGTCGAATTAAAAGCAATTGCAAAATCAAAACCCAATAAAAAATAAAACATGGCAAAAGATAAAAAACAATCAGAAGAAGTGGTAGAAGTAGAAGCCGAAGAAATGCCCGTTTCCGTGGTGCTTCAGGAATCAATTAATCAGGAGGTGAAAAGGTTTGATCCGTACGAGGCCCGAATGAATGAACTTCGTGAAAAATATTCTGGACTGAAAATCGCCAGCCCATCCGACAAAGAAGGCATTGAACAAAATCGGTTAGCCATCGCCGATCTTCGTACAATTCGGGTAAATACCGAAAAAGAAAGAAAGCAAATAAAGGCTCCGTTTCTTAAGGCGGCTGCCGATATTGAAGCTAAAGCGCAATGGATTATATCCGAAGTTGGTAAGATCGAAGAGCCGCTTAAGGCGCAGAAAAAAGAAATCCAAGAAGAAATGGAACGGATCGCTACGGAAGAAAAAGAGCGCATTCTGAAAAGAAACAAAATTAGAACAGCGCAATTATCGGATATGGGCGCTGTGTTTAACGGGGTGGATTATGTATTGGGAGATGTGGCTTATTCCTTTGATATTATTAGTTCTACGGATGCAGATATTTACGATGAAAAAATACTGCCGAAATACCGGGAAGTATTTGAAAAGAATGAACTTGATCGGTTGGAACAGGAGCATTTGCAAAAACAAAAAGAGGCTTCCGAAAAAGCAGAACGCGAAGCATTTGAGGCCGAACAAAAAAAATTCCGCGAACAACAGGAGCGGCTTCGAAAAGATCAGGAAAGGATTGAAAAAGAAAAACGCGAATCTGAAGAACGTGCGCGAATCTTTAAGGCGCAGCAGGAAGAAAAGATATGGAGAAGTCGTCTTGCCGAACTGGAAGATATTGGATGGAATGGGGAATGCGCCTTTGATAAGGAGGATAACGAAGTTTTCCTTAGTTATAACCAGCTTATCGATTTAGGCCAAGATGAATTTGAAATTCGGAGAGACAATTGGAATACAATGATAGGGGCGCGAAAAGAGGCTTTGCAAAAAGAAAAGGATCGACTGGCTGAAGAAGCGGAAGAAAAGAGAATCGCTGAATTTGAAAGGCAAAAAGAATTAGCTGTTCAAAAAGCGCTAAATGAACAAAAAGAAAAAGAACGACTAACGGAAGTTGATCGGCTCGAAAAGTTGGAGGTATCCAACGATAAAGTCAAATACGCCGAAACAATCAATTACCTGAAAGCTACTCCAATTTATGAAATGCGTTCAGGACAGTACCGCGCTAAGATGCGTATCATAAACGATTTCTTGGCTGATTTAAAATAACAAAATGGAAATAGATTTAGAAGCAGTCTTAAACTGGAAGCGTAAGAAATGGGGAATGTTCTCAGCAAGTCTTATTCATCATTTATTAATATCCGGAACGGCTGATAAAAAAACTCTAATAAAAGAACCATTTGATAAAGGAGCGCTAACATATATTCATCAGATCGCCAGCCAGTCCTATATTGAATTTAATGATGAAGAAGATGGTGCCGAATCATTTTCAATGAAAGAGGGGAAGCGTAGGGAGCCGATTTCTGCCGGACATTACCAGCGGATAATTGGATTAGATAATATGGCTTATTTTGGTGGACAGCCGGAGTTTTTTAAATACAATGAACATTCCGGATGTAGTCCAGATTTGGTAGTATGGAAAGACGAAACAAGCCGGATTGCGTCTTTCGGGGCGGAATTTAAAAATCCAAAGCGCGACACGCACATGGATTACCTGATTGAAATAAAGACATGGGAGGATCTGAAAGAAAAATGCCCGGATTATTATGCGCAGTGTCAATTTTGCATGATGACTTTAAGGGCCGATCTGTGGCACTGGGTTAGTCATCATGAATACTATCCAACAAAAGATCGGCTGTTAATAATCGAAGTTCCAGCCAGTAAAAAGTTTCAGGACGAATTGGATGTAAAACTGTCGATGGCTATTAAGAAGAAAAACGAATTTGTGGAACTTTTAAAAAACCGGTAAGATGCCCACCAAACTACAAAACCGCGAAATCTACTGGACGGCATACTGCTGCCTGGATGGGGAGGAGTGTGAGTTGACGAATGGGGGGATATTAAAATTGTTGGAATTGCAAGGAATGATTTATTGGTATGAATTCCCGGAATTGTGGAGTTTATCGGGGTGGGAATTCCTGCCTAACGGCTCTCCCGGCTGGCCTGAAAGGAAGGAGATATTACTGAGGGCTATTGAAATGACTTATTGAAATTAAAAAACACAGGATATGAGACAATTAAATTTCCGCGCCTGGGACACAAAGAAAAAGAAGATGATCCCCGACGTGACGGTTTACAATAGCCACCAGGTCGGCTTTTATTACGACACCGGTTTGGATATATACGGATCTGAAGAAGAACTTCCAGAAACGCAAGGGGATGATTGGGTTTTTCTTATTGATGATGTAGAAATTATGCAATTCACCGGATTGAAGGATAAGAACGGCAAAGAGATTTATGAGGGGGATATTGTTATGTGGGGCCACGTAAAGGGTGGCGAAGAAGATCCATTGCGAATTGCAGAAGTTGTTATTGACCCGGATATACAATTCCATTGCAAAAATATTCCATTCCCTCATGTGTTCCATTTCGGAGGCTTTATATACACCAATACCAGTAAGTACTTGGAGGTTATAGGAAATAAATACGAAACGCCCAAATGGGTCGAATCCATTCAAACCCCCACCCATGACTAAAATCCTTCTCTCCCTGCTCATCTCCTTAGTGATTGGATGCGGGGATTCCGGCATCTATAATGGTCGGCCTGTGATCGTAAGTAAATTCCGGGCAATGAATGGGTGGGGATACGATTCATGCCTATGCGAGTTCTCTTACAGGGGGATGGGTCACGATTCGCAGCAATTTACCGATAGCTGCAATAAATACAATATTGGCGATACTATTAAATATAAATCAAAATGAACCAATTATTTCTTTTTCTGTTCCTATGTACCTTCTTATCCTCCTATTCTCAATCCGAATACGATGGTCCTGAAATGCAGCGGTTAAAATCCGATACAGTTGCGATGCGTAAATATCAGGAGAAGATGAAAGCATTTATTGATGAAAACTCAAATCTATTTCTGTCGCAACCACAACACATTAATGAATTTACCGATACCGTACCCTGCATTATGCTGGTAAGCGATACGGCAATGAACAGAAGCCTCGCGTTCTCGCTAAACGGGTTTGCAATCCGGAGGCACTACTGGGCTTATCATCCGGACTATGCCGTTATCAATGAGCAAATGGAGGTTGATATAACGGGTTATCTCGATGAAAGGCATAGGAGGATAAACTATTTTGTCTGGATAAGTAAAAATTTAAAACCATGAATCAACGCGAAGCATCAAAACAAGAATGGACTGCCCAGCCGAACCGCGAAGACATCAATTCCGGCTCCCTTCAAAGAATAGCCGATGCAACCGAAAAGATGGCGGCAAGTTATGATAGCATGAGAGCGGAAAGAGATCGCTATAAGACGTGGTATGACGACCGGGGCCGCGCAATAGCTTATCTGGACAAACGGATAGCCGCCCTTCGCGGGGTGATTACTAAAATGAAAAAGAAAAACAAATGAGTTGCACAAAAAATCCTAAAAAGTTTCTTTGGAAAAAATATTTCGGCCCTCACGACTTTCGTCCCCTTTCTATTACAAAATTTATGTGGAGTAGCACGAAATTTATTTATACAAAAAAATGCATTAATTGCGGCTGTGAGGAAATTGAACACTTCGCTACAGAAAGCGAACTATTGGAAGCGGGATTTAGGCTGAATCAAATTAGATCATGCCATCCTGATGAATATGTGTTACATGATAATTTCACTCCTATACCAAGTGCAAAAGTTTAACCAATGACCGATAAAATCAAAGTAGCCGCCGAAGCCCGTGCGCAATATATTTCCTCTGTCTATAGAAAGGCTTCGGTTGCCGACTTCCTCGCCGGAGCCTCCTACGCCCTCAAAGAATCAGGGGTTGCCGACTTCCTCGCCGGAGCCTCCTACGCCCTCAAAGAATCAGGGGTTGAGGAGTTGCGGGAGGCGGCAAAGATACTGGCAAAGGCAGCTAATGATCTTGATGACGTTTATGTGCATTCTGATTCTTTCAAAACCAAAATGAATGCACTATTTGATTCAGCCGATAAGTGCAGCGCCTCCCTCTCCAAAAGCGATTTATTTTTTAACGATAAAAATTCGAAGGATGGAAAAGACAATAATAATAACATTGATTGATGACGCTGTATCTGTGGAGACTAAAGGTTTCGATAATAGGTATGAGCAATTGGGAGTAATGAGAACAGCCTGCCTGATAGTAGAGCACCCATCAATGAAATATATTGAAGAGGCCTTTAAACCTGCACAAGAGATTAACCCACCCACTTCCCTTCCCGGGGAGTAAATAAAAGGAAAGAGTATGAAAAAGAATAACGGATGGGTCAGCGTAGAAGATGAATTGCCCCTTTATAAACATGATGGAGCCTATCAACTTGTATATACGCGGCATGCGGATTCTCTTACCGATTCACACATAACAATTGCTTATGAATCGGAAGGCGAATGGTGGACTTCAGAGAAAGAAATTGAAGGCGTTCTTTATTGGATGCCATTACCTAACCCACCTAAACAATAGCATATGATTGATCTTGAAGAATTGCAAAAACGGTTTAATGAATTATTCAAGAACGAAACGGCTGAATCATTTCAAAAATGGCTCGACGAACGCTCATCCACTCATCCGGAACATAGTGATAATACCAATATAGAGACTGTTTATAGAAAAATAGTTGAATGTAAAAAGTGTGGAGATAAGAACTATTTAACTGATGAGCCTGAGATTATCCATCCAGAGGAACCGGAAGGGCAGGAGGAATTGTGGAAAGAAGCAATAAATGAAATATTATTCTATAAAGGTAGTGTAACGGGGTTAGCTAATAAGTTTCTATTAACTCGTAAAAAGTAATTATGAAAAAGGGGCATGAGTTTAATGTGGTTTCCTCCTCATATAGAGGATTTGATCTTTTGGATGATGAAGGAAATCATTTGGATGAAACTTTATTTATCTCTGATCTGTTAGAACTTGTTGATAAAAAGTAATTATATGCCAGAACAAATAACGTGGGAGAAGATACCTGTAGAAATAAAATTGTTTGTTGTAGAACATTGGTTTGATATTCCATCTGGCATCCGATTGCTAAAAGCTAACGAAATAATGCAAGCCATGAAAGCAGAACAGGAGAAGAGTTTTGAAGGTGGTAGAGATCAAACTTATATTCACACTTACGAAGGAACGTTAGAGTGGACTTTTCCTGATTTCGAAACCTGGTACGCAAACACTTATTTAAAATGAAATCAAAAACAATCGCCACCAAGGCCTTCCAATATCCGCTTAGTCATGGGACTTATGATGGCAATATCGAACACCTATCGAAATGGATCATGGAATACGCAGTGCAGTTCGCAATATGGTTTGAACGACAGCAGGTTTTGGATTACGATTTTACCGACAACGCCGAAGAGGCAATGATAAAATTTGATAATGAAAAATAACCGCTCCCTCCCGGATAATGGAGGGGAATAAGTGTATGAAAAGTAAAGAAGAGATACTCTGTAATAGACCGTTAAGAAATGTCAGGTCTCAACCATTGTTTTATTATGATGATGCGATTGAGGCTATGCAGGAATACGCCGAGCAGTTCGCAATAGGCTTTGCGGAGTTCGCCGGGCCACGCCTCTATATTCCGGAAAACAAATACTGGGTGGGTGGGATACCGGAGTTCATTACGACAGATGAACTTCTTGAATTATACAAACAATCTTTAATTAAACAGCCATGAGTAAAACAATCAGCCACTACGTCGCCCGGTTTGATATGCCAGGGTATAAGAAAGGAGAGCAAGCGCACCCGGAACTTTGCAAACGCTTCCCCGACGTTTTCGAACCCGTCTACAAAGAAGATCCTGTAATGCCACCGGGGATTTTATCTTTCATAGATAAAAATGGTTCTCCATCTTCAATTTATAAGGATATTGAAAAGACTAACCCTGAATTTTATAAAAGATGGATATTAAGGCATCAAGATGATTCGGTTTTGACCATATCCGTCAAAGGAACTGAATGGAGTGTGGGGGAAGTAGTACAGGCACCATCATTTCTCGGAAGTACTAAATTAAAGATTAAAAAATTCATATATTCTCCTAATGTGTGGTTAGTTGAATTTGATAATGGTTGTTCTTGTTATGTTGCAAATTTAGTTAAACTCCCCACCCGCACCCCCATCTGTCAACTACCAGATGAGAACGGGAAGATGGTGGGTATATATTCCGGCCCATATTGGTATGTGAATACTATAACATGGAAAATTACAAAAGATTCCCTTAGAGAAAGTGATAAATTAAATGCAGTCGGCCTCTGTATGTCCTTCGCCACCCTTGCTGCCGCAGAGAAATATGTATTCGATAAGCAGCCATTCTATCCCAGACGAGACGTAGAGTTAATAATGGACTATTATGAAGCAATATATGGATGCACTCATCCAATATCCAACCTCAAAGCATTTAAAGAAAAACATTTAAAAGATAAGGTATGAGAGCATTATCACTTTTACTTCACAGATTTTAGATATTAAGTTATGAAACAAAACAAAAAACGGAACATCGAAATGGCGTCAATGTTTATAATGGTTACCAGCCAGCACCGAGAGTTTCTAAAGAAAATTATTCACGAAGATGCTGGAAGGAATATGTCGGAAGCAGTTCGCTGGTGTATTGATGCTTGCATTCGCATAGAACAATTATACGGAATTGATGCCTGCTATATTGCATGGAACGACATCAGATTAAAAGAAAATCAACCATGAAACCCCATGAACCACCACTGGAAAGATAACACCTGCACAAAAAGTAATCAATAAAAATCAATTATTATATGGGATACAAAAATGTAGATTCTTGTTTAAACAAAGCCGCGGATGATGAACCAATATTTGTTCTTCGCGGTCAGGACGCATCCAGTCCAAAATCAATAATTGAAAAAGTTATTTCGGAGTATAGTCCTAAAAAATTCATCTTTATGGTTTCTGGGGGCCACGATAGTATAACTAACGCTCATATTTCTGCGTCTATTCTTGCTGGAATGAATCTGCCATTTGAAGTTTATCATGGGGATACAACTGTCGGAATACCGGAAACTCAAGAGTATGTAAAACAAATTTGCGAATCATACGGGTGGAAGCTAAATATCCGGCAGCCGCCAAACAGAAATTGGTGGTACGATAAAATAGTTGAACGGTATGGATTTCCAGGCCCGACAAAAAAGAGTCATCAGTATATGTATCGGTATCTGAAGGAAAGGGCGATAAATAAGTTTGTGACCCACGAATGCAAAACACGCCCGCATTCGAGAGAAAATATTGCTCTTTTATCGGGCGTTAGGCAAAGCGAAAGCACAATCAGGATGGGATATTCCGAAACTATTAATAAGCAAAAATCAAAAGTTTGGGTTGCTCCGATATTTTACCTGTCCGAAAAGGATGTGAATGACTATATGGCCATAAACAATATTCCCAGTAATCCGGTTAAAGAGCGGATCTGCATAAGTGGGGAATGTCTATGCGGTTGTTTTGCGAGAAATGAAGAATGGGTTGAAATACAGGCGGCGTATCCTGAAACCGCAAAACGGATAAATGATTTATGGGCTATTGCAAAAATCAATGGCTTTCCTTGGCATTGGGCATCCGGGCCAACTGAGTGGAAACGGGAGCAAAAAGAAAAAAGTAAACCAAAGCAAGCAATGCTTGAGTTTATGTGTGTCGGCTGCGAAAGAAAATATCAGCAGTAAATGGCACTACGGAGAAACCGGATTTAAAAGACCTGAATGTAAAAAAATATGTCCCATCTAAACCAACAACTATTCTGCCAGCGAATTAAAGCCTTGTTTCCTGATTATTTCAGGAACCGGTCAGTACTGGATATTGGAGGGGCTGACATAAACGGGTCGGTTAAATACCTCTTCCGTGGCTGCCGGTATGCGGTGATTGATATCTGGGATGGTCCGGGAGTGGATTATGTGGGCTCCGTCTCCGATCTATCCAATTATCAATACGGAACGGTCTGCTGTTTGGAAGTAGCGGAGCATGACCAGGATTACCCGGTAACGATCATGGAAGGGATTAAGCGGCTGAAGCCTGGAGGTCTATTTCTGTTCACCTGTGCATCTGAAAGGCGGGCAGAACACGGCACAAGGGCCACAAGTCCCCAAGATTCGCCTTTTACGACTGATTACTATAAAAACCTCACGGAAACAGATATAAGGGCTATTTCGGGCTTTAATGAGGTCTGGGAGTGGTGTTGTTTTGACCAAAGGGACGGCGATTTGCGATTTTTTGGGTTTAAATCCGGTGGCAAGGTGTATGTGTCCATTCGTAATGCCCGGCTCCGCTGGCTGAGGGCTTATTTTAAGTACTGGTTTGGTAGGCGAAAAAAAGACATTCGGGAAGTAATAAGAAAAGGCCCTACATCTTCGGAGATATATAAGGCCTTAATTAAAAGTTTAGAGAAATAAACGTTTATTCCGGACTCTCTTCAATTTTAGAGCTTACAATTAACTCAGCCGCTTTTTCAAAGGTATATGAAGTAATTCCTTCCACACCAGTTTCTTTTAATAGTTCCAGAATTTGCGGACGGTGTAATGGTTTTGATTTATACAATTGTTTCAGAAAGTCAGAAACCGATTGTTCCATGGCTCCATCCAGCGATCCATTTGCTATTGCAATTATAGCCACCTGATGATAAGCGCTACTCATGCACCAGTGCATAAATTCTGTTCTCTTAAGTACTAATTCTCCGTTTTCGTTTACAACCTTATCCATAAAAAAAGTTTTAATATTATTTGTTATTGTACGATTTCCCTAAGTCTTAGTCCTCTTCGCATTCTTCCAGAATCTCCCACCAAATATCCGTGGGGATTTCTATATCGCCGTGCCATCCTTGGCCATCCCACAATCCGCGTTCTTGTAAAGCTATCATCCATTGAGCTTGTGAGCCGGTATAATCATCCGGCGGAATTGCCGGGGTCATTGGTATCTTTTTTTTCTTTGCCATTATTCAATCCATTTTAAAAGCACATAAGTAATTATTATCAAAGCCAACCATTTTACATTCCGGTAAAATTCTTTCTTGTCGGCTTTGTATTGCTCGGTTTTGTGGTGCAGGTCATCTTTAGTCATATTTTTTGTTTTAATTAAGGTATATGAATGAATAATTATAGGATTTTTCGCAAAAATGTTTCCTTTCGTTCTTGGTGATTTTCTTTTTTACCTTTCTGCCATCTCATGGTTAATTCTCCATCTTCATTCTGGAATAAATAAGCCTTCCCGTTTTTCATTGTTTGGGCAGCTTCGTTTATTTCCAATTCGGTAGGGGTTTTTAAAAATCCTACCCATAACGTTCTTTTATTAATGTCTTTTTTCATAAAAATTAATTATTGTATTTAGATAATCGTTTGTGACCTGTATGGGTAAAGCTGTAAAGTTTTCCGTTTTCGTTAAACACATAAAGCATAGACGGATAAAATTGCTTTTCGTCCTCTTTCATGTATTCGGCAGATTCGCCGGGTTTCAGGCTTTTTGCCAGTGCGTGGAATTGACTTTCTAATTCTGTCTTTCTGAAATAGTCCAAACTGAAAATAGTTTTCCCATGGGGATTTGCACTTGAATAGTGAATGATTTTATAAGTGGTCATTTGTTTGCGTTTAGATAAGTTTCAAATAATTCGATTTGTTTCTTTGCTGCTTTTACCTTTTCTTCCGGATCATGTCCAATGAATCCGCTATGTTCCGTCTTCAGGTATTCTTTCCATTCCTCCAATAATTTAAGTCCGTCTTTTTGGGGAATATGAATTTTGATATAATTGTCATCAATTCCAATTGCTAAAAAGAAATTCCTTACTTCCCTATCTACGTCTTCCTTATGTGAATGAGCTTCATCATTATAGAATGTAGAAATATTGCCATTCCCCCCGCGCGAAACATTGGCGTTAAACACTTTTATATGAAGCAATAATTGAGGCTTAGAATCACTGCGATAATACATTATATCGGCCCGGTCATAGCGTTCATATTGCGCTCCGTTCAATACCAGTAAGGCGATAAGATCCTTTTTAGTTTCCTTTCCAGTTAGGTTAATTAATGGTTTCATGTAGATTTGATTAAATATAAAATCCGTATTCGTCTAAACTCTCATAACTATACGCTATCCAAATGAAAGTTCTAAAGTCCAATGGTATTTCTCCGCCTGCTTTACATTCGGTTACATAGTCCCTGTATTCCGTTCTCAGGTGCATCATTGTTAAATGGTTTATGTTTTTTCATTGATTTTCCAGGAAACCAGCCTTTCTTAATATGGATAAGAGATTCCATAATGGTTTTTATTTCTATAATAGTAGCGCCATTATCAATTTCTTTTATAATTACTTTTGCCAACTTGCTTATGGCATATTTGGTAGGATCAATCAATCCGGATTTAAAGGCATGAATAACATTTTCCCGAGAACTTGCCCATTCTAAATTGGCTATATAATTATTCAATTTATTCCCATCCTTGTGGTTTACTTGCCTTTTATTCAATGGATTAGGAATAAAAGCCTCCGCAACCAATCTATGAACAAGCCATTTTCTGCCTATTTTGTTCTCAAATAATTCAACATAGTAATATCCGCTATTGCCTAATGTTTTTTTCATTTTTCGAGGCTTGACCAATTTCTTAGACCATCCCCGCGTCTTAGTAGAATATACCACCCCGCATTTGGTTATTATATAATGCGGATAATTTTCAATTCTTTTCAATTGTTCAGATTTATAATTTTTGCTCCCCCTACACATCCTAACGAATTTTCGGGGGATAACAAAAAACAAAGGTTATTCGGAAAGTAAAGAGTTTATTTGGCTTAAAATATCCTTAGGAATAGGCTTATAAAGCCATCCGTGACCATATTTGTATCCGCGGTCAGTATACAATCCAATGCTTTTAAGATAGTTGCAAGCGTTGGGATATTCGTACACCCAGCCGGATTTTTTAAGATTATCTAATGCTTCGGTTTGGGCTTTCGTCCCAGCCTGAAGATCGTTTAAATGGTATTCAGCCCAAATTTTGTGTATTCTGGACAATACGGGGTCTTTTATTTCTTTGTTTAATTCGTCCAAATTCTGACCGCATGAAACATAATCAGTATGCTGGCCATTCCATATTCCACCACTTGCCGTAAATCTGGGAATATTGTGCATTGTTTCCATGGTCTCCCAATTGGTAGCTTCGGGTTCGTATTTCAATTCCACCTCCACCTGCACGGCATTTATTTTACGGTTATCGGAATAAGCTATTTTACCAAACTGGAATACTTTTCTTTTGGTGGGTGATAATAGTACTGTTTCCATTGTTTTGTGTTTTTTGTTATTAAAAAATAGTTCTGAAAAGTTCCCTACATCAGCAACAAACTGAATAAGTTTTTAAAAACTTTGTAGGGATGGGAAACCGTCCGTAATTAGTTAAAATATTCGGGATGGGGCGCATGGGTATTTTCGGAATATGTGTTTAATGGGTTCCGGAATAGGTTCGTTAACCTTTTGAGGCGCTGCAATTGCTTCCTTTGGTGTTTCTCTAACTATGATTTTAGGGGCAATTACAACCGGTTGACGTGGTGCCTTTGGAAGATCTTTCATGGCTGCATCAATTTTGGCGGAAAGTTTTCTTTGCTGTCTGATATTCATTTGAAATAGTTTTAAGGTTAAATAATTAGTTAAGAAATGAAACAAAATTTTCCTGTAATAAGTCGCTCCAATGTTCGCACCAATCGAACCGGATGCCGTTGAAGATAATTTCTAAGTCCATAAACGTTTATCTTTTTTAGTTATTGTTAGTTAATATGGGTTAATAGGACAATCCTGCTTTTTCCAGAATATTAGATAGTCTATAGAGGAAGGAGCCAATAATAAGTAATTGGCGGTCGCTACATTTCTTGAAAATGTAATAATAGGATTCCTCCTTATCTGGGGCGTCTCCCAGTATTCCGGGCCGATATTGCCATTCGCGGGGTGCATCTATGTCGCGGCTCCATAAATGGGAGGCAATTTGAAAAAAGGCTGACATGACTTCCCCCCATTTGTCGCTGGAATAATTGCCGCGCAATTCGTGTTTAAACTGTTTCAGTTTCATAAATATTTGTTTTATTGTTATTGGTTAATAGTTATAGGGAGGGTGATTAATTCAAAAATTTCATTTCTTTGGAAATACCCCCGATGGTTTCAATCAAAATATCCTTGAGGAAATACGTATGGACCCGTATGCCAACCGTTTTCGTTTGGCTCGGTAATGGGCTCAAATTCGAGACTATGGGCATCGAAAAAATCAGTGCCCTTCCAGTCGCTATCGTATTGGTGCTCTGATATGAATATATTCTCCCCTTTGTAGAAATTCGTCGCGTCTAAAGTGCAATCTGCCAAAACTGCATATCCTATTGTTTTAGATAGTTCCATATTATTATTGTTTTTTGTTGATTAATTACTGATTGACTATACAAATATATAGTAGTTTCAAAGCAACTAACAAGTATTTATTAGGAATTTTCATATCTTTTTTTAAGATTCTTGATAGATTGTTGTATTGTATTGACTTTCAATGATTCAGAAACTTCCAATAAATAGAACCTGGAGTAGTGCTTTACGCTAATTACATGAGGAAGCTCATTTTTAGCTCGGATATGCTTGGTAACGTTCTGTAATGACCATCCACGAAGATCAGCGTATTGAGTAGGTGTAATTTCTTTTGTGCGCATTTGGTAAAGATATATATTTTCAAAACAACCCCAAATAATATTTGATATTTCAAAGCAACTAATGTAAATTTGTAACCAACTACCAATAAGGGACAAGGCGGGTAGCTGGTAAAAAAATAGTTTTTTAGCTTTTTTTGTCTTGTCTGTTCGCGTTTGGAAACTGATGAAAGATATAAGCTAATAACTAAGGATTATTTACGCTATCTAAAATTTTGGGCGAAGATTGGGCCGTATCTTTTAGGGGCGTTGTTGGGGATGATTGCGTATGTGTGGGAACGCTATTGGTAGTATCGCTACGGCATGTAAAATGGCCTATTACCCATCCCCAAAAACCATAGGTCCAAGATACCTAAAAATAAATATCGTTATTTGAATATGTAGAAGTGGGTGGAGAATTAAAGGTGTGGGTTAATCGCATTCATCTAAATCTGATGGACCTGGGATTGTAACAGGGTTGGTCAATTTACCCATTATCAGCAAAATTTCGTTATAGTGAATTCTATCCTTACCCGTGGTATGCATATAGGCTATATACCCATTGGATGGATTGGTAATTGTAATAACACGCCGATAATCTGAGTTATCTACGTCAAGAGGGAAATGCAAATGATTTAGAAATGCTATGAAAGAAGATCGGGTATAGAACATTTATGCTAAGGCTACTTTTCGACGAAATGTCTTCGCAGCTTCCGCACCGGGCAATAGGTCAATCGATACGCTGCTTTGTTCTTGAAACTTCTTTGTTTCGTTATCGCGTATCTTTTTGAACATAAATACCAGATTATCAATTACCTCTGCCTCGGATTCTCCGTTTGCGATAATATTTGGATGCTCGTCAAAGAAGGCTACAAAATAGTCGGGGGCGCACTTAATAATCTTTCCTGTCTTTGTTTCGACCTTGCTACGCCTAGACAAAAAGTAGTTCATGTAATGTTTGATGTTTTTACCCACACATTAATAACGCAAAATGTCGCGCCAAGTTGCCTAATAAAAATGTAAACTGTATAACTACATGATTATTAAAAACTTGTAAAAAATCGTATTGTTTTATGAAGGGTATCGAGGATAATTATGCACACAGATGCAGACAAATATTCAACAGAATTGCACAAAAAACCAAATAAATGTTGAAAAACCCGCTAAAATACTTGTTTCGCCTTAGTGGATTCACCCTTCCCGAACGGCTTATGCAGCGCATTATACCTCCATTGTCATTTCTATAATAAATGTCCTATTCATCCTAACGAAAAATGGTCTATTGAAGTCGATTTAATGAAAAACGGAAAATTGCAGTTTGGGACTATGAAACAGAATGGGTGTGCTTATGGTCTTCGGCTGATTGAGGATGAGATTTATCCTTTTTTGGAAAAGCAACAAATATTCCCTCTCCCCGCTCATTAAATTCTCCATTCCAAAAGGTCATTCCATCTTTGCCATATCTAGCAACAAGCGCATCGGGGGGAAATTCATTCACTATATTATTCCCTTGTCCCTGATTAGTTGTGAGTGCCATGATTATAATTTTAGACAAATTACGACAATATTCTCAAAACAACCAAATAAATGCACTCCTATCCTCTTTCCGTCACCCTCTCATCCTCCACAAATCCTTCCTCTCCCCTCTCCCCATCTATTTCCCCAATCTAAAATAGCCCCCCAAACCCATTCTAAGCCCCCTTCCCTC
>Ga0207652_10001357_pt1 | contig 21755 bp, 17 predicted proteins | sample KBSC63BmetaG_FD_184334 | JGI IMG/M metagenome (GOLD analysis project Ga0207652, IMG submission 184334) | Corn rhizosphere microbial communities from Kellogg Biological Station, Michigan, USA - KBS C6-3B metaG (SPAdes) (version 2) | ecosystem: Host-associated > Plants > Roots > Rhizosphere ... | reverse complement strand
GAGCGCGACGATGTGGCGCACCACTACCGCGAGGTGGTACGGACTGCATTCAAATTCGAGGAACAAAAGTTTCTCAGGCAACGTTAGACCATTCTGAGTTATCCAACCGAGCGAAGAAATATTTTTGAAAAACTTCTTGACAGGAAATAGCGCACTACCTTATAAAACAGCGCTCGCGCAAAATGCGTTACAGCGCGATGAGGTGAATCAAACATGATGACGAGCAGATTAGACAGATTACATAACGCCGAACGGCGACCGAGTGCACATATGTGCGCCGCGTGGTCTGGGTTGATTCTGGGCTCGTCCCCCGCCAATTTTACCAGCGGTAAACTCGGCCAACAGACGTCAATAGTCGATAGCCGTTATATCAGGCATTAATCAGCGGGAGCGGACTCCCGCTCCCAAAATTCCAACGAAATAACGCGAGAATTGCAGGAGCGGGCAGCTTCCCTGGGAGGCTTCAAGCCCGCTCCTTCAGTTTTTTGACAATCGAAATACCTTTTGCGAGATGAAGGCAGGGAGCCTTCAACCGGATGATGACACTTGGGCCACTTTGCGAGAGTCTCGAGCGTCGCCATCCTCAGGAGAAGTGTGCCTCGAAGTGTGTTCGCGGCTTGTTTCTCTCTGCCTTCATCTATTTTTTATCACAGTTTTGGTCTTAGGTCTTTGGCCTTCGGTCTTCGAAGATCAAGCAAAGACCCAAGACCAAAAACCAAAGACCAATTTGCGCATGCGTGGCTGAGCAGCTAAAGCCCCTGACTGTAAATCAGGCGTCGTTGAAGCGACTTCGTAGGTGCGAGTCCTACCGCATGCCCCATTTGCATGGGCTTTGATTCTTGTTCTCTTCGAACTCTCTGCGCTTCCTCTGTGTTCTTTGCGTCTCTGCGGTTTTTGTTGTCATTTCGTGGATCGTGCGTGTCGGGACAGACAAAAAACCGATCCACGAATCAACACGAAACACATTAAGACCACAGCCCAAAGTACAAAACACCAAAGCTCAAGACTCAAAATAAGGTCATGAGGCCTCCCGTATGCCAGAAGAGCACACGATCGGTTTTCTTGAAGACTCCGCGCCGGCAATACGCAATTAGACCTGCTGCGCCTTTACTCGTATAAACTGGATCGAGCAGTATCCCCTCAGCTTCCGCGAAGAGCTTCATCGCCTCTGTCGATTCTTTGGTGTTAACGCCGTAGCCGGCGCCGACAAATTCATCATCAACCGCCAGCTCGCTTGCTTCAACATCGTCAGGCAGATTCAACTTTTTAAGCATTGGATTGACCGCCTTGATCGCTGCAACCTTTATCGAGGCAGCTGGATCATCGGCACTGACCCCGAGAATTTGGAGACTCTCATAGCCGAACAATCGTTTAGCTACTTCAAGGCCTGCCTGGGTGCCGCCGGACGAGGTCGCAAGAACAACGGCATCGAACTGTTGTCCAAGCTCCAATTGCTGAACACTGATTTCTTCCATAGCTGCGACCATTCCAAAAGATCCGATATCGTTTGAGGCACCCAGCGGGATCCGGTAAACGCGTTCGCCTTCAAGTTGCAGCGCCTCGGCGACTTCATTCATCTTTTCTTCGCGTTCCTGACGTGAGCCAACACTGTAGACTTTCACGTTCAAGAGTTCAGCAAGGCGCGCATTTGCTCTTGCGGACTTTGGATCGCCCCCGTTCAAGACCAACACACATCCGAGCCCCAACCGCTTTGAAACCAGCGCAGTAGTACGAGCCAGGTTTGACGTGATCGAACCGTTAGTTATTACGGTGGTCGCCCCATTCGCCAACGCATCGGCCATCACGTATTCCAGTTTTCTTAACTTGTTACCACCGCCGAAGTAACCTGTCAGGTCGTCGCGCTTGATGAAGATTTCCGGCGCCCCAGGAATTAGACTCCGTAGTCGATCAGCTCGCTCTATCGGGGTGCTGAGATTCGTGAGCCTCAATCGTTTAAGGTTGATGAAGTTTTCCATTGGCGTCGACAAGGTCGACGTCGCAGAGTTGAATGATGAGTTGCTGGTGGCGTTGAGACTCATTGTTGTCCTTTCCTGCTTTTGGGAGCACTCAGTACGACAGGCTGTCAGCCTGTCGAATAGCGGCAGATCATTGCGGCAACAACAGAACGGCTTAACGATCAGCCTTTCTGGAGCTGCTTGAATTTTTCGATGGAAATTGTGGCCAAGCCCGGGAACGTGGGTTGGCCTAGATACAGACGCAACGGCAGGAAGGAACAGACCGATGACCGATAAATCGGGAACTGATGATATTGAAACCGTCTTGACTCATGATTGTGGTCGACATTTTAACAAGGAGTAGCGTAGAAGCAAATTGCTAACGATGATCTTGGCGCTTTGGTCTTTGTATTTTATTTTCTTGGTATTAGTTCGAGTGATTTCGTGGATCGCTTTTCCTCGTCATAACAGACGATCCACGCTAGGAACAAGGTTCACGTTTCGGAAGGGTAGCCTAACTGGTAAGGCAGTAGTCCTGAAAACTACCGGGCCAGTCCCTTGCAGGTTCGAATCCTGTCCCTTCCGCCAAAACTATTCACGACTCAGATTGCAGCATGGATATGAAGAACAAATCACCCCAGCAGAAACCCAGCGAGCCTGATTTCATTCCCGGCTTAAACCTCAGCAGACTCTTTTATCGAACTGAGGTTAAGCCAATCCTCGATCGAGATTTTCCCGGTCTGCGCTACTCGGCGGCCCTTATCGGCTGGGGTTCGGAAGTATTGGGCTTCGATACACCGATGTCCCGCGATCATCACTGGGGTCCGCGAATGCTGTTGTTTTTGAGTGAACGAAATGCTCCGAAACTAAGGGAACGGATAGATGAGGCGCTGGCGAACAACCTTCCGTACCAGTTCCTCGGATATTCAACAAACTTCGGGAAGCCTGAACCGAATGGAATTCGCCATCAGGAAAGAATCAGGACTGGTCGTGTTAACCACATGGTGAATATCTATTCGCCACGCGGTTTCTTCCAGGCGAGGCTAGGTCATGATGTGGTGGAGAAGATTTCAATCATTGACTGGTTGACGTTTCCACAGCAACGCTTACTCGAGTTGACGAGCGGTGAAGTTTTCCATGACGGTATCGGTGAGTTAACAAGAATTCGGCGGAGACTTAGTTGGTATCCGAAAGATATCTGGCTTTACCTGCTTGCCGCTCAATGGACGAAGATTTCCCAGGAAGAGGCGTTTGTCGGGCGCACTGGGGACGTTGGAGACGAATTGGGATCGCAGATCGTCGCCGCTCGAATGGTTCGAGAGTTAATTAAGCTCAGCTTCCTGATGGAACGTCAGTACGCGCCTTACAGCAAGTGGCTGGGCTCTGCTTTTAGCAAACTGAAGATTGCAAGATCACTGCAGCCCGTCCTGGTGGAAGTGCTAAGCGCTAAAAAGTGGAAGCAACGAGAGATGTGCTTGTCCAGGGCTTACACAATAGTCGTGAAGAAGCACAATTCTCTAAAGCTCACGGAGCCGCTATCCATAGACGCTACGAATTACTTCGGCCGGCCCTACCTCGTAATCCATGCAGACGAGATTGCAATCGCAATCAAACAGACCATTCGAAATCCCGAAGTCAAAAAGATCAAAACATGGGTTGGAGCGATCGATCAGTTCACTGACAGTACCGATGTGATCGCCGACCTTAGGCTTGGTAAGAAGTTACAAGCGGTTTATCAATAGCCAATGAATTCACCAACCTCATCAGCGAGCGCAATCTGAAATAATTTTGGGGCGTAGGCTAACCGGCAAACCTTCGGATTCCAAACCCGACTTTCTCGGTTCAAATCCGGGCGTCCCAGCCAAAAAGAAGGAGCCGGAAGCAGGAGCAGGAGGCAGGAGACTTTTACCTGCTCCTGCTTACTGCGTCCTGTCGCTCCAAGGGAGGCGTCGCCAAATCGGTATGGCAGCGGTTTGCTAAACCGCCGCGCATTGTCGTGTGCAGGTTCAACTCCTGTCGCCTCCGCCAAAAGATAGTAGGCAGACGGCAGTAGCAGTAAGCGATGCTCACTGCTCCTGCCTCCTGAACCAGGACCTGTAGCTCAATGGAATCAGAGCGCGACTGTGCGAAGGTCGAGGCTGCACGTTCAAGTCGTGCCAGGTCCGCCAACAGATATTGCGGATTTCCAATTGCCGATTGCCAATCGTAAAAGCCACGATGTCGCAAATTTCGGTAGAGGAGCGGAAACGATCGATGTCGACGGTCTTGAAGATTGGCAATCGACAATTGGAAATCGGAAACGACTTAATGCCGTAAGGCATTCGGGAGCGTTGTCCCGTTAGGATAAGGCCAGTGATGGCCCCAAGGCGGTAGTCGCCTACAGACCCGCACCAGCAATGGTTCGCCATTTTTGGTCCATCAACGCAAGCCTGCTCGGTGCCGCGAGGCACGCTTCATTCACAAAACGGATGGAGCTAACGAGGATGCTGGTGTAGTGGAAAGAACGCTGGCTTAAACGCCCGTCTCGGCGGGGAACGTTAGCCAGTGGAGTGTAACGGGTGGTGCCGACCTCACTACAAACCAACCAGTCATTCGGTACGAGAAAGGGTAGTGTTCCTGTCCGAAGTTTCGCGACCAAGGGCTTGGACGCAGTGCGATCGGTTTGCGGCGGGGATTCGTCCTCGACGGAATCGTGAAGAACTTCTGAGTAACTCGCGAGGTGAAAGGAGAGTGGCGTGTTGTATTACGTGTTCCAAAAGATCGCGTAGCAACTGAGGCAGCGCGTCACAGTAGGTTGCAAGAAGTTGATATAGCTCAATTGGAAGAGCGTCTGTCTAGTCAACAGAAGGTTGTCGATTCAAGTTCGACTATCAAGCCAAACGCAAAGACTGCCTCGGTCACGGGTGAAAGACACCTAACGCTTCAGGCGTAAGCCAATGAAGCCTGACACGGGCCCGCAAGGCGCGCGTTTGTTGGTGCCGATGTTTTCGTAGCCGGTTAGCGCCGGCGAATGGCCCGCAAGGCCAACGGAAAGCAAAGCGCTGAATAGCACGTGACGACAGGGTCGGTTGCGATAGACCCTTATTAAAATCGCGGTGTCGACGATGTACTGAGTTACCGCTTGCGGGACTCAGTGGATGGCGAGGGAAGGATGGCTTGCAAGGCTATTCGATAATCCTCGAAGCATTGTTACAAGCAACTTAATCTCAGTTGCTTATAAATCTGGTCTTGGGTCTTTGGTCTTTGGACTTTGGCCATTTTGTTTCGGAAGACCTAAGACCAAAGACCTAAGACCAAAAGTCCAAAAACCAAAAATCAATCAATCGTTGCGTCGTTCAAACTCTTTGAGGATTAATTCAACGTTATCCTTAGCCACTTGCGAAATGTTACCTTCTGGTATACCTGCAATGCGACCAAGAATGAAACGAGAGCTCTCAGCATGTCCGTATTGCCGCCAGACCGCCATTTCAAGCAGAGAGTCCAAAGCGCGAGCGCGAAGCAACCTCAGCAGGCGAGGATCGCGAGGAATGGTAAGCATGCTGATTAAGGCGCCGCCTTTATTGCGATCTGACCAGACATCGGAATTCAACATTTGAACAAAGCCTTCCGCGGCTATCTTCCTGGCAATTACCGGATTCGATTCCGCTAACACCGCGAGTGCTCTTACAGCATTATTTCGCACCCCGTCATCGCTATCACGACTCGCATGAACGAGTGACCGAATCTGTAGGTTGTTGTGAACGGCATAACCAAGAAGGTGCGACGCAACGACACGCTGTTCAGTATCTTTGGAATTATTTAGAACTTGATGAATAAGCGCGGCGTGCTTTACCGCATAATCACGCGTGGCTAGTTGTTTAGCGCGCAGTGGCGGATAAGAAGATAAGGAATAACCTTTGGTCCGATCTTCCCTCGACTGGGCATGCACCGACTCCATGAGGATACTCATCGTTTCACGATAAAGCGTTACTACGTCAGGCGGAAAATGGATTGTACCTTGCGGCAATGCGTTGTACGTGAGTGTTCGTGAGTTCTTACCTGGCAACCCGATATAAATGATCCACCTATCATGGATGTCACAGCAGATTGGAGCGACGTCAGTCGGCTCAGCTCCGATCGATGTCTTTACAGCTACTTTTATTTGAGTTATCAAATCGGGGACGCTTTCGAGATTCATCTCTTCACCCTCATGCGTGCTAAGTGACCTCTTCACTTTCTCAACATCGATGTCCTTGGTTCCGAAGTACTCGATTGAACCAATACTTATTCGTTGAGCGTGTGCGTTTTCGACGGCGACAAGAAGCAGCAGCAGACAGGTAAGAACTTTCAGATTAAAGTCAGACTTTTTCATCCTTAATTCTCCGGCTTCATAAATAACTTACCGGCGTAGCCCAACTGGCAGGAGGCGCTAGTCTTAGAAACTAGAGAGTGTGGGTTCGAATCCCTCCGCCGGTACCAATGCCATTTAAGATTTCAGATTTAAGATTGGTGTTGAAGTCTTAGAGAACAGCTCACAATCTTAAATCTGAAATCTTCAATCTGAAATAGTTCTGGGGATGAACGCGAAATGGAAAGCGGGCTGACCTTCAATCAGCTGATTTGCGAGTTCGAGTCTCGTCATCCCCGCGTCTATTTAAGATTCGAGATTGAAGATTTTCCGGTGGATCTGCATTGGCAATCGGCAATCAAATCTTAAATCTGAAATCTTCAATCTTAAATACTTCTGTGGGTCGTAGCTTAACGGTAGAGCACCGCATTGTGAACGCCTAAGGTGAGGGTTCGACTCCCTCCGACCCACCCAAAGCCAGTAAGCAGGAGGAGTAGGCAGGAGCAGTATCACAAAGATCGAGAGTCCGACGAACTTTAAGTTTTTCGTGCGTCGTAAACCGGGCCCGCATGATTCGTTGGGGCTTGTTTGGCCACCACGACAAACTAAAGGAAGGTCTGATTAAGTACGATAGGCTGTTAGCCTGTCGTGGTTGCCTCACGATAGTGTCCCAAGATCGCCGACAGGCTAACAGCCTGTCGTACTTAATCAGAGCTTCCTAAAGTTCGTCGGACAAAAACAAATCTGCAAGTCTGAAATCTTAAATCTGAGATACCCGTGGGGCTGTAGCTTAGTTGGATCCAAAGCGCTGCACTGTCGATGCAGAGATCGCGAGTTCAAATCTCGTCAGCCCCGCCAACACATTTCCGATTTTCGATTGCCAATTTGCCGCAGAAACGACTTGCTTCAAATCGGCAATCGGCAATCTGAAATCGGCAATGTTCCTGCGTCAGTTACCTAAACGGAAAGGCCCCCGACTCTTAATCGGGGTGATGTGAGTTCGAATCTCGCCTGACGCACCAGGTTTTAGAATCAACCAGCCTGGGCTTTGGCCAGCTCGTATACTCCGTCCCAGGTAGCGGTGATTTGGTTTTCTGATTTCGCCACCGTCTTAAAATTGCCAGAGGCGGAGGCGCCGCGGAATTCACCATCGCCGCCAGTGCATTGCCAGGTGCCTTCAACGGTCACCACACCGTCTGCGATGGTTACCTTACCTTCGAAAGTCCCCCAGTCGCGGCCAATGTCACGAACGTTGTTGTAATAGCCACGTTGGGTGCCGGCGCCATCCAGCAATTCGGTAATTCCCCAATAGGTTATACGCGAGCCTTCCCATAGCGGGTCGGGCGAACTTTGAAGGCCGCTCACCTCGCCGATACTAATCTCGTGATTGGCCAGGTCGCTCATTGTAAGGGAGTGGTTCTTAGTGATGGTTCCAGAGAATGATCCTGTTACGGAAGTCATGGGAGCTCTCCTTTTGTCTGGTAGATTTATGGGCGACCGGATTTTCTGCCTATTCGTCTCAGGTGTCAAATAGAAGTGAGACTCCGCGCCAGGCGAGAGTCAGTGCCATCACGCTTCGATGTAGTCCAGTACCACCACGCGGTAGCGGGTGGGTACGAAGTCAATAGATCCTCGTAACAACACTACGTACCCACCCGCTACCGCGTGGTGGCACTGACTACATCCAAGCGTCGTGGTACTTGTTCGACAAATAAATAGTTCGTTGAGATTCTTAGAAAGGAGGGCGAGTACATGCCTTACGAAAAGCTACAACTCGGTGGCGCTCAGAAGGACGTTCTTTCATGGGCGAACCACCAGTTTTCAATTGAAGAGCAGGCGATGCTACGCAACGTTTCGCGTCTGCCTTGTTTGTTCAAGCATGTCGCACTGATGCCGGACGCACATCTCGGAAAGGGGAGCATGGTGGGATCTGTTGTTGCGACAAAAGAAGCGGTAATTCCCGCAACAGTCGGTGTTGATATCGGCTGTGGAATGATGGCAGTCAAGACGCCGTTCAAGAGTGGCATCCTCGACGGCAAGTTGAAGGAGCTGCGCCTGGCAATTGAGGAAGCGATTCCAACGGGCTTCAGTCAGTACAGGGAGTCAGTTGACGAGTCGTCTTACTGGGCGGGATGGAACGACTTCAAGGATCTTCACGAAGGAATTCACGATCGCAAGGCAAAGGCGATGAGGCAGCTGGGTACACTTGGTGGAGGAAACCACTTCATCGAAGTTTGTCTCGATACCGAAAATTACGTTTGGTTGATGCTGCACTCAGGTTCTCGCAACATCGGAAAGGAACTGGCGGAACGTCATATCTCGACAGCTAAGGGGCTGTGGAAGTTGAACGAGCTGCCGGCGCCTGACCTCGCTTACTTCATCTACGGTACCCCTGAGTTTGAGGCTTACTGGAAAGACCTGAAGTGGGCGCAAGCGTATGCGATGAAGAACCGCGAGATCATGATGACTCGCCTGTTGAAGGTCTTCAACAAGATGTTCAATCATCGAAACTCCTTCAACCCTGAGATGGCAGTTAACTGTCATCACAACTACGTTGCCCTCGAACAGCATTACGGCGAAGAAGTTTTCGTCACACGTAAGGGCGCAATCAATGCGGCATCCGGAACTTACGGAATCATTCCCGGATCGATGGGTGCAAAGTCGTTCATCGTTAAGGGACGCGGTTTGGCGGAGAGCTTCAACTCTTGTTCACATGGAGCAGGACGTAAGCTGTCACGTGGAGCTGCGAAGCGCGCGTTCTCGAAGGAAGATCTGGAACGTCAGACTGCCGGAGTTGAATGTCGCAAGGACGTAGGCGTACTGGACGAAATTCCGGGCGCTTACAAGTCGATCGAAGCGGTAATGAAGAACCAGGAAGACCTGGTCGAAGTTGTCGCTGAGATCAAGCAGGTTGTGTGTGTAAAAGGATGAGGTCAGTACCGAAACGCGGTAGCGCCGGGTCCGTGCCTCATAACTCGCCCAACATATTAATTGACCGGACCCGACGCTACCGCGTTTCGGTTCTGACTTCTTCTGCCGGGTGTGGTGTAACGCTAGCATCCGAGTCCTGGGAACTCGAGGTGACAGTTCAACTCTGTCTACCCGGACCAAAACGATAGTTGGCGGTAGGCAGGAGCAGCAGGCCGCCAACAAAGAGCTCCTGAAGCTCAACTGGATGGGCCCGACGCTTCGAACGTCGAGGTTGTGGGTTCGAATCCCACCGGGAGCTCCAAACAGTTTCAGATTTTAGATTGGCAAATGTCCGACGAACTTTAGTTTGTCGATCATCGAAAGAAAAGCCGCATTCTAAATCTCACACATCTCGAAGCAATTTGCTTTTCAACTTGGGACGTACGACAAACTAAAGTTCGTCGGACATTCGACAAATCTGAAATCTTAAATCTGAAATCGGCTGCGGGGATGATGTAGCTGGAAACATGCGAGTCTTCCAAACTCGCTTCGAGAGTTCGAATCTCTCTCTCCGCTCCACAATCTTTAAATCTGAAATCATCAATCTGAAATAACTTCGCGCGCGTCGCCAAGAGGCTAAAGGCGTTGGACTGCAAATCCATTAATCGTGAGTTCAAATCTCACCGCGCGCTCCAATGCTTATGTCCGATATGCGTCTGTCTTGTCGTGACGTCACCAACCTGAGCCCCGGAAAAACTTAGAGATCCGTGACAAGGCTAGTTCCATCTGAGCATCTCTCTACCACCCGCGACAAGACATACGCATATCGGACATTCAATCTTCAAGAGCGGTGATTCGCACCTTGCGAGTCTCCCGCCTCACCTCCGCTCTTGAACTCCTTTGGAGTGCGGCGACCTGGCGCCGCTTTCATATTCAACTCCGAACAAATCGCAACCGATAACAAAAGCGGCGCCAGGTCGCCGCACTCCAAAGAAAGGAGGTGCCGGGTGATGGCACTTAATGGACGAGTGTTACTCCTAAACCAAACCTACGAGCCGCTCGGCACCATCAGCGTTGCGCGTGCGGTGATCATGGTCTTCAAGAACAGCGTGTTTGTTGAGGAGCTTGATGGCGATCGCGTGCTGCGTTCTGCACGGGCTGAGTTTCCAGTTCCTTCAGTGATTCGACGTCGTGAGTACATCAACGTACGCAAGCGACGTGAGGCAGCCAGCGCGAAGCGCTTGCGAATTTACATGCGTGACAAATTCCGTTGCCAGTACTGCGGCGAGAAGAAGGCCGCGAATCAGCTAACGCTCGATCACATTCTTCCTCGCTCCCGTGGTGGCGATAACTCACCTGTGAACATCGTGACTGCTTGCGTGGCTTGCAATAACCGCAAGAGCAATCGCACACCGGATGAAGCTCGCATGCCACTGTTGACTTCACAGCGCGCCCTGCGGGTGAAGCTGGAGCAGGTCATGCTTTGTCACTATGCGGAGGACCGAGCCGAGTGGCGCAAGTACCTCTTCATGGACATGCACGACGATCGAGATGTACGTGAAAAGGTCGTACGTGAACAACGAAGATGATTGCCGATTTCCGATTGCCACTGCCGATTTCAAGATCTACGGAATCGACGAAGCAATCGGCAATTGGCAATCGGAAATCGGCAATATCTCGGGTCGGATAGCTGAGATGGATTAGCGCGGGCCTGAAAAGCCCGAAAGGTTGGTTCGATCCCAACTCCGACCAAAATCAGGGAGCAGGAGCAGGAGGCAGGAGCAGGCTTACGATTTATCTGCCACCTGCTCCTGCCGACCGCCACAATTTCTCAACCAAATAACAAAAAAAATTCCCGCCTGAGTAGCTCAACTGACGGAAGCGCTGGTCCTACAAACCAGAGGTTGAAGGTTTAAGTCCTTCCTCAGGCACCAGGATCAGGAGCAGGAGCAGTAGCAGGAAGCAGGTGTCTCGCGAGAGTTCATCGTGCCACCTGCCCCTGCTCTTGCCACCTGTCTTTCCGGGGCGTGACTCATCTCAGCAGAACGTCAGACTGTTTGAGTTGTGGAGTTCGAAGAGGCGCGCGGCTGCCTCACGCCCCGGCCAGAAAATGTCCGATATGCGTCTGTCTTGTCGTGACGCAACCAACCAGAACGATGATTGGATTTCATGCCTGTATCACTTGGAGGCTGAATCCAACGATCGTTCTAGTTGGTTGCGACACGACAAGCTGAAGCATATCGGACAATCGGACAACGCCCGCGTTCCCGGCATCGGTCTTCTAAACCGAACCTTAAAGAGTTGGGTGGAAAGGCACGGGGTTCGATTCCTCCGCGGGCGACCAGGAGCAAGGAGCAGGAGCCAGGAGCAGGAGCACGAAAGACAGTTGCACGTTACTAGAACCTGCTCCTGCTCCTGCCGACTGCTGCCTTTCTTCCACAGCGGAGTAGCTCAAGGTGGGCAGAGCGCTCGTCTCATAATCGAGAGGGTGCGGGTTCAACTCCCGCCTCCGCGACCAAATTCATTTCGGGGCTATGATCTAACGGGATGATGCCTGCCCCGCAAGCAGGACGTAGAGGTTCGATTCCTCTTAGCTCCACCACAAGCGGACACGGAGCCAGGCAGACATGGAGACGCGCGAGATGTCCGCGTCCCCTGTCTCGCCCTCTCTCCGCGTCTTCTTCATCCTGGGTCTCATCTTCCAGTTTTGGCGATGTAGCTCAATTGGTTCCCAGAGCGTCGGTCTTGTAAACCGGTCGATAAGGGTTCGACTCCCTTCATCGCCTCCAAAAGATGGACACGGAGACACGGAGACACGGGGACACGGAGACACGGGGACACGGAGACACGGAGACACGGAGACACGGAGACACGGGGACACGGAGACACGGAGACACGGGGACACGGAGACACGGAGACACGGGGGAACACGGAGACACGGGGACACGTGTGACCCTCTCTCCGTGTCCCCGTCTCTAAGTTTCCCCATGTCACCGTGTCCCCGTGTCACCCTCTCTCCGTGTCAGAGTTGTGGCGTCGCCAAGTTGGTAAGGCACTGGATTGTTAATCCAGTTATCGTGGGTTCGAGTCCCACCGCCACAGCCAAGTCAATGGTCATTTGTCGTTGAACAGTTGTCATTTGAAGAATCACAGCTCATCAGGCGACGGTCTTCAAAATGACAAATGAGTAATGTCCAATGACCAATGATAAATACGCTGATCCGGAGCTCGAGTGACAGAGCAGCGGCCTTTTAAGCCGTGAGGTGCGGGTTTGAGCCCCGCCGGATCAACCACAAAAAATGCTCTTGGCCCTTTGGTCTCACTGCGGCTTTGCACAAAAAGTCAGATACCACCTGCTTTAGCAGCGTGGAGTCTCAGCTTCGCGCTAGGTGGTAGCTTTGGAGTGACGGTTAGATACCACCTGCTTCAGCAGCGTGGAGTTTCAATTTTCTGCTACTGAGCAGCTTCTTACCGCTGTTTTAGCCAGAAGTTGAAACTCCACCCTGCTGAAGCAGGTGGTATCACCTCATAAGGTTCAGGGCGCACTCTAGCGCAAATTTGAATCTCCACGCTGCTAAAGCAAGTAGTATCTGACTTTTTGTGCAAAGCCTGTCACTGCATCATCGATTCTTGAAGACCAAACCGCGGTATAGCGCAATGGCAGAGCACTCGATCGATAATCGAGAGACGGAGGTTCGATTCCTCCCTCCGCGACCAAGCCAAAGACAAAGACTAAAACCAAAGACCACTTTTCGGGATAGTGCAACTGGCAGCACGTTGGACTTTGACTCCGAAGGTGAAGGTTCGAATCCTTCTCCCGAAGCCAACTTTGAATGCTTTGATAACGAGCTGTGACCACAGTCTTATCTGGCGACTTTCATGAGGCCCATACCTCCGACCTCAAACCAGTAGAAAAACTCGTTATCCATAGTCATACAACTGATCGCTGACGTTCGCGGGTACAGAGCAATCGGGTTCAGTTGATTCTTATCCATCGCCATGATTTTGTGAGGCTCTACCCAATAAAGACGGCTCTTATCTGCCAGTATCGAGAGTCCGTAAAATTCAAAACCGCCACCTGTATAAATTCTCGTCGTCTTACCGGTAGTTTTTTCAACGCGGTAGATCTCTCCTCCGCGCGTCATTAAGTATAAATTGCCCTCATCTGCCGTCATCACATCTGGCTCGAAAGAACTCTCGTCTCGAGCAAACAATTTGGTCGGTGCGCCGCCGCTCTTTGGCGCCGAATAAACTGCTTTCATCGCAGGATCAAGCCAGTAAATATTCTTTTCATCGACGGCAAATTGGGTTATTGCTCCAAAGATTTTGGTCGCCAGCGGTTTTGGAGTTCCGCCTGTCTTAGGTATCTGCAGAATTGTTCCATCTGTCTTCTCTGCCAGCACAAAGACGTAAATGCTCGAGCTGTCCGTAGCAACAAACGTCGCCGTACCCAGCTCGAAGGTCAGTAGGGAAGCAAGTTTTTCCCCACCCTCAACTCTCTTTAGCTCTGCTGGCGATTTGAATTCGCCTTTTTCAAGGAGGTCGGTTGGATTCTGTCTGACGTAATAGAGCCCACTGGTATCTGCAGTAAATGCTTCAATGGGGACGTTTGATCTTAAGAACGGCATTGGAAAGCCACCTTTGTCGCGATTCACATGAAGGATGTCTTTGTGTTCTTCAATCCAGTACACCTCGGTCCCGGTCGCAAGGCACGCTCTCACGACACCGAACGAACCTTTAACCAGCACTGTAGGCTCGGCTTTGGTTGGTTGTTGAGGAATTCCCCTCGCTATGATTGGTGATAAACAATCGAGCGAACAACAAATTGCCATAAGGGCCAGGATTGTGCACGGCAGCGACTTGAGCATGGAGGTCCTCCACTGGGTTTTGGAAGAGCGACGAATCCTACCTTAAACCAATGCTCAACCTGAAATTCTTAAATCCGAAATAGCGTTGTGGGATGGTGTAACCAGGCAACACGCTGCGCTCTGAACGCAGAACTGGAGGTTCGAATCCTTCTCCCGCAGCCAAAGATAAAGTCCAAAGTCCAAAGTCGAACGGCCCAAAGGCCAAACGGCCTAAGACCAAAATTCAACGTCTTAAAAAGGTATTTCGATTCTTATCAGGCGCAGGAGAGATCTGTTTGGTGGTGCAATCGTGTTTATTCGTTTTGTTTGCGGAGAGATTGATGATGACTCGCATTTTTCGGCGGGCTTGTTCTGCGCTGTCGAAAAGTTGCTCGATGAAGTCATTCTGCCAGATTACGAATACGTGGCGCTTATGGAACCTTTGCGCTGGTTCGGACGACATCTCAAGGTGCCGTTCGACTATCGATTAGAACCCGCTTCACTAGCTGAACAGGCACTGTGTTGGTTTCGATCAACAGCGCACGAACATTTAACTCACGCGTGGGAAATCGTAGCCATTCTTGAGGAACGCGGCATTTTTATCCGGACCGTGAAGTCTCAAAAGACAGGCTACGTGCTCTACCAAGATGAAGCCCAGGTTTTGGCTTATCCGTTCGCAGATCTGCGACGGTTGCTTTAGGAGGCAATACGACAATGGCAAACAAGACACTGTTCAAATCACTAATCGGCAAGCTAATGCCGGCAACTAACGCTCTCAACGAGCACCAGTCGCCGGCCTACGCACCATCACCAAAGCAACAGCTCGCTCAATACGCCGCGACCGGTTGTCTGAACCACACTTTCTATGCAAGCGCCGATGACCAACTGGCGAAGATGCTTGAGCTATGCGAGAAGGTTGATGCTGATTTCATTGCCAAGACAGCCGTGTTCTGTCGTGAGCGCGGTTACATGAAGGACATGCCGGCATTGCTTTGCGCAGTGCTGTCAGTGAAGGATCGTGAACAACTAAACGCGATCTTTCCACGTGTAATCGACAACGCAAAGATGCTTCGCAACTTCGTTCAGATCATGCGTTCAGGAGTCGCGGGACGTAAGTCACTTGGTAGTGCGCCGAAGCGTCTGATCCGCGAGTGGCTCGACGCGCGCGATCCGGTGAGTCTGTTCAAGGCAAATGTCGGCCAGGATCCGTCTCTGGCGGACATCGTAAAAATGGTTCACCCTAAACCAAAGGATCCAAACTACGAAGCGTTGTTCGGTTATTTCATCGGCCGCGAATATAACACCGATGCGTTGCCGGATCTTGTCCGTGACTTTGAAACGTTCAAGAGTGGCGCGAGAGATGAGCGTGGTGAAGTTCCCGATGTTCCGTTCCAGATGCTGACTGCGTTGGAGCTGGCAACAAAGGAGTGGACTGCAATTGCGCGTCGCGCTCCCTGGCAGATGACTCGTATGAACCTGAACACCTTTGCGCGTCATGGCGTATTCGATCAGCCAGAAATGGCCGATCTGATCGCCGAGCGCTTGAGTAATCCGGAGAAGATTGCAAAGTCACGTGTGTTTCCATATCAGCTTATGATCGCCTACGCGATGGCAACTGCTAACAGTGCAATTCCACAGATCGTCGCGAATGCTCTGCAGGATGCAATGGAGATCGCTACAGCCAACGTGCCTGACTTTGAGGGGAAGGTTTACGTGTTCCCGGACGTGTCAGGCTCAATGCACTCAGCGGTGACTGGCTATCGCAAGGGAGCGACGTCAACAGTTCGCTGTGTGGATGTGGCGGCGCTGGTTACCGCAACTGTTCTGCGCAAGAACCCTCGCGCCGAGGTCATCCCGTTTGAATCAAATGTTGTTAACATTCGTCTCAATCCACGCGACAGCATAATGACGAATGCGCAGAAGTTGGCAAGTTTGCCTGCGGGTGGAACAAATTGCAGTGCACCGCTTGCGCTGCTGAATCAGCGTCGTGCTTCAGGTGATCTGGTGATCTACGTCTCAGATTACGAGTCATGGATTGATGCGCCGCACTACGGACGTTTCGGAGGTAGTGCGACAAAGACGATGACTGAATGGGCAAGCTTCAAGCACCGCAATCCGAACGCGCGAATGGTTTGTATTGACGTTCAACCGTATGGAACGGTGCAGACAAAGGAGCGAGCCGACATTCTGAACATTGGCGGATTCTCTGATCAGGTATTTGACGTGATTGCGGAATTCGCACGTGGTGACTTGAATGCGGATCACTGGGTGAGTGTGATTGAGAATGTCCGATAATCTTCAGATTGTCGTGATGTGCAAATCAGACCCGGTGGTTTAGTGAGAGGGGCTACAGCTTGTCGTCGGGTCTTTTCTAACGCACGACAAGCTGAAGCATATCGAACATTCCGGCCGAATGCTGTTGGGACTACATCACTTGAAACGTGTGGCCGATAAAAAGGCCATTGTCTCGACGAAACTTGTCGGCCAGTTCAGGTCCGATAATCTTCAGATTGTCGTGAGATTCCGAATTAAGATCGGTGGCTTAGTGGCGAAGGGCTTCAGCTTGTCATCGGGTCTTTGGGGTCACGCACGACAAGCTAAAGCATATCGGACATTGCTTGGCGAATGCTGGATGGGAGTACATGGTCAAGCGGCTTCGAAACCCGCCCGTCTTCATAATGAAGACGGAACTCTCGCCGATATTGTCGCCAAGCTCAAAAGAGGTGAGCTTTGATCTTTGCGCCGAATGCAGATGGAACTACATCCCATGAAGGACGAGGTTCCGGGTTCGAGTCCCGGTGGCTCTCCCAAAATTCATGAGGGCCATAGCTCAATTTGGTAGAGCACGTTAGTGTTTCATCAATTCTTGTCGGCGCTCTCTGATTAGCCACAGATAACACGGATAACAATGATCTGATTTAAGCTGTGTCATCTGTGCCCTGATTCCGAACTTCAAACTTTTTGGAGTTTCAATTTTCCGCTACTGAGCAGCTTCTTACCGCGGTTTTAGCGAGAAGTTGAAACTCCACGCTGCTGAAGCAGGTGGTATCACCTCATAAGGTTCACGGCGCACTCTAGCGCAAATTTGAATCTCCACGCTGCTAAAGCAGGTGGTATCTGACTTTTTGTGCAAAGCCACGGTGTGAATGAAATGAAATCAGCACAACTGGACTTTTTGTGCAAAGCCAGTTGCGAGCGAGGAACATCGAAATGGCACACGTACTCGAAGCAACCGAAGAAAATCTGGCAGTGACTTCGCAACGATCTGTGGGACTACGCCGCACTGTTGGATTCTACGGGTTAATGTTTGTGTCGCTGGGATCGATTATTGGATCCGGATGGCTTCTTGGGGCGCTCAACGCGGCAAGGGTTGCCGGACCAGCTTCGATCATTTCCTGGATGCTCGCCGCGTGCATGCTCATGCTACTCGCATTGAGTTACGCGGAACTGGGTGCAACATATCCGGTCGCTGGGGGAGCAGCTCGATATCCCTATTACTCGCACGGGCCGATTGTTGGCTTCGCCGCGGGCTGGGCAGCGTGGCTGCAGGCAGTGTTCATCGCTCCGATCGAAGTGCTCGCAGTAATTACGTACGTGAACAGCGTCAGTTGGGTAAATCATCACTTCAATATGATAACTGCGGGAATGGGAGGACCTGGGATTCTTAATGGAACCGGATTAGTGGTCGCCACTGTGTTGATGCTGTTGTTCACCACGATGAATCTTGCTGGTGCAAAGTTCTTGTCAGAGAGCAATGTAATAATCGTACTCTGGAAAACAGTCGTACCGGTTCTGGCAATCATTGTCGTTGCCACCCTGCAGTTCGACGGCGCGAACTTCCGTGCAGGCGGCGGTTTCATGCCGTTTGGCTTTCACGGCGTCTTCGCAGCATTGACCGGCGGCGTTGTCTTTGCCCTGCAGGGATTCGAACAAGCCGCCCAACTTGCAGGCGAGGCACGAAATCCTGAAAGGGATGTGTCGCGCGCGATTCTAATTGCGATGGCAATTGGAGCGTTGCTGTATTCCCTTTTGCAGGTGGCGATGATTGGTGGACTCGAGCCTCGGAATATCGTTAATGGTTGGTCGCAACCGTTGGGCACGGATCCGTCAGACTACGGTGCCTGGTACACAATCGCTCTTGCCGTCGGCGCCGGCTGGCTCGCGAAAGTGATTATCGTCGATGCGGTGATTTCACCTGCAGGAACTGGGATTGTTTACGTGGCGACCAGTGCGCGCCTTTCATATGCGCTGGGTGAAGAACGTGAGTTGCCATCTGCATTGACTCAAACGAACAAACGCGGAGTGCCGGTCGTGTCGATCCTCGTATCCACCGTTGTGGGATTGGTCGCGTTTGGCCCATTCAAGAGCTGGGCTGCACTCGTAAATGTCATTACAGCAGCAACCGCCATTATGTATGCGTTCGCCCCAGTGTCACTGGCAGCGCTTCATAAAGTCGATGGTGACAGGCCACGCTCATACCGGGCGCCGATGCCGGCGATACTTCTGCCTGCCGCGTTCTGTGCAGCAAACCTGATCATCTACTGGGGTGGTTTCGATATAACGTGGAAACTCGTGTGCGCAATGGTGGTTGGGTTTGCACTCTTCGCCCTCGGTGCATGGCGCGCAAAGACGAACGCGTATAGCAGGTTGAGAAACGCAGTATGGCTTGTTCCCTGGTTAGGTGGTCAGGTGCTGATCGGCTGGCTGGGTCGGTATGGCATAGGCGCGAGGAATATTCTTCCCGCCTGGATAGACATCGGTATCGTGATCATTTTCGCCTTGTCGATCTTCTACTGGGCAGTCAGCGTTGCCTCGACCAGTCCACAGGCTACAGCAGCTGTCGAGAAGGACGCTTCGCAACTCCAACCCGAAGGTTTGAGAAATCACTAATGTTCAAGCGGACACAACGATCAATTCGGTCAGAAGAGGATGTCTTCAAGTAGACAGGACTTGAACGATCTCCACACTGCCGTGGGTGATTTTCGCTTTCTGTGCAAAGCCGCTTCATCCCTTGTGAGTTAGATTCGTTTTTCAGCAACTGATCCCGCGATCAGTCGCTCCAAAACTTTCGGATCAACGTCGCTCATCGTCCGGATGTAAAGACAGCCCTTGCCCGTCTTGTGTTTTCCAAGTTGAGAGAGAAGTGCGGCATGATCGCGTGCGCTTCTCAGACCATAGATGCTGATGTCGCTCTTCCGTGACGAAAAACCCACCAGGCAGGTCTCGCCTTCACGTCCGCTTTCGTATTTGTAACGGTGGCTGCCAAAGCCGACGATGCTGGTCCCCCACATCCTCGGCTTTTCCTTTGTCACTTTCGTCATTAGCCTGGCCAAAGTCTCACAGTCCTTGCGCCTTATGTCGTCCTTGATGCCGGCGAAATAGTTCGCCACATTGGCCTGTGTTGGTTTGGTCTTGTTCTCTGACATGCGTGCGAGCCTCCGATACGTATCTTTCAGCCGAGCACCGGGATTCTTCCCGAAGTCGTGGGGCAGGTCAAGGCAGAGTTTAGCCAATGATTGATGCAGTTCGTGATGATTCAAGATAGTCGCTATGTTTGCGCACAGTTCTTTACAAATTGAACACACCAACCACAATATGCACAGCATGCTCGTAGGTTTCGTGAGGTCACGAAAACTCTAGTTAGCCTGGCGACGACACCGCTTTGGAATTTCCACTAAATGGATGACGACACCGAGACAATTGGCTCTCCCATAACACTCGCGGAACTTAAGGCACTCGGCGAGTTCGTGCGTTGGCAGGATATTGGAGCGCGCGTCGCCGATCTCATCAAAGCAGATGGCCTGCCTAATGGATATCCGATCGTTCCGTCTCGCTTGCCGGCGAATGGTCTCATCGATCTTTTTATCAACAACCGCTGGAAGCAGGTGAGGTTCCTTCGCATCGAGGGGACTCCAATGGGTGGCAATCGACGGATCGTCTACGCTCATGAAGGAGCAGAGGAAGCTATTCGATACGATCGATACCATGTGGCGCCCGCAGGCTACTACAGTGAATGGCAGGGCGCGCGGCCCGAAAAGTTAGCGGGCGCCAGGCTCACGGATGAATTCGAGCTTGCACAGCAAGATCATGTTATCCACTCGCAAACCGTTACGAACGACGACTGGCCATACCTCACGTTCGAGGTAACCTCCTTTCATCCAAACGCTCGCTGGGTGGATCGGGAAGACATGTGGACCGCGTCGTACACAGTGCACGTCGCGGATCCGCGAGTGATAGTTGAAGGCGTCGTTTCTCGCGAGCCCTGGTTCAATACGACGATCGCCATCTCACACCGTTGGCTCCATCCGGACCATCCTGATCCCAAAGGCGAGCTCTATCGCGAACTGATGATTCTCTGCGAAACCTTGGGCTTGCATGACAATCAGGCATTTCTTATCGACTATTGCTCGCTTCCGCAACAGCCGCGAAGCCCGGAGGAAACGGCCTGGTTTCACGAGCAACTACCGGGATTCCAGACGCAGTTCAAATACGTAACCCTGGTGCTGAATACCGGGTCGGCTGACTATTCCTCGCGGGCCTGGTGCATGTTCGAACTCATGCTGGCAGCAATGAGTCGTGCACAACGACCGACGCTCTTGAATCACAATCGGCTGGAAAAACCATTGCAGGATGCGAGGGACGTCGCCGCGGCTTACCTCAAGCATGCGGGCTGGAATCAGCAGGAGATGTTAAGGGCGTTTCGTGGTGGGCTCAGCAACACATCGTTTGCACAGTGGGCGGCAAATCCGGCGAATGTAGGTCTCTACAACGCCGCAATCGATGGGAAGCGCGAAATCCTTGAGAAGTTCGAGAACGAACTGGCTGTCACCGATCCGAATGACAGGCCGATCATCATAGATCTACTCAAGCGACTAGCATTCGACGAGATGGATGCCTGAACTAAAAATATCGGGCTGCATGAGTCAAATATCAGGGGGCTGAAGCAAATTGGGCTCCCGCCAATCGGTCGCTTCGCTCGCCGTTCTACAGCGGCAAGCCACAGATAAACGCGGATCGTGTAGATGTTTGCAAACTCGGAAGTGAACGCGTCAGGAGAGTTCCTCGGCCAGCGCGACGATGATGCCGCCAGGCCCTCGCATGTAGCAGAGTTTGTACTTGTCCTCGTACTGGACCACCTCGCCGAGGAGTTCGGCGCCGTTGGCGCGCAGGTGAGCGACGGTGTCGTCGACGCTTTCGACCGTAAACATGACGCTCCGAAGACCCAGCGTGTTCGGCGGTGCGTTTCCCGGTTCGATCTCGACCAGTTTTGGATTGCGAAACTTCGTCAGCTCAAGCCGCCCGTGTCCATCCGGGGTCCGCATCATAACGATGTCAACCTGGACACCTTCGAGCCCGTTGACGCGGTCCACCCACGGGCCCTCGATTGGCATCTCGCCTTCGACCGTCATACCGAGCTCGGTGAAAAAAGCCTTAGCGGCCTCAAGCTCTTCGACGACGACACTAACGTGGTCCAGTCTCTTGATCGCCATGTTCGTTTAGACAGTCAGGTCCTTCCTAGATGGCTTTGCACAAAAAGTCAGATACCACCTGCTTTAGCGGCGTGGAGTCTCAGCTTGGCGCTAGGTGGCAGCTTTGGAGTGACGGTTAGATACCACCTGCTTCAGCAGCGTGGAGTTTCAATTTTCCGCTACTGAGCAGCTTCTTACCGCGGTTTTAGCGAGAAGTTGAAACTCCACGCTGCTGAAGCAGGTGGTA
>Ga0207652_10001355_pt1 | contig 21772 bp, 20 predicted proteins | sample KBSC63BmetaG_FD_184334 | JGI IMG/M metagenome (GOLD analysis project Ga0207652, IMG submission 184334) | Corn rhizosphere microbial communities from Kellogg Biological Station, Michigan, USA - KBS C6-3B metaG (SPAdes) (version 2) | ecosystem: Host-associated > Plants > Roots > Rhizosphere ... | reverse complement strand
GTCCGGCACAGCTCGACGTACTCCAGGTCGAGCTCGGTCGCCTTCGACTTCGCCTTCGAGTCCTTGCGCACCTGCGCCGGTCCGGTCCAGCCGGCGATCACGTGCAGCCGGTAGTCGAGGCCCTTTGCCACCTGCGTCTCGACCATCGTCACCGGCCACGGGCGCGGGCCGACGAGCGAGATGTCGCCGCGTAGGACGTTGACGATCTGTGGCAGCTCGTCGGCGTAGATCCTCTTGACGATCCGGCCCGCGGTGGTCAGGTTGGCGTGGTCGGCCTCGTACAGGCGCGCGTAGGCGTCGTCACGCGAGGCGATCTCGGCGAGCACGTCCTCACGCAGCACGCGGAACTTGAGCACCTCGAACTCGCGCCCGCGCGAGATGCGGCGCTCGCGGTAGAGCCAGCGTCCGCGGTCGCGCGGGACGAAGAGCATGTCCCCCGCCAGGATCAGGAACGCGAGCCCGAGCAGCGGCGAGAGCACGACCAGCAGCAACGCAGCGACCGTCCGGTCGAAGACGCGCTTGGCGAGGGGGTACGGCACGTCCTCCGCCGGCGCCACGGCGGCGACCGCCTCAGACGGACGCTGGATCGTGTGTGACATAGACCGTCTTCCAGTCGGAGTACACGTCGAGCGCCTCCGTCCCCGGCTCGCGCCACCCGGTGCCCGAGTCGCGCTGCCCGCCGAAGGGGACGTGCGGCTCGAAGCCGTAGGTCGGCCCGTTCACCTGGACGCCCCCGGCGACGATCCGGCGGACGAACTCCTGCCCGCGGTGGACGCTGGCCGTCCAGATCGCCGCGGTCAGCCCGTACGGGCTCGCGTTCGCAGCTGTCAGCGCCTCCTCGAAGCTCGCGACGCGATGGAGTGTCGTGATCGGACCGAACAGCTCCGTGCAGGAGATCTCCGAGTCTGCGGCGGCGCCCTCGACGATCGTCGGCGCCAGATAGAACCCGGGCCGGTCGAGCCGCTCGCCGCCGGTGACGACCGTCGCGCCCGCCGCCGTTGCCTGCTCGACCGCGGCCAGCATGTCCTCGAGCTGCCGCTCGTTGATCACCGGGCCGAAGTCGTGCTCGTCGTCGGGCCCGACCTTCTGCGCGCGCGCGCGATCGACGAGCAGCTCGCGGAAGCGGTCGTAGACGCCGTCGAAGACGATCAGGCGCGATCCGGCGGCGCAGCGCTGGCCCGCGTTCGAGAAGGCCGACAGCGCCGCTGCCTCGGCCGCCTGCTCGAGGTTCGCGTCGTCGCAGACGACGAGCGGGTTCTTCCCACCGAGCTCGAGGCACACCTTGGCGAGGCGCTCGCCGGCGACGCGCGCGATCAGGCGGCCGACGGCGGTCGAGCCCGTGAACGACACGACCGCGACGCGCGGATCTTCGACCAGCGGCTGCCCCGCCTCCTCGCCGAAGCCGTGGACGACGTTCAGCACGCCGTCCGGAACGCCGGCCTCCGCCGCCAGCCGCGCGAACACATTCGCGGTCTCGGGGGCGTCCTCGGACGCCTTCAGCACCGCTGCGTTCCCGCACAGCAGCGCGGGGAAGACCTTCCACGCGACGTTCGCGATCGGCGTGTTCGCCGCGATGATCAGGCCGGCGACGCCGATCGGCTGGCGGATCGTCATCGCCGAGCGGTTCGCGGTCGCGCTCGGCATCGTCTTGCCGTAGAACCGCCGCCCCTCGCCTGCGATGAAGTAGCCGAGCTCGATCGCGCCGTCGGTCTCGCCCTTCGCGTCCTTCGGCGACTTGCCCGTCTCGGCCGAGACGACCGACGCCACCTGCTCGCGGTCGCGCTCGAGCAGCTGCGCGACCCGCCGCATGATGCGGCCGCGTTCCTCGACCGGCCGGGCCGCCCAGGCCGGTTGCGCAGCCTCGGCCGCCGCCACCGCCGCAGCGACGTCCTTCGCCGACGAGCGCGCAACCAGCGACAGCACCTCGCCGGTGGCCGGCGCGAGCTTCTCGAACGTCCCGCCGCCCGACGCCGGGCGCTGCTCGCCGCCGATCACGTTGCCGACCGTGCGCACCTCCGCGGTCACCGTCATGCGGTGAATCCTCCATCAACACGTAGCTCCTGTCCGGTGACATACGCCGAGGCGTCCGAGGCGAGGAAGAGCAGCGCGCCGGCCAGGTCGTCCGGCTCGGCCATCCGGCCCAGAGGCACGCGCTCCGAGTACTTGCGTACGAACTCGGCGTCCTGGCCGCCGCGCACCCCGCCCGGCGACAGGGCGTTCACGCGCACGCCGTGCGGGCCCCACAGCCGCGCGAAGTAGCGGGTCAGGTTGACGACTGCCGCCTTCGACGCGCCGTACGCCGCCGGCTTCGTGAACGGCGGCGCGATGTGGTCGTAGAGGGCCGGGATCGGCGCGATCGAGGCGTACAGCGAGCCGATGTTGACGATCGAGCCGCCGCCTGCCCCGCACATCGCGCGGCCGAAGATCTCCGTCGCGTTGTAGAGGCCGGTGACGTTCACCTCCAGCGTCCGCGCGAAGTCGCCCTCGTCGCCGCCGGGTGGCGCATCGATCCCGGCGTTGTTGACCAGCACCGCGGGCCCGCCCACGTCGGCCAGCACCCGCTCGAGCCCGGCGCGGTCGGTGACGTCGGCCTGAACGACGCCGTCGCCCTCGCGCACGTCCAGCCCGACCACCCGCGCGCCGGCGCCGGCCAACGCCGCGGTCCATACCGGCCCCAGGTTTCCGAGCGCTCCGGTGACGACGGCGAGGCGGCCGGCCAGAGGCTCAGCGCTCATCGGCCGCGCGCAGTGACGCACCCGCCGCCGTCCCCGGGATCAGCTCCTCGAGGTCGTCGAACGTGAAGGCCGCGTCCTCGGCGACCGGGTGGCGCAGCGTGCGGCCGATCACCGCGTCGAGCTCGTACGGGGGAAGGCCGCCGTCGGCGGGCGACTTCAGCGCGAGATCCTCGCGGGCGAGCGTGTGCCCGGCGGACAGCGTGCGCGCGGCGACGATCTTCTTGCCCATCTTCGTGATCGGGTCGGCCTCGCTCGGATACGGGATCTTGTCGCCCTTGCCGAGCGCGAGCCGTGTGCGCCGGAGGTCGCGGACGAGCTTGCGCAGGCCGACCGGCTCGAGCGAGAAGCGATGATCGGTCCCCTTCATCGCCCGGTTGAGCGTGAAGTGCTTCTCGACGATCCGGCCACCGAGCACGTACGCCGCTACCGGCATCGCGATCCCGTTGTCGTGACCCGAGTAGCCGACGATCGTGTCCTCGAACAGCTGCCGGTAGGTCTCGATCACGCGCAGGTCGAGCTCGTCCCAGTTCTCGACCGGATAGCCGGCGGTGCACTGGAGCAGCCCGAGCTGCGGGTTGATCTCGGCGACGCAGTCGTGCGCACGGCGAACGTCGTCGAGCGTGCCCCCGCCGGTGGAGAGGATCATCGGCTTGCCGATCCGGGCGACGAACTCGAGGAGCGGCGTGTTGGTCAGGTCGCCGGAGGCGATCTTGTACGCCGGCATGTCCAGATCGGCCAGCATCTCCGCGCTCGAGAAGTCGAAGGCGGTCGCGAAGAAGGTGACCCCGATCTGGGCGGCGTACGCCTTCAGCTCCTGGTACTCGGCGCGCCCGAACTCGAGCGCCTCGCGGTGCTGGCCGTACGTCGGCCCGTAGCTGTTCTCGTTCTCGTAGGGCCGGTTGAAGAACTCCCGCGTGTACAGGCCGCGGTTGTCGCGCTTCTGGAGCTTGACCGCGTTCGCGCCGCAGCGGGCCGCCTCGGCGAAGAGCTCCTTGCACTGCTCCAGCGACCCCTGGTGGTTGTGCCCGATCTCGGCGATCACCCAGCAGTCGGTGTCGTCGGCGATCCGGGTGCCGTCGATGACCAGCTCGCGATTGCTCATCGCCGGATCGTAGCGAGCGCCTCAGCGGCCCACGTGGATGATCCGCGTGCCCTCGCTCTCGGGGGCGAACGCGAACTCGCGCAGGCCGCCGAGCGCCCGGCGCACGTCCGCCTGGCGTTCGACGGGCGCGTAGACGAGCAGGAAGCCGCCGCTGCCCGAGCCGAGCAGCTTCCCGCCGGTCGCGCCGGCCGAGCGAGCGGCCTCGTACCAGCCGTCGATCTGGTCGTCGGTGACACCCGGCAGCTCGCGCTTCCGCTGCCAGCTCTCGTGCATCGCCTCGCCGAGAACGTCGAGGCCGGCCCCGCTCGACAGCTCGCGGAAGAGGGCGAGCGCGTCGTCGCGCAGACGCTCCAGCCGCGCGACCGTCTCGGGCTCGCCGGCGACCGCGTCCAGCCGCTCGAGCGCCTCGCCGCTCGACACGCGCCCGGTGTGGAACATCAGCAGGTTCCGCCCGAGCGCCTGCCGCTGCTCGTCGGTGAGCACGAGCGGCGTCCGGCTGACGCGGCTGCCCGGCCCGAACTCGAGGAGCTGCAGCCCGCCGAACGCGGCAGCGTACTGGTCCTGCTTGCCGATCGGCTTGCCGAGCACGTCGATCTCGATCCGCGCGGCCTCCTCCGCCAGGTCGCCCGGCGACTTGAGGATGCCCTGGTAGGCGAAGAGCGCATTCAGCAGGCCGACGGTGACGGCGCTCGACGAGCCGAGGCCGGTGCCCTCCGAGGGCACGTCCGCGATCGTGACGATCTCCGTCCCGCGCGGGATCCCGGCCGTGCGGAGTGCCTCGCGGGCGAGCTCGTGCTCGAGCTCGTCGATCGAGGAGACGATCTCCGTCCGTGAGTAGCTGACCCGCGTCGTCTCCTCGAACCGCTTGTTCACAGCGACGTAGACGTACTTGTCGATCGTCGTGGAGACGACCGCCCCGCCGTGCTCAGCCGAGAACGAGACGACGTCGCTGCCGCCGCCGACGAAGCTGACCCTGAGGGGTGTCCGCGAGATCAGCACAGGCGGCGGGCTGCCGCGGCGAGGTCGAGCTCGACCAGGTCGGCGGCGGTGTCGGACGTCTCCGGCGAGATCAAGATGGTCGAGCAGCCCGCTGCGCGGCCGGCGGCGACGTCGGACTCGGAGTCGCCGATCATCCAGCTCTTTCCTGGCTCGACGCCGAGCTCGGCGGCGGCGCGCGCGATCAGGCCCGGCCGGGGCTTGCGACAGTCGCAGCCCTCGGCGTCGTCGTGCGGGCAGTAGTAGAAGCCGTCGATCGCCGCCTCGGGCGCGAGGTCGCCCTGGATCCGCCGCTCGATCGCCGCCAGCGTGTGGGACGAGACGAGCCCGCGCGCGACGCCACGCTGGTTGGAGACGACGGCCACCTTCCAGCCGACCGCCTTGAGCTCGACCACGGCCTCGCGCGCGCCGGGGAGCCAGGCGAATCGTTCGACCGAGGTCACGTACTCGTGCTCGGGGGGCCGGGCGTTGAGCACGCCGTCGCGGTCGAGGAACACGGCCTGCCTTTGCCTACTGCTCGACCGGATCACCTTCAAGGCGACCGCGGAAGTAGCTCGTCAGCGCGTGGTTGAGGATCATGTGCACGTCCTCGATCAGCCCGTAGTTGTCCGTGGGAGCGACGATCGCGTGGTCGGCGAGCTCGGCCGCCTCGCCGCCGTCGAAGCCGAGGAACGCGATCACCGTCGCGGAGCGCTCGCGCGCGTAGCGCATCGCCTCCAGCACGTTCGCCGAGCTGCCGCTGCCGGAGAGCACGATCAGCACGTCGCCGGTGCGGATCAGGTTGACGAGCTGCTCCTTGAAGACGTGCTCGTAGCCGGCGTCGTTGGCGAGGGCGGACATGAGGGCGACGTTGTCGGTCAGGCTCATCACCCGGAAGCGCGGCCGGTTCCCGGCGAGCGTGTTCTTCGAGAGGTCGCAGGCCATGTGCGACGCGGTCGAGGCTGAACCGCCGTTCCCGACCACGAACACCTGCTTGTCGTGTCGGTAGGCGGAGTAGAGGGCTGCCCCGATCGACTCGATCCGCTCGAGCGGCATCGCGTCGAGCAGGGCCTTCAGCTCGGCGAAGTAGGCGGCGAGGCTCTCGGAAACGCTGGCGTGGGCGGGCACCCGGCGATCATAGTCCCAGGTCTCGCTCGGCCTCCGCGAGCGCCTCCGGTGTGCCGACGTCCTTCACGTAGGCGTCGGTACGGACGGCGGTGATCGTCGCTCCGGCCGCGAGCGCCCGGGGAAAGACGTCGTGCCCGAAATCCGACGGGGGATCGCCGACGAACGCGAGGATCTCGGGCGCGAGCAGGTAGATCCCGGCGTTCACGAGACCCTCGCCCTCGGCGGCGGCCTTTTCGAGGAACCCCGTCACGCGACCGTCGGAACCGACCTCGAGCACGCCCTTGCCTTCGAGGTCACTGCTCGGATAGCAGGCGATCGTGGCAATGCCGTCGAGCCGAAGCGTCGCCAGCTCGAGGTCGGTGACGACGTCTCCGTAGAGGACGAAGAACGGCTCGTGCGGAATGTCCTCGAAGCCGAGCAGCGCACCCGCGGTCCCGAGGAGCGAGGCCTCGACGGACACCTCGAGCTCGCGATCCCCGAGCTGCTCAAGCACCCGGTCCGCGTGGTGGTGGAGATTGATCGCCACCTCGTCGACGCCCTGGCCGGCCAGGTAGTCGAGCTGGTGGTCGAGCAGCGTCCGGCCCCCGAAGGGAGCGAGGATCTTCGGCCCGTCGCCGAAGGCGCCGCGCATCCGGGTTCCCAGCCCGGCGGCGAGCAGAACCGCCTTCAAGCCGCGTCGGAGGCGCGGTACCAGGCGAACGTCTGCGCGAGCCCTTCGTCCAGGCCGACCGCCGGCTCCCAGCCGAGCTCGTCCCGGATGCGCGAGGAGTCGAGCGCGCTCGCGCGCAGCTCGCCCTTGCGCAGCGGCTCCGACTTCCGCTCCACCGAGACGCCGGCCGAGCGCTCGAGCGAGTCGAGCAGCTCCAGCACCGAGGTCCCGATGCCGGTGCCGACGTTGTACGTGCCGGCCCGCCCGGACTCGCCGGCGAGCAGGAACGCCCGGGCGACGTCGCCGACGTAGACGTAGTCGCGCGTCTGCGTGCCGTCGCCGTAGACGGTGGGCGACTGCCCGTGGACGAGGCAGTGCGAGAAGATCGCGACCACCCCTGCCTCGCCGTCGAAGCTCTGGCGCGGCCCGTAGACGTTGCCGAGGCGGAGGACGACGTTGCCGGCGTCGTGCAGGCGGCTCCACGTGCCGACGTAGGCCTCGCCGGCGAGCTTGGACGCCCCGTAGGGAGCGAGCGGCTCTGTCGGCGAGCCCTCCGGCGTGGGGATGGGGGCGTTGTCGCCGTAGAGCGCGCCGCCGGTGGACGCGAACACGACGGGCGCGCCCGCGGCGGCCGCGGCCGCGCAGACGTTCAGCGTCCCCGCGACGTTGATCGCCAGGTCCCGGTCGGGCTCCTTGACGGACACGGTCACGCTCGCCTGGGCGGCCAGGTGGCAGACGAACGCCGCGCCGTCGATCGCCCGCTCGACGGCGGGCGCGTCGGTGATGTCCAGCTCGACCAGCCGGCACCCCTCGGGCACGTTCTCGCGCTTGCCGGACGAGAGGTCGTCCAGGACGGTGACCTCGTGGCCGCGGTCGCGGAGCAGCTCCGCGACGTGCGAGCCGACGAACCCCGCTCCTCCGGTGACGACGACGGTGCTCACGATCGCGCCTCATCGTAGGCACGCTGGATGTGCTCCGCATACCGCTTCCAGGTGAACTCGGCGAGGACGCGCTCCCGGGCGGCCCTTCCGAGGCGCTTCCGGAGCCCCGCGTCGGCGAGCAGCTGCTCGAGCGCGGCGCGCAGCGCCGCCACGTCGCCGGGCGGAACGAGCAGGCCGGTCACGCCGTCGACGACGAGGTCCCGCAGGCCGCCGACCGACGAGGCGACCACGGGCCTCCCGGCCGCCATCGCCTCGAGGCAGGCCACGCCGAAGCCCTCACGCCGGGACGGACAGGCGACGACGGCCGCTCGCTCGTAGAGCCGCAGGAGCTCATCGTGCGGGACCATCCCGAGCGCGCCGGGCACCTCGTCCCGCAGCGGCCCGTCCCCCGCTACGACCAGCGGCAGTCCCCGCGTGGCCGCGACCAGCTCCCGTACGCCCTTCTCGGCCGAGAGACGGCCGACGTAGAGCACGTGCGGCGGGTCGTCGGGCTCGCGCACGTCGGCCGGTACCTCGATGCCGTTCGGGATCACCCGGACCTCGCGCGCGCCAAGCCGGCGGGCGGCATCGGCCAGCTCGCGCGAGGCGCAGACGACCAGCCGTGCGCGGCGGAGCACCCGTCGCGCGATCCAGGGAGCGTGCTGCGCGAGCGCGACGTCGGTCCCCCAGAGCTGAACGACGAACGGCCTGCCGGTGGCTGCGGCAGCGAGGCCGCTGGGCAGCCAGTGGGCATGGACGACGTCCGCCTCGCGCGTCGCTCGCCGCGCCGCCCGGGCAAAGGAGACGAGCATCGCCGGGACGAACAGCGAGAGCCACGGCCGGCGGCGCAGGTTGCCGACCACGCCGTGGCCGTAGGCGATCCCGAAATGACGGAACGAGAGCGGCGACACGACCTCGACCTTCACGCCCTCGGCCCGGAGGTGCTCGACGGCGTCGGCGACGAAGCGCCCGGCGGCATCCTCCGGCGACCGCGGGTACGAGGTCGTGAGCATGACGACCTTCACGGGCGGCAAGCTACAGTTGGCACCCGGGAGGCGCGTTGAAGAGCAAGCTCACCAACCCGGACGGGACGAAGGACGTCGGCTTCCTGGTCGCGGAGACGGCCGTCCGTCCGCAGAAGCTCTGGTCGCACTCCTGGCACAAGGCCGACGCCAGGTTCTTCCCTGCCGACCGGCGCCAGTTCGACGACTTCGACGAGCTGATCCGCGACTCCATCCTCCCCGGGCACACACCGGCGGAGCCGCTCCTCCAGGCCGACGACCTCGTAGTCACCCTCGGCTCCTGCTTTGCCCGCGAGCTGCGGTCGTTCCTGAGCGAGGCGGGGCTGCTGGCCACGCAGCTGCGCATCCCGGAAGGGCTGAACAACACATACGCGCTGCTCGACTTCGTCGCCTGGTGCGTGACCGGCTCCGAGACCGGCCGCGGCTTCCGCTACGACCGGCTCGAGTCGGGCGAAATCCAGGAGTGGGTCGCCGACGAGGAGCGGGAAACCTTCGTCCAGGCCTTCGCGGACGCCGGCGCGTTCGTGTTCACGATCGGCCTGGCCGAGGTCTGGCAGGACCGCGAGACCGGCGGCGTGTTCTGGCGCGGCGTCCCGAAGGAGATCTTCGACGCCGACCGCCACGTGTTCCGGCTGACGACGGTGGAGGAGAACGCCCGGAACATCCTCGAGATGGTCGACCTGGTGCGGCAGGTGAACGCGACCGCGCCGATCGTCGTCACGCTCTCGCCCGTACCACTGGAGGCGACGTTCCGCGAGATCTCCTGCATGACCGCCGACTCGGTCTCGAAGTCGGTGCTGCGGGTCGCGATCGACCAGGCAATGAGTGAGCACCGCCCCGACGTGTACTACTGGCCCTCGTTCGAGATCGTGCGCTGGGCGGGTGCCCACGTCAGCTGGCCCGCCTACGGCTTCCACGACGACCGGGCGCGCCACGTCACCCGCTACACCGTCGGCCGGATCATCGACGCGTTCGTCGAGTCGTTCTACGTGCCGGAAGCGGTGGCGCTGATGCGCTCGCGGCAGACGCCGCCGAAGTCGCCGGCGTCGCTGGCCGGCAGGTGGGAGGCGCTCGGCGAACGCCGGAAGAAGCGCGCGGCGAAGGAGAAGCGCGCCCGCCGTCAGCCGAGCGCGTAGGCCGACTGCTCGCCCAGGTCGGCCCCGGCGAGGGCGACCTCGAACTTCCTTCGGTGGTGCTGCTGGCCCGCGTCGGAGAGGTACGTGTGGTACGAGAGGATCCGCGGCCGGCTCCGCGCGAAGCCGCCGCGGTGGAAGCCGCTCGTGTCGCAGAAGACGATCGAGCCGGGGCCGCCGGTGAGCGAGCGGCAGTCGGCCGGATCGACCGCCGCCTCGAGCTCGTCCTGCGGCGGGTAGACCTCCTTGTCCTCCCACGGCCAGAGCGAGCCGTACCGACCGCCGGCGGCGCTGCCGAGGACGTACTCGAACGGCCCGGCCTCGTCGTCGACCTCGTTGAAGTACGTGAAGACCTTGACGATGTGGTTCTCCCACCCGTCGCGGTGCCAGCGCTGCGAGGCGCTGCGGGCGGCCTCGGCGTCGGGCACCGTGTACCAGTTGTCGACGTCGTGGAGCCGCATCGGCTCGCCGCGGTACGCGTTGACGATCCCGAGGAGCTCGGGCGACGCGCCCATGCTCACCCAGGGGTTGTCGAGCCCGAACGTCGGCCGGTCCTCGCCCTTCTTCACCCGGTACCGGCGCACAAGGAACGCCTTGCCGAAGGCGGCGACGCGGTCGTCGTGGCTCATCGACGGCAGCAGCGCCTCGGTCTCGGCGACGAACTCCGCCATGTCGGCGGCCGCCTGCTCCCAGCGCTCCTCGTCGGAGAAGAGCTCGGCGAACGGGACGATCGCGACCCCGTCCTGCCGTAGCCGCTCGACCACCCGCTCCTGGACGGGGCTCAGCTCAGGCAGGCGCAGCGTATGCGACGGCACGGCTCGATCCTAGTGAAGCCGGGACTCGCCGCGCGAAGACGAGCGGGCAGGCGAGCACGAACATCGCCAGGACGTAGAAGTAGTAGAAGGTCATCGTCAGGTAGAACGCGTTCGCGACCAGCGTCCCGGCCAGCGCGGCGGTCAGCCCCCAGGCCAGCGGCCGCAGCCGCGCGGCGGCCGGGTCGCCGACCGCGCTCAGCGCCCGCCCCGCCTCCCGGGCGTCGCCCAGCCGGCGGAACAGGTACCAGAGGTACGCGGCGAACACGGCCGTCCCCACCAGCCCGGTCTCGACGAGCAGCGCGACGTAGAACGAGTGCGGCCCCCAGTTCGTCTTGCCGGTGACCGTCTCGTAGTAGACCGAGAACGTGTTGAAGCCGAGCCCGAACAGCGGGTGTCCGGCCAGCACGTTCGGGATGAAGTCGTAGACGCCGAAGTGCGCCGACGTCGAGCTCCCGCCCGTCTGGAAGCGCGAGCGGATCACGGTCTCGAAGAAGTGGAGCCGCGAGAGGACGACGATCGCGACCAGCCCCAGCGCCCCGGCGAGCGGCACCAGCAGATCGCGCGAGACCAGCCAGCGCCGGTACGGGACCGCGAGCACGAGCAGCCCGACGGCCAGCCCGAGCAGGCCGCTCCGCGACAGCGTCGCCAGCTCGACCACGAACAGGAAGGCGAGGACGACCGCGAGCTGCGTGCGCAGCCGGTGGCCGCGGCCGAGCCGGAAGTACACCGGCAGCAGCACCAGGATCGGGACGATCAGCATGATCCCGAGGTGGTTGGGGTCGCCGGTCAGGGCGTTCGGCCGGTAGACGCTCTGCCCCGCGACCGCCCCGTAGATGTTGATCGAGCTCGCTCCCCCGGTCAGCGGGGAGAGGACGGCGTTGTCGAGGTTGCGGCCGCCCTGGGCGGCGACGAGCTGGAGCACCCCGTAGATCGCGTTGACGACGATCCCGGCGGTGAACGTGCCGATCGTCTGCCAGTAGAAGCGCTCCGATCGCCGGGACAGGTACGCGATCGCGGCGACGAGGAACAGGATGTGGATCGCCCACTTGAGCATCCCCTTCCCGAACTGCCCCGAGGCGTCGGCCGTGTCGATCGAGTAGTAGCCGATCAGGTAGCTGAGCAGGAAGGCGAGCCCGAAGCACGCGACGATCGCCGAGGTCGGCGGCAGCCGCCAGTCGTGCGTGCCGAGCCGCTCCACCGCCCAGGCGACGAGGAAGCCGACCGCGAGGATGTCGGCGAGGCTGACCGTGCCGGCGACGTTCCAGTGCACCTTCTCGAAGGTGACGCAGAAGACCGTCGCCAGGAAGAGGTAGCGCGTGATCCTCATCGGTCGGCCGCAGGCGTGTGCCAGACGATCAGCGTGGCGGGGTTCTTGTACTTGTCGCCGAACAGGTCGGGGACGACGGTGTCGATCGTCAGCTCGCCGCTCGGCTCCAGCTCCCGGAGCAGCGGCCAGAGGTTGCGGTTGTAGCGCTGGCGTTCGGCGTACTCGAGCGAGGCCTGGTCGGGCTCGTCGACGACCTGCCAGCCGACGGGCTCGAAGTGCACCCCGGTCACGCTCGTGCCGAGTCCGAAGAGGCCGGTGATCGCCTCGCGGGGCACCTCCGTCACCTGCTCGATGCTGTGCACGGTGAAGACGAGGACATGGGCGTCCGCGCGCGGCAGCGCGTCGTAGCGCGGCTGCTCGAAGTCGAACGGGGCGGTGGTCAGGTCGAGCCCCGGATCGAGCGCGGCGAGGATCTCGGTGCACGCCCGTCCCGACTCGGTCGGCTCGAGCGCGTGGTACGAGACACGGGGCCCGCCCCAGAGGTGGAGGTTGAGCAGGTTCATCCCGCCGCCGCTGCCGAGCTCGACGACCATCGCCGTCTCGGCCGTGCAGGCATCGAGCAGGATGCGCTGGATCAGGTCGCGACGGGCGCCGGTCATCGCCGCACGCGGGAGGGTCACGCGCTCGCCGAGCGCCATCCCGGCCTGCGGCTCCAGGGTCAGCTCCCGCTCCTCCGCCTCGACTCGCCGTACGGCCCGCGAGAGGTCGCCCTCGCCCGACTCGACGACGCGCGCGGCGAAGTCCCGCACCGACCCCCACTTGCCCTCGTACCGGTCGATCGTCCTGCGTCTGTCGTCGGAGAGCACGCGGCCTCGCAATCTATCCGAGCGTTCGCAGGAGATCCGCGAGCTCGCCGACGCGGGTCTCCCTCGCGATCCGGCGGCGCGACTCGCCGTCCAGCGTCGGCCCGGAGAGCTTCCCGGCCTGCCAGCGGGCGTGAAGGCCCTCGAGTGCCTCGCGGATCGCCGCCGGGTCGTCCGGCGGCGCGACCACTCCGGCGCCGGTCTCGCGGATCAGGTCTGCGGCTGCCCCTTCGGGCGGTACCGAGGCCAGGATCGGACGCTCCGCGGCGATGTACTCGAACACCTTTCCCGACAGGACTCCCCGGCCGCGGCCGCCGGCCTCCGGGATCAGCAGCAGCAGAGCCTCGGAGTCTCGCTGCAGCTCGAGCGAGCGCCGGCGCGTCACGTACGGGATCAGCTCGAGCCGGTCACCGAGGTCCAGCCCTTCGGCCCACTCCCGGTCGGCCGGCCGGAAGTCGCCGACGAAGCGGGCGACGACGTCCAGGCCGGAGTCGGCCAGCGCGGTCAGGAACGGCCGCGGATCCCGGCGGCCGAAGAAGCTGCCGGTGTGCGTGATCCGGAAGCGCGGCGACGGCTGCAGCTCCAGGCCGGCGAAGTCGTCGAAGTCGGCCCCGTTCGCGATCGTGAGCACGCGGCCCTTCGGCTCGAACCCGCGTGCCTCTTCGGCGATCGCGTCGGCGGCGGCGACGATCGCATCGGCGTATCCGGCGACCAGTCCCGCAACGCCGTGTTCGCCCTGCTCCTTGATCCGGGCGAGCCGCCGCTCGTCGCCACGCCGATGCGGGTGGGCGACGAGCGAGTCGCGAAGGTCGGCGACCCACGGGATGCCGGTTGCACGCTTGACGGCCGCTCCGACGAAGTGCACCGAGCTGGGCGGCGAGGTGGTGAGCACTGCGTCGATGCCTTCGCGGCGGACGATCCGGATCGCCGCCGGGATCGCGGTCAGGTTCCAGGTCACGTTCTCGTCGGGGACGAGTAGCCGCCGTCCGAACAGCCGCGCCTGGACGCCGACCCGCTCGAGACCCTGCTTGCCGTGCAGCTCCTGGGCCGGCAGCCGCCCGCGCGGCCCCACGTAGCGCGCCCGGTGGATCCACGCCTGCGTCGGCGGCTCGAGCTCGTCGTCGCGGTGCACCCATTTCGGATCGTCCGGAGCGAGCACGTGCGTCTCGATCCCGAGCCCGGGCAGATGCGTCGCCGTTTTCAGCGTCCGCTGGACGCCGCCGCCGCCCGCCGGCGGGAAGTACATCGAGACGAGCAGGACCTTCACGAGTTGAGACGGTAGAGCACGTACCTGGGGTCGGAGTAGGCCTGCGGCAGGTCGGGACGGAGCTTCGAGCGGTTCCGGTCGACAACCAGCCACGTGGCGCCGTAGCGGCGCGGGATCGCCAGGTTGCCGGTGCGGAAGAACTCGCGCGCGTCGGCGCGGCGCGCGTACGGCCGGTTCGCCTTCGTGTCGGCGACGTGGCCCGGCAGGGCGTTCGCGACGTAGACGGGCGCGAACGCAGCGATCGCGTAGCTGGTCGCGTCGTCGGAGAAGACCACCGCCTTCTCGGGCACGCGGTCGCGCAGCGCCCGCACGAGCCCGGGGGTCAGGCCGCGGGCGGCGATCGGCCGCTCGTCCCAGTGCGTGAACCCGTGCAGCGCCACCGGCAGGATCGCCAGCGCGGCGGTCGCGGCGGCGATCGGGCCCATGCGCTCGAGCCCGGTCAGCCGGCGCGGCAGGAGCGCTCCGACCACCAGCGCCGCGGCGGCGCCGAAGAGGGCCACCCAGGTCGCCAGCGCCGGGCCGCCGTCGTCGAGCGTGTAGCCGAAATCGCCCGGGTAGGCGAGCTGGAAGGCGATGCCCGCCCCCAGCCCGACCGGCAGCGCGCCGAGCGCGAGCAGCCGGGCGAGCACCGCCGCGGCGCCGGCGACCGCGAATGGGAACGGGACGAACCCCGCTGCGCGCCGCGCCTGCGAGATCGACACGGCATCGGAGAAGTGCGCGAACAGCGTCGGCCACAGCATCAGGACGAGGACGGCGAGGAAGCCGCCGATCACGAAGGCGCCCCAGCGGCGCCGCGCCGCCAGCACGGCGAGCGGGACCGCGAAGAGCGCCAGCACCGCGATTGCCCCGGCGCGCCCGACCACCTCCGGGGCCAGGCGGTAGCTCCCGTCGGAGAGGACGTCGAGCTGGTTCGCGTAGTGCCCGAGCGCCCGGGTGAGCTCGCTCTCGGATGGATTCACCGAGACTGTCTCACGGGCGATCGGGCGCAGCCAGAGGGCGACCGCTCCGGCGGGCACGACGATCGCAGCCAGCGCAAGACCTCCCTCCGCCAGCTCGCTCCGGGCGAGCACCAGGCGGGCGACCACGTAGCCGACGAGGGGAATCAGCACGAAGAGCGCGTAGGTCGGGTGCACGAGCGCGAGGGCACCGGACGCGACCGCCAGCGTTGCCAGCCTCGGCCACGACCGCCCTGCAACGTAGGCGAAGAAGAGGGCGATCACGGCCGGGACGAGCAGCTGGCGGCTCGCGGTCGCCGGCAGCGCCAGCGCCGTGTACGAGCCGCCATGACCTGACGCGAGGGCGAACATGGAAACCTGGGCGAGCAGCACCGCCAGCCCGCCCCAGGCCGAGCGGAAGACCTCTTTGCCCGCCTCCCAGGCGACCAGGAAGGCGACGGGGACGAGCAGGCTGGCCTCGTGCAGCACGACCTGGCTCGGATCGACTCCCGCGAGCCGCGCCACCAGCGCGAGGAACGAGTGCCAGAGCGGAAACGCGTAGCCCGGGTGCAGCCCGCCGTCTCGGAACTCGTCGACGGCACGCAGCGACAGACCGCCGAAGTCGTCGAGCTTCCGCACGCGTGCGAGGTGGAAGAAGTCGTCACCGCCCGTCAGGTGGGTGGTGATGAACCAGAGCGCGATCCCGAGCCCGAGACCCGCGACGGCGACGGCGACGGCGGCCACGATCCAAGGGTCAGACCCCGGAGGGGTCTGACCCTGCAGAAACCGCCGGCCGACCGCAACGGCCAGGGCGGCGACGATCACGCCGAGCAGCACGAGCGCCAGCGTCAGCGACGCGTGCACGGCGAACACGATCGCCATCACCACGAACAGCGCCCCCAGGCTCCACGCGAGGACGGCCGAGAACAGTCCGACCCGCAGCGCGCGCGCGACCAGCGCGCCCGGCAGGAGCAGGCACGCCGTCGCAGCGGCCAGGCGCACCCAGAGCCCCCAGCCCGTGTCCGGCAGGGCGCGGGAGATCCCGAGCGCCGGCAGGGCGAGCAGCTCCCACGGGATGCGTCGCATCAGAGCGCGCGGGCGGCGTCGCGGTACATGCGGCCGCGTTCACCGCGAAAGACCAGGCCGCGCAGCCGCAGCGCCACCGCGAGCAGGCCACGCGCGCGGGCCGCGTCGCGCGGGCCACGGTGCTTCGCGAACCAGCGCAGGATCCCGCGGACGTTCTCGACGTACATGCGCCCGCCGTGCGTCGCGCCGCCGACGTGGACGGCCTCGGCGTCGGGCGTGAACCACACCGTCCAGCCCGCCTGGTGGAAGCGGTAGAGCCAGTCGGTCTCCTCGCTGAACAGGAAGAAGTCCTCGTCGAGCATCCCGACCTGGTCGGCGGCGGCGCGGCGCACGAGGAAGCAGGAGCCCATCACCCAGTCGACCGGCCGGGCCGAGGCGTGGTCGAAGTCGCCGGCGTAGTAGGCGTTGAACACGTGCGAGCGCGGCGCCAGCCTGCGCAGGAAGAAGTACTCCGTCGCGACGCGCCACAGGGTCGGGAAGCCGCGGACGGAGCGCTGCAGCGTCCCGTCCGGGTTGCGCAGCCGCGGCGCGACCACCGCGGCGTCCTCGTGCGCGTCGGCGAACGCGACCAGCCGCGCGAGCGCGTCCCCGAGCAGCCAGGCGTCGGAGTTGATCAGCAGGTGGTAGCCGGCCGGCTCGGCGCGCATGCCTACGTTCAGCCCGGCGCCCAGGCCGCGGTTCTCCTGCTCGACCACCCGCACGTCGGGGAACCGTTCGCGCACCCGCGGAACGGTTCCGTCCGTCGAGCCGTGGTCGACGAGGATCGTCTCGACCCCCGCAAGGCTCTCCAGGCACTGCTCGATCCACGGCAGCCCGTTCAGGGTCACCGTCACCGCCGTGACCCGGCTAGCCACTGCGTTCGAGCCGCGGGTGCTCGCGCGCCCTCGAGCCGCGGATCGCCTCCCAGGCGAGGATCACCGCCCCCGGCAGCGAGAGCGCGATCGTGACCACGAAGAACAGGAATCCGGTCGCGAACGCGGCATCGGCGTTCACGCCCAACTGGCCGAGGAAGCTGACGAAGAACGCCTCGCGGACGGCCAGGCCGTTGATCGTGAAGGGAACGAGCATGACGAGAAACAGGAGCGGGCCCATCACGTAGTAGGCGCGCGGCGAGAGGTCGACGCCGACCGCCTTCCCGGTCAGCCAGATCGCCAGCACGCGCACCGCCTGGATCCCGAGCGTGAGCACGGTCACGCCGGCGAGCAGCCACGCGTGGTCCCTGTAGCCGTGGATGCCTTCGTAGACGGCCCGGACATACCGCTCGACCCGCAGCCTCCGGAGGAGGGGCACGGACCGGCTCAGCGGCCGCCGCGCCCTCCTCGAGAACAGCACGACCGCGAGCACGAACGTCGCGACGACGAAGCCGAGCTCGACCCAGAGGTAGGCGCCGACGTCGTAGTGGCCGATCGCGAGGACGAAGCCGACGGCGGCCAGCGTCAGCGTCGCCGCGCCGCCGAGCGCGCGCTCGAGCAGCACGGAGCCGGCGATCGGTCCGCCGTGGCCGGGGTGACGGCGTGACGTCTCGAAGATCCGCATCGCGTCGCCTCCGACCGACGTCGGCAGCACCTGTCCGGCCGTGTACGCGGTGAAGTACGCCCGCAGGAGCCAGCGCAGCCGGTCGTGGATGCCGCGGCCGGCGAGCAGCTTCTGCCAGCGCCAGGCCATCGGCCAGACGGTGACGACCATGATCGCGATCGCCCCGAAGAAGTACTCGAGCTGCGCGTTGCGGAGGACGTCGATCGTCTTGCCGATGTCGATCTTCCAGACGATGTACGCCGTGCAGAGGCCGGTGACGACGAGCGTCGCGCCGATCCGGACCGAGCGGCGCTTCATCCCGCTGTGAACGAGGCGTGCACGCGGCGGAGCGCCTCGATCGCGTCCTCGATGTCCGCCTCGGAGTGCGCGGGCGACAGCGGCAGCGAGAGGAGCTCGGCGCCGGCCCGCTCGGCGACCGGGAGCGGCGGCTGGTCCGGGAACCGCTCTCGGTAGGCGGTCAGCTCGTGGACCGACAGGAAGTGGACACTGGTGCCGATGTTCTCCTCCGCCAGCGCCGTACGGTAGGCGTCGCGGGTCCCGCCGGCCTCCTGGCCGACACGGACCGGATACAGGTGGTGCGCGTGTGTGTCGCGCGGGTCGCGGGCGACCGGCTCGATCCCGTCCAGCTCGGCGACGGCGGCGTCGTAGAGCTCGACCTGCCGCATCCTCAGCGCCCTGTGGTGCTCGACCTTGTCCAGCTGGCACAGGGCGATCGAGGCGAGCACGTCGGAGAGGTTCGCCTTGTAGCCGGGCACGGCGATGTCGTAGAGCGAGCCGTGGCCACGGCGCATGATCGTCAGCGCGCGGATCGACTCGGCCAGCTCGTCGTCGTTCGTGGTCACGATCCCGCCCTCGCCGGCGGCGATCGACTTCGTCGCGTACAGCGAGAAGCACGTGGCCTCGGAGAGGCCGCCGATCTTGCGCCCGCGGTACTCGCTCTCGGCCGCGTGCGCGGCGTCCTCGACCACAGGCACGCCGAGAGCGTGGATCGGGTCGAGGTCGGCCGGCTGGCCGTACAGGTGCACGGGCATGATCGCCTTCGTGCGCGGCGTGACCAGCTCCGCCACCCGCTCCGGGTCGACGTTCAGGTCGGAGTCGCGCACGTCGGCGAAGACGGGTGTGGCGCCGGTGTGGACGATCACGTTTGCGGTCGCCGGCCACGTGATCGGAGTGGTGATCACCTCGTCGCCGGGACGGATCCCGAGTGCGACCAGCGCCAGGTGCATCGCCGCCGTTCCCGACGACACCGCCAGCGCGTGCTTCGCGCCGGCGTAGGCCGCGAAGCGTTCCTCGAGCTCGGCCGCGCGCGGGCCGGTGGTCAGCCAGCCGGAGCGGATCGCCTCCGCGACGGCGGCGACCTCCTCGTCGCCGACCGCGGGCGGCTGGAAGCCGAGGAAGGTCTCGCGCCTAGACGACAGCTTCGACATCGGTGGTCTCGAAGACTACGAGCGCGTCCACGGAGTCCGCCCTCGCTTCGACCTCCTTGCGCGACGGAGCCACGACCAGCGCGGCTCCTACGCGGTCGCTCCCGCGGCGAAGCGGACCGACGACCGCACCCGGCTCGATGTAGAGGCGGACCCATTCAACTCCTTCCGCCGCGGTCGCCTCCTCGACGCCGTGCACGGCGACCACCTCTCCGGGCTGCGAAACGAGGAACCACACACACCCCGCGGCATGACGCTCGACGGGCCTCAGCTGCTCGTCTTCGACCGGTTCGCCCAGCGCGGTCGCGATCGCCAGTCCGTTCAGGTCGACGCCGAGCACAGCCTCGCAGAGCTCGGCGTCGTGGCCACCTCCGAGGCGCGCCGCGAGCTCCACGACATACGCACCCCGCTTCCCGACGACGACCTGCGTATAGCTCGGCCCCATCTGCACTCCGACGGCTGCGGCGGCCGCGCGCGCGGCGTCGACTGCCGCCCCGACCTGCCCGGGCGCGAGCGAGCTCGGCCACATGTGCGAGAGCGCGACGCCGAAGGCAGGAGGCTCGGCCACCCAACGATCCGTGATCGTCAGCGGCGTGAATCGGCCGTCGACAGAGAAGGCGTTGACGGTGATCTCCTGGCCCGCGATCAGCTCCTCGACCAGCACCACGTTCGACCGCGACTCGCGGAGCGCGAGCGAGAAGCCGTCCGCCAGCAAGCTCTCGTCGCGGACGAGCACGAGCCCCTTCTGGCCCTGGCGGTCGGGCGCCTTGACCACGCAGGGATACCCGAAGTCGGCAGCCGCGACCGCCGCCTCCTCGAGCGAGGCGCAGACCACGTGGCGCGGGTGCGGGACGCCCGTCTCGGCGAACCGCTCCCGCTGACGGAGCTTCGAGGTGGCCAGCACCGCCGTGGCCGGGTCGATCGGGTGGGGCAGCACGTGCCGTTCGGCGATGCGGGCCGCGATCGCCACCGGCCAGTCGATGCCGGGCGCGATCACGCCGTCCACCCGCTCGGCTGCGGCGAGCCGGTCGATCTGCGGCTCGTCCTCGACCGAGATGATCGCGCGGCGGTCGGCGAAGCGGAATCCGGGCGCCGCAGGGTTGCGGTCGACGGCGACGACGAACAGGCCGCGCTCGCGGGCGGCTTCGAGGAGACCGAGCTGCCCCGCGCCCGCGCCTAGGACGAGAAGACGCTTGCGTCCGGCTGCCTGAGTCCCCGCCACCAGCCGTCATTCTCGCGATACCACTCGACGGTGCGCTCGAGGCCGTCCTCGAAGGAGGTGCGCGCGCGCCAGCCGGTCAGCTGCTCCGCCTTGCCGGTCGAGCCGATGTGGCGGTCGACCTGCCCGGGCCTCTCGTCCACGTGCTCCTTCAGCGACGCCGGCCTGCCGAGCACGTCGAGCACGGCGTCGGCGATCTCCGAGACGGAGATGTCGACGCCGGTGGCGACGTTGAGCACCTCGCCGGCGACCACGTCGACGTCGGCCTCGATGATCGCCTCGATCGCCTCGGCGTCGTCCTCGACGTAGAGCCAGTCGCGGCTCGCGTGGCCGTCGCCGTGCACCGTCAGCGGCTCGTCCGAGAGCGCCTGTGTGATGAACCGCGGGATCACCTTCTCCGGATGCTGCCGGGGGCCGTAGTTGTTGAACGGCCGCACGATCACGATCGGCAGGCCGTAGGTGACGTGGTAGCTGTACGCGAGCCGGTCGGCGCCCGCCTTCGTCGCCGCATAGGGGCTGCGCGGGTTGAGCGGGTGCTCCTCGTCCATCGGCGCGTACTCGGCCGTCCCGTACACCTCGCTGGACGAGATCAGGATGAAGCGCTCGACCGGCGTGTCGCGGATCGCGTCGAGCAGGATCTGCGTCCCCTCGACGTTCGTGGTCACGAACTCGGAGGCGCCCTCCTCGATCGACTTCTCGACGTGCGACTCGGCCGCCGCGTTGACGATCACGTCGACCCCCGCGACGATCTCGCGGACGAGGTCGCCGTCGCGGATGTCGCCGTGGACGAAGGAGAGCCGCTCGTGCGCCATCACGTCGGCCAGGTTCTCCAGGTTCCCCGCGTAGGTGAGTGCATCGAGCGAGACGACCTCGTACGGCGTCGCCGCCAGCAGGTGACGGACGAAGGTCGAGGAGATGAACCCGGCGCCGCCGGTGACGAGGACCCGTTTCGGCATGTGCCGCATTCTGCCCAGATTCCGGAGGGCGAACCGCGCCGACCGGTCGAGTTACCCTCTCGCGGTGCCGTCCAGCCCCGACGACGACCGCGCGCTGCTCGACCGGCTGGGCAAGGCGGCGGTCCGGATCGAGACCGTCGCAGGCCGGCCGCTCCAGGATCTGGCGAGCTACGACTGGCGGGACACGACCAGACCAGACGCGGCCGCGGCCCGCGTCCGGGCGGAGGGCGCGACCGTCGACCCGCAGATCCTCGACGAGGTGCACCACCGGCAGTACGGCCGGCCGTGGGCGCTGGGGAAGTACCTCTTCGACTTCCTGGTCGAGCGTGGGCTCCGGCCGGGCGACCGGCTGCTGGACATCGGCTGCGGGGCGCTGCGCCTCGGCCTGCCGGCGATCGCCTATCTCGACCGCGGCACCTACTTCGGCGTCGACGCACACCTGAAGAGCCTCGAGGCCGCGGTCACGTACGAGCTGCCGCTGCACGGGCTCGAGCACAAGCAGCCGAGGCTCCTCTGGGACGACGAGCTCGCCTTCGCCCACTTCCGGACGGAGTTCGACTGGGCGGTCGACTTCGCCACCTCGCTGCACCTGCCGAAGGACGCGGCGGCCACGTTGTTCCGGAACGCGGCGGCCGTCCTCCGTCCGGGAGGGCGGCTGCTCGTCGGGAACGGCCGGGGCTCGAAGCGCCGATCGTCTGCGCCGGACCTCGGCGAGCTCGGCCTGGAGCTGGTGCACGAGC